>OMEJ01000105.1_pt1 | contig 100270 bp, 88 predicted proteins | sample 1645361 | NCBI WGS metagenome assembly OMEJ01 (sample SAMEA103958156, study PRJEB25191) | human gut metagenome
GAATCACTCTATCGACAACCGTAGGTACTCCCAGCTTTCTGTACTCGCCTTTTGTCTCTTTGGGTATTTCTACCCTTCGAACTGGGTTGGGTTTATATTTCCCTCCCCTTATCTCTTGGATTAAGGTTTCTTGGTTTTCTCTAAGGAAGGGCAGAAGTTCATCCACCTGCATACCATCGATTCCGCCTTTGCCTCTGTTTCTTTTGACTTGCTTATAGGCATTGTTAAGATTATCTTTCCGCAAAATCAATTCCAAAAGATTGTTCGTCCAATAGTCTGTGATGACACCGCTCTTTTCAGTAATCTTAGAGTAGTCGAACACTTCTGCATACTCTCTCTGTTCCGCAGATACCATTTGCAGATAGTCCTCTATATGAAGTTGTCTGTTCTTAAATCTACTTTCAGTTACATTCATTGCTTGTGCCTCCTAAAGTTCAGCCCTTCGCCGATGTTTGCAACCATCGGTTTACTATGGCTTCTGCTGACTTCTCGCCATTCGTTGTTACTGACGGATTTCATACTCTGTTTCCATCCGCTGACGAGACCTCCCTTGGTACCACACGTCACTTTCTCTCCATATATCTGCCACATATACTATAGTTAATTCCGAGTAGTTATTGGACTTTAGTTTGTTGTGCAACCTTATCCTTAACTATAGCCTCATGTGATTTCTGTTCGTCAGACCAGAGATTTGCCATCCGACTTCCTTCAGATTCCACCTCACGATGGACACCCTTGTCATTGGCTGTATCCTTCCCACTACCAGGGCGGATTAGGGACTTTCACCCGTTAGCGACGTGCGCCGCAAGGCGCACGCAAAAAACCGCAACTCCGCCATTACCTCATGGCAGAATTGCGGCTTTTTTTCGAGCCTATCCTCTATAGTAATTAATCAAACATCCTTTTAAGATAATCTCTCTCTCATTATCTGTGAGATCTCCCAATTTTAATGTAATTTCTTTCAAACTTTCTCCAACCACATATGCTTTCACAGCATCTGTCTTATCTTCCACTGCTTTTCGCACATCTGGAACAAAAATATAATCTCCATTTTTAAAGCTTAATTCTGTATCTTTTTCTTCTGTAATAAATGGAAGCATACCCCAGTTAATCAAATTAGAACGATAACGTTTTGTCGCATATTCATTGGCAATATTTGCCCATCCTCCAAGTACTTTCTGACAAGATGCAGCCTGTTCACGCGCAGAACCATCTCCTGGTTTCACTGCAAAAATAGTACTTCCGACACCAACATTCCCCTGTCCAACTTCTGGATAAGAAGCACGAATTGTCTCCATAACTAGCTTTAATTCCTCTAATACTTCTACCGGACACCGATTTGCCTCAATTGCTTTCTGTGCTTTCTGCACTTCTTTCGCGCGTCCTACATACGCAGGATCTTTACGAGATAAAGCAAACTCTGCAAGTCCAAGCGGATTGGAACGATAAGAAGATGTCTCTCCCGATGGGATTAACTCATCTGTTGTCGTAACCGGATCATGGATTTCTGATACAACTTTCAAAATCAGGTTCTCTGGTAATGCTGACATTGCTGGCCAGTCTTTGATGTTTGGTCCAAACTGAATTTCCACACTTGGATCTGCAACCCCTTTACTGTCAAATACACGATTTGCATAAATACTCTTATCAAAATGATATTTCGGTGCTTTATACTCTCTGTCCATCACATCAGCTGCTGAAGTCAAGAAACCTTTGTTTGCCGCTGTTGCCGCGATAGAACGAGCATCCATAAGCGCAACGGAAGAAATCTGTCCACTCTGTAATTTTGAACCTTCTCTGTTCGGGAAGTTTCTTGTAGAGTGACGGATACTAAAGGCATTATTTGCAGGAGTGTCACCTGCTCCAAAACAAGGTCCGCAGAATGCTGTTTTCACAATTGTTCCAGCAGCCATAAGATCAGCTACTGCACCATTCTTCACAAGTTCCATATATACCGGTGTACTTGCTGGATATACACTGAATGTAAATGCATCAGAACCGATATTTTTCCCTTTAATGATCTCTGCTGCCGCACAGATATTTTCAAATCCACCACCGGCGCATCCTGCGATAATTCCCTGTTCTACATAGAGTTTCCCGTCGCGAATCTTATCCTGCAGCGAATACTCAACCGCACCGTCAAGGCTTACAAGTGCTTTCTGCTCTACATCATGTAAAATATCTTTTAAGTTTGCATTTACTTCATCGATTGTATATGTATTGCTTGGATGGAACGGCATTGCGATCATCGGTTTGATCTTGCTTAAATCTACATATACAAGACCGTCATAGTAAGCCACTGCCCCCGGATTCAATTCTTTGTAATCTTCTGTTCTTCCGTGAATATCATAAAACTCTTTGATTGTCTCATCTGTTTTCCAAATAGAAGAAAGACAAGTTGTCTCTGTTGTCATAACATCAATTCCAATACGGAAATCAGCGCTTAATTTATCTACACCTGGTCCAACAAACTCCATCACCTTGTTATTTACATATCCATTTGCAAATGTTGCACCGATGATTGCAAGTGCAACGTCCTGTGGTCCAACTCCGACAGATGGCTCTCCATCCAAATAAATTGCAACAACACCTGGCATTTTAATATCGTAAGTCTTGTTCAAAAGCTGTTTTACAAGCTCCGGTCCACCTTCACCCATCGCCATTGTTCCAAGCGCTCCATAGCGAGTATGGCTGTCTGAACCAAGAATCATCTTTCCGCCGCCTGCAAGCATCTCTCTCGCAAACTGATGAATAACTGCCTGATGAGGTGGCACATACATACCTCCATATTTTTTCGCACAAGTAAGACCAAACATATGGTCATCTTCATTGATTGTTCCACCAACCGCACACAAACTGTTATGACAGTTTGTCAAAACATATGGTATTGGGAATTTTTCAAGCCCAGAAGCTCTTGCTGTCTGAATAATTCCGACGAATGTAATATCATGCGAAGTCAATTTATCAAATTTTATTTTTAATCTTTCCATATCAGAAGACGTATTATGTGCTTCCAAAATACGATACGCAATTGTATTTTTTGCAGCTTCTTCTTTTGCTACCTGCTGTCCTGTCTTTGCTGCAACTGCCGCCTGTGCATCATTCACATCTTCAATAATCTCTGTGCCATTCAGTAAATATGCACCATGTTCATATAATTTTATCATTGTACTGTCTCCTCCTATATCTTGTATTTGTTCATTATAAATGTCTACTCTTTTGATTGCAAGAATTTCATATGGCTTGACACCATCATCGCGATCTTAAAAGTAAGTGCATCGTCAAACACACGAACATCCAACCCCGTTGATTTCTGTATCTTCTCCAATCGGTACACCAACGTATTTCGATGTACATATAATTGACGTGCAGTCTCTGAGATATTCAAATTATTCTGGAAAAACTGATTAACTGTACTGATTGTCTCTTCGTCAAACTGATCTATTGCCTTTCCATCAAAAACTTCCTGCAAAAACATTTCACACAGCGATACTGGAAGCTGATGAATCAGACGTCCAATTCCAAGTTCATTGTATGCAAGTACATTTTTCCTTTCATAAAAAATACGTCCTACGTCCAAAGCCATGCTCGCCTCTTTATATGACTTTGATACATCTTTCAATTCTTTCACGATTGTGCCATATGCCACCCGCATATTTACCATCGCTTCACTTGTCAATGTGTCCACAATCGCTTTTGCAATCATATTCAATTCCTTATAGCCTTCTGTTGTCTCCAATGCCTTGATCAGGATAATATGTCCTTCATCGACTGAAGTTACAAAATCTTTAGAGCCGGTTGCATAGAGACCTTTCATCGTCTCAAGAACGATATTGTCCGTCTCATTTTTCGGTTCAATCAAGAATACAACTCTTCTTCGCTCCACTTCAATCCCAAGCTTTTTTGCCTGATTAAAAATATCCACAAGCAGAAGATTATCAAGCAATAAATTCTGGAAAAAATGATTCTTATCCAAACGTTCTTTATATGCGTGTATCAGGTTTTGGAACTGACTGATACAAAGCCTTCCGATAACCGCAACCTGCTCTACAACCTCATGAAGTGCAAGGACATACACTGCATCATAGTTATCTCGAATCAGGAAAAATGCCTCATTTTCACATACCTGCTCATCTTTTCCTTCTTTCAGAAATTTGTCTACTCCAGCCTTAATTCTATCCTCGTTCATTCCCGCAATGGCAAGGCACTTTCCCTCCATACTCCACACGGAACAATCCACCCCCATAATCTCATGTATATCATTGATGGGCTTGTGCAATATTTGATTCGATAACAACTTATCACTTCCTTTTTTACATTTAAAGCCAAAGCTGCTCCGTTGCAACTCTGGCTTTTTTTCTTATAATCTCTTTAACAATTCTTCTCTTTCTTTTTCAAAACCAGGTTTTCCAAGTAAAGCAAACATATTCTTTTTGTAGCTTTCCACACCCGGTTGGTCAAATGGGTTCACTCCTAAAATATAACCACTCACGCCACAGGCGAATTCAAAGAAGTAAAATAACTGTCCAAGATAGAATTCGTTCTGCTCTGGAATTGTCACCATTAAGTTCGGTACATTTCCATCTGTATGTGCTAAAACAGTTCCGTTCATCGCACTCTTATTGACGAAATCAACTGTCTTTCCTGCAAGATAGTTCAGACCATCCAAATCCACTGGCTCTTCTCCGATGAAAAGCTCCTCTGTTGCTTTCTCCACATTCAATACCGTCTCAAACATAATACGGCTTCCATCCTGAATGAACTGTCCCATAGAGTGAAGATCTGTTGTCAAATCTACAGATGCAGGGAAAATACCTTTCTGGTCTTTTCCTTCACTTTCTCCGTAAAGCTGTTTCCACCATTCAGACACATAGTGAAGACTTGGCTCGTAGTTCGCAAGTACCTCAACTGCTTTTCCTTTACGGTGTAAAATATTACGAATTGCCGCATACTGTAATGCACCGTTCTCAGCAAAATCATTTTCTAATGCTTCTTTTCTTCCAGCCTGTGCACCTTCCATCAATTTCTCGATATCTGCACCGCTTACTGCGATTGGAAGAAGACCTACCGCTGTCAATACAGAGAAACGTCCTCCGACATCATCCGGAACAACGAATGTCTCATATCCTTCCTCATTAGCAAGGTTCTTCAATGATCCTCTCGCTTTATCTGTTGTCGCATAAATTCTCTTTGCAGCTTCCTCTTTTCCATATTTTTTCTCCAACATTTCTTTGAAAATACGGAATGCAATTGCAGGCTCTGTTGTTGTTCCTGATTTGGAAATCATATTTACAGAGAAATCTCTGTCTCCGATTACATCGATCAGATGTTTGAGATATGTGCTGCTGATGCTGTTGCCAACATAATAAATCTCAGGTGTCTTTCTAATCTCTTTTGAAACAACATTGTAAAAACTATGTCTTAAAAATTCAATTGCAGCTCTGGCTCCCAGATAAGAACCACCGATACCGATTACGAGCAATACCTCGGAATCATTTTTAATCTTCTCTGCCGCCTTCTGAATGCGTACAAATTCTTCTTTATCATAATCAACCGGCAAATCAATCCATCCAAGGAAATCATTCCCTGCTCCTTTTCTGCTTAAGAGCAATTCCTTTGCATCCATCGCCAACTTGCTCATATAATCTACTTCATGTTCTGCAACAAATGTACTTGCTTTTGAATAGTCAAATGTAACTTTATTTCCCACGTTTATCCTTCCCTTCTAATTGGTCTCATAGATGTTATTATTTTACCAAACGGGAGAGGAGAAAGTCAAGGAATTATAAATATCTGTTCACAATTGCATTTCTATCAGATAAGAATTATGCCAAAAATTCTTCTAAAATCCGGCGCACCTGCACTTCCTGCAGTCTTTTTTCTTCCACTGCATCTTTTTCTTCTTTTGCCGGCTCCTCCCGCTTCATGGCATATACCTGTTCCTGCTCGGAAACCAGCTCTTCCTGAACCTCTTCCACCGCTGCCACAACCACTTCTTCCTCAGCCTCCGGCTGGAATGTTTCTTCCATTTCCAGTACGCTTGTCTGACTTACGTTCTTTTCCTTATACAGTTTTGCATAACGATGGGCACAGACATTTTCCAAATAGTCAATCATATAGTTTTCTGCCATCTGCTGATAATAATTTTCATCGCTCAATATATGTACCATGCACAATATCACTGCACCGATTCCTGTCCATGCTGCATATTGGAATACCTGCTCTTCCAGTCCATATAGATAATATACCGCCACAGTTCCTGCCGTCCCCAATACCGCTACAATCCAAATTGTCTTTTTTTCTAAGTTTCGGAATGTATGAAGTCTGATTCCAAAAACCCGATATTCATAGACATATTTTTTCACAAACGCTTCTACATTTTGCACCTTGTCGCTGACCATACTGGCATGTTCGAATTTTGCCCGCACAAGTCTCATCAGCTTATGATTACTTTTACTCATTCTGCTGGCCGCTTTCACCATTCTTCTCAACGTAAAATGGGCAATCAGCTTGCTTAAAACTCCAATCGCCGCTCCTGCTCCCATCGCATAAAAAATAATTTGATTTTCCACTAATGTCTCTAACATAATAAAAGAGCCCTCCTTCTTTATACTTGCATGTACACTTTGTGTCATGCCTGAACTGTTGGCTTTATTATACAGCAAATAAAGAAGTTGGGTTCTTGAATCGTTTTACATATTTCAACAACAAATCACGCGAATTTCCGCATGATTTGTCACATGTTTTTTATAATCGTGGCAGCAAACTCTTCACAAGCCTTACAGAATGTGTGATTGCCTGCTTTTCAAACTCCGGATAGTCCATCGTCGCACTGTTGTCGGCTTTGTCCGAAATTGCTCGGATAATGACGCACGAAACTTTGTTTAAGTAAGCTGCATGAGCAATCGCAGCCCCCTCCATCTCTGTACATTTCGCTCCGAAATTAGATACTAATTTCTCTTTCACCTCCGCAGAAGACACGAACTGATCTCCACTCACAATACGTCCTACGAATGTGTGGATATCCGGATTCGCCTCTTCGTTGGCAGCTTTCGCTTTTTCTACCAATTCCGAATCTGCCGGAAACGAAAATGTATCCATCCTTGGCACCTGTCCGATTGGATCTCCGAAAATGCTTGCATCCATATCATGCTCTACCGCATCCGTAGAAATCACCATATCTCCAATATCAATATTGGCATCTAAAGAACCGGCAATTCCTGTGTTGATCAATGTATCCACTCCAAATTTGTCCACTAAAATCTGTGTGCAGATTGCTGCATTGACTTTTCCAATCCCGCTTCTGACAACAACAACTGCTTTTCCACACAATGTTCCCTTACAGAAATCCATAGACGCAAATGTGACATTTTCTTCAATTGTCATAGCCTCTTTTAACGCGGCTACTTCCTCCTCCATCGCTCCTATAATACCTATCATAACTGTTTCCTCATTTCTATAATCTCATCTTAAAATCTTCGTATCCGAACTGTCGAACCACCCGGCATTCTCCATCCTTATCTTCCAATACAATTGCCGGCAGACGCATTCCATTGAATGTATTGTTTTTGACCATCGTGTAGATTGCCATATCTTCAAATGTGAGTGTATCACCTCTTTTTAGCGGCTCCGCAAATGAATAGTCACCGATTACATCTCCCGCAAGGCAGGTCGGTCCTGCAAGGCGGTAAGTATATGCCTTCTCCTCCGCCTCATAGCCGTCCTGAAGCGGCGGACGGTATGGCATCTCAAGCACATCCGGCATATGACATGCTGCGGACGTGTCCAAAATCGCAATCTGTATGCTGTTTTCCACAATTTCTTCTACTTTCGTAAGCAGTACACCGGCATTTAAGGCTACCGCCTCTCCCGGTTCCAGAAAAATCTCCAAGTCATATTTTTCTTTCATATCACAAATACATTGCTCCAATAATGCGATGTCATAGCCCTCTCTCGTGATATGATGTCCGCCGCCAAAATTCAGCCATTTCATCTTCGGCAGCCATTCCCCGAACTGTCTTTCCACTTCTTTCAGGGTGTCATGTAAAGGCTGCGCATCCTGCTCACACAACGTATGAAAATGCAGACCATCAACATATTCCAAAAGCTCCGGTCTGAATTTCTCAATCGTCACCCCAAGCCTCGATCCAGTGGCACATGGATCATAGATCTCGTGTCCCTCCTGTGTTGAATACTGTGGATTAATGCGAAGTCCTACACTTTTTCCCGCCTCAGCCGCTCTCTTTCCAAATCGTTCCAGCTGTTCAAAAGAATTAAATACAATGTGATCGCAGTAAGTTAAAATCTCATCAAATTCTTCTTCCTTATAGGCAGGTGAAAAAATATGCGTTTCCTTTCCAAACGGAATTCCCATCTCTTCCGCCCCAAGTCTTGCCTCGTACAAACCACTGGCTGTTGTTCCCGAAAGGTATTGCGCAATCAGTGGATACACCTCATACATGGAAAATGCTTTCTGGGCAAGCAGGATTTTACATCCGGTTCTGTCCATCACACCTTTTAGTATCTCAAGATTTTGTCTGAGCTGTTCTTCCTGAATGACATAACACGGTGTTGGAAGTTCATTTCTTCTCATCGGTTCTCCTCACCTTTTCTCTCTTCAAATTAATCAATCAATTCCGGATCTTCACTGATTTTCCATGGCAGTCCATATTTGTTCAGCGCTTCCATGAATGGATCCGGATCAAACTCTTCAATATTATATACACCTGCTTTGTTCCATGTTCCGTTCATGATCATCATCGCACCGATCATAGCCGGAACTCCTGTTGTGTAAGAGATTGCCTGAGAGCCCACCTCTTTGTAGCATTCCTGATGATCACATACATTGTAAATATAAAGTTTCTTTTCTTTTCCATCTTTTTTCCCGATGAAAATACATCCGATATTTGTCTTACCAACTGTACGAGGTCCCAATGACGCCGGATCCGGAAGTACTGCTTTTAAGAACTGAAGCGGAATAATCTCTTTTCCTTCATACATGATCGGTTCAATAGAAGTCATTCCTACGTTTTCCAAACATTTTAAATGTGTCAGGTAACTCTGTCCAAATGTCATAAAGAAACGGATTCTCTTAATTCCAGGTATATTCAATGCAAGAGATTCGATCTCTTCATGATGAAGAAGGTACATATCCTTCTCTCCAACTTCCGGGAAATTGTAAACACGTTTGATTTCCATCGGCTCTGTCTCTACCCAGTGACCATCTTCCCAGTAGGAACCTTTTGCAGACACCTCGCGAATGTTGATCTCCGGGTTGAAGTTTGTCGCAAACGGATAACCGTGGTCTCCCGCATTACAATCCATAATATCAATATAATTGATCTCATCAAAATAGTGTTTCAATGCATATGCAGAAAATACACTTGTCACTCCCGGGTCAAATCCACTTCCAAGAAGCGCTGTGATACCAGCCTCCTCAAATCTTTCACGATATGCCCACTGCCACTTATATTCAAATTTTGCTGTATCTTCCGGCTCATAATTCGCTGTATCAATATAGTGTACTTTTGTCGCAAGACATGCGTCCATGATTGTCAGATCCTGATATGGAAGTGCAAGATTGAGCACTACTTCCGGTTTTTCTTTTTCAATCAACGCAATCAGCTCATCTACATTGTCAGCATCTACCTGTGCTGTTGTAATCTTTGTATTTGTCTTTCCTTCCAGTTTTTCTTTTAAAGCCTCACATTTTGAAACGGTACGGCTTGCAATACACATCTCTGTAAATACTTCACTTACCTGACAACATTTTTGAATTGCCACACTTGCTACACCGCCACAGCCAATAATTAATATTTTTCCCATTTTTTCTTCCTCCTGCTTTTATCCTGATTTATTTTGCCAATGCAATTAAAAATTCTCTCACAATCTTTCCTGCCACCGCAGTTGACACGCCGCTTTGATCATAGTGCGGACTAAGTTCGTTCACATCACATCCGATGACATTACAGCCTTCGCATACCTTTATAATCGCATCCAAAAGCTCTTTAAAACTCACTCCACCAGCCTCCGGCGTTCCTGTCCCCGGAAATACAGACGGATCTAACACATCCAGATCCACTGTGAAATACACCGGTTTCCCTTTTAATGCCTCTATCGCATCTTCCAACCCATTCAGGTCAAACGGATGCATCGTCACATGTCCTTCTTTCGCCCACAGAAATTCTTCTCTGTCACCTGAGCGAATACCAAACTGATAAATTTTGCCGTCACCTACAAGTTCCCAGCACCGTCTCATCACACATGCATGTGACTCTTTCACATCCAGATATTCATCTCTAAGATCCGCATGCGCGTCAAAGTGTATGATATGAAGATTGGGGTATTTCTCAACCGCCGCTCTCATACTGCCAAGTGTCACCAAATGCTCTCCGCCGATCATAAACGGAACTTTACCATCCTTCAAAATCACACGGCATCGTTCTTCTATCATCTCAAGAGACTTCTTTGCACTTCCCATCGGCAGTTCCAGATCTCCGCTGTCAAACACACAATACTCTGTCAGTTCTTTGTCCTGATACGGACTGTATGTCTCCAGACCAAAAGACTCATTTCTGATCGCGGCACTTCCAAATCTTGTGCCTGGGCGAAAAGACGTTGTCGAGTCAAACGGCGCTCCGTAAAGCACAATCTTTGCATCTTCATACTCAGACTCGCATCCTATAAACGTCACAATATTTTTATTCAACATCTTGTACTAATTCCTCCACATATGCCGGGAGTGCAAATACTCCTTCATGCAGTCTCGGCAAATAATATTTTGTCTGAATCCCACGCAGTTTCCACTGAATTCCATCCATATCATGAATCGGATGATATCTCTTTGAAGCGAACCCAAACAGCCAGTGTCCTGATGGATAGGAAGGGATATGTGCCTGATAAATCCTGCTGATTGGAAAGGATTCAATGATTCTCTTGTGCATTCTCTGACATTGGAATGCCTCCTCCTTGTAAAATGGGCTCTCATGCTGGTTGATCATAATACCATCTTCATGAAGCGCATTAAAACAATTTCCATAAAATTCTTTTGTGAAAAGCCCTTCCCCTGCGCCAAACGGATTCGGCGAATCAATGATGATCAAATCATACGCATCGGATTTGGAACGGATAAACCGTAATCCATCCTCATGATAAATATGCACACGCGGATCATTCAAACTGCATGCCATCTGTGGAAAATATTTTCGGCACACCTCCACAAGAAGTGGATCTGCCTCTACCACATCAATCTGCTCCACCGTATCATATTTCGCAAGTTCTCTTACAACACCGCCGTCTCCTCCGCCGATTACAAGTATCTTTTCCACTTGCGGATGCACTGCCATCGGCACATGACTGATCATCTCATGATAGATAAACTCGTCTTTTTCGGTCAGCATCAAATCTCCGTCTACAACAAGAATTTTGCCAAACTCTTTCGACTCAAGCACATCGATTCTCTGTATCTCGCTCTGAGCCGAAAACACCTGATAATCCACTCGGATTGCCAGTTTTACATTGTCCGTATGTTCATCATGGAACCACATCTCCATCGCTTACACCTCCCTGTTATTTCAGCACGTTCAGATACTCTATCTGGGCATCTTCCGGTCCGGTCATAGAACATCCTTTTTCTTTTGCGTAAATAATATAATCTAAAATTTCTTTTGTAATCTCTTCCCCTGGTGCAAGAATCGGAATCCCCGGCGGGTAGCACATTACAAACTCACTGCAGACTCTTCCTACCGTATCTCTCAGAGGAAGAGACTCTTTTTCCGCATAAAATGATTCCTGAGGGGTGGTGACAACACGTGGGTCGATGTACTCTTGCGTCAGCATTCCCGTTTTATCTTTCTGATAGCGTCTTTTTACTTCCGCCAAGGCACTCACAAGACGCTCCACTTCCTGCTTACGGTCTCCAATGGACAGATATGCCAGAATATTTCCGATATCTCCGAACTCAATCTGGATATCATACTCATCTCTCAAAATATCATATACTTCGATTCCGGCAAGTCCCAGTTCCAGCGTATGAATCGAGAGTTTTGTCGTATCAAAATCAAAAATACTGCTCCCATTCACAAGCTCTTTGGAAAACGCATAATATCCGCCAATTTTATTAATCTCTTCCCTTGCATAGTCGGCAAGTGCAACGACCTTTCCAAAAGCCTCTTTCCCGCGAAGCGCCAAATTTCTTCTGGAAATATCGAGACTGGACAGCAACAGATATGATCCGCTCGTCGTCTGTGTCAGGTTGATGATCTGCCTTACATGCCCTTCTTTTACTCCCTCACCAATAAGTAAAAATGAACTCTGTGTCAGGCTGCCACCGGATTTGTGCATACTGACAGATGCCATATCTGCCCCGGCTGCCATCGCCGAGATTGGCAAATTCTCTCCAAAGTAAAAATGCGTCCCATGCGCCTCATCCACAAGAACCTTCATATCCTGCTCATGCGCAAGTTTTACAATTGTCTTAAGATCCGAACAAATTCCATAATATGTCGGATTATTTACAAATACTGCCACTGCATCAGGATTTTCCCGAATCGCCTGCTCTACCTGTGACACTTTCATTCCAAGCGAAATTCCCAATTCTTTATCTACATCCGGATTCACATATACCGGATGCGCTCCGCAAAGAACAAGAGCATTGATAACACTTCGATGTACATTTCGCGGAAGTATGATCTTATCGCCTTTTTTGCAGCAAGACAACACCATTGCCTGAACGGAAGAAGTTGTTCCGCCAACCATTAAAAATGCGTGTTTTGCTCCAAATGCATCTGCTGCCAGCTCCTCCGCCTCTTTGATGACCGATACCGGATGGCACAGATTATCGAGCGGTTTCATAGAATTCACGTCAATTCCAACACATTTTTCTCCAAGCAGTTCCACCAGTTCAGGATTGCCTCTTCCATGCTTATGCCCCGGAACATCAAACGGAACAATACGCATTCTTCGAAATCGTTCCAATGCCTCATATATCGGAGCTCTCTGCTGTAATTCTTTTTCCATCTTATCGTTCCTCTTTTCTATCAGGTTACTACAATTCCCTACCACGCGTAATTTTACATACAAAAAACGCAGGCAGGAATTTACATCATTCTTGCTTGCGTCTACTTCTTTATCACTTTCATGCGAACAATACAGTCCGAGACTGTCCTTCTTCACATTCCAGATATTTATGTTAGAGTCTATATAGCAAATATTTTACTTTTAATACTCTTATTGACCGTTTCACAAGTTGATGTGTTGTTCTCAACACCGGTTATAAAGTAACCAACTTATAAAATTTGAGCTTCTAACTCAATCAATAAGGCAGCATTCACTGCCAAAAATATTTGCATGAAACTCTAAACTTTTCTGCGTTCCATACGTTTTGTATTTTATAATATTTTTGCCCATACATCAAGCACTTTTCACAGTTTTTTTGAAAATATTCACAAATTGGTTGCTGTCTGCTCCTGTCAGTCCGTAGAAGAAACACTCCTTTGAGGGGTCATACTTGCACGTAAAAGAAAAAGTTTTGTTTCTTCTAGTTTTTTCATATCCCATTTGTTATAATATGTGAAACACTATTAATCTAATATCACATTCAGAGGAGGATAATTTCATGGAATACAGAACAAAGGGAGTCTGTTCCCGTATGATAAAATTAGAACTTGACGGAGACACCATTCGCTCCGTAGAATTTGTTGGCGGATGCTCTGGTAACACACAGGGTGTTGCCCGTTTAGTAGAAGGTATGAAAGTAGACGATGCAATTGCCCGCATTGAAGGTATCAAATGCGGTCCACGTCCAACTTCCTGCCCAGACCAGCTTGCTCAGGCATTAAGACAAGCTACCGGAAAATAAATTTCAAAATTATCTTATATATTTTTATAAATCAGGCAAAAAAAGATTGCGCATCTTTGCACGAAGTGCATTTTTTGAATTACAGGATTCCAAAGGAATTTCTTATAATTCAAAAAGAAAAGGAATGGATGATTCCATTCCTTTTTTACCCGGGGGAACTATCGCAGCCACTGCAAATCCGTAGATTTTTAGCTCTATGAGCTATGTGGTTTTGTTCTTGATGTAAGCTCTCTCTATAATTTTTGTTAGTTTATGAGTTTCCTCATAATTACGCTTGCAGTGGCTGCGACAGTTCCCCCAGAGAGATGCTAAATTATATGACGGTTATCTCCAAAGACTACTTGTCATTGAACTACTTACATCAGTATGTGCGTAGTGAACACTTCTGACACGATAATAGTATCCTTTTCCCACCGTTAGGTTTTTACTGCTCCCTACCGTCCATGCATCATTTTCATTTGCTGTCCACGATGTCACTCGTACCCAATTACTTCCGGATAGTCGTTCTACAATTACATTCACTGAGACATCACACTTTATCGCAGCACTAGTAATTCCACCTGCAACAATTTTACCCGAACCAGCATCCTTGATAATAGATGTACCACTCGATAAATATACTCCCTTTGTTTTTGGTTGCATCTGACCAATAATAACATCTCCTGTCAACAAATACGAAAAATCTTCTTGTCCTTTTTCATTCTCCTGAGCTGATACTCGTAAATCAACCATTCCTAAACTTGCCACACTCAAGCAAAATGCACTTGCTACTGCTATTATTTTCTTCTTCATTTTCTCCTCCTTCTATATCCCTATACTATATATACACATAAGTCGGAAAAAACTAACGCTCTTTTTTAAAAAAATGTAAATTTTTTATAATTTTTTTAAATTCTTCCTCTTCCATACCATTTCCAGTAATAAAATATTGAATATTACCATATTCAAATGCTGCCACAATACGTTGTGTTTTATCATTTACTTTATAGCTTTTTATCTCAATATTACTCCCTTTGACTTCTATAGTAGATTTTGCTATTGCCTGATCTTCCCTGTCCACACCAATCGAACCTTCGTTATAATTAATATTCACCTCATATCTGAGACTCGTATTTTCCTCACCGCTATAAATCATTTGAATATTCTGCATCTCAGAATAGATAATTTCCTCTTCAAACTGCATATTTTGAGGGAGATAATCCATCCTCACCGGATCAAACCCAAACTCATCTTTTATCTTCTGATACGCTTCTTCCTCTTCACTTACTTTTGCGGCTACAATATCCTCATCATCAGAGTCAAAATTCGTCTGTTCTCTGTCTCCTATGTTCCAATTAAATTTATGCAATATCCGCTCCGGTCCTCCAAAGCTTGTAATCCCCACCGCAAATGCTGACACAACTGCTGCGGCCAGCACCACATACTTGCGCCTCTTTTGTTTTCTTTTGTAAATTTTCCCAAGGCGAATTAACTCCTGTTGTTCTCCCGACAATGTCTCTTCCGGGGCGTAATGTTCTTCTTTATACTGCTTAATCTGTTCATACAGCTTCTGATCAATCTCAGAAGGCGCTGTCAGATCTGCCACTTCCGGATCAGCCTCCACCTCTCGCATAATCTGATCCGCCTCTTTTTTCAGTTCTTCCTGCAAAAATCGTTTCATTTCCTCATCCATAATGTCTCCTTATGCAACCGTCAACAAATTCCTTACTGTTCACTCCACTACTTACGTTCTTTTCTCCATTCCTCTTGACCTTTGCCAAAATACTGTTTAATATTATTTTATAGAAAAAACTTCGGAGGAATGTTATGAAACGTATTATTCTTACCGGTGGTGGTACTGCCGGTCATGTTACACCTAATATTGCTTTACTGCCCCGTCTAAAAGAACTGGGATATGATATCCATTATATCGGTTCTTATACGGGTATTGAAAAAGATTTAATTAAACAATTTGAGATTCCTTATCACGGGATTTCCTCTGGTAAACTTCGCCGTTACTTCAGTGTGCAGAATTTTACAGACCCTTTTCGGGTTCTAAAAGGATTTCGCGAAGCAAATAAATTGATTAAAGAACTGAAGCCAGATGTTATCTTTTCCAAAGGCGGTTTTGTCTCCGTTCCGGTTGTCATGGCAGGGAAACGTCGTCACGTGCCAACCATCATTCATGAATCGGATATGACTCCGGGACTTGCGAACAAGATTTCCATTCCGTCCGCAACAAAAGTATGCTGCAACTTCCCGGAAACTTTAGAACATCTTCCAAAGGAGAAAGCAGTGCTTACCGGTTCACCGATTCGTCAGGAACTGTTAGAAGGGAGCAGATCTGCCGCACTTGAATTTTGCGGACTGACCGATGACAAACCTGTTATCTTAATTATTGGAGGCAGCCTTGGTTCTGTCGCTGTCAACAATGCTGTACGTTCTGTTCTTCCTGAATTATTAAAAGATTTTCATGTCATTCACCTTTGCGGAAAAGGAAAGATGGATGATTCTTTGAAATCTTTAAAAGGATATGTTCAGTTCGAATACATTCAAAATCAATTGAAAGACTTGTTCGCACTCACAGACGTTGTGATTTCAAGAGCTGGTGCTAATGCAATTTGCGAACTTCTTGCACTGCATAAGCCAAATCTTTTAATTCCGCTCTCTGCAAACGCAAGCCGCGGAGATCAGATTTTGAATGCACGTTCTTTTGAACGTCAAGGTTTCAGTATCGTTTTAGAGGAAGAGGAATTAAACAAAGACACACTTTTAGATTCCATTCACAAATTGTATCAACACAGAAACACTTACATAGACGCTATGAAGCATTCTTCACAGCAAGATTCTATCAATACAATTATTAACTTAATTCAAGAAGCTGTCCACTAAATTATTGGAACAAATCAGCAAATGGTGTCGTTACGACACCATTTGCTTTCTCAGAACCAACTGACAACCTCTCTGTATTCATTTTCGTAATTCTTTCGTATCCATTGTCTGGCTCTATATAGTCTGCTATTCAATACTTCAACTGCAATTCCTAATTGTTCTGCTGCCTCTTGTTGCGATTTTCCAAAACAATACACTTGTGTAACTGCATCATACCATATTCTGTGGTCTTTATATAAACATTCAAAAATACTATCTTCCAACTCCTCTGCCCTTCTCTTTTGCTCTGTTCTCAAATAGTATTCTTCCATATTGTTTATATTGCAAAATTTGTCTTTTGTCTCCTTTAGTACCTCAAATACTTCTCCTAATATCTCACGCTTTTTATCTCGATTGTAATTAAACGTAAAATTTCTAGCGGTTGTTACCAACCACGGATAAACATTATCTAAATTTACATTTTCAAAGTAAATATATAGTTGAAAAAATGTCTTTTGTGTAATTTCATTTGCCAAATCTTCACATTTTGCATAATGCATAGCCACTTTAAAGATTGAATCTTTATACGCCCGATAGATACTGTCGAATTTTTTATCTTTTGTCGATTTTGATTCCACAATAAATATCTCCCGTTTTTATTACTTCTCGTTCATTTTCTTTAAAATGTACTCTTTATCTTCCTCTGTCAAAGTACCCAGTTTCCACTTAATGTCAACTGTGTCGTCTTTGTATCTAGGAATCAAATGCATATGATAGTGAAATACACTTTGTCCGGCTGCTGCCCCATTGTTCTGCACGATATTATAGCCCTCGCATCCTAAAATATCGCTCAGTTTCGTCACAATCTTTTTTGCAAGCACAAGTACTTTCGCTGCAATCTCATCATCCAATTCGTATAAATTTGCATAATGCTCCTTCGGAAGAATCAACGCATGTCCTTTCGAAGCTGGCTCAATGTCCAGAATGACTCTAAAGTCATCATCCTCATACAATGTTGCAGATGGAATCTCTCCTGCTGCAATTTTACAAAAAATACAATTTTCATCTCTCATTTTTTCTTCCTTCTTTCTTTTATTAATCCCTTTTAAATGTCTGTTATTGTCGTATTTTGTCGACGAGATTTGTTTGAATAACCGTCATACCAATGCTACACTTTCATATGAAAGGCGGTGCGATCTATGCAACTAAATAAAAACGAACAATTAGTCATAAGTAAAATTTCACATGAACTTCGAAACCCACTTACAATTATATATAGTACCCTTCAGCTCATAGAGTCCAGACATCCTGAGGCGAGAACATTTGACCATTGGCACGAGCTGATGCAGGATGTAGAATTTATGTCAGTACTCTTAGATGATCTTTCCCGATTCAATCATGCCGGCGCCCTTAATTTTTCAACGTTCTCTTTCCGTCCATTTTGGGAATATATCTCCCTTTCTTTCGCCGCATCTGTCGCGGATACAAAATTGGAATATTTTTCCAAAATAGATTCTTCTATTAATCAGATTACAGGAGATAAAACAAAATTACAAGAAGTATTTTTAAATCTTTTGAGAAATGCTGCCGATGCAGCTTCCCCTGACGGAACCATCTCCATGACGGCCGAGCAGTCCAAAGATTCCATCATCATCCAGGTTCAAGACAACGGATGCGGTATCTCCAAAGAGCATCTGAGTTCCATCTTCGAACCATTTACTACATATAAGAAAAACGGTACCGGCCTTGGGCTTTCGATTTCTGAAAGTATCATACAAGCCCATGGCGGAACAATTGAGGTTGACTCTGCTCCACAAAAAGGATCAACGTTTCGGATTACGCTTCCAACAAAGCAGTGCTGTAACGAGAATTCCTGTCAGCAATCCTCCCACATGGGCCAGGTTGTCAACGCCCCCGCTTGTAAAACCGGTATATAAGCTGATAAGAATCATCACGATCATACCCTGTTTTGTGATATTTCCAACTCTTCCATGATTTAAAATCGCAAGACACAGCAAGGCTCCGGTCAGTCCAAAAATTGCACCGGACGCCCCTGCTGATACGCTATAATCCTGTCTCCATATATCTGCTGCCATGGACAATAGATTTCCTCCCAACCCGCTCAAAAGATATATCGTAAGAAATCTTGCTTTTCCGACAAACATCTCTACATTCCATCCGACCACCACAAGTGTAAGCATGTTATTCATCAGATGTGAAAAACCAAAATGTAAAAATATACACGTAAACAACCGGTAATATTCCTTATATTCCACTACATACGGGACATACATTGCTCCATGTTCCAACATATACATCCCGTCTTCTGTTCTCCCTCCGAAAGAAAGAAGTAAAAAAACAATGACATTTACTGCAGCAATTCCAATTGTACAAACTGCTTTTTTCTGATTTCCCATAAAAATTTCCTTTCTATAAAATAAATATATCCTAATTATAGAAAGTTTGTACCTGAATTACAAGTCATCCTGTTCAATATGGATTTCGTCCCAATATCCCCATTTTCCTTTTTTCTTTTTGTCCAAAAGCCGTTTTACCGGTTCCCAAAAATCTTTTTTCTCATGAATCTCCGGTATTCCCTGTTCTTCCATACGCTCTTCATAATTCACAGCCGGAATCATTCTTTCTTCTTTTTTCTCCTCCTGAACTGCTTCCACCAACTCGTTCATAATACGTTCAATACTATAATTTTCTTCCATTGATGCCTTATGAATACTGTAGGCAAAATGAACCCCTTCTTTCTCCCTATAGTTCACCTCACTTACAAAGTATTCTGTCAGTCTGTGAAACTCTTCTTTCAATTCACACTCACACCTCGGAAAATAACAGAAATAAAATTCCTCTTTCTCGCAATAAATATATTCCGGATCCAGCAATATGCAGTTTGCCTCCAACATAAATTTACGAATTGTTTTAATCGTACGAAGTAATGCATACACAAGATTTTTCATCTCCTCATAGCTTAAGTTTGCCTTTTCATGAATTGCCTTTAAGGATACCTTCCCGCTGATATCGTAATAATACTGACTGATATTATCTACATACCGAATATCTGTCTTCAAAAGTCCGGGAATTGTGTTTTCCTTCAGCATATAAATCTGATAATCTTCTGCCTCGCTCTCCACTCCTTCCAAAATTAAATATGCCTTCTTTAAATCATTCTTATAACACGCTTTCACTTGGTATCTCCTATCTTTTCTTCTATTTTTTTATTTTTCGCACATTTCGAATATACGTTTCCGGTTCTGTCTGTTTTACCGATGCACTAACCTTTATCTTCATCCGCCTCTTTTTCGCACTGCACGTGACCGTAATCTCTTCTTTTTCCACTTCTATGTTTTCTTTCACATTTGAAAAAACAATCAGCTTCCCTTTTATTCTTCTTCTAAAATATGCCTCTAACTCCTCTTTTTTATAACTCTTTCTTTCACTTCCTACCACAGCTGTCTCATATGCAGCCCCCGACAGAATATTCTTGTCATGAAAATAAAATATGATATATACGCTTGCCATAAACACCATTAAAATAATCGGCACAACAAAAGATGCCTCTATTGTAAAACTGCCATTTTGATTTTTCTTCACAGTATGATCACCCCCAAATACGCTGCGGTCAAAAACGGGACAAACGGAACTGTAACATTCTTCTTCCACTGTTTGATTACAATGCCTGCAAGTGAGACAAGTCCTGTAAGAAAAAATGCAGTTGTCGCAACTTCCAACATACTGATACCTCCCAGATATATTCCCATATTTCCAAGAAGCCAGCTATCTCCATATCCAATCGCTTGGTTTGTATATTTACTGATGAGCCAGAATATCGCTCCCATCAATGCACCTCCTGCCATACCAGCTATTTCCTGTCTTATAAAAATCAAACGAATCATAATTACGGTAAGACTCATAATGATCAGCAGCACCGTCGGTATTTTCTTTGTGCGAAGATCACTTATACTACACCAAAGCAAAAACAAAAGCATAATAAAATCCTCTATTTTACACATCTTTTACACCCTCCTCTTCCAAAAACTTCGGATAAAGGCACTGCATATACCGTTCGTTTCAGTCTGCTGCACGAAAGTGATCCATGATATCGATTACCCGTATCTGTGATGTATACCATTTGCTTTCCAAATGTTTTTCTCATACACGATTCACATGGATAATATTTTCCTCCACTTTCATTTCTCAATTGTTCCACATCTGATATGGCAACCGACTTTATAGACAATTCCAAATACGTGCAATCTGCATCTTTATGATATACAATTCCGGTATCTGTAATATAGACAGTCTCATCACTTTGATTTCCAAATCCATTTCCGGCATAGCCATTCCACCCTTTCACCCGCATAGATTCTTCCTGTACAATTGCAGGGATCCGAAACATTAAAATAGGAACTTCAACCTTATATATCAATGACAGATCCATAATTCCTGTACTTCCCCATGCCTTTGACTTCCTACAGTCTATTCCATCCGAGCCGCCAGAAATAACACTGTGGTCCAGCCATGTTTCTCCCACATGTTCTACAATATGTTTTTCCAGCTTCCCTCGTATTACAAGCGGATTAACATATGCTTCCTCCGCGATTTCTTTTGCTGCACAATGGAGTGCAGATCTCATCACAGTCTGGACATTCATAATTTCCAGCAAATACACAAGGCTCAACACTGCAAAAAAGAATATTGGCACCGCCAATGCAGCTTCCACCGTGACACTTCCTTCAGAGGTGAATGAAGATGCCCTTTTCGATAAAGAGATGACATTTATTTGGGAGAGATGTGTCAAAAAAGAGTCTTTCTCCTTTCTTTTTTGTTTTTGATCATTTTTATAGTTTCTTTTGTGAGTATTATTGAATCGAAAGGACATCTTCATTCACCCCTTTTCTTTTATTGATATCCAAAATATGTTGAAAATTCATATTGTACGCCACGCCGCAGTTTACATTTGCTTTCAATCTCCATACGCATCACACAGTTATCTGCCTTTAGGTCCAGATTCTGTTCTATTAAATCCAAAGCCCGCATAGATAATGTCTCTTTATCTTGCAGAATCAATAATCCTTTTAAATAATCCCGGTATGTCAGCCCTTCTTCTGTATCCTGATCCACATCCTGTATTCCCTGCTCTCCGATATTCAAAAGTTCTGACAGCTTCAGTTTCCAAGTCTCCTTACTTTTTACAAGCGGCACTTTCCTGCCCGCTACAAGAGTCCGAAGATCTGCAAGCCCCTCACCATACGCCCATGCCAACAGGATTGCATGCTTTACGACCTCTGTAATTCCCGGAACAGTAAGGAGCGTACATAAAGACAACGCCAGAACTTCCGCCTCCGCTTTCTTTACCTCATCCGTAAGCAGATATGCATAATTGATTCCAAGTCGAATTGGCAATATTTTCTTTACAACGGCTTCTAGATTCTTCTGATCATTTTCATACCCTCCAATCAGATATTCCAACTCATAGTCCAATGCACGTTCCTCCTTCGTTTGCGTAATATCCGCAAAATGTTCCAGCAGATATTTTTCAAAAAAGAGTTTTCCGGTCACTTCATTTTTCTTTTCTTTTTCTGCAAAATTCCCTTTTCCTGTATTTAGTTTACGCACTGAGGCAAGTTCCTCTTTTTTTACACATTTCTCTGATAATTGTTCTGGATTTTCCACAATGATTTGTAATAGATTTGATTTTTGAATTGACGAGACGGATTCGATTGGATTATTTTCACTTGGGAGACTTTCTTCCGTCCCCTCAAGCATAGAATCCAAATTTTCCTGAACCTCCGTCTCTTCTTTCTCAAAGTCTTTCCCGCTTTCTTCTTGTTCTTCCCAATATGAGGTATCTTCTTCTATATGATCTAACCCAATTTTACTTTTCACATAGCGAACTGCCTGACGATAAAATGCAGCCCCTCTGTTGTCTGTCAACAACTCTGACTTCTCCACCTGATTTGCGTTCTCCTGCGCGCCATAATATTCCAGACGCTTTAGAATCTTTCCCTCATCTAATCTTCCCTCTCCATAACCTGCATCCAATGCAAACAAATCATATTCCTCTAACAGCTGTTTTTGATATTCCGCAAATACACTTTCCACAGCAAGGATCGTATCTGCTCTTTTATAATTTTTGAGCACTTGAATTGATGCACTTTCTACCATTGCACCTAGAAACGACAAGATCAAAAGAAAAACAAGACTTAAAAACGCAGTGATCTCTCCTTTTTGCACCTATCCACCTACCTTATATTCTTCCACTTTCACTTGTGATTTTATCAAAAATGGACTGTACCAAATCTGTAAGCTGCGATTTAAAAATAATAACCAGACCAATCAACACGACCAGAATCAAAATCACCTCCACGACCCCGATTCCTTTTTCTTCTTTCATAAATTCCAAAAATCTTCTTATCTTCTTCATATACCTTCTCCTCCTGTAACTTCATACATTCTTATAACTGCATGGATAAAAATGCCGGAACAATCACGATGACAAGTACAATTGCAAGCATTCCAAACATTGGCGCAAGAAGTTTTGTTCCGGCCTCCTCACCCAATCGCTTCGCTCTGCTTTTTCTATTCTCGAATGCCTGATCCGATTCATTTCGCAGCAAATCTGTCATCCCTTTTGTTCCTTTTTTCAGATTCTGTGCAAGCAATGCCCCGAATTTCATATACACCGAGATTCCACACCGCTTGCCAAATCTTTCATACGCCTCCGCCTCTGTGATTCCGCTTTGCATTTCATTGCAGGTGTATCGCATCTCTTCATACGCTGCCCGCTCTCCGGTACATATCTTCTGCTCTTCATAATTTTTCACAATCCTTTCCCACACGTTTTTCGTTGTCATTCCTGTACTTAAAAGAAGTGCAAATTTATTAATAATCTCAGGATAATCTGTAAGCATTTGTTCTTTACGTGCCTTTCTTGCTTTTTGTTCATTCTGTTTTTTCAATGCAATCATAAGCACAGCACTCACCCCGCCAAGTACAAGTACATAATAGCCTCTTGCTTCCACTTTCTTTTTCCAGTGAATTGGTTGTCCGTTTATTTTTTTCGGAAGCGAAAATACTTTTTCAGTCTTTGTTGTTTTTTCTTTCTCTTCCACCAATTGCAAAACATCCGACAGTAGTTTTTCTTCTTTGCTCTTCGACTCCGGATATACCATTGCATTTGTCACGTACAAAGCCTCCTCTCCACCATACATAAGCCTTCCGGTAAGCTCTACCAGCGTTCCCTCTGCTTTTGTCTTTTCTGTCTGAATCTCTCCTTGCACATTCATCACTTCATAATGATCCAGCTCCCACTGAATCTGCACCGGATAATCTTTCCACTCCGTAAGCAGATTCAGGTCTTTCTCCACACGATCAAGGCTTTTATTTTCACCTAAAATAACCTCATCCATTTTCTCCATCACTCGTTTGAAAATTTTTTTGGTCTCCTGTGATGTATACCTTTGCTCTTCCACATCTATCGTAACTTCTTTTTCTTTCAATGTCTGTCCGATCGTGATCTCATAAGTCTCTCGTCTGTTTCCGCCGCCATAGACATTCCGCTCGATTTCTCCTGAATCTTTTTCTTGCCTGTCCAGCCAAAAGAGTCCGAGTGCAATCGTATTTGCACAAAACAAAATCAATAAAATCTGCCTTCCTGTCTTTTCCTCACACCGCACAAAAATTTTTCGTTTCTGCTTCTGAAGCACTAAAAAAAGTAATACCACATATCCGATAATACATATGATCATGATCTACACCTCAATTTCTACAATTCGTTTTCCAATCTCATATGCAATGACATATCCCAAAAAACAAATTGTCATAATTACAACTCCGGCTGCATTGCCATACAAAACTCCCATAAACTCCGGAAAACTGAACTTCATATAACAGATCATCCCGAATGGTATGGCCGACATAACTTTAAATTCCAGCTTTTTAGAAGCAATAATCGTTCCAATCTCTCTTCTTATATCTGCCTTCTCCGACATCTGCTGTACCGTATTGCGGATAATCGCAATCATATCACCGCCGCTTCTTTTTGCCATTACAAATACTGTCACAAACGTCTGTACATCCTCCTCGCCAGTCCGTTGTGAAAACTCCTGAAGCACTTTCTCCATTGTTACATTCACATCCAGTTGTCGAACCATATACCGGAATTCCCGCACGATCAGCTCATCTTTCTTATATATGACCTGCAGATCTTTTAATGCCTCACGCATTGCATTTTCGACTGAGTATCCTACGTTTAATGCCGTCGCCAAAGACTGTACTGCCTCCTTAAACTGTATCTGAAACACATTTTTTCTTTTTTCTATCCACTGTTTTTCCCATGATTTTAAAAAATAGACTAAATAAGGTGCCAATAGAATTGCACATAGACATGTCCCATAGAATAAATACGAAAACATTAAAATTACAAAACTGCCTGTCAATACCGCCAACAGATAATCACGTCTGCGAATGTCCTGCTGCCAATAATTTTTCTTTCTTTTGTATCTCATGTAATTTTACCCATTCTCCTTTGATTTTCCCTCCAATCATCTCGGTCTCCTGAAACTCATACAACGTCTGAAGCTGGATCTTCCCGTCCTCATACCCCAAAATCTCAACAATCTGTAAAAGCTTTCTGCTTCTGTCTCTCAATCTTCCAAGATGTATAATAATATCAATTGCTGAGGCAATCTGTCTCTGAATTGCCGTAAGCGGAATGTCCATTCCCATCAGAACCATTGTCTCTAATCGACTGAGCATATCCTCCGGACTGTTAGAATGCCCGCTGCTCGCTCCGCAATGTCCGGTATTCAGACTCTGCAGCATGTCGATTGCCTCACTTCCGCGCACCTCACCGACAATAATTCTCGTTGGGCGCATTCGAAGCGCTGATTTGATTAAATCGCGAATCGAAATCTCTCCTGTTCCTTCCACATTTGCATTTCTCGCCTCAAGACGAACCAGATTCGGAACATTTTTGATTCTCAGCTCTGCATTGTCCTCAATTGTAATTATCCTCTCATCTTTTGGGATGAAGTCCGACAATGCATTTAAAAAAGTGGTTTTCCCAGAACCTGTTCCACCGCTGATAAAAATATTGTATTTTGCTTCCATCAGCCGCTTTAAAAATGGCACAAGCTCCGGTCCGACTGCCTCCCACTGTACAAGCTGCTCCATTGTGATATTCTCTTTCGGAAATTTTCGAATTGTCACAATCGGACCATTTAACGCAACCGGATAAAGTACCACATTGACTCTGGAACCATCCGAAAGTCTTGCATCCACAATCGGTGAAGCTTCGTTTACAATCCGGTTCGAGCCCGCTACAATCTGCTGAATCACATCTTCCAGTTTTGTCCTTGTGATAAACCTCTTTTCAAGTTCCAAAATCTTTCCCTGCTTCTCCACAAAAATATGGTCAGTTCCATTGATCATAATCTCGGTAATTTCATCATCTTCAATCAGTTCCTGCAAAATATCAAGTTTTCGGAATGTATTGAACAGTTCCTTTCCAAGACCTGATTTTTGTTTCAATGGTATATAGGACTCTTTTCCCTTTTCTTCTAAAGTCCGGTGTATGATCTCTACAAGTTCGTCATCTTCCACTTCCTTCGACAGATCCAGTTCCGCCAGAATTTTCTCATATAATTCTTCCATCTGAATCATAGACGTTCCTCCTTCACAAGCCTCCTTACCGCATTTTCAATATCCTGTGGGACAATAAACGAATATGTTTTTTCTGACAGTCTCTCCAACTGCAGTGTCTTCAGATTCTCCTCATACTGTCGCAGTTTTCCCTGTGAGATACTATCCTCTAAAATTGGCATATAAATCCTGTCACACAAATCCAGCATCTGAAAAAGTCCCTGCACACATTCGCCGACATCCAAAAGAATCACCTCATAGACACTGTCCTCCACAATCTGTTTCAGCAAAACTTCCCATTCTTCCCAAAGTACCTCCTTCAAATCAAGACTTACCGGCATCGGCGGAATATAATCCAATTCATCCATTTTCCTGACCAGCATTCCAAGCCGAAGTCCAAAATTACTGTTCTCCTGTCTTGTATAATACAGGACGTCTCCAAGATTTCCACCGTCTGCCTGTGTAAATATTCCTCTATATCCGAAATACTCTTCCAGATTCAAATACAGCACTTTTTTACATCTCGCCAGTTCTTTTCCAAACTCCACTGCAAAGCTTGTCTTTCCAGCTCTGTGGATAGGCGAGTATACCGCCAGCATTTTAACTGATTCCTTTTTCACACTTCTCATCATATTTTCTTTTGTTCTCTCAAAATATGTCTCCAGAATCTCTGACAATATCTGATCCACGCACTGATACTTGTAAACACACTTTTCATCCTGAGACACATTCTGAAAATTGCCTGTCGTCAGCACAAAAATCTGTTCTGCCTCCACTCCTTTTCGCTCTTTCTTCGCACAGGTTTCATCTATGACCAAGATATGAATATTTTTATCCCGCGAAAGTATCTTTACATTTTCCCAGGTACTGCATACATATACCTTCACCGCAAATTCTTTCCGCTCCATAATATTTTCCATTAATTTCTCGGCATATTTGACTTCCTGATCGCATATTACAATATTCTTCTCACTCAAATACTCCCTCCTTCGTATTTTATTTTTCAACTTTGGATTTCTCGCCGGAATCGGCTTTTGATCTTTGAAAATTTAAGATTAACTAACTTGTACGTTGCATTATAAACGCCTTTTTCTCTCTTGTCCATATCATTTTTTCAAATATTTTATTTTTGTGCAACCTCTATAAAATTTTGTACGCCAATATCCCGTAAAGCATCGCAACCCCTGGCAATCCAAGGATTCCGGATGTCAAAAAGGAAATTCCGTTTAATCCCACTCTCAGAGCGATCCCCCTATATTCCAGATACTGATTGACAAAAAAAATGAGTCCCATACCGACTACTGCTCTGACAATAAAGTTAATAAGAAAACTGGTTTTCGGCTCTTCCTGCATTATATTTTTCCCCCTGCTTTTTGTTACAGAATATGTGCAAGCTCCTCGTTTTATTCCGATTTTTCCTCTGTAAATATGGTATTTTATTCTATTTTTTGTCTATACTAGATAAAAGAGACTATTTACAAGAATGAGGGGTGTCATATGAAACTATTCCAAAAGAACTGCCAAAGAGAAACATCCGAATACAATATACACGAAGAAATCGAAAAGGTAAAAGCACAGATGGACGCCGCATATTCCAACTTTCAAAATGCCGTCGACCCAGATTTGATTGACTGCTGCATTTTTGAAAGCAATGCTGCTTGGAAAAAATATCGTTTTTTATTGAGACAGGCTAAAGGGCAGCGTTCCTGCCACTAAAATACGGGGGCTTAAAAAGCCCCCGCTCCATACACTGTTACAAAACAATCTTTATCTCACGTCCTGTGCGATGATATTGGTAATACCGTACTCCTGCCGCATCCATCATGCGTTTTGATGCGATCACAGACGGTGTGTCTGCATATTTATCGCAGTCATATATCACCTCTCGTATTCCACTTTGAATGATTGCTTTCGCACATTCATTACACGGAAACAGTGAGACATAAAGCTTCGCTCCTGCAAGACTTCCACCGCTGTAGTTCAAAATCGCATTCAGCTCACTGTGGGTTGAGTACAAATATTTTGTCTCCAGCGGATCATCGCCTTCCCTTTCCCAAGGGAACTCATCGTCCGAGCACCCGATCGGGAAACCATTATACCCCATAGAAAGTATCTTATTATCCTGACTGACAATGCAACACCCTACCTGTGTACTTGGGTCCTTGGATCTCATACCGGAGAGCATCGCAACTCCCATAAAATATTCGTCCCATGAAATATAATCTTTTCTCTTCTCAGTCATGACAACACACCTCCACATGAACTATTTTGTACCAAAAATACGATCTCCTGCATCTCCCAATCCCGGAACAATATATCCGTGATCGTTCAATTTTTCATCCAATGCAGCAATATAAATATCTACATCCGGATGTTCTTTCTGCAGACGTTCCACACCTTCCGGTGACGCAATGATACACATGAAGTGAATGTTTTTGACACCTTTTTCTTTTAGCATCTGAATTGCCGCAACACAGGAACCTCCTGTTGCAAGCATCGGATCTACCACGTACACTTCTCTTTCATTACAGTCTGACGGAAGTTTGCAGTAATATTCTACAGGCTCCAATGTCTCCGGATCACGATACAGACCGATATGTCCTACTTTTGCAGCCGGAATCATTGCAAGCATACCTTCTACCATACCAAGTCCTGCACGCAAAATCGGTACGACAGCAAGTTTTTTCCCTGCCAGTTCTTTGACAGTCGTCTCACAAATCGGTGTTTTGATCTTGACATCCTGGAGCTTCAAGTTTCTTGTAGATTCATAACACATCAACATTGCAATCTCACTGATCATCTGACGAAAATCCTTTGATCCAACCTCTTCTCTTCTAATAATCCCTACTTTATGCTGGATCAGCGGATGATCCATAACGTATACTTTTGACATACTCTTTCTCCTTGTTCTTGTTCTTTATTCTTCAATCATCGAAATGCGTCGTACATGACGCTCATCTCCGGAAAACGGAGTCTTCAAAAAGGTATCCACAATCTTCACTGCAAGTTCCGGACCTAATACACGTCCCCCCAATGCAATGATGTTTGCGTCATTGTGAAGTCTTGTAGCTTCCGCAGAAAAGCAGTCAGAACAAAGTGCACAACGGATTCCTTTCATCTTATTCGCAGCGATGGAAATACCAATTCCGGTTCCGCAAATCAAAATTCCTTTTTCACACTCGCCATCCAAAACAGCCTGTCCCACTTTTCTCGCATAAATTGGATAATCTACCGATTCTCCATTGCAGCCGAAGTCTTTATATGCAAGCCCTTCTCGTTCTAAATATTTTATAATCTCCAATTTCAAATCATATCCACCATGATCACATCCAATTGCTATCATTCTTTTTTTGCCTCCTTATTTAGTTTCTCTGCTAATTTTAAAATCAACTCTTTTAACAGTTCAAAATTCTCTCCATATGCCACCAAAGGCTGCCCATGTGTAGAGAGAACCTGTCTGTCATCTTCAATGTACTCATTCAATGTAAATACATTCTTTACATTTTCGTATTCCGATACAATCTTCCATTTGTACGGTTCTTCCAATGTAAGCACCAATGTATCGTCATCCAAATCTTTTTCACTAAACGGCGTTGCCTCATGTGACTCCAAGGTCATCTGCTGGCTCTTCATGATTGCCTCTGCCTTTTGGTTCGCCGGCTCAGGAAACAAGACGATCATTCCTCGAGAATCCACTTCATATTCCTGTAAAAGTGGCTGATTGCGCAAGATCTCTGCCGCCATCGGTCCCCTGCAATTGTCACTGTTACTTACAAACAGAATCCTTCTGTATTTCTGAAGCTTCGTAATCTCTTCCGCCTCTATGATCTGATGACCCGCAGCTTTGATAAGTCTGTTCATAATCGCATTCCCGATTCCTTCCACGGCAAATGCCTCACTAAAAATATATGCCACCTCTTCATCATCAAATTCACGAAGCACTTTATAAAGATTTTTAGCAATGGAATTCTCGTTTGCTCTTGTCCCAATACTTTTTACGATTCCATTCGTATATAAATCCGCTGTTTCGCTTGTCGCAATGATTCCCACCTGATTTCCCCTGCGCATCTGTTCATATGCAAGCTGACGAATAGCTTTCACTGCTTCTAACGGCGCACCATTCACAATCACAAGCTGAGCTTTTGGTGCATAGTGACGGTATTTCATTCCAGGAGCTTTCGGTGCCGCATCGCTCGTCTCAGACAATGTTGTCCTGTCCACAGCAACTTCACCTATGACTTCCTCTAACATCTCCTTCGTGATTGCTCCGGGTCTGAGGATCATAGGAGGTTCCACAGTCATATCAACGATCGTTGACTCTACTCCTATCTCCACATTGCCCCCATCGATGATCATATCGATCTTTCCATCAAGGTCTTCCGCAACATGTTCCGCACTCGTAGGGCTTGGGCGTCCGGAAGTATTGGCACTCGGTGCTGAAATATAACCTCCTCCCGCCCGAATCAGTGCCCTTGCAATCTCGTCCTCCGGCATTCTCACCGCCACCGTCTGCAGCCCGCCGGTTGTTCCAAGCGGAACTACTCCACTCTTTTCAAATATAAGTGTCAGTGGCCCAGGCCAAAATTTTTCTACGATACTTTTTGCTTTTTCCGGTATAAATTCTACAATCTCATCCAATGCCTGAATATCTGCAATGTGAACAATCAATGGATTATCTGACGGACGTCCCTTTGCTTCATAAGTCTTCCTTGCAGCTTCCTCATTCAGTGCATTGGCTCCTAATCCATACACCGTCTCCGTTGGAAACGCCACAAGTCCTCCTTTTTCAAGTATCTCACCTGCTTCTGCAATGATCTCTGTATCAAGTTGATTTTTGTCGATTTTTTTAATTATTGTTTTCATAACTTTTATTATATCATCATTATGTACACTTAGTCTAGCCATTTTATAATCCCTGCACAAATTGCTTCCGCCACTTTATCCTGATACTCCTCATTTTTTAATTTTTCTGCCTCCTGGGCATTACTCAAAAATCCGCATTCTACAATGATCGTCGGCACTTCTGTTCTCTTTAACATATAATATGTACTGTTTTCTTTTGCCTGTCTTTTGTTGTTTGTATCCAGCGCCTTCAATGCCTCCTGCATGACAGTTGCAGCACGTTCCCCTTCTTTGGAATGTGTATAATAAAATACCTGCGCTCCTTTTATGCTCTCTTCATGATAGCTGTTTTGGTGAATGCTGACCGCAATATCAGGCTTTGTCTCATTGATAAGGGCAACTCTTTTTTTCATATCTGCAATTTTTTTATTTGATTTACTTTCATTATAAAATCCGTCGTCATCTTCTCTCGTCATCACCACATGTATCCCTTGCTCAATCAGCCTTTTCTGTACTTTTTTAGAAATCTTGAGATTCACATCTTTCTCCAGCACATTATTGATTCCTATTTTACCGGGATCTTCTGAACCGTGTCCGGCATCTAATACAACCGTCTTTGTACCTTTTTCTACCTTTTCACTTGTCACATACTCGCTCAATCCCTTACTCGCAATAATCGCCCCTATTAAAAGCAGCAATACCATCAAAAGTTCTATCTTTCTTTTCAACTATCATTCTCCATATATTTCATTGATAAAATATATGCAAAAGAAGAGCTGAACATTCAGCTCTTCTTAATCGATCAGTTCACATATTTTAAAATCAGCTCCCACACACTCGACTTTTCAAAACCTAAGCGCCATGCCGCTGTTCCAGCCAGCTTATATTCCTTCATCAGCTTAAGTTTCTCTTCCAAAGCAGTCTCATCCTCTAACCAAATCTTGTATGTGGCTCCATCTGCCTCCCACTGAGCATAGTTTTGTTTGGTTGCCTCATCTACAGTCGTTTGAGCGCCGGCATCGGCAATCGCCTGTTCTGCAGCTTCCATACCAAGCGCTTCGCTCGTCACTTTTACAGAATATTCAGCCGCTTCAGTTCCTGCCTCCTCTGCCAGCTCTTCCTCGGTCTTTGGAACTTCTTTCCAAAGTCTTGTGAAAAACGGAACCGCATTGATTACTTTTTCTTTTGGTACGGCATTTAACGTCGCTTCTATTCCCTCTTTTACAAAATTCAAAGATGCAACTGAACCGCTTTCATAAGAGCCGCTGTAATGTTCATCATATCCCATGATAATTACATAATCCGCAACTTTCCCCTGCTCTTCTATATGATAATGTGCATTGTATGTCTTCGGCACATAGTTGTCCACAGATAATACAAGTCCATTCTGTCGGCACTTTACAGATAACTCGCGGATAAACTGAATATAATGTTCTCCGCACTCTGCAGAAATCTTCTCAAAGTCGACATTAATGCCGTCAATTCCTGTCTGCAGTGCCTCTGCGATCAGCTGATTTACCAAGTTTTCTCTCTTTGAAGTATGACTAAGTACTTCGTAAGATTCTTCATAAGAACCGATTCCACCATCAAAATCTCTCACCAGCGCCCATACTTCGATATTGGACTGATGAGCATAGTTCACATACTGGGAACTTGCAAGAGAGTTAATATTTCCATCTGTATCTGCAATTGTAAACCACGTTGGAGAAATTGTTGTCAAACCTTTTGTATCTGCAATTGTCTGAAGCACTTTTTCGTTCGCACTCTGATTCGTCACCACGTGCCACGCCATATTGATTGTGTAGTCTTTTGAAATGTTTGTGTATACCTGTTCTTCAAACTCTCTCGAAATCGTCTCTTCCTTTTCATTCTTCAGACAATTTTTCTTGATATATCCAATATATCCATCCTCTGTACGAACTTTTTTCCAGTCCCCTTCATTCTCAATTACAGTTACCTTATCCTTTTTGGATACCTCTGTCAGGTACGGACTCTTCACTCCGCCTCTGTACCTCACCTGTGTATCCTTTTTGACCGTTGCCGTTCTGATCTTTCCCCAGTCACTTATAATCATGACTCTCTGCGGGTCTTCATATGTTTTAAATTCAATATTTGTATACTTCTGCACAAAATCCAGTGCGATATACGCCGTACTTCCTTCCGTCTTTATAATCGTATAATCTTCACTTTTCTTTTCTTTCTGCAGTGTATACTCATTACTTCCTACGTCTGCCCGGATCGTTCCTTCCGGGAGTGTGTACAATAAAATATTCTCATTGGAATCCCAATAAAATCTATCATTTAGATAATCTCGCACAAGCGAATATTCCAAGTATGGCTTTCCATCAAACATCGCCGCTTTCGCTTCAAGAATCTGATTGTCTATAATAACAGCTACCTGATTGTCTTGTTCTATTCCATAATATTTTTTCAAATCAGCTTTTTCTTTAGATGGGCTATATCTCTTTAATAAGAAAGCGCCTCCTACAATACCTATTACTATCAAAACAAGGATACTCATCTTGAACGCCAAATTGCGTTTTCTCCGTCTCCTTGATGCACCATTTCTTCTCTTCCTATTCGAACCATTCTGTGCTGATCTGGTTCTTTGGGTCGTGCTCTTATTTTGCATCTGCCTTGTTGTACCTGAACTCTTTCTTGTTCTTTCGTCCATGCTACACCTCCTACTTGAACCTATTATAACAATATTTTTTGTACACGTCATCAACTATTTCGACAATTTCCGCAAATATAAACAATCTAATTGTCTTCGCAAGAGGGGTATCTGTGCGTCTTTCTTAACTGTTGCTGATACTGTGAAATACGATTTCTTTAACGTCTCCCTTATCATCCCAGACGTAATCTCTCATATAAGCATTTTCCTCTTTTACCATATGTGCCGTAACAATCTGCATAGGACTTGCCGGCTGATTGTTCAACCGTATGCTGACACCCCGATTCTCGTATTTTTCTAACTCCGCATACAAATCTTTATATAGTTCTCTCTCTTCCATGTTCCGCTCCTCCATAATTTTTACAATTGGCAACTATGGCATCTGACATTCCACTATTCCTTGAGGTTCTGTGATATATCTTATGGAAATGTTTTTGCTGACAAGAAGATAGGTTTTTTCTTTAGAATTTCTTTTTTTGTTTATTTTATACGTTGCTTGTTTTGGTTTTCTGATTCGATTAAATCCTGTGATATGTATTGTTGATTCGCTATTGAAATGTGTTTGATTTAAACAAATTAGACTTTTTCAGATTATTTCTTAAAAGATTATTTTTACGAAAAGATTCTTATTGAGAAGTTAAGAATCCTGCCTTCGATAATACGTCCCTCCTTACATTGTAAACATAGCCGCCCGACATACTATCTTCTTGTAATAAAATTATAATCATTTTCATTTATTACTTGCAAGCACTATTTTGTTTATATCTAATTGTAAAGATTTACCTTGTAATTTCAAGCTTTTCTTTGTCCATACTATACTTATCCACGGATTTTCCACAAGATATCCACATACTTTTCCACACAAAATTCTCTTTACATATTTTTTGTTTTTGTTTATACTAATAAAAAGTAAGCAGATCTATTTATGAATAGGAAGTGATCATTATGAAGATTGAAAAAATTAACGATAATCAAATACGCTGTACTCTTACACAAGCTGATTTAGCTGACCGCGAATTAAAACTCAGCGAATTGGCTTATGGGACTGAAAAGGCAAAATCACTTTTCCACGATATGATGCAACAGGCTGCTGCTGAATTTGGTTTCGAAGCAGAAGATATCCCTTTGATGATAGAGGCAATTCCTACATCTTCCGATTCTATTGTACTCATTATCACAAAGGTAGAAGATCCGGAAGAACTTGATACAAGATTTTCAAAATTCGCTCCTTCTCCGGCTGATTTAGACAGCAGAAAGCGAAATGTATTAGATAAACTGGAAGGCGCAGAAGATATTTTAGATTTGATAAATAAAGTAAAAGAAGCGGTATCCGAACCTCCGGCTAAAATGGCGGAAGCGAAAAAAGAAGAGATAAAAGAAGCAAAAAATCCGGCAATTCGCCTTTTTTCATTCTCGAATATGGACAGCGTCATCCATGCTGCTCATTTGCTAAAGGCAATGTACTTTGGTTCCAACACATTATATAAAGATACTTCAAACAATGTATTCATCTTAGCGCTCACACAGTCTGAGCATACAACTAATGAATACAATAAGATTTGTAACATGTTATCTGAATATGGATCCTTAGAACGTGCTTCCGGAGCAACACTTGCATATTTGGAAGAGCACTGTGAAGTATTTATAGCCAACAATGCAGTTCAACAGTTGGCAGTAATTTAAAAAAATGGGAAGAGAGTTCAAATACTCTCTTCCCATTTTTTCTTTATGCATTAATTGCTGCATTAATCTTTTCAACTAATAATTCTACGTCAATACCGTGTACCATTGCTGCTTCTTCCAGAGATTCTCCCTGTGCAGATGGGCATCCGAGACAGTGCATACCAATTTCCATTAAAATCGGTGCCACCATAGGATTAATTGCAAGAATTTCACCAATTGTCATTTCTTTTGAAACTTGTACAGCCATTTGAGATTCCTCCTTCTATAATTTTTACTTTACCTATTATAATATCATTTTTATAAATTATCAATCTCTTAAACATTTCAAAAGTTTCTCAATTGTATATACAATTGTATACAAATTGAGATTACTTAAAAGTCAACATTTTTTCTCCGTTTTTTCGACAAAATAATTTTTTTATTATTTCTCTACAAAACGCTTGTTCTTTTTTTCACAATAATAATCCACACTTTCCACGCCCTTTAGTGTGGATAATGTGGATAACTTTGAGGAAAACTACTATTTATTGTGTTTTTTCCAATTTTTCATGTGGATAAGTGTATTTTTAATTTTTTTCATTTTTTTTCACATTTCGACATTTTTGTGCATTTTGTACACGCTACTTTTCTTATGTGTTCTGGCACAAAAAAAACCTCAAGACAATTCCTGAGGTTTTCCTTATAATTTCTGAACTATTACAGAAGTCTTCTGACAGTGATAATGTTTGTATATGTTGCTGAAGATACACCAATTCCATGCGCTTCATCAATCGCATTTACAATCTGACCATTTCCTATATAAATTCCTACATGCCCCTCATAACAGATTACATCTCCCGGAACAGCCTCGCTGTAGCTTACTTCTGTTCCCGCACTTCTCATGGCACTTGATGTACGTGGCATGCTAACTCCAAAATTAGCATATACTGACTGAACAAATCCAGAGCAATCCGCTCCATTTGTCAGGCTTGTACCTCCCCATACATATGGATTTCCTACAAACTGCATTGCATAGTCCACAACAGCCTGTCCATTTCCCACTGTTTCCGCTTCTGCCGCCTTAGCCTCTTCTTCTGCTTTCGCTGCTTCCTCTGCAAGTCTTGCCGCTTCCTCTTCTTTTGACTCTGCATAAGAAAAACACTCTGCCGCAAGCTCTTCTGCTTTCGCTTCATCCAATGTCTCTACATCTACTTCCGGTTTCTTCTCTGCTACAATTGCTTTTGCTTTTTCTTCTGCTGACTCCCCTGTCAAAATATATTCTGTTTTCACATAACCGGTTACATTGCCGGATTCAATCTGTGTCCATTCTCCCACCGGACCGATTACTTTTGCTGCGTCCGCTTCATAGAGCTTACCAACCCATTCACTGTCCTGAGATGGTTCTGTTCTTACAAATAAGTAACTTCCCTCTTCCACCTGTGTAAATGCCATGTCTTCGTACACATTTTTCAGTTCAGTTTCTACGTATCGTTCAATCTCAGCTGTGGCATTTGCCAAATATCCTTTATTTATATTTATAGTACTTGCCCCCTCCGCATTTTTTGCTTCGGCTGCAAGAACTTTATCGTTCGGTATTAAGACTGCACTTGTCAATACTCCTAAAGCGATTCCTTTTTTCAGGAATTTAGAATACATAAATTGTCCTCCTACTATATTTTCTTAATTGTTACAAAAATGTTAAATATGTTACATTGGTATTATATCAACGTAACATCTTACTGTCAACCGTGTATGCTGTGTTTTTATTGTGAATTTTATTTTCTGTATTGACAAAATTTCAATTTTTTAATATTATAAATATAGTAACTATTACTATTATTGACCGAAAGGAGGATTCCCATTGGCAACTTTAAAATACAGCCGCCAGCGAGAGTCCATCAAAGACTATCTGAATAGCACAACTGAACATCCAACAGCAGATACTGTCTATTTAAATGTAAGGAAAGAGTTTCCGAACATCAGCCTGGGGACTGTATATCGCAATCTGAATCTGCTGGCAGAGATTGGAGATGCTATAAAGATACCTACTCCCAATGGCGGAGATCGATTTGATGGAAGAACAATTCCACATTATCATTTTTGTTGTACTTGTTGTGGCAGAGTCATGGATCTTGATATCAAACAGATGGATTTCATTAATGAGACTGCCGGCAAGAATTTTGATGGTATTATCGAGAACCACTCTATGATGTTCTACGGGACATGTAATGAATGTGTTAAAAAACAATAAAATTCAAAATAAGGATTGACATTTTCATTTGATTATGATAAATTAATATCAGTAACTATTACTAATATTGATGATAAAAAATATTATTAACAGAAAAGGAGAGTTTTAAAATGAAAAAATTTGTATGTACAGTATGCGGTTATGTTTATGAAGGAGAAGCTGCTCCAGCAGAATGTCCACAGTGCCATGTAGGAGCTGATAAATTTAAAGAAATGACAGGAGAAAGAGAATGGGCTGCTGAGCACGTAGTTGGTGTTGCACAGGGCGTTAGCGAAGATATTTTAGCTGACTTAAGAGCAAACTTCGAAGGAGAATGTTCAGAAGTTGGTATGTACCTTGCAATGGCTAGAGTAGCTCACAGAGAAGGATACCCAGAGATCGGATTATACTGGGAAAAAGCTGCTTGGGAAGAAGCAGAACACGCTGCTAAATTCGCTGAATTATTAGGTGAAGTTGTAACTGACAGCACAAAGAAGAACCTTGAGATGAGAGTAGAAGCTGAGAACGGCGCTACAGCAGGAAAATTTGATCTTGCAAAACGTGCAAAAGCTGCTAACTTAGATGCTATTCACGATACAGTTCACGAGATGGCTAGAGACGAAGCTCGTCACGGAAAAGCTTTCGAAGGACTTCTTAACAGATATTTTGGTTAATTTGAATGCTTCTTACGAGCATTTACAAAGGAGCCGACCAGTGGTCAGGCTCCTTTTACTTTATATTTTTTCTGTAATTCTGTCATATGCCATCTGGTACAATGCTTCCTGAGCATTGACTGGTTTTTCTTCATTCACCCGCATGTGATAACAACCATCTTTATCTTCCCATCTTGCTTTCTGATTATCATGCAGCAAAATATCAAATAATTCCTGAAGTTGTTCTTTTAGATTCTCCTGATAGACCGGAGCGGCAACCTCCACTCTTTTCACTGTATTTCTCGTCATAAAATCAGCGGAACCAATGTAATATCTTCGTCTTTCTCCAACTCCAAATATATAGATGCGGGAATGTTCCAAAAACCTCCCGACAATGCTAAGTACACGGATATTTTCTGTCTTACCTGCAACTTGCGGAATCAGACAGCAGATTCCTCTCACTACCATCTCAATGTTCACTCCTGCGCAGGAGGCTTCCACTAACTTATCCATAATTTTTTTATCGGTGAGAGAATTCAGTTTTAATCCTATATATGCATCTTCTCCACTTTTTGCACGTATGATTTCTTCCTCAATCATCTCAATGACTTTTGACTGCAGACATTTCGGAGCAACTAAAAGATGTTTTGTCTCTTCCACCACTTCCCCTTTTGACAGTGCCTGAAAGATTCCCGCTGCCTCCAGACCGATATCCACATTCGCTGTCATCAAAGACAAATCCGTATATAATCTGGACGTTTTTTCATTATAGTTACCTGTTCCGATTTGCGTAATATACTCAATCTTTCCTTCTGCCTTGCGGGTAATCAGACAAAGCTTTGAATGTACTTTATAATTTTCCAGCCCATATATTACCTGGCATCCTGCTTTTTCAAGCATTCTGGACCACTCAATATTATTTTCCTCATCAAATCTTGCCCGAAGCTCTACCAATACAACTACTTCTTTTCCGTTTTCTGCCGCCTCGCATAACGCCTCGATGATTTTACTTTGTTTCGCAAGTCGATATAAGGTCATTTTAATCGAAACTACATTTTCGTCTTCCGCCGCTTCCACGAGCAGATTCAAAAATGGACGAATAGATTCATACGGGTAGGATAACATCTTATCTTCTTCTTTGATCTGTTCAATAATACTGATTCCGTCTTTGATATCAGGTGTTTTCTGCGGAACTCGCTTTTCATAGAACATTTCCGAATTCTTTCTGAGGAGGTCCTCAATTTCAGAGATAAACGTCATATCCAGCGGCGACTCTTCACGAAATACACTGTCTGTATCCATATCCAGATATTTACACAATGCATGCACTACATTTCCGTCCATCTCACGCGAAAGACTCAGGCGTACCGGAGAAAGTTTTTTGCGTTCTTTCATTAATTCTGCCATAAATTCACGGTAATCCAAATCTTCGTCATAAAGTGCATCTGCATCAATGTCCGCATTTCGGATCACTCGAATGAGAGACTTTCCTTTGATCTTGTAACCTTTAAATACTTTTGCCATAAAGTGTAAAATCAAATCTTCTGACAGCATATATCTTCCCTGTCCAAACGGCAGCTCAATCATACGCTCCAGCATATTATTTGTGCATGGAATAATTCCAAGACGTTCCTTTCCGTTTCTTGTCTCCAATACAACAACCGCGTAGATTTCCTTGTTGCGCAAAAATGGGAATGGCTGGCGTTTTCCGACTACGGTAGGTGAAATCAACGGTGCAATCTCTGTCTCAAAATACTTTTCCAAATACTGCTGTTCTTCTTCACGCGCCATCTGGAAATCAATCAGGCAGATTCCAAACTGTTCTACTTCTGTCATCAGCTTGCTGTATATTTTATCTTTTCTTTTGTTAAGCTTCTTTACTTCTCGAAAAATTGCATGAATCTGCTCCTGTGCAGTCATATTTGTCTTATTGTCTTTCCATTTACTGCTGATAAGCATCTGGTCTCTCAAAGACCCGACTCTTACCATAAAAAATTCGTCCAGATTGCTCTCAAAAATAGAGACAAATGTCATTCTCTCACATAGTGGAACGGACTCATTTTCTGCTTCTTCCAGTACTCTTTCGTTAAATTTTAGCCAGGAAAGCTCCCGGTTCATATAAATTTCTCCCATTTTCGCCTTCTCCTTTGTTTTGAATTTTCAAAAGAAACTCTCGTTTTATAACGCATAGCGACGGCGTTTTGTAATTCCAAATACGACTGTCAAAGTCAAAATAATTGCTGTGAAAAGTCCTGCTGTTTTCTGCATATCTCCGGTCTTTGGTGCATCTGATTTTGCTCCTTGTCCAGATTCCTGTCCATTGTTTGAAGTCTGTCCGTTGTTTGAATTCTGTCCTTCACCCGAATCCTGTCCGTTGTTTGAATTCTGTCCTTCACCCGAATCCTGCCCGTTATCTGAATCTTGCCCATTTCCCTGATCTTCTGTTTTCCGAGCAGTTAATTCATATGATGCAACGGTTCCTGATACTTCACATGCCGTTAATAAATGTGCATTTCCATCCACACTTTCCGACTCCGATATAAAACAAAGTCCTTCCGGTGAATCATCTCCTGCAATATCCGCACTGAAATCGCGGGAGTTAATATAATTTGCATAACTGATTTTCTCTGGATTTGTAACATCATACATCATTACGCCTCCGATTCTTTCCAAACCAATAAATGCGTAAATCTTTTCGCCTACATTTCCTATAGTTACATTTTCTGCTTCAACCCCCTTTTTCCCTGAGCGGTCATCTATGTCATTATTGTCGTTCGAACAGTTAAAGTGTTCTGGTTCATAGCCTGCTGTTTTTGCTTCAAACTCATTACCACTTGTGTATATTTCTATCAGACCTTGCTCATCTGCTTTAAATACCGTAAAAGAGCGCCCTCCAAAGAGATAGTCAAACTCACTGTCAAGCCCATTATAATCACTGCTGTCAAAAAATACAACTTTTCCAGTCAATCCACTGTTTTCGGCTGTAATCTTTCCTGTTGGAGACGTCTCTCCTTTCCCGAAGTTCCGCTCATCTTCATTCAGATACTCACCCCATTCCCGAGAATCACCTTCATTTGCTGTTACTATATAGTCTACACCATTTATATGATATGTTGCAATCCCATCAGGCATACGTATTCCTCGTAATGTCTCATAAACTGCTGGTTTATATGCTTCATCTTTTTTGTCAATATCTACTGCGCAAGTACTATAATCTTCATACCCGGCAGAATAAACTCCTTTGAGAGATTGCTGGTTCAAGTCAATTACTGCGATAGCATTTGCCTCTTGAAGCGTCACATATGCTGTCTTATCTCCTACGGCAATATATTCCGGCTCAAAATCTACAGAAGGATTCGTGTTTTTCTTCAGGATAACTCCACTTTCTACGAGTTGCTCCCGGCTGTCAGAATTATCACACGATGTAAAATCTACCTGTGATACTGTCTGGTCTGCCAAATTAATAATTGTGACTGTCCCCTTCGGATCTATGATTCCATCTCCATATCCATCTCTTGGTTCCCCTTCGTCCGCCGTAACAATTTTACTATCATTTGACGCAAATGTAACCATATCCGGCTGCACTCCGGTCTCATAAACCTTATCAAAGGTCAACGTCCCATCTGCATTGCATGTAAATAACGCCACACGTCCGGTATCTGCATAATTTTCTGCCTGTATTGCAACTGCAAGCTTACTTCCGTCTTCCGAAACTGCAACAGAAGTCATATCTCCATATACAAACCCTGCACAATTTTCTTCTACCATCGATTTTACATCAATATCATTGCCATCCAAAAGGTCTGTCTTTTCTGAAGACTTCATATCTTTGATCGCAATGGCTGTCAAATTTCCGGTTACGCCATTGACCGCATATGCCCATCCAGTCGTCGTATTATAATCTACAATCTCCATTACGCCGCCGTCAGCATTTGTCATGCCAGAGTCATATCGTGCCTTTTGAACCACATCCAGAGATGTCTTTGTATTTTCTTTTCCTGATGTCTGTTCTCCTCCGTCTGTATTCTTTGTAACGCTGAATGAATCGATCAGCTCACTGTCTGGTGCATCGCTCTCTCCGGAAAGATTATACACATTTACAGAAATCTTTTGATCTGTCACATCAAAAATAGCATAACTTGGACTATACTCCTGATTCCACTCTTGATTTCCCACAGGAAGATTTCCTTCCAGATAGGATGCAGAACCACTCTCTCCATTTGCTAAAATCGGAAAATCCGCATTATTATTTTTATCTAGTTTTTCAAACGGGGTATAATACTGCATATCAGAACAGCAATTTCCAGTAAGATAAATCGTTCCGTCCGGATCATTAATCGTATCCAGGCGCTCTGAATTGCGCTGTCCGTCTTTTAAAACATAACTTCTGGAATATACATGATCATGTCCTCCCAGTACAAAATCCACATCAAACTCATCCATGACTTTTTCAAATCCTGCATCTACATAGTTCTCAATATCGGAGTCTGCGGCATGCTTTGCCACTGTCTGTGTAGATTTGTGATGTGTTACAATCAGCCACTGATACTGTCCTGCATACTCCGCAGTTGCAGCACTGAGCGTTGTCTTAAAATTTTTCACAATTGCCTCTGCCTCAGAATTATCTTTTGAAGCGCTTGGAACATCTGCATTGTCTGCATTTTCCGCATCATTGCCACCCGGATATGCCCCTGTATTTAAAGTTACAAAAAGTACATTATCGTACAGATAATAATAATTACCTTTTGTCTCCATCTCTCTTCTCTCGGTAAAGTCATATTGTCCTTCTGCATTTGGCGTCACTCCGTTTGACTCAGATTGGTTCGCAATTTCATCTGCCGTTGCCTGAATATAGTTTCCATGACTTTGACTCGTCCCACTGTTCTGCCCACGAAATGTTGTCTTCACCTGGCTGAGCGCTCCTTCACTTCCATCTACGAGCATCTCATTTGGCAGATTAAAATGATCTGCAAACATATAATGTCTGTCATGATTTCCAACCGCCGGAGCATAAAGAATCGAGGACATCTCCTCCGGTGCAAAAAATGCGGCATATTCACTTGACTTTCCCCAACTTTGATCTTCCACCTGATCTCCGGCAGATACAACCAGATTTACATTCTCCTGCACCAGCTTTTCCAGCATAGTTGCCCAACCGGTCTGGTTCGTACCATCAGATGAATTCCATCCTTCTTTGTTGCTCTCCCCACTTTCCTTAATTTGAGGATCACTTGTGAATCCAAACTTGAACTCATTTTCTTTTGCTGTCTTATAGCTATTGATTTCCGACCATGTTTTCCCATTGTCGTAAGACACCTGATACTGATATTCCGTATCTTTTGTAAGCCCGTCAACTGTTGCTTTACATACCATTTTCCCAGTGTCAGTATATTTGTTTTCATCTACCTTTGTCGGTGTATGAAGTTCCTCCACAGATGCTTCCACTATCCGATCACCAAATTTCACAATCGCTTTCTCCGTTCCTGCCGGCGCATACCAATTCAGATTCACAGCCGAATCTGTCTCCCCCGGCTGAAGTGTCAGGTACTCTACAGAAACCTCTGCATCCGTATTCCATTCCACGCTATCACTATTTTTATCTGCTGAGTAAACTGAACTCATAACATTTTGCGAGCAGGCTACAGATGCTGCTAGTGCAAACGCTGCTCCTCTTTTCCATACTTTTTTCATATTTGTTTTCCTCCTAAATAAACGCACTACACGAAGATTGTAAAAGATGTTTGTTAAATTCAGAATTGTTTTTTGCAAAAAGTATGTTAATTTAAATTTTATATTTAATTTTTGATTATCCGCATAAACACTACACGTTCAAGCATTTTGAAGTATAGAAAATATTCATTTTACCACGAATTTACTACGATTGAATGAGTATTTTACTATATTTCAAAATCCTTAAAAAGGCTAACGATATTGTCTTAAAGAATAAAAGCAGTCAAGCTGGCAATCCACAGAACCATGCACCACAGGGACAGCAGAAAAAATAGTAATCTTAAGATTTTGAAGCATTGTAGCAGGTATTGGGTAATGCTATAATGTAGATACAAAAAACGTATAAATCGGAAGTTGTAAATGAGGTGACAGATGAATGAAAAATAAAAATAATGATAAAGATAAAAATGACGAAGAAGATTCTTTAACATTAGCCAAGCTTGTTAGTACTTGGTATGTAGGTGCTGTTGTAGGATTTGCGGTAGGCACTTTAAATGGTAATTCAACAACAGCAATTATGGGTTTGTTTATTGGATCTACTGTAAGTTGGATATTTAAGAAGTGTTTAATGAGCCGAAAATGAGTTTGCTTGCTGGTTAAACTCCAGTTTATTATGACCGTTAAATTGGATATTACACAAATAAAGAAAAAGCAAATGAAGCTATATCCTGTCATACTCTATTACCTTGCAACGATTGTAAACCAACATTCGGAATTTAGAACAGCAATCAATCAGGAGAGTGAATTAGGTATATGCCGAACTTTGAGGCATTTTCTATGGCGTATGAAAATGATATGCAACGATATGGAAGTAATCATGCAGTATGTGATGGATTCCATATCTGCCGTTTTGTAAATGAACTGCAAGAATTGATAAATAGTTAAATTCCCGTTTATAGAACTGAGAAAAAAAGGGGTTTTAAGGAGATGTATTGGCATGATTTTTGACTTTAATCCTTGGCAATTAGATGTTGATGTTGAATTAACAAAACAATTATATAAAGAGGTGGACTATTCTACTGACAAAACAGCTAATATAGAGTTTATCGAAAGTCTTTCGTCAGAACAGAAAATGTTTTTTAATTCTTTGGGAGTTGACTTGACTAAAGTAGATGTTGATAAAACTGTTTATGAGATACCCGAAGACGAAGAAACATCAGCTTCAAAAATATATAGACTGTTTGTTAACTTTCTAATAAAAGGAAAAATACTGACATTGCCAAAATATCAAAAAGATATTTACTGCGATGAAGAAGTTTTTGGAGAAAATTTTCCAGAATCCGTAAAGGTTTTATCTGATGATGAAGAATACATAAAAACTTTTGATAATGGAATAGGGGCAGGTATTGTATTTAAACACCCTTATTTCCATTTTGATGATGAAAAATTTAAAAACTGGGATTGTGGATATGTTTTAGGAACTATTCTGATTATGAAAGATATGCAGAACTGAGTTATATTTGTAAAGGAGCTAACAAGGGGGGCACAAAAAACAAGAGACAATATACACTAACAAGCGGAACAACAAATACTACTACATTTTTATAATTCACTTCAATATTTTTGAAAAAATAGAAGTATATTCCTGTCAAAACTATTAGAACAGGTATAATAAATCCCCAAAACGGGCTTTTGCGATTTCCAAATCAATTCGAGAATCAACCGCAAGACCTTTCACAAATGTTGTAAAGGGTTCTTCTTCCTTTTGGTCTGCCACTTCGATTTTCTGAATTAGCTTATCTAATCGTAATCGTACCGTAGGATAAGTTACGCCATACATTTTTGCAAAGTGAAATGCAAAAAAGATTGCGCTATTGCGCAATCTTCGCGCGCGAGCGGTTCACGCAGTGATAATTTCATCCCCGCGAGCTGCGCATCTTTGCACGAAGTGCATAGAGTAAATGTTAGCTGACCATATGGGAACTAATCTGGAAATCACAGATGCGCCTGCTAATGGAAGTACTTTTTATATATCCTTCCTATCGGTCTGTAAATAAGAAGCACCACGCCGACCATAAACGCTGCGTTTATCACTGTGGCAGGGATTGAAGTGAGCGCTCCCAAAAGTGCGGCATTTACTCCACTTCCCGCAATCAAAAGTGTAATCGTTCCCATCACAAATTCAATCACAATATTCATCGCAGCGTACACAAACACGCCGATCGTGACAGCCCGGTATTCTGTCTTCTTATCATCTTTCCCTTTTGCAAAGTGTTTTAAAATGGCACCGAGGATCAGGCACTTCACAATTGTCTCTATAAAAACCTGTGGAATCGCCTGCACGTATCCGTTTAACAGATCAAATAATACAAGTCCGATCGTTCCTGATACTGCGCCTTTCTTCCCGCCTTGCAGCAGCACACCCAGCACAACAAAAATATGTCCAAAATGTACAAATGGTGTCCCAACTGCTGCCGGAAGCGGAATCCGAAACATCTGTATCCCAAGAAATGTAACTGCGGCAAAAAAACCAATCGTCACAATCGTCTTTAAGTTTATCGTACTACTCTGCCCCATAGTTAAACAGCCTTTCTCTTCATATGAATAAGTCCGCTGCGAAGCAATACCGGTCTGAGCGCATTATATACAACACCGACCAGAATGACTGATACCACTGCATTTACGAATGTGGTCGCCGTGCTCCATTTCGCAAGCACCTCCGCCATCTCCTGCGGCTGTCCCAGTATCCACTGTTTATAAAAATAACCTACAAGCGGATCTGCGATTACATTGAATCCAAGCCCTGCAACAGATGCAATCACACTCCATCTGAGCACATACTTCTTATCACTGCTCTCATTGATCTTGGCAATGCGATGCGCCACAAGTCCGACAATCAGACCGATGCATAACTTTAATACAAATGTCTTTGGTGCAACTGTAATATAAACCGGATCCATAATATCTGCAATAGACATTCCGATAGCTCCTGCAAGTCCGCCATACCAGCCGCCTAACAGCAGTGCCCCAAGTACACATACCGCATTTCCCAGATGCAGTGATGTGGCATCTCCACCAGGCATCGGTATCTTGATCTGCAAAAATGTAAAGGTCACATAACATAACGCCGCCACCAAAGCAGTCTGTGCTAATTTTATCATTGTCTCATTCTTTTTTTCCATGTTGTATACCCCTTTCCTTACTTAAGTTAGGTACTATACTAACATCATTCTGGTATATTTAAAAATACCAGTTTTTGAGTTTTTAACCAGTCCAGTTTATTTATTTTTGGTTCGCCGGTTCTATGGCAATCGATTTTCCTTTGATTTTTGCATTCTGCATCGCATGCAGAACGTCTTTCGCATACTCTCTCGGAACCTCTACAAATGTATATTTGTCAAACATATCGATGGTACCGATGAGTTTTCCAGGCATTCCGGTCTCGCCGGCAAGCGCTCCAAGAATATCTCCCGGTTTTGCTTTTTGCTTTTTCCCAATATTGATAAACAAACGTACCATTCCAGGCTCTTCTGCTCCGGTGTCACCAAAGTCCATATCCTCCGCTGAACCGTCATCGCCCATCGTCATTCCCGTACACATTTTCAAGAATGCAGCCGCAATGTCCATCGCTGTGTAATCAGATCCATTTACTTTACTCTCGATTGCATTGACCATCGCTGTCAGATCTTCTGTCTCGATAATGCGGTCAATGTCCTCCAAAATATTCTCCATCTTTGTATTAGCGACATCGTCCAATGACGGAACCTTTTGTGCATAAATCTTCGTCTTACAATATCTCTGAATCTCTTTCAGCTTATACACTTCTTTTCCGGATACAAATGAAAACGAATGTCCAACTCTTCCCGCACGCCCCGTTCTTCCGATACGGTGTACATAATATTCATCATCCTGCGGCAAGTCATAGTTAAATACTGCTTCTACCTCATCTACGTCAATTCCTCTAGCTGCCACGTCAGTCGCAACAAGAATGTCTGTCTTCCCACTTCTGAATCCCTGCATCACACGATCACGCTGTGCCTGCTTCATATCACCGTGAAGTCCCGCCGCAAAATATCCTCTTCCAAGCAATGCGGTCACAAGAAGATCTACCTGCTTTTTCGTATTGCAGAAAATAACAGAAAGCTTTGGTGTATAAATATCCAAAAGACGAGTTAACACCTCTTCCTTATTCTTTGGTCTTACTTCATAGTAAAACTGCTCGATATTCGGAACTGTGAGCTCTTTTTTTGTCACTTTCACCACTTGAGCATTCTTTTGGAATTTTTTTGTAATCTCCATAATTGCTTTTGGCATTGTCGCTGAGAACAAAACTGTCTGCCTTTCTTCCGGCACTCCGCTTAAAATCGTCTCGATATCTTCGCGAAATCCCATATTGAGCATCTCGTCTGCCTCATCAAGGACAACCGTGTGCACCTGATCCATCTTGATCGTCTTTCGTCTCATGTGATCCATCACACGTCCCGGCGTACCGATAATAATCTGTGTCCCACTTTTCAGAGAACGGATCTGTTTTACAATCTCCTGCCCTCCATAGATTGGAAGCACTTTAATTCCATGCATATATTTTGCCAGATTTCGAATCTCATCCGCCACCTGTATTGCGAGTTCTCTTGTCGGGCAAAGAACAATCCCTTGCAGCTTTTTGTTTTTCGGATCGACTTTCTGTAAAAGCGGAATCCCGAATGCCGCTGTCTTTCCTGTTCCTGTCTGTGCCTGACCAATGATATCTTTTCCTTCCAAAATAACCGGAATTGCTTTTGCCTGAATTGGCGACGCCTCCTCAAATCCCATGTATTTTACTGCTTTTTGAATCTCTGAACAAAGTCCGAGATTCTCAAAATTCATATTTCCCATATTTTATATCCTTCCTATACCAATAAAAATACCCTTCACTTGCCACCAAGTAAAGGGTATTCACAAAGTTTCTGGGTAACATCATAACAGAGCAAAACGCTTTTGTCAAATTTAACTTGCTATTTATACATATCAGGTGTAATATATACATATACTTAACATAGTATCAATTACTACATATAATATTTTTCATCACCAGGAGGTATGATTTATGAATAAAAAGCATTTAAAAGATCCAGGAAGCGCAATCACTCATTTTATCGGCATGTTAATGGCAATTTTTGCCGGAATACCATTACTGATAAAAGCTGCACATGAACCAAGCCCAATTTATCTTATCTCGCTTACGATTTATTTGGTCAGCATGATTTTATTATATGCAGCGAGTACGATTTATCATTCCCTTGATATCTCAGAAAAAGTGAATAAAAGACTGAAAAAATTTGACCACATGATGATATCGGTTCTGATTGCCGGAAGCTACACTCCGATTTGTCTGCTTGTCTTAAAAGGAACAACCGGAATCATTCTTCTTTCCGTCGTATGGGGCATTGCAATCTTCGGAATACTGATCAAAGCATTCTGGATCAACTGTCCGAAATGGTTCTCTTCTGTACTGTATATCGGAATGGGCTGGACATGTGTTCTCACCTTTACAAAGTTGTTGAACGCACTTTCTCCTGCCGCATTCGGATGGCTTTTAGCAGGTGGTATCATCTACACAATTGGCGGAATTATTTACGCACTGAAACTTCCAATTTTTAACAGCCGGCATAAAAATTTCGGGACTCACGAGATTTTTCATCTGTTTGTAATGGGCGGAAGTATCTGCCACTTTATTGTAATGTATGTATTCATCTTGTAAATACGTTCCATAAAACGAGGGTGTCTGCGAAATAATTTTCCAGAACACCCTGTTTTTTATAAATTCTTCTTCATATATTGTTTTTCAAATTCTTCTTCCGGCAGCGGTTTGTTCAAAAGATAACCCTGTATCACATCACAGGACATCCCTTTCAATACTGTGAGAAGTTCCTCTGTCTCCACACCTTCTGCCACACATTCGATTTGAAGTTTCTTACATATATCAATCACATTTTCCACGACCAGTCTTGCCTTCGTATCATGATAAATATCACTTACAATTCGTCTGTCTAATTTCAACGCATCTAAATTCAATGAATACAACACATAAATATTGCTGTACTCTGCCCCAAAATCATCTAATGCAATCTTATAGCCTGCCTCTGTAAACTGCTTTACAATTCCTTTTAAACTGTTGCTGTCGATAGACCCGATCGTCTCTGTCACTTCAATTTGAATCAGTTCTTTCGGAATTTTGCTTTGCTCTACAATCCGGTTCGTCTCCTCTAAAATTTCCGGTTCCAAAATAGTCGCTCTTGAAAAATTCAAAGAAATAGGAAGCGGTTCCCAGCCAAATTCCAGCCATTTCTTCAAAATACGACACACATCTCTTAGCACGAACAAGTCAACAAATCTAATAAAACCGGCTCTTTCTATCTGTGGCAAGAATCTTCCCGGCGGAATAATTCCATTTTTTGCATCGCGGTAACGAATAAGTGCTTCCGCACCACACACCTCACCGGTTCTCACATCTGCTTTCGGTTGCAGAAATGTACAAAACGCACCAATCTCAATCGCACTTTTTAATCCCTTTAGAACATTCCCCATTCCATATTCTACATTTTCAGACTTCAGCATACGCATCTTCGTCAATGCAATCTGTAATTTTTCTTCCACCTGCTCCTGTAATTTCTCCATGGAAATCACCTGTTCGCCCCATGCCTTTGCACTCACAAACATCTCCGGCTGCAGCTCTTCCAACGATTTTTGAGCCATTTCACACCGCCGTTGAAAATTTTCGTAAATAATATTCGGACAGATGGCGAAAAAGCGGGCTCCGCTGATGCGGAAAACACTGTCCTCTCCAAAGGTTCCAACCATAATATCCCCTACGGATTTCAGAAGTTCATCTCCTGTTTTTGTCCCGTAAATTTTATTATAGTTCTTCAAATCTGCTATATGAATTGCCCATATACCAAATGTCGAATACTTCTCTTCTTCCATTTGTGCAAAATACTGCAGATAACTTTGATAATTGAGCAGACCTGTCTTCTGGTCATACTGTATTGCATTCTCATATTTTTTCTGCAGTTCAAAAAACCGCATAGTTTGATACATAAATTCCGCAATCATTTCCAATGTTTTCAAAGATGCGCTCTGTTCTTTTGTATTTTCCAAAGCAAGAAATGAGACCAGCCGCTCTTCCTCATAATATCCCACCAAAATAATTGGCAATGGTACTTTCCCTTTTCCATAGAAGGTCTCCATCTAATGATATCCGGCGCTTTCCTCATTTTTAATGACAAGTGTCGTCTGAGGAAAGACCATCTTAAATGCTTCCTCGAATGGATTTATATCTCTGTCTGATGTTACATCTTCTATACACTGGTCTGTCCTCCAAGTCTGCTCCAGTTTCCACCGCTCACTATATCTTCTTTTCTCACAAAAGGCCACATAGCGTGCACCAAACTCACTTGCAATGTAATTCATGAACGTAAGCAGTACGGAAGAACAATTCTCTACCCGCTCAATTCTTTTCCAGCTCTCTTTTAACATATTCAGAACGATCATACTTCCGTTATCCTATTTTTGTGAATATTTTTCTTTCAAAGAAATCTGCTTAACTTTTTTGCCGTCTCTCATTTGGCACAATACTTGCACGTACATAGATTTATTTAGACGTGCCACAAAACATCTCCATGCCTGTTTCTCATTCAAAGCCATTTTCTTATAGCAGAATGAACATGGTTTTGCATTATTGTATAGCAGTTCATGGCATTTCATTCCGGAATTGGTCACTCCCTTGATTCCAAATGCAATCTGCCCTGTCGTATTCATATCAATAATCTCACAACTTTCCGAATCTACAACAAGCTCGATGTCCATTCCGGTTTCTACCTTTTCGACATCCCGATACATCAACAGCCGGTTCTTTCCTTCTCGTTTTGCCATATTTAACGCATGGCTTGCACATTGGTAAATCTGTTCGTATGTCATCCCTTCCGTAAAACTCATAGACATTCCTGCTGAAACCGTAATTTCAAATATCTCTCCGTCTATACTGTACGCTCTGCTGATGTGCTCCCGAACTTTTTCCATTTTTTCCCGAATATCCGTTTGCCCTTTTAATCCATAACAAAACAGCAAGAACATATCCCCGTTCACTCTCGCCTTAATGCTGGAGAAAGGAATCGATTTAGAAAGTTCATTGCTGATTGCTCTCAAAAGTGTATCACCTGCAAAAAATCCACCATTTTGATTGATTTCCTTAAAATTATCCACATCCATCAGCACTAATACACAGCTTTCTTTTTCCGAAGACTCAATAATATCTTCAATCAAAAGTTTTGCCGTTGCAAAATTATAAAATCCACTCACTTCATCGATTTCCGCCTTTGGCTTCAAAGACAGCTCTCTTTGCTTTGTTGAATTGATATTTTTCAAATACCCAAACAAAAAATATTCTCTTGTTTCAGGTGAAATAATCACACGGACATTCAATGCAACCCACATGATCACACCGTTTTTTTGTTTTTGCCGAAATTCAAAATCACCGCCTTTTTCTTTGTTGGGCTCCATCTCCTGAAGTTTGTCCAAAGAATATTGTGAACAAAATCTCTTTTTATTATCTTCATTTGCAATCGTATCTAGAATCCTATTATAAATTTCCTCATAACCTTTTCCCAAAAGCTCTGTCTCTTCTCTTTTCTCTGCATAATTCCACATTTTTCCCAAATAGTTTTTACTCAGGTTCATCCGAAATCCACAGATCATATCTTCCGACAGCATCTCCCTCATTCTTTCTTCTTCAAACACTCGGATTTCCGCCTCTTTTTGGGTCGTAACATCTTCTGACATCCCGATTGCCCAAACTGGTTTTCCCTCATCTTCACGAACAATTGTATACGTTGTCTTTTCCCACCAATACTGTTCGCCTTTTTTCTGCGATTTAACTTTAGCTGTGATTGTTGTAACCGAATTTCCATTTCCCAGTTTCTCATAAAAGCTGCGTACCGCATCTATATAATCCGGATGAAAATATCCCCCCTCAATCAGACTTTCTGGAACATTTTCTATAATCATATCTTCTCCATGCACAACTTGAGACTCTTTTGTCTGAACAATCCGTTTATTCCGAATATCAAATTCCCACATATTCAAACGTGTATTTTGACTGGCTGTTCGAAACAATTCCTCTGTGCGTATCAGACGTTCTTCCAACTCACGGCGCTCTGTAATATCCATAATCATTCCAAGCATCACAACTGTTCCGTCTGCATTTGGAATTATGCCTGCATTTACATGCACCCACGCAATACTGCCATCCCTCTTACAAATTCTATATTCTAGTATTATGCGTCGATTCTTTTGGGCAATCCCCTCCGAAATTTCCTTTTCTCAGGCAAAAAAAATAACGGACACACTATTTAAATTTACGATTGTAACTGTTGATGGCACAACAGATTCTGTCACAATCGGACTAAAAAGCAGATTGGGAGGCAATACATTATGAAAAACGACCACACACATAAATCAAGTCTGTTTTTGATGGAACTGATTATCGCAATCGCCTTTTTCACGATTGCCAGTGCCGTCTGTATGCAGTTGTTTGTAAAATCCCACCTGCTTGGCAACGAAACCCGCGAATTAAATGCAGCCGTGAATCTTGCTACATCTGCTGCGGAATCTTTTCGGCAATGTAACGGTTCTAAAGAAGAACTCCTCACCCTCCTGCCAGAGTCTATTCAAACAGGGGAAGCTTCACTAGAGGCTTATTATGACAAAGAGTTCCAAACCTGCAAAAAATCAGAATCTGCCTACACTATGCAGATTCTCGTAGATACTGATACAAATTTTTTATCCGCACAGATTAAGATAAAAGATACTAAAAAACAGAACAGTATCTATGAACTGACCGTTCATACTCATCTAGCAAATACGATTTAAGGAGGTACCATTCATGTCAAAAAGAAAATATCCGACAATCAATATTGGGTCTTCTTCCATGCTTGTTGTATTTATCATCTTGTGTCTTATCACATTCTCTGTTCTTTCCGTTGCAAGTGCCAATAATGACCGAAAATACAGCGAAAAAATTGCCAATCGAACAACAGCTTACTATAAAGCTTCCAATAAGGCAGAAGAACTTTTATCTCAGATTGATGATAAATTGAAGCAGATATATGAACAATACAACGCCGATTATCTCTCACAAGTGCCAGACGTGCTTACAAGTATCGATGGAATTGATACCTCTAATTTTCCTTCCGTTTCTTTTTCCATTCCGATTAATGACACACAGACTTTGTCTGTCTCACTTCTCATTCAAATACCGGAAAAAGAAGGCGATACCTTTTATACCATCACTTCTTGGCAAGAGATTTACACAGAAGTCTGGAATGGCGATGAACCTATGAACTTAATGTAATACAACTACGAAAAGGAGTTTTACTATGAATGTTAAAGAATTACTTGAAATAGCCTCTAAAAACGGAGCGTCCGATATCTTTCTGATTGCAGGACTTCCGCCTTCATACCGCCTGCATGGCACAATTCAGCGAGTTGATGACTCCAAACTTCTACCGATTGACACTTTGGAAATTTTGACACAAATTTATGAACTCGCCGGAAACCGCAGTACAGAAAAATTGTTAACAACTGGAGATGATGACTTTTCTTTCGCACTAAGAGACATTTCACGATTCCGTGTAAATGCATTTAAACAGAGAGGTTCTCTTGCTGCTGTTATCCGTGTTATTACTTTTACATTGCCGGAACCGCACGAACTTCACATACCAGAATCGATCATCAATCTTGGCAGTCTCACAAAAGGACTTGTTCTTGTTACCGGTCCTGCCGGAAGCGGAAAATCTACTACACTCGCCTGTATCGTAGATCAGATTAACACAAATATGGAACGACATATTATTACCTTGGAAGATCCTTTGGAATTCCTCCATCCGCATAAAAAAAGCATTGTCAGTCAGCGTGAGATCAACCTCGATACTGAAAGTTATGTCATCGCGTTAAGAGCTGCCCTCCGACAGAGTCCTGATGTAATTCTCCTTGGGGAAATGCGAGATTACGAGACAACGAACGTAGCAATGACTGCTGCGGAAACTGGACATCTCATTATTTCGACTCTTCATACGATTGGAGCTGCCAATACCATCGACCGCATTATCGACGTATTCCCTCCAAATCAACAGTCACAGATTGCAATTCAGCTGTCCATGGTACTTCAAGCTATTGTCTCACAGCAGCTCGTTCCATCGGTGGATGGAAAAATGATACCTGCCTTTGAGATTATGACCGTCACACCTGCCATCCGCAATATGATTCGAGATAACAAAATTCCACAGATTGACGGTATCCTTTACTCCTCTGTAAGTCCCACGATGATTTCTATGGACCCCAGCCTTTTAAATCTTTACAAAGCCGGAAAAATCACACGCGAAACAGCTTTGACATTCGCCTCTAATGTTGATATGTTAAGCAAAAAGCTATAATCAAAAAAAGAAACAGATTGTGCAAATGCACAATCTGTTTTTCTTTACTCATTATAAATTGCATATGTATTTCTTGTTGTTTTTTTCACGTTGTACAACGCAATATCTGCCTTTTCATAAAGCTTATCAAATGTCTGTCCGTGAATCGGAGCAATCGATACCCCGACAGAAGCGGATATATACGCTGTCAGTCCATCTTTCTCATAATGGAGTTCCAGCTTTCTTAAAAGACTGTCGATAATCCTATCCAGTGCATCAAGTGGACAACGCTGCAGAAATACAACAAACTCATCTCCCCCCAGTCGACATACGACATCATCACTTCTAAAATGCTTCCTTAATATGCTTGCCACATCAATCAACGCCTTATCCCCTATCACATGACCAAGCGTGTCATTTAGCTGCTTAAAAAAATCCAAATCCAGTATCATAAAAATACTACTGATATCTTCATCTAACTCGTCCAGTTTCTGATTTATTTTCCTTACCCCCGCATTACGATTGTAAATTTGAGTTAACGTATCAAAAACCGCCTGCTTTTCCAAGTATAACTCTCGTTTCTTTTTTGTATCAATATCACGCACCGCCATAAATGCAAGAAGTACTCCAGTATCTGAATCTTCTTCTAAATGAATTTCATTCATAGCCCAATATGCTGAACCATCTTCTTGAAGCCTCCTATACTCCACTGTGAAATCCGTCACACCTTGTCTATAAGATGCTCGCATACTCTCTAACGAACAATGTTCGATTACACGCTCTTTATCTTCCTCTGCGACTCCATACTGAACAAATTTCGCTAAAATGTCTGAATATGCATAATTCATCTCTTGATTATTCTCAATATCCTTTACAATTTTATCATGGATAATGTCAATCTCATAAAAATAAATTACATCTGACATTGTAATACTTCGAATCTTTGCTTCCTTCTTCAGTAAAATCTCTTTCTCATTCGCCTCTGTCACATCATAAATCATACCAATTGATTGATATGGTTTCTTCTTTGAATCATAAAAATGTGTAATTTTAATCTCATAACATGTAACTTGTTCTTCTCTGTAAATCATCATCCGAAATTCTGTCTTATCCTTTTTTTCTTCTAAATCAGAATAAAACAAATTCGCAAACTCAGTAATCACTTCTTTGTTAATCGGAGAAATATAGCTCAGAAGCATTTCCGAAGCATGTTCCATACTCTTTGGTATTCCCCATTTTTCATCACTGTTATTCATAAAATGAACTTGGTCTCTTACAGTATCATAGACAAAGACAAATCCATCTACTTCCGCTACTGCCACTTGAAAAATATTATCCCGCAAACTTAATTCTTCATTCATTCGCTCTATTTTCCGTTTCTCTAACAACAAAATAACAAAGAAAATAATGACAAATACAAATATTGTAAAAATAATTTTTACAGTTAAGATAACAGTGGTTTCCTGTACAAAGTGTACCTTTTGATTTACAACACTTTCATTGATTGCCGCCACAGTATACCATTCATTAATACGTAACGGTGTAATATAAAAATACACTCTCTGTTCATCTATTTTTACTGTGGTATAAACTGCCTCTCCATTATTCAATTGTTTTTTTATCTCCTCAACAGAAACCGAACTAGATTTATTTTCCAGTGTTTTAAAAAAATTGCTTCCCTCTAAAAAAGATTCTTTGTTTTTTAAACTCGTTACATATTCTCCAGTTGTATCAATAATCTGAATCTGACTCAACTCATCATTTAATTTTGTGTTTGTATAAATCTCAAATGAACTTGGCTCAATCACTCCATAGTATAATGGTCTCATAAATTAAGACACTTTTTCGGACATTTTTTAATGAATCTGATATACTAAATTCAGTATGAAAGAGAGGATTCATAATTATGTCCAGACAAAGAAGAAACTTTAGTGCCAAATTTAAATCAGACCTAGTAATCGAGCTGCTTAAGGGGGAAAAAGATCTCAACACCCTGGCAACTGAAAATAATATCCAACCAAACCTGCTTCGTAATTGGAAGAAAGAATTCTTAAACAATGCTTCTGCTGTATTCGATGATAAACGTGAAGAAAATCTCAAAGAAAAGCTTGCCGAAGAACGCAAAGAGAACGCAGAGTATGCGAAAAAGGTTGGTCAGTTAACAATGCAAGTTGACTGGCTCAAAAAAAAATCTGAAGAAATTTGCGGACCAGACTACGAGAGTAAATTTAGTCCGAAACCTTTTGATGACTAAAGAACTCCCTGCTTCTGTTGGAGCAAAACTACTCGATATTAACCGTACAAGCATTTATTATAAAAACCTACCCATCTCAGAAGAAGAGTTGGAATGCAAAGAGATTATTGATCATCTGCATACAGACAATCCAACTTGGGGAGCAAGGCAAATGTCAGCACAACTAAAAAACAGAGGTTATCAAGTGGGACGCCGTAAGGCTCGTCGATATATGAATGAAATGGATATTCATCCAATCTATCCTAAGATAAATCTTTCTAAGCGAATGCAACAGGCCAAGGTATGTCCATATCTTCTGCGAAATGCTGTCATTGATGCTCCAAATCAGGCATGGTCCATTGATATTACCTACATTCCAATCAAGCATGGATTTCTTTATTTAACTGCTGTCATTGATTGGTACAGTCGATGTATCGTTGGTTGGGAAGTTGATGATACCCTAGACAGCAGAATGGTTATTAATGCTCTTAAAAAGGCATTTAAAACAGCAAAACCAAAGATTTTGAATTCAGATCAAGGCTGTCAGTTTACAAGCCAGCAATACATTGACTTTGTGAAAGAAAACGGCATACGTCAAAGCATGGATGGAAAAAGTCGCTGGGCTGACAATATCGTGATCGAGCGTTGGTTTCGTAGCTTCAAGTATGAGGAAGCGTATCTGACGCAATACAACAACATAAAAGAAGCAAGAGCTGCCATCGGCCGGTATGTTCACACATACAACTTTGAGCGATGCCATTCTGCTCTTGATTATAAAACACCGGCTGAATGCTACTATCCGGCAATGCTTCTGCCCTATGTAGCTTAATGCATATATGGATCAGGGACCTTTTCTCTGATTCTAGGTAACTACCAATCATATCAGTTCATTATAAAAATCTTAGATTTTTGTCTTGACAACTGAGCCACTATAGAATCCGGAATATCATATTTTTCTTTTATCTCAACATATTTCTGCAGAAAATTTCCCATTCCAATATTTCGTCTCGACAAGTTCACACTGATTGGAATCAATTTTCTTTTTTCTTTCTTCCATTGTTGAACTAACTTACATACCTCTTCAAACATATAGATATCTAATCTGCATATTTTCCCATTTTTCTCAAATAATGGAATAAAATCAGATGGATAAATCATTCCATATTCCGGATGAATCCACCTTACTAAAACTTCCGCCCCACAAATTTCATTTTTTTTCAAAGATACTTTGGGCTGAAGATATAACTGAAAGTCCCCATTTTGTATGGATTCCTCAAACAACGCATCTAACTTTATTTCTCTATTTACTTTTTCTGTCAGATTTTTATCATAAAAAACACATTGATTTCCTTCTCTTTGATACCCTGCTGCTGTTCTTGCACGATCTTGAATAATCCGAATATCCATATCCGGATTATCGATAATATACGCACCTTGATTAATAATTAAAGAATACTGTATATTTTCTTTTCCGGCAAAGGAATAAATTTTTTTCAATATTTCATCCAAACGTCTGCGAACTGCTGTTTCTTCCCCTTCATGCATGAATAAAAAGAACCTATCTGATTCACTTCTAGTTACAAATTCTTTCTCCTGCATACAAGATATCAATATATGATAAATATACTTTAATGTTTTATTTCCCTCTTCTACTCCAAAGTTTTCATTAATATGTTTAAATCCTCGTATATTTAAAAAGACAATCGTATATCCTTTTGGGGGAGCTGTTTCCAACACTTCCTTACACTGAATTTGGAAAGATGCGTTATTTCTTCCTCCGGTCAATGAGTCATAAAAGGCAATCTGTTCCAAATATTGTTGACTTTTTCTATAGTTTGTGATTGCATATAGCAAAAGAAAAATCATAATAATAGAAATTGCAACGATAATCCTAGTCGTCCATTGCATATATGTTTCACTTTCTTCAATCAATATATTTTGCGGAAGCATACTAAACAACACCCAGTCATTAATTCCTAACACATAGTAAGAAATAATAATCAGCATATTCCCTGCAGAATCAAGATATATTAATCCTGATTTGTCCTTATGAATCTCTTTAATTATCTGATCTACCGCTCTATAGTTTTCCTTGTCTGCTAAATTATTTCTGTCAAACTGTTCACTGCGGTCTTTCAAAATTTTTCTTGTCTCTTTAAAAAGTTTCACATCTCCAGGAGATATAACAATCTCACCTGATTTGTCTGCAATATAACTGATTCCTTTTCCTCCAAATCCAGCCAAATTTAAAAACTCTTGAATTTTCTTATTTTCATACATTCCGATTAAAATCTTATTCTCTTCCCCTTGCTTTTGCACTGGTGCCAAAAATAAAAGTTCTCCTGTTCCGATGTATGCAATCTGACTTTTTTCATAATTTTTCTCGGATTGATTCAGCCATTCCAAAAGCGGTTCACACACTGTATCACCGGAGCTTTTCTTTCCTTGCGTGTCTACTAAAATCAACTGATCAAATTTAATGCTAACTTCCCATGTTTTTCCTACTCAAATCAAAAACAGGAACCCAAGCGACCGTTTTTTCGTAGGGGTTCCTGTAATTTTATAATTATTTCGATTCTAAAAATGCAATGATTTCTGCTCGTGTTCTTGAACTGTTTCTGATTGCATCCAATAATTCTTTGTTTTCGATTTCCTTCTTTTCTTCGTACAAAGAATCTAATTCTTCTGAGACCTTGTCGCATCGCTCCTTCAGTTTACGAAGCTTTTCCTCTGTTTCTGCTATTCGCATATCTACTGATTTAGAGGTTTTCACTCTCGCCATCTTCGTCATCCTCCTTTTTTGGTCTAACCCCATTCGCAAGTTCTTTTCCAATTACAATTGCCTTCGCCCTTGCCGTTTCTTCATCTAGACCAAAGGCTCCTAGAATTGTTTTTTGTGTAGCAGTTATTGCATGATCTAGCTTATAATAACCTCCCGGTTGTCGAATGAGTTCTATTTTTTCTAATTCTCGAAGTGCTGCAGGAACAGTCATAAAGTTTGGTTTCTTCGCCATTTCTGCCTTTCGACGCATCAATAACGTATACATTCTATTTCTAATGATTAGCGCAATAAATTCAATAAAGATTTTTGATTCGATTCTTTCTGTAGTCATACCCCTAAGAGATCGGTTTCCAAGGAAGGATTTGTCACTACAAAACAATTTCTCAGAGGCATCTCTATTCTTGTAAAGGGCAAGAGCCTCTCCAGCCGTCATTTTCTTGGAGGTTACAATGGCGTAATAGCCACATAGTGAGAGTTCCTGTTCGATAACGTCCTCTCGTTCCTTGTACCCATAAAATTTATTCTCATGATACGTGAGGTCGTAGTAGTTGGCATAGATTTTAGGAAGTGTGACTTCTTTTCCCTTAACCTTGTTCATGACTTCTTCCATTCGTGCGAGCTTGTTTTCTAACTGTGTTCGTTCCGCATTTTCTCGACCGGATTTGTGATACAGATGGAAATAGCTGTCGTTTTCATCATCCACATATAGTTTGGAGCGAATCGTCTTTCCATAGGTTCTGTATTCCTTGATTGCATTCGACCTTCTCGTTTCAAAAGAGCCTTTATGTTCAAGAATTAAACTATTCACAAACTCTGCTCGTCCTTTGACCATAATTACGTAATCATAATTGCAAGCTTCCATAAACCTGATATTGTCCTTACTGAAATAGCCTCTGTCTAATACGAATCCAAGATTTTTATATCCATATCCTTGAAATTTTTGGATTAGGTATTGTAATTGGGAGACATCTATAATACTTCCAGGATAAGTCTCGTATAATAGCGGAGTCTGGTTATTCATGTCATAAGCAATCGCATAGTTAAAAATAGGAGAGCCAACATCGTTTTTGGGGTGTCCAAACTCAACCATCTCGATATCACCGGCTTCACAATTCTTATTTGTTGAGTCATAAGAAATATAGATTTTCTCGGAATGCTTTCGGTCGGAACTCCATCTGTTCAGAAACTCCGATCTTTCATCTGCTCCTATCTCGGAAAGAAATCGTGAAATAGTTGAATCACTGTAAATCTTATGTTCTGGTGTCAGCAGAGGATGATTGTAGGCGTATTCCGGATAATGTTGAGCTGCGTTACTTTCTGTGATTACAGAATATACAGCCAAATCCAGTAAAAGACCTCTTCCGTGCGCATCCCAATTCTGAAGATGACTCTCTAACTTGTAATCTTCAATAATCTTTTTGAGAACAAGAAATGCACCGACTCTGACACAAGAACTTCGAAAAACTTCTGTGTTCTCTTCTGGAAGAGCTACTTCAGGAAAATATTTTTCGAAGGTTGGATTTGGATACATCATTGTCTGGTCATTTTCGCATACCTTGCCAATTGTGGTTCGTTTCGCTGTATTGTATTTCTTTTCCGGATGATAAACGCGTTCATAGGTGTATTCCACATAGGTAGTTGCACCCCGTTTGTTATAAGAAATCTTACCTGTATTTTCTGGGATTTTTACGAGAAAGTTATAGTACATTTCACACCTCCACGAGTATAATATCCTACTCAATTATTATAACAAAAATTCCGCAGAATTGCAAACACAATCTGCGGAAAAGTCTGTATTTATGCGGTTTGAAAAGTATTTTCTTCACGGAATTTTAGGCACAATTGCGCAAGAGTAGGATTTTTATGGGAAGTTAGCATTTAATATTTGCAGCTCTTTTCTCCAAAAATTCTTCTGTAATCAAGTGTGACGGCATCCTCTCAATAGAATTCGCCAACTGCTCAACATACATCAAATTAATATCCATACGAAATGAAACATCTGCCGACAATTGTTCGATTACATCTGCCACATATTGCTCTGTACTTTCATTTAATGTTTTATTCATTTTAGAGATATTCAAAAATAAGACTAATATAATCAAAAACAGTACTAAAAAAATAAACAAAATTCGGGCAGTATATTTTCGAGTATCATTCAATTTTATAGGTTTCTTCCTCAAAAATTTTTTCATGCCTTCCACCTTTTTCCTTTCTCATTTTATTTTATTATTTCTTATTTTCTCTGTCAACCACGCCCCTTATTATTTAAAAAAGATTGTGCAAAGTAATTCTGAATAACAAAAAAGACCTCCGGATGTTTATTTTCCTTCATGCTCTCCAAAAAGATATTGAAAAATAAAAATACCCCTTCAGAAATGCTGTTGCCAAATGGCTCTCATTTCCGCGGGGTATTCTTATTTTCTTATCATTTGGTCAGAAATTGCTATGAAGCGATTCCGCCTTTATAAATACGCTTACGAAATTCTTCAGGAAGGGAAAGATTTTCATAAGTAATTACTTGTATTATACTCTTTTCTTTTTAGATGCTAATACAAATACACAAACAGCCATCATCATAACATATACCATGATCATAGAAGAATCACCTGTCTGAGGTGCTTTTGTATCTTCTTTATCATCTTCACCTGGTTTATTTGTATCTTCACCTGGTTTATTTGTATCTTCAGCAGGTGTTTTCTTAACAGGTAAGTTATTAGCTACTGCATCCATTGCCGCCTGTAATTCTTCAGCTGTAATATCTTCTGCTTCTAATGCTGCTTTTAATCCTTCTAATGCTTCTTGGAATGCTGCCCAGCTTTCTTCTGTGTATTCATCTTTGTTGTAACCAGCAAGACAATCATCATAATATTCTTGTGCAGCTGATTTGTCTACTTCTTGTCTGTCTGATAATTTTTGTGCAAATAACCATTCTCCAAGACCTTCTGTAATTACAGCATCATTCCAGATACCATGTCCAGCACCAGGATATGTTGTGAATGTGATTTGTTCTCCACCTGCTGCAACGATTGCATTATACATTGTTTGTGTTCCTGTGTATGGAACTACTTTGTCAGCGTCACCATGGAATGTCCAAATTGGAACATCTTTCAAAATTTCAGCTTTGTTAGGATCCCCACTACCACAGATAGGTACACCAGCTGCAAATACATCACTATGTCTTGTTAATAAATCCCATGTTCCAAATCCACCCATTGAAAGGCCAAGTGTATAAATTCTATCAGAATCTGTAGAATATGTTTCTTGTACATCTTCAAGAATTCCCATTACTTTTGCTAATTGTTCTTCTTGAATTGCTTCGCTGTCATAACATCCAAGAGTCCAGTCTGTTTCAACCCATCTCTTATCTGCAGGACATTGTGGTGCAATTACAATTGCATCTTTTACTTCTTTTTGTGCATAGAATAATAATTGGATCGCATTTAATAATTGTGCTGTATTGTCACTTCCTCTTTCACCTGCTCCGTGAAGGAATACTAATACAGGATATTCTTTATTTGAATCATAATTTTCTGGTACATATAAACGATATGGTAATGTATTTCCTTGTCCATCATCATATACGATAGCTTCCATATCCTCATATACATCTACAGTTACTTTATCACTTGGAGTATATTTTGCTTCTAATGCATCATATGTGATACCATATCCACGTGCATACACGATTTCGTCTGTGTATGAATTGCTTTCAGCAGAATATTTTTGAATATTAACTGGTAATTTACCTTGTGCACCAAATACACCTAATGCAACTTCAACAGCAGCAATAATGTTTGGACCATAAGCTGCTTTTGATCCTGTAGTTCCACCAACAATAGCTTCTGTTGGGTCAACTGTAGAACCTTTACATCCGTATGCTGCTAAGATAGCATCTGCGTTTGGATATAATTGAACATCGTATGGTTTGTCTACTGATGAAATTACAGAAATTTTTCCATTTTCAGCACAGTAATCTGTAACTGCTTTTGGAAGTGCTGATGACCAGTGACCATATTTCATTCTGCCGCTTCCTGTTGAAGAAATTTCAGAGTTGATAATTACTGTGTCAGCCCATTCTAATTTTTCTTGAAGACCTGCATTATCTGCTATAGCAGCTTTACTAAATCTGAAATAGTCAACCTCTGCTCCTTCTGGAATCAAGCCAGCTTCTTCCGCACGATTCCATCCCATTAACATTTGAGATCTTTCATTGTTGTATGGTACTAACATAAGTACTTTACTATTTGCTTTGATGTCTAATGGTAACACGTTATTTTCATTCTTAACAACTGTTACTGCTGCTGCTGCAATTTCTCTTTCTGTTTCTCTGTTTTCATCAGATCCTACTGTTGCAAGTGCTTTTTCTAAGGTATAATCAGCTGCATTATAATCTAAGATTCCTCTGTTTTCTTTTACTGTTAAGATTCTTGTTACAGCATCATCGATTCTTTCCATAGGAATTGTTCCATCTTCAACTGCTGCGATAACACCATTGATAATAGCATCTAAATCTGCTAAATCTTCTAAGTCATATAATGTACATGGCATACAGATCATATCAACACCTGCTGAAATAGAGACAACAGCTGCTTGTACTGGATCCCACTTATCTGCGATACCAGCCATATTCATAGCGTCAGTTATGATGATTCCTTTGAATCCCATATCTTCTTTTAATAATCCAGTTAAGATATCATCAGACATTGTTGCTGGAAGACTTTCTGCTTCACCTGTTTTATTAGAAACGATCTTATCACTTTCTAATTGTGGATAAAGAATGTGTGCTGTCATGATCATTTCGATACCTTGTTCAATAGCAACTTCATATGGTTTTAATTCACACTCTTTTAATACATCTAAAGATTTATCTACCATTGGTAATCCATAGTGAGAGTCAGTAGCTGTATCTCCATGTCCTGGGAAGTGTTTTGCACAACCGATTACATTATTTGCAGCTAAGCCTTTGATTGTAGCAGATGCTAATGTACCAACTGCTGTAGCATCATCACCATAAGATCTTAAACCGATAACTGGGTTGTTCGCGTTATTATTAACGTCTACTACTGGTGCTAATGTTGTATTGATACCTAAAGCAGCTAATTCGCTACCGATAATTTTTCCAGCTGCTTCAGCATACTTCACATCACCAGCAGCACCTAAAGCCATATTTCCTGGAAGAGCAGTACCTGTACCTAAACGATATACGTTTCCACCTTCTTGGTCACAGCTGATGAGCATTGGAATACCTCCATCTTTTGTAGCTGCCGCCTGCATTTCCATTGTTAAATTATAAGCTTGTTCTGTTCCTGTTAAGTTTTGTGCAAAATAAATAAATGCACCAAAATTGTAGTCTTCTACTACTTTTCTGATTTGGTCGTTCATTACTTCAAAGCCGACTTTTTCAACACCATCGTTTAAGTCTTCATCCCAGTAACGGAAATCAACCATCATCATTTGTGTAACCTTGTCACGAAGTGACATTTCGCTTACCATTTTTGTTACTCGATTATTTGATTCTGCTGCTTTAGCTGTAGCTGGTGTAATTAAAGATACAACCATAACCAATGCAAGTAACACTGATAAAATTTTTCCTTTCTTCATAAATATCGCTCTTTTTTTTTATTTTGAATATTATATTCCCTCCTGAAACAATATAATATTTCAAACACCCTAATACTTTATATAATGATCCAATGTTTTCATTACACAAAAAAAGGCACACCTTCAAACATACCTATAAAAGCATATTTTCATGTTCTTGCCTAATTAAATAGTAACAACTCATTTATTCTATTTTATACTTTTTTATAAAATTTGTCTAGTTTTTTACCAAAAATTTTACTAGCACCAGTGCCATGCTCGGCACACATACACAGATGGGGCAAGGTGTGCGTTCTCTGCTCACCTTGCCCCATCTTTCGGTTTATTCTTCTTCGATATTCAATATATTATTTACAACCTCTTTTGTCATCGTATTGACCATTTTCGAGCCATCCATCTGCACATAATTATAGGCATCACTCTCATCTCTTCCGCCTACATAAAGTGTAAATGTCTGTTCTTTATCATTACTGTCTGTATATACGACTGTGACTGTTGTACGCTGTGCCTCACCTAATCCATATTGATCCAGTTCGTCCGCCTGTACAGAATAGTCCACGCAATCTACAAAATAAGCTGCCCCAAGTCCCCCGCCGATTGCTGTGATATCATCTGACTGATCACTGTTATCTGCATCATACTCGGTTGTCTCGCCGGCTTTTGTAATTGTCACCTTCTTGATATTATCTGATCCAATGCTTGGGAATGTCTCTTTCTGAAGCATAGAATCCAAATCAAAATTCATTGCATTTACCACACTGTAATCTACCGTATAGATCTTTTCCTTATCTCCTACAGTCATATAATAGTCTTCACCTGCCGCATTGCCGATATAAATGTTCTGTTCTTCTCCATCAGCATTCTTGAGCGTAATCGTATACTGTGGCTCTTCCAGTCCATAGTCCGCAAGTGTATCTCCATCGGTTAACTCCCGATTAGCTGAAAGCGTTCCAAAAGTCTCCGCCATCGTCTTAAGACTGCTCTGCTGCAGTGGAAATTCTTTATCAGACTCACTGTACCATGTACCATCTTCTTTTATAAACGACATCGTATCTGTTCCGTTCGTATACTGAATTGAGGTGATATCCGACATATCAAGCACTGCAATCTGTTTCTCTTCGTTTTCTTTCTCCGCAGATTTCTTTTTTAACTGCCCTGTCACAACATACGCAACTACAAGCACAACCAAAACTGCCAAAAGAATGATCAGTGATTTATATTTCTTCATTCTATGTCCTCCTTACGCTTTACGGCGTTTCAGCCATCTTACAAATCCAAAGATGACAATGAGAACCGGAACACCAATGATCGCTGCAAGTCCTAATAATCCTGTGTGCTGTATTGTATTGAATGTTGTCTCCAAGCTCTTCGCTTCGATTGAAAGATTGTCTACATCGTCAAAATTACTTGTAACCGCATTCATAAATAGCGTTGTATTTTCCAAGGTTGAGAAGGAATCCGTCACATTTGCATCGATCATAGTTGCCGCAGAAATAACTGTAAACCGGCTTTCATCCTCCGTTGCCATAGCGCCAAGAGTATAAGTTCCCTGAGTCTCCTTATCCTCTGTCACCGCATATCCGTTGCTGGAAGTTGTCATAAAGCTGTCAACTGTGATAGTATCTCGTTCCGGATCTACCGTGTTAAATCCAAGTGCATTGATCAGCAACACCATTTTTGAAGAAAGACCGTCCGCCATCTCTCCGCTTGCTGTGATCTCCGGGAATATGTAATATGGATTTCCTTGGTAGCTTCTTGTTGTGTCTGCAATATAGCCGTCTACCTTTTCCATTCCGTAAGTCTTCATCAGCGCATCTAAATTCGGTGTCTCATTCTGCGTATCTCCCATAATGAACAATACCTTCCCGCCGTTTGTGAGATAATCTGTGATCAATGTCTTCTCGTCCGCTGTCAAATCCGACGTCGGCGCATACAGAACAAGCAGATCACAGTCATCCGGAATCTTATTATTCATCATCAGATTCAACTCAGATATTGTGAAATTGGATTTTCCCATCAGGTCTGTGATTGTCGTGGAGAAAGTAGCTTCTCCGTGTCCTGTTGTGCGATAGATCGTCTTTGAAGTGTCACTTGTCACATAGTTTATCGCACCTGTCAGCTGACCTTCTGCATCAAACTCACTTTCTGTCATTGACCCTGTCGTATAATAAGACATCTCATCGTACACAATGATATCTGTGAACGGGATTACCATCTTCTTTTCTGTATCCTTACACTCTACAACAACGCTGTTCTCCTGTGCCTCATATTCTGTAACCGCTGAAGGATGCAGTACCGGATCCACCCAGTCTACCTTCACCTTGTTTGAGAGCGCTGCATATTTCTCTATGAATGTCTGAATTCTCTCATCTGTAGAGCTTTTCTCCGCCAACACATGAATTTGTACCTCTTTATCCAGATTTTTCAAAAGCTTCTTGCTCGTCTTCGTAATCTCATAGAGTGAATTGCCACTCAAATCTACACTTTTCATACTGTCAGGGAGCTGACCTGCAATCATATTTATCACGATCACGATTACGATTACCACCGCAGTTATTACCATACTATATGTCCCATAACGTGATTGAGGACTTTGAAACATTTCTTTTATTTTCTTCACCGATACAGCCTCCTAACTCCAACGTCTTTTTTGTATAGTCTGAATTGTCAGAAATACAAACAATGCAATGAGTGAAAAACATAAGATCAAATCACTGACATCCAATAGTTTGTTCATATACACATTTGAAAAACTACTGGAAATATCTAATTTGCCCAAAAGATTCACAAGCAGATTCTCAAACAAAGATGATTTCACAACGTATGTAACGACACATGCAATCACTCCAATTGCTTCTATCACCGCGCTGATAACCCAGTTTTTTGTCAACTGGTATATAATCAACGCCACAATCGTGATAATTGCGATTATTCCAATCACTCCACTGATTGCCGTACTCGGGATAAAATCTAACAATCCGCCCCACAGATGTAAAATGAGAAGCACTGCAAAAGTACTTACCGCTGCGATAATCTGGCTTTCTGTCAACGCAGATAAAAACATTCCGATTGCTATGTAGACACAGCCAAGTATAAAAAACATCAAAATCGCCGCATAGTCCACCCGCAAATAGGCAGTCCCCTGCATTTTGATCACCAGCGGATAGATGCAAAAAATTAGATTCGGAATCAGAAATACTGTTACCATCGCAAGATATTTCCCAAGCACAACGTCCACCAGGCGGACCGGAGATGTCAAAAGAAGCTGGTCTGTCTTACTCTTTCGTTCTTCCGAAAAACTCTTCATCGTCAATATCGGCACCGCAACGAGGAACATGAACATCACGCCGGATAGCGCGTAAGAAAAATACGGATATCCTGCATTCAGATTGTATGCCATAAAATAAATACCGACAAATGTCAGTAAAAACGCGATAAACGCATACCCAATCATAGATTGAAAATAAGATTTTAACTCTCTTTTATAAATTGCTTTCATCTGATTTTTGTCCTCCTGTCAATTCTAAGAATACTTCTTCCAACGAAACTGTTGTCTTCTGCAATGTGAGAAGAGGACATTTTGCCTCTGCAAATGCACTGAAAATTACTTCTCTGATATCTTTTCGTTCTTTCGTCTTAACCTCTGCTTTCAAGATCTCATTTTCCTGTGTATAGGTCACATCTTCGATATCCTTCAGTCCACTTAGGATCTCTCTTACCGTCTCTTTTTCGGCTCTTGTCTCAATATGAATCGTATCGGAGCCATTCATCAATTCTTCCAAATGCTCCGGAGTATCGCTTGCAACCAGCTTTCCTTTTGAGATAATCATAATGTAATCACACACTTCACGAATCTCCGCCAAAATATGGGAACTCAAGATAACCGTGTGCTCTTTCGCCAGTTCACGGATCAATTCGCGAATCTCAATGATCTGCTTTGGATCAAGTCCTACAGTCGGCTCATCCAGTATGATAATCTCCGGAAATCCTAAAATCGCCTGAGCAAGTCCTACTCTCTGCTTATATCCTTTTGACAGATTTTTAATCAGTCTGTCCTGCACGTCTGCGAGCTTGACAAGCTTCAACGCTTTTTCAATCTCCTGTTCCCTGTCTTCTTTTTTAATCTTTTTTAATTCTGCTGAAAACTTAAGATATTCCATGACAGTCATATCCATATATAATGGAGGCAGCTCTGGCAGATAACCGATACTTTTTTTTGCCGCTTCCGGCTCCTTCAAAATATCGTGCCCATTGATGAGTACCTCACCGTCTGTTGCCCCCAAATATCCTGTCATAATATTCATTGTGGTAGATTTTCCGGCACCGTTCGGTCCGAGAAATCCATAGATTTGTCCTTTTTCAACTGTAAAACTCAGATGATCTACAGCCGTATGATCGCCATATTTCTTGACTAAATTTTTTACTTCTATCAATTTCTTCCCTCCTGAAACAATATGAATTGTTTATATTATATGAAAAGAAATCGATAACTTTATGATATTTTTGTGTTTAAATTATGAGAATTCTGTGTTCATTCTGTGAAACACATCTTTTCCCACTAAGCGTCCTTCTTTTGCAGATTTAATACTAAGTTGAATCCAAACGGATTTATAACAACTCCTGACATCTCATCATTCAAAAGATTAGATACTTTTTCAGCCTCTACGACGCCTCCCTTAAATTTGTCCTCACGATTGAACTTTTGAAATTCGTGAAGATCTGTGAATAAAGGAAGGTAAGCCTGTCCTTCTTTTTGTTTTAAAATTGGGATGCCATGCTCTTCCTGTGTCGGAACAATGTATTTTCCTCTGCTGAAATGCACCAGCATCTCTTCATAAGTCTCTTTCAGTTCATCAGACATTGGAATTGTCTGATTCTTACGAAATTCCTGCTCAAAATAAAGCGCTGTGAGCTGGAATTCCGGATTCTCCACACGTACTTTTCCATCGTCAATCTCCGCAGGATCTTTTCTGCGCAACAAATCACTGTGCTGAATCAAAATATCTCCATCCACGCCCTGATTGATATGCAGACAATTCACGCCCATCGGATAGAGGCTTGTATAAAACTCTAAAAACAGACGGTTTTCGACCTTTGCTATATGTACGAGGTTCCCTGCATCTAAAAGCTTCTTTCCAGCTTCCTTTGCCGGCTCTTCCTCAAAATAAACAAACACCTTATCATCGAATGTCTCTTCGTCACACGCAACATACGGCATCTTTGTAAATCCTGACATAATCACATAAATTGCTTCTGTTTGCTGTAAATTTTTAATTACTTCTAATTTCTTATCGCTCATATTTTCCCGATTCCTTCCTTTTTGCAAATATACATCTAAATCCTATTATAATATAGAATATTCTTAAAGTATAGGAAAATGTTCTATCAATTTTTCTTTTTCTTTCCGACTCATGTGTTTGATCGCATACTCCCGCTTCATCGCTTCCTCTTTTGCTTCAAAAGTCTCATAATACACAAGTGTGACCGGCTTTCTCGCCCGCGTGTATTTGGCGCCTTTCCCGCTGTTATGATCTGCAATTCGCTTTTCCAGATTATTCGTCCACCCTGTGTATAGCGTGCCATCCTTACATTCTACGATATATGTGTAGTTCATTATTTTTTCCCCTCTTTTCCAGCATACTACTACCAGCATACTACTATAAGATAACACACCCCTGTCGCAGTGGCAATTCTCTGTATTATGAAATGAGCTTTTTGCATTAAAAATCCCAACCACATCGCCTTATGGTTGGGATTTTCCTTCCTACTCATCAGGAAGTACATAATTTACTTGAAACTCTTGGAACGCACTGCTTCCGTTTTCCGCAAACATGCCAATATATGTTCCGGTAAATGACATCGGCACAGTCCCTTCTGTGGAAAGTCCTGCGGTCAATCCACTTCCAAGAAGTACATTCTGCTCTCCATCGACACAATAATAGAATTGATATTTTTCTTTATCTGCCACAATCTTAAGCTGCACTCCTTCTCCATCCACATACCGATTTCTCTTAAAATTCTCTGGTCTTCTTCCGGAATCTCTCCGTCACCTTTTGGTCCCACATTCAAGAGCATATTTCCATTTTTGCTGATAATCTCTATAAAATTACAGATAATCTGTCTGCTTGTCTTATACTCCAGCGTGTCCGTATAGCACCATGAATTTTTTGCAATCGCCGTGTCTGTCTGCCACACAAATGGTTTGGGATCTGCAAGCGCGCCACGCTCCACCTCCACAATTCCGCTTCCGAACATCAGATTTTCCTCTTCAATCGCTTCCCTTAGTTCACCTAAAAGGTCGCGCTTTGGCCCCATATCAAAGGCATTGTATTTAGAAATCTCGCTTTTGTACATCTGGAATCCATCATGGTGTTCTGCCACCGGAAAAACATATTTTGCTCCTGCCGCTTTGAATAGTTTCGCCCATTGTTTTGGATCGAACTTTTCCGCCTGAAACATCTGTATGAAATCTTTGTAGCCAAATTTTGTGTGCTCTCCAAATGTCTTTCTGTGATATTCCCACTCTTCCTTGTCCTGAATATACATATTTCTCGAATACCACTCATTATTGTGAGCGGCAATGCTATATAATCCTCAGTGAATAAAGATTCCAAATTTTGCCTTGGAAAACCAATCCGGCACAGTAAATTGAAACAGCGAGTTCCAATCCGCATCATAAGGCCCCTCCGCGATCACTCTGTCGATCTCTTTCAAATACTGCTGTTCTCTTTCAAATGTCATTTTCCTTCTTCCTCCTGCTAGCCTTGAAGTCTGATGATCTGCACACCTTTTGCCGGAACCGAAACCACATCGCCTGCTGCATATTCCTGTTTCTCCAGCAATCCGCAGCCTGCTTCTGTCATCACCGTCTCCTGTTCCCGATCAGCATGGTTTAATAAGAATAAAAATCTTCCGTTTTCATTTCCGCGCATTGTCACTTCCAGATTTTCCTGCGGTGCGAGCAACGATTTCACTCCACATTCCTCACAGATATCTGCCATGAGTGTCTGATAAAACTCTTCACTGGAACGAGTCGCAACATAATATGCCCGTCCATCTCCGAATTGATTCTTTGTGATTGCCGGCATCTGCGCATAGAAATCTTCCTCGTATACGCTGAGAGCTTCTGCTCCCTCCAGATGACTCAAATCACACAAAAGTTTCGCCGGATAGGCTTTGCCACGATACGTAAAGTGATTCTCAGCTCCCGACGGAAGTGCATCGGACTCTTCCACCCAGATTCCCATAATATCACGCAGTTTTCCAGGATATCCACCTGTCACGATCAGGTCGTGCTCATCTGCGATTCCACTGAAAAATGTCGTCACAAAAGTACCGCCATTTTTTACAAAAGTACGGATCTTCTCGTCGTATCCGGTCTTTGTCATATATAAAATCGGAGCGATCAATAGCTGGTACTTCCCAAGATCATCCTCCGGTCCTACAATGTCCACCGGAATATTCAATTTATAAAGCGCCTGATAATAATTGTAAATCTCATCTTTATATTTCAGATCACAGTTTGGACCTGCCGAACACTCAATTGCCCACCAGTTATCCCAGTCAAAATAAATCGCAGCCTTCGCATCTGTCACAGCGCCGAGTGTCTGTTCCCCCAGTTCTTTTAACTCTGCTCCAAGGACTTTCACTTCCCGAAATACACGTGTCTCGTTTGTTCCCACATGGTCGATAACTGCTCCATGCAGTTTTTCACAAGCTCCCACAGTACGTCTCATCTGGAAAAACATCACCGAATCCGAACCATGTGCCACTGCCTGATAGCTCCAAAGCCGCATCACTCCCGGTCGTTTCAGGGCGTTGTACGGGAGCCAGTTCGTCACACTCGGTGTCTGCTCCATCAATAAAAATGGTTCTCCTCCATTGATTCCACGCATCAAGTCATGGCTCATGGCAATCTGCGCCGGACTGTCTTCATTGGACGGATAATTATCCCATGAGACAACATCCATGTACTTTGCCCACATCTTATAATCGAGCGGTTTATAAAATCCCATCAGATTCGTTGTGATCGGAATATCCGGTGTAATTGCTTTGAGGGCATCATACTCTCTCTTATAACACTCCAAAATACTTTCAGAATTAAATCTTTTATAATCCACAGTAATTCCCTGAAACTGGCTTCTATCCTGCTCAAAATGCTCACTCAAAAGATTTGGCAGTACAATCTCATCCCAGTCATAGAAGGTATGTCCCCAGAATGCTGTATTCCATGCGCGGTTTACGTTTTCAATCGTCTGATATTTCTTTTTCAGCCAGACACGAAATGCTTTCTCACAGTTTTCACAATAACATTCCCCCCCAAATTCATTGGAAATGTGCCATGCTACAATATTATTGTAATCCCTGTACCTCTCTGCAATTTTTTGTGCCAGCCTGACCGAATACTTCTCATAGGTCGGACTGTTCGGGCAGGAATTGTGTCTTCCCCCGAATTTTCGTTTTAACCCATTGAATTCTGTTCGCAGGATATCCGGATATTTCTTTGCCATCCATGCCGGATGCGCTCCGGTGGATGTCGCAAGGCATACCTGAAGTCCATTGTCCCTTACCATTTCCATAATCTTATCAAGCTTACTGAAATCATACGTTTCCTCCGATGGCTGAAGCGCTGCCCAGCTAAATACATTCAACGTTACAATATCAATATTGGCTTCTTTCAAAAGACGCATATCCTCAGCCCAGATTTCTTCCGGCCACTGCTCCGGATTATAATCCCCGCCATATACAATTTTGTTCACCTTATTGCTAAATCTCATATCTATAATCCTCCACTACATATCAATTACTATTACTACATTACCCATCATACATCAATTTCACAAGTTCAACTAGCACTTAACTGTAAATTTTTGCGCAAAATGTATACCACTGACAGATACTGTCATACGAATAGATGTCCCTGTCTGCTGTGTCGCAAGCGCCGCAGAACTTATTGCTGCTGTTCCTGAGTTTTTCACCATCGCCGCAAGAGAACTTGCCTGATTGATATAAGTATACAGTAAATACTGTAGAGAATACAATTTTTGTTCTGTTACATAAATCAATGTATCTTGATAACTGTTCCACTGACCAACTGCAGAGAAAATGGATACCGTTGCCAAAATCGGTGTACAAGCAGGAAGTACAATTTTATAAAATACCTTAAAAATTCCTGCTCCGTCAATCTCTGCCGCCTCATACTGTTCCTGATCAATACTTGCAATCGACGCCAAATACATGATTGCTCCCCATCCAAGTCCTTTCCATATGTTCCACAAAAGCATCCACAAATATGTATGGGAATCGCTGTCCAGGAATTTGATTGGCTCTGTGATAATTCCTAAGTTTTCCAATAAGCCGTTTATCATACCTGTAGAAGAAAATAAGCTAAATGCTACGGAAGATACAAGTACCCAGCTTATGAAATTTGGCAGTGTTGTAAATGTCTGTACAAATGTTTTGAACCATTTACATTTGATCTCATTTAAGAAAATTGCAAATCCAACCGGAAGAATGGATGTCGCGATTCCGAGAAGACGCATTACAAATGTGTTCTTCATTACTTGAATTAATTGTGATACCTGCGTTTTGTTTGTGAAAAGCATCTTGAACCACTGCAATCCTACAAATTCACAATCGGCTAAACTTCTTGGTGGTCTATAATCATAAAAGGAATAAATCCATCCATGCAGCGGGAAATACGAAAACAGGAATACCAAGATCAAAAATGGTAAGATCCATAAAAAATATTTAATTCCTCTCGTATCTTTCTTTTTCCCGAGCGGTTGACTTTTCACAGCAGTTTTACTCTTTTTCATTTCCCTACCTCCTCTTTCACTGCTCTGTTGATGTATTTATCCTATCATTTACACCTGTCACATGAATACCTGAAAAATTCACACTTGTTTCATGATTAAATTAGATTTTTTTTAGATTTTGCCCCAAAATGTCTATTTTGTTCTGTATTTCGGTGCTTATTTTTCAGGTAGTCTTTTTGTTTTCTTCTATATATATTAACAATCAGATAACAAAAAATTTGGAGGAAACATTATGAAATCAAAAGCAATGAATCCGGTATTGGATTTTATTAACACACTTTGTAATTTTGTTGCATTAAATCTTGTATTTCTTATTACCTGCCTACCGGTCATCACAATCGGAACGGCGCTTTCTTCTTTATATTACGTTACATTAAGAGAGGCTCGCGGGGAATACGGTTATCTTGTGCGCACTTATTTAAGGGAGTTTAAAAACAATTTCAAGAAGGGAACAATTGCGTTTGCCATTCTGTTTCTGATTACCGCTATGATCGGATGGTTTCTAATTTTTACATACACGTTTCCACTAATTGGACGGTTTGAAAATTCTACAAAACAAACGTTGAAAAACGCCTTCGGTCTGGCAATGAGCAATATGAAAGCGACATTTGCACTCATCATCATCGATGCATTTGTTGCATACTGTCAGTCTTTTGTCTTCAAGAAAGTCTTTGAACCATATGAGGCAGAACAGATTGCACCGGAAAACACTGAGATATAAGAATAAATTTGGAGGATTTACATTATGAAATTTGGTTTTTTTAACGACAGTGACAGAGAATATGTCATCACATCTCCTGCCACACCACAACCGTGGATCAACTATCTTGGAAATGAAGAGTTCTTCTCTTTGATTTCCAATACCTGTGGAGGATACAGCTTTTACAAAGACGCAAAATTATTGCGCCTGACCCGTTACCGTTACAACAATGTTCCGGCAGACACAAACGGACGCTACTACTTTATCAAGCACAATGATACAGTATGGACACCTGCATGGCAGCCGGTAAAGACAGAACTTGACTCTTACGAATGTCGTCATGGTCTTGGCTACAGTCGTTTTATTTCTTCAAAAAATAAAATTGAGGCAAAACTGACTGCATTTGTGCCGCTCCATGAGACTTGTGAGGTAAACCAGCTTATCCTTACAAACAACAACGAAACTTGCGAGCAATTGGACTTGACTTCTTATGTAGAATTCTGCTTTTGGAATGCAGTGGACGACGCTACAAATTTTCAGCGTAACCTAAGCCTTGGAGAAGTGGAAGTATGCGGTTCTGAGATTTACCATAAGACTGAGTACAGAGAACGCCGTAATCATTTTGCCTATTACACAGTAAATGCCGAAATCGATGGCTTCAATACAAGCCGAGATGCGTTTTTGGGAGTGTATGGAAGCATCGAACGACCACAAGCAGTTCTTGCCAGAACTTCTTCTGACTCTATTGCAAGCGGCGGCGCTGTCATCGGTTCCCACCGCTTGAAAGTAACATTAAAACCAAGCGAATCGAAAAGCTTTGTCTTCGTGCTTGGATACAGCGAGAATGCTTATGAGGATAAATGGGAAGCTCCAAACATTATTAAAAAAGACGCCGCACGTGCTGCAATGAAACGTTTTTCTACAGATGAACAGGTAGAAAAAGCGTTGAATGATTTAAAAGAATACTGGAATACATTACTTGCAACTTTCTCTGTGGACAGCGCCGACGAGAAATTAAATCGCATGGTCAATATCTGGAACCAATACCAGTGCATGGTCACATTCAATATGTCTCGCTCTGCTTCTTATTTCGAATCAGGAACCGGTCGTGGTATGGGATTCCGCGATTCCTGTCAGGATCTGCTTGGATTCGTGCACTTGATCCCAGATCGCGCGCGCCAGAGAATTCTCGACATCGCAGCGACACAGTTTGAAGATGGAAGCGCATACCACCAGTATCAGCCACTTACTAAAAAAGGAAATTCCGACATCGGAAGCGGATTTAATGATGATCCACTGTGGCTGATTGCAGGTACTGCAGCCTATATCAAAGAGACCGGAGATCTGTCTATCTTAGATGAGATGGTAGACTTCAACAATGATCCTGCACTTGCGAAACCATTATCAGAACATCTGAAACGTTCCTTTGACTACACACTGACACATTTGGGACCAAACGGGCTGCCTCTCATCGGACGTGCAGACTGGAATGATTGTCTGAATCTGAATTGTTTCTCCAAAGAACCGGGAGAATCCTTCCAGACATTCGGGCCTTCAGAAGGACCGGTTGCAGAATCTGTATTTATTGCAGGAATGTTCGTAAAATACGGAAAAGAATATGCTAAGATCAATCGTCTTCTGGGAAATACTTCAGAAGCAGACCGTGCACTGAAAGCAGTCGACGAAATGTATCAGACTGTTTTAACTGCCGGATGGGACGGAGAATGGTTCCTCCCTGCTTACGATGCCACCGGAGAAAAAATCGGTTCAAAAGAATGCGAAGAGGGAAAAATCTATATCGAGCCACAGGGATTCTGTGTACTTGCCGATATCGGTGTAAAGGAAGGACATGCAAAAAAAGCCTTGGATTCTGTGAAAGAACATCTGGATACAAAATACGGCATTGTTCTGCAGCAGCCTGCTTATTCTAAGTATTACTTAAATCTTGGTGAGATTTCTTCTTATCCACCGGGATACAAAGAAAATGCCGGTATCTTCTGCCACAACAACCCTTGGGTATCAATCGCAGAGACACGTATCGGACGCGGTGATCGTGCATTTGAAATCTACCGCCGCACATGCCCGGCATACATTGAAGAAATCAGCGAGATCCACTGCACAGAACCTTATGTGTACTCTCAAATGATTGCCGGAAAAGATGCGCCAAAGCATGGCGAAGCAAAAAACAGCTGGCTTACAGGAACTGCTGCGTGGACATTTGTAAATGTGTCCCAATACATCCTTGGAATCCGCCCATCTTTTGACGGTCTGGAAATAGATCCTTGTCTCCCATCAAATATGGATGGATTTACGGCAACTCGTAAGTACCGCAATGCAGTGTATTACATCACAGTAAAGAACCCGAATCATGTAGAAAAAGGAGTTCAGAAACTGACTGTAAACGGAGAAGTTGTAGACGGCACATGTGTAAAGACTGCTGATAATGTCAAAGAATACCATGTAGAAGTTGTGATGGGATAAGAAATCCCCATCACTTCTCCATAGAATCATATTTCTCACGGTATTTTTTCGGTGTCATTCCATATTCTTCTCTAAACAGTTTATGGAAATGGCTTGAATTTTCATACCCGACTTCTACAACAATCTGCTCTATCGGCGTGTCTGTCTCCGTCAGGAGATAGGCCGCCTGGAGTATACGTCTTCTTTGTAAATATTTTGTAAAGGTATAAGGGGAATACTGGGTCATAAGACGGCTTACATAATAGCATGGAAGATTGTGATGTTCGCAAAACTTGTTAAGCGATGCCGTCTGGTAGTTCTCCTCTATGTATCTTAAGGCTTCCAGCACAATCTGACTTTCATAGGAAGATGGGGAGCCGACTGTGATCGTATACGTTCTATTCGATAATTCCATCAGCAGAACTCCCATCGTCGCCTGCAAAATTCTCTTGCTGTTTCGCGTCTGATTCAAAAGGCTTCGTGTCATATTCTCCAACAGATTCTGGGCATCCGGCAAATCCTGCAAATGAAAATGCAAAAACTCCTTATCCTTTCCATCATTCTCCGCCGCTTTTTTTATAAAACGCCGAAGCGCCGTATCTTCGTTCAGCATGCTGAGCGGATACTGTAAAAACTCCGGAAGAACAAATATTTTAATTCCAATATCGTTATAGCCCGAGGCGCTTGCTGAATGCGGTGTTCCCTGTTTGATAAACAAAACATCATCTGCTTCCAGTTTAACTTCTGTCTTATCGATAATATGTGTCGCCGAACCACTGAACATATATATTATTTCCATGTATTTATGCGTATGCTCCGGGATATCTACAAATCTCGGCTGTTTCATAATATCAATCATAGCCCCTTCGCGAATCATCTTGTCCGTATCTATGACAGAACTTCCTTTTTTTATCACATAAGGCGCCAGCACATTTTTCTCATTTTTAATAAATTCTTCTTCCTTACTATCTATCTTTTTCAAATATTCCAATAATTTCCGTTTCACAAATTTTCTCCTAGGCTTGTTTTTGCAAATTGTACCACAATTTTTTTTCTTTCTCTATAATTACTTCCTTTTTGTACAAAAAAATAACCGCTTTTACCATTTATTTCCTTTTTTGCAAAAATCAACGGTTTTTTTGCAATTACCGTTCTAGCGGATTTACAAAAAACATATTATACTACCATTGTATAAGCGATTTATCACAATCGTTTTCCAAAACTTTATACGCACTTAAAACAAGAAAACCGGACATCTTACCCCTTCTCAACGTGTCCGGTTTTTTGTTATCTATTTTTAAATAAATCTCCCTAAGAATCCATATATTCCATTGGATTCACAGGTTCCCCATCTTTTAGCAGCTGAAAATACAAATTACAACCTTCCACACTGTAATATTTTGTAGGCTCACTTAAGTATCCTACCAGTTTGCCTTGCTCCACATAATTTCCTTCCTGTACCGGAACTTCTTTCAATTGCCCGTAAACTGCTTCATAGCCATTTCCAAGGTCCATCGTCACCGTGTTCCCGGTCTGCGCATTGACTTCCACTGATTTTACAATTCCTCTTGCAGATGCCGTTACCTCTGTTCCAACTTCTCCCCCGATAATCAATGCCGGATTGTATTTGTATTGATCCAGCGTAGAAAAATAAATCGTCTGATCCATGCTGTAATTCATCAACACATTTCCATCCACAGGCCATGCAAGCAGATCATTTTCTGAAAATGCCAGCGCATCTGGCTGTGTTGCCGTTGGTGAGGTCTGATTCTGTCTCTGCTCTGTCTGTGTTTGTGTCTCTTCTTTTTGTTTTTCTGTCTCCTGTGCTTTGTTCTGAATTGCCTGACTGTTTGTCGTTTGGCTCTTTTCTGTCTCTTTAATGTCTTTTTGTTTTTCTTCAGTATCAGTTTTTTCTTCCGCCTTTGCCAGCTGTCTGCTCATATCTCTCTTATAACGGCTGAATGTAAAAAATCCCACTAACGCAATTACCGCCACAAAACAAATGACCAGACCTACCGCAGCACCTTTCCCTCTTCTTGAAGGTCCTAGATTATTTTTCATATTTATCACCTCTGACTATATTTTTGCCAGAAAATGATACGCTTATTCTACATTCAACAAAATTTCCGCGACCTCTTTCATTTCTGTTCCCTCGTAGAAATACTGCAAAATTTCATCGTATTTTTTACCTTCTTTTGCCATCTCATTTGCCGTATTTTGGCTCATCCCAAGTCCATGACCAATTCCTTTTGTCGTCACACGCATCTTTCCCTCAAACTCCTGCAGTTCAAAGCAGCTGGACAACAATCCATATGTATCCCGAAAGGTTTCTCCGTTCAAAGTCTCCTCGCCCACTTTTACTCCGGTCACATATCCGGCGCTGTCCTGAGAAGTAATTTGCGCTCCCGCTGCTTTGATGAGCTTACTTTCCATCTGCCCGTCCGCTTCCACATCCTTCGGACACTCCTTCATCTGCAGATACGGATACTCATCCGTCCCAAGTACTTCTTTGCCAATTCGAGTTTTTCCATTGCTTAACTGATGGAACGGCACCATTGCCAGTTGGCCATTGTACATCACAACTTGTCCATCGGTCTCATTCCAAACACGCTCCAGTTTTTTATAATTTTTCTGAAATGCACTCCTGCCCCATTGATTTTTCATATCAGATTTCGTAAAAAAGCGCTCCGTCATAACTGCTTTTTCTCCCTGTTCCTCAATTTTTTTATAGATAGTTGTCCGAACAATGACAGCCTGTGCTTTCAATGCCTCCTCTTCAAAATCAACTGAAATCTCTTTTGCCAGCGTTCCAATACAGTACTCTTTCAACGGAACCTCTTTTGTTCCAGACTCCGTTTTTACTTTAATATAACCATTTTTTCCGTCTTGATTTGCCTCTATGCTTTTCCCATTCATAAATATGGTAATAATATATGGCAATAATACAATAATCACAAATACCGCGCATATTTTTTTTATTTTCCGTTTCATACAAACAAGCCTCCCATACTTTATTGTATGAGAGGCTTATCTCTTTTATGAGTTTCTTTTTCTTACAAGTACCACTGCACCTGCCGCTGTCATCGCAAGCATCCAGCCAGCTGCCGCTGTTGCATCTCCTGTCTTCACCGGTTTTTTGTCCTGAGAAGGATCTTTCTTATTTGTATCACCTTTTGAAGGATTCTGAGGATCCTTTGGATCTTCTTTTCCAGGCTCGTTCTTTCCTTTTACTTTCACTGTAAAATCTGCACTCGCTGTCTTGCCTTCTGGATCTGTCACAGAGATTGTCACGATAACATCTGTGTCCTTCTTCGGCGTTGTCACTGTTCCATCTAATGCGATAATACCTTCCGGATTTACTTTTGTAATCTGGATCTTATATCCTTCTGGGACTTTCGGAAGAACAAGTTCTGTCTCTCCCTTTGTAATCACTGTCGGCACTTTCTGTCCTGCAATAATTTCATCTAAGATATCCTGCGCTGTCGGAGCTTCCGGTTTCACATCCATTTTCTTAAAGTTTGCTGTCAGTGTTGTGTTTGCTGTCACTGCAAATGTATATGGATTGGAACTACTTACTTCTTTTCCGTCTGTATCTGTCCAGTTTACAAACTCATATCCTTCATTTGCTGTCGCTGTCACAGTCGCATTCATGCCATCTTCATAGACACCATCTTCTTTGTCCATAGAGACAGTTCCCATCGCTTTTTCACTATCTTTTACATTTACAGAGACCGTATACTTCTTAACCGGTGTCTCTTTTTCTTCCACTGTAACCTTGACTATCGCTTTCAATCCATCTGGATTCGCAATTCCTTCCGGTAGAGTTAAAGCGCCTTCCAATACATATGTCTTACATTCCTGTGCATTGTAAGTTCCTTTCTCCCATGTCACATCTACTTCTGCTGTCTCGTTCTTTCCATATGTGACAGATACTTTTTCCGGCAGATCCAAATCTTCAAATGCAGTTCCCTGTACAACGGTAATATCATCTAGTTTTTCCACATCTGTGATGTTTTTGTCTTCTGTCTCACCAGTCTTTTCAAACTTCGCAATCAAAGCTGTATTTCCATTCACCTTGAACGTATACTCTGCTTTTTCAGATACTTTCTCGCCGTTTGGACGATACCATCCCTCAAATACGTACCCTTTATCCGGTGTCGCTGTAACCGTCACAGATTCTCCTGCTGACACATCTTTACCACCGCTTACTTTTCCACCTGTTTCTTCTTCCACATATACGGTATAAATCTTATCGGTTACTTTTTTATCTGCAATATTGAATTCAGATACGGTTACCCAACCATCATTTGACTGAGTTGCAACAAACTTGAATCCGTATACCATTTGTTTGTCGAACGTAAATGCTTTCTCTGATTTGTCAGCCGCAAATGTCTTATCTTTTGCAACCTCTACCCATTTTCCGTCCTTTTCAGTCTGAATATAAAGAGACGCCTTTGTTACCTGACCACTGTTCGTGTCCTGACGTGGAGCAAATAACACTTGATTAATTTCATATCCTTTATCAAATTTAACTTCTGCCCAGATACTTCCATCTGCACCTTTACCTGTTCCGGCTGCTCCGGCACTTGTCGGAACTTTGTCTTTTGTAGCCTGAGACCAGTCAGAGTGCCAGTGTGTAGAAGAACTGTTATCAAATGCCATGCCTATGACACCTTCTTTTCCACCACCTTGTGAAGTCGGAGTCTCTGACTCTGCTGTTCCGGTCCAAGCCGCTTTATTATAAATATCCTGTTCCGGTTCTTTTGCTGATACAACTACATTATCAATCACCGCAGAGACTGTCTCTGTCTTAGAACCGATTCTTTCCAGCGGCAGTGCAAATGTGGCATTGGTAATATTCTCTTTTTTCACCATGTCATTGTGAATGAATTTTCCTTTTGCATCCGCAACAAACTCGCCATTTACATACAGACTTGTCTTCTGCTGATCGGTTGTGATTGTAATAGTTACATTCTTTCCTACCGGAAGCTCATAGTCAAAATAGTAATTGTAAAGCTCTCTTGTAAATCCTAATTTGCCATCTTCCATAATTCGGATATCGTGTGTTCCATATGCCGCGTCAGACTCAAATAAGATATCACCCGGTTTTGCCAGCTCTTCCAACTTAATGTCAAATGACAATTGGTTTCCATTTCCAAGCTCTTCAATCGGTGATGTCACATAACTTTCGCCATCTTTTAATACCAATGCGTTTTCTTTTACTTCCGCATTCTTTCCTTCTTTCAGATCACGTTTGTTCTCCGAACCGTCTTTTAAGCCATCTTCGAAATCATAGCTTTCGTAATTTTCACCTTTTTTGTCTTCCTGATAATAAGGATTTGTATTCGGTCCTGTTCCTTTATCGGTTGCTAATTTTGCAAGCGCATCTGCACTTCCTTTTTCCTTACCAGTTGCAGCCCATGTCTTCTCCGCATAAAATGGAAGTGCATCAAAGAAACGCCAGTATAAATCAGATTCGCTTAATCCGGACGCTCTCTTGTCAATGTTATCGCTCCAAAGTGCAAATGCTGCCCCGAGCATCTGGTCATCGCCCGCCGGAACATACTTGTATGCTCCGCCTTTTACTCTTACTTTATTTGCCTCAAACTCATTAAAAATTCGCTCTACATTTAACAAATCTCCATACGCATTTGCACGTGCTTTACTTCCATCTGGAACCATGTAGCCAAAATTATCAATTGTGTTGATGAGATCATATCCCATATTGTACATTTCGATTCCATCTGCCCAGTCGGCTGACCAAAGATTCATCTCCACATTTTCAATAGCTTCTTTATCAATCTCTGTCACCGGATTATCTTTGATCCATGTAAGGCCGCCCCACATACGTACTGTATTTGTCTCTTTTACATGAGGAACCAGATCATTTACAAATCCGCGGTATGCTTTGTAATCTGCCAAAAATTCGTCTGCACCGATATGTACGGTTGTCTCACTGTCAAATGTTGGATTGTCACCCTTTGTATAATCATCAAAAATTTCTTTGATTTTTTCTTTTGTCTCTGTCTTAGAAACGTCAAGATGGTCTACCAGTGGTCTGTTTGCATTTAAAGACGAAACTTTATTTTTTACCATCAAATCCGGCCATATCTTTGTAAATGAAGTTGCATGTGCCGGCACGTCAATCTCAGGAACAATATTCATGCCAAGAGCTCTCTCGTCCTGAATAAATTGTCTGAAATCTTTCTTAGAGATCGAGTAGTCTTTCGCTGTAGGTGTCTCCCCTTTTTCATTAGAAAGTCCGGATTCCAGACGGAAGGCCTCATAAGCTTTAAATGCCTCATTTTCCTGAGCGCCCTTTCCGTAATCCTCCAGGAAAATGTAGTTATCTGACAAATGTGCCTGGAAATCGTTCATTTTATAATAGCGCATCGTTCTTGTAACTTCTTTCATCATCTCCAAAGAAACCGGCTTACGAGCAACGTCAAACAAGAATCCACGCGTCTCAAAACGAGGATAATCACGCATCTGCCCAACATTGTATCTCTCATTGTTTTCTTTATACATCTGAAGGATTGTCTGCATGCCATACATGTTACCTGTGGTGTCAACAGATGCAACATTGATACGGTCTTTTTGAATATCCATCGTATATCCTTCTTCTCCGAGAAGCTCATCCGGCGCTTTCAGCTCAAAGTTGAATGCATTCGCCTCAGCCCCGCCTTTTTTCGCTGTCAGCTTGATTCCCGTGAAATCCTCATAATCACTTACAAACTCATCTACAACATCTTTTAATTTATCATCTGTATAGGTAACTGTCTTTAGGGAAGATACCGCTATCTTCTCCGTCGAGTCCGAATACCACTCCTGAATCTCCGGAATTACAGTTGGTTTGGCATTCTTACCATCTGCCTGAGTCTTTGTTCCTTTGACAATATAATCAACATCTTTCGTTTCTTTCCCTTTTCCTGTTGCAGTCTCTGTTACAACATAAGATACCTTTACAGTCTTGTCCGTCAACGGATGTACGATTTTCCCATTATCCCCAATAATCTGCTCAAAATCTGCTCCGTTTAGTTTTACCGAAAAACCAGCCGGAACTACAGGCATCTCAAGTGTATCTACATCTGCCGCAATTGTCTTACTCTCAGCTTCAATAGCTTCTACTACTGAATCCAGAGTCGCTCCCTGCTCTGCCTGATCGTTGGAATACACCTCCATCTCCAAAATTCCGATATTATTCCATTCTGCTGCTTCCGCAACAAAATTACAAAGCTTCAGTTCTTTTGCCTCAATCGGTTGGTCCAGTCGAATGACAACTTCGTTTTTATATCCTTCTCCCTGCTTTGTATTTGTAAAACTCTTCGCAGTCTTCTCTTCACCATTTTTATCTATATATTTTATATCAAAGCTTTTTACATTAGATGGCTGCGGCGCCACATCTCTTTCCAAAAAGTGAATCTTAATCTCTTTCACAGAAGTCAGTCCTGCAAATTTGGAATTTAACCAAATATTGGTTGTCGGTGTCTCGTAGTCACTCGCCCAACGATTCGCCTTATCAGTCTTGCCGTCTTTTACTTTATCTGCGGTAAATTGTGTATTTTTCTCCACACTGGAAGCCGTAACAGTCGCATTCGCCATATGATTTTTATTTGGAGTCGCATCTGCAGCCTCCACCAACTCACTGTACACCTCAATCTCATTGATTCCTACATTCTTCCAGTTGATTGTTCCCTGGTCTGCCGAAAGTACAGTTACTTTTACTTTTGTCGCTTTATGATTCTTATCTAATTGAATCACTTCTTTTTGTTTTGCCTTGGCAGTCTTTTTATAAACCTCTGTATATTTTCCGTTTTCTTCTAATTCAATTTTATAGCTTAAAATATTCTGTGCTTCATCTGTTCTCTCAAAATTAATATTAATCTGGCGTACTGTCTTCTCACCGTCCAAATCAATTTCAATCCATTCATTATCTGCCTTGTTCTGTGCAGTTCCCCAACGGGTAGCCATATCACCATCCACAGCTTTTGCTGGCGATGTATCAATCTGATCACTCACCTCATAACTACTCGCCGTCACATTGCATCCTTTTGCGAGATTTAAGTTCTCTGCTGCCTGTACCGGTCCCATATCAACCAAAGCGATATTTGCTATCATAACCGTTGCCAGCAATCCACTTACAACCTGTTTCTTTTTCATTCTCCTCTTTATCTCCTTTCCTTTTCTACATAGAATTGCTAAAAAAGACCAAAGTATCCCTCTCTCATTCAAAGTCTACCCTGGTCTTGCCTAATTCAATAGTAACAATCCTATCTGCCTGTCTCAATTATTTCTATAATAACAAATTTCATCTATTATTTCTATATTTTCTATATTTTTTCTATTTTTTTAGTTGATATGCACAATTTAAATTGCACGTTTTTATTCAACTTTCCGCAATCACTTTAATCTACAGTGACTGCGTCTCGATTTGTTTTAAAATACATAGCTCTTGCAATTTTGCTCTTTTCAAGATACCCTTGCATCTCAAGATTTCCAAGCACTTGCTTTCTCAAATACGTAGAATCACTGATTCCCAAGTGCTCTGCAATCTCCGAAACTTTATGAGCCCGGTAATAGCAAAAAGAAAGAACCTTATCATCATAATCAGTCCCACTCTGTACCGGCACAAAATTCAGAACTGGAAGATTGTTATCTTCCACTCCATCCATATAGGTCAAATCTGGTAATACAAGCGTAAAATGATCCGATGAAGAATAAATATATGGTCGATGCATTTCATCTGCCATTTTATACTCTTCCACAATTTTATCAAATCCTGTACCGGCCGCCTCCATCACATTACAGCTTACTAAGACAGCTGTAATCAGTTCATTTCTTCTTTTCGAAATAATACCTGATAAGTCATACGTTTTTCCTATCTTTTCGCCTCTGTAAAAACTTCCCGGAGAGGAAATTTCCAATCTGTCCTTAAACATATCAACTTGAATCTGTGTCCCATCAAGAAAATAATCCCGATGTGCAACGGCATTAATTACCCCTTCAAATAATGCTCTCTGTGGGTATGCATCGATATTTTTTCTAGTATCTCCAAGTTTAATCATAGAATGATTCATTCTCTGCGTGACAAATTCCATAATGTAATTGATGACATCCAAAATATTTCCTGAAAAACGATTGATTGTTACAATTCGTTCGCTCCCCTTGTTAAATCCAGAAAATACAGAACATTGCACCTCTGTCTTTTTATCTTGATAATCATCAGCAAACAACGTTGCTCCATTCGCAAGAAAACCTTCCTCATCATAAAATCCCATTGATTGCAATGCTTTTTCTGATAACTCTTTTCCATTATTGTGTGAAGTGTAAAACTGACGAAGCTTTTTAAACTTGGACACATCATATTTTACATCTGATGTCAAAATATCATATTGCGTATTTTTACTTTTCACACTCATTTCTATAATTTCTTCATAAGTTGCTCCATTTGTAAAACCATCTCTTCTCATAAAAATAGATGGGATATTTTTATATTTTAAAATGATTGGTTTGACAGCAGATTCCAGTACTCTTACACGTATCAGAAATCGTTCTTTACCTTTGATTTCATAACGAATAAAAGAGGGTTCCATCCGTGGTCTCGGCACCAAATGTTCATTGACCTGGTTATTGAAATAATTACGTTCATTATCTGCCGCACTTCTATCAAACCCAATCAATTTGTTTGTTTTATCCTCTACTCCAATATAAAACTCTCCGCCCTGAGCATTTGCAAATCCTGCGATTGTCTTCAGCCATCCTACTACATCGTCTCTGTTTAATTTGCTCTTGCACTCAAATTTGTCGTTCTCCAGTTGTATATCGTCTATCACTTCTTCCAAATACATCTAATCACCTCACCTATTTTCTCTACGATTATTTTACTTCAAGCTCACTTCAAAGTCAACTTCAAGCTTACTTCAAAGTCACTTCAAAGTAATTTGAAGTGAGAGTTCACACAATTAGTTTTCCACAAAAAAAGATTTCAAACCGGTAGTTTTCCCCACCGATTCAAAATCTTTTTCTTTCAACTTTTCTATTATTCTACATCTGTCACTTCCACTGTGACTTTATCCAGTTTCCAAATATCATCTACATATTCCTGAATTGTTCTGTCTGATGTAAACTTACCACAAGATGCTGTCTGGATCAGCGCCATCTTAGACCATCTGTCCTGATCTCTGTAAGCTTCTTCCACACGTTTCTGTGCTTCTGCATAGCTTCTGAAATCTTTCAAGATAAAGTAAGTGTCGGCTCTGTCGCTGCTGTTTGTATTCAGCAGAGAGTTGTACAGATCTCGGTAAAGTTCTCTGTCACCGTTTCCGTAAGTTCCGTCTACAAGCTGGTCTACCACACGTTTGATATCCCAATCATTAAAGTAAATGTCAATCGGATTGTATCCGCCATTGTTCTCATAGTTAATAACTTCATCGGAACTCAACCCGAAAATAAATGCATTTTCCATTCCGACTTCTTCCACAATCTCCACGTTTGCGCCGTCCATTGTTCCAAGTGTCGGAGCGCCGTTTAACATAAACTTCATGTTTCCGGTTCCGGATGCTTCTTTTGATGCTGTAGAAATCTGTTCACTGACATCTGCTGCCGCGAAGATCAACTCTGCATTGGATACTCTGTAATCTTCGATAAACACAACTTTAATCTTTCCGTTGATGCTTCTGTCATTATTAATCACATCTGCGACAGAATTGATCAGCTTGATCGTCTGTTTTGCGCGTATATATCCAGCCGCCGCTTTTGCGCCAAAGATAAATGTTCTCGGATAGAATGACATCTCCGGATGCTCTTTGATCTGATTGTACAGATACATCACATGTAAAATGTTCAATAACTGACGTTTGTACTCATGAAGTCTCTTCACCTGAACATCAAAGATAGAGTTCGGATCTACTTCAATTCCGTTGTGTTCCAAAATATATTTCGCAAGACGAACTTTATTTTGATACTTGATCTCCATAAATTCTTTTCTCGCTTTTTCATCTTCCACAAGTGGTTTCAGTTTTTCCATCTCCTGCAAATCTGTGATCCATCCTTTTCCGATATGAGCTGTAACCCAGTCAGCGAGAAGCGGATTACCATGCAGCAAGAAACGTCTCTGAGTAATACCGTTTGTCTTATTGTTAAATTTCTCCGGCATCATCTCATAGAAATCTTTCAGTTCCTGATGTTTTAAAATCTCTGTATGCAGTTTTGCCACACCGTTTACAGAATATCCTGCTACGATCGCAAGATGCGCCATCTTCACCTGTCCATCATATAAAATCGCCATACTGCGTACTTTATCTTCATTGCCAGGATATTTTGCACGGATTTCATTTACAAATCGGCGATTGATCTCTTCCACAATCTGGTAAACACGAGGTAGCAGTCTCTGGAACAAGTCGATTGGCCATTTTTCAAGCGCTTCTGCCATGATCGTATGGTTTGTGTAAGCACAAGTCTTCGTCGTAACCTCCCACGCTTCATCCCATTCCAGTCCATGCTCATCCATAAGCAGTCTCATAAGCTCTGCAACCGTAACTGTAGGATGCGTATCATTCATCTGAATCGTCACTTTTTCGTAGAACTTATGGATATCATCATGGTCTCTCAAATATTTGTCAACGGCTTCCTGCAAACTTGCAGAGATAAAGAAATACTGCTGTTTCAGACGAAGCTCTTTTCCCGCATAATGGTTATCATTCGGATACAGTACCTCTACAATCGTCTTTGCAAGATTCTCCTGCTCTACAGCTTTTTGATATTCTCCACGGTCAAATGAATCCAAATGGAAGTCTGTGATTGCCTTCGCATCCCAGATGCGAAGTGTATTTACAAGGTTATTGTTATATCCGACAATCGGCATATCGTATGGAATCGCAAGGACAGACTCAAAATTCTCCTGAATAAACATATCCCTTCCTGTCTTTGGATCTTTTTCCACACGGATATTTCCTCCGAAACGCACCTCTTTTGCGTATTCTTCACGTCGGATTTCAAATGGATTTCCTTCTTTTAACCAGTTATCCGGTGTCTCGACCTGATATCCATTCTCTATTTTTTGTTTGAACATACCGTAATGATAGCGGATTCCGCAGCCATAGGCTGCGTATCCCAAGGTTGCAAGTGAGTCAAGAAAGCATGCTGCCAGACGCCCGAGTCCGCCATTTCCAAGTGCCGCATCTGGTTCTTGATCTTCAATCACATTCAGATTGATTCCCATCTCCTCCAATGCTTCCTGCACTTCTTTATAGTCAGTCAAATTGATCAGGTTGTTACCCAAAGCTCTTCCCATCAAAAATTCCATAGACATATAATATACAGTTTTTGGGTCATCTTTTTTATATTGTTCCTGTGTCATCAGCCATCTGTCGATGATATCATCTTTTACAGCATAAGACACTGCCTGAAACAATTGCTGCTGTGTTGCTTCCTCTACTGTCTTTCGATACAGTCTTTTTACATTGCTTTTTACAGTTTTTTGGAATTCCACCTTATCAAATTTTTCACGGTACATAATCACAACCTCCTATTTTTCTACTCCCATAGTCATAGTTTCACCGTTGATGTTCCATTCTTTTTTGTATCCGCCAGGTGTTCCTTTGATTACTTCTGTAGCCAAAACTTCTCCGCCAATTTCAGTTTCATATTTTTCAAATACAGCCTCTGCCTTTTCTGTTCCCTGATAATATAGTTTAATCTTATCTGTCACTTCAAAGTCTGCTTCTTTTCTCATTGTCTGAATCTTGCTGATCAGCTCTCTGACAAACCCCTCTTCCAGCAATTCTTCTGTCAGGTTTGTGTCTAAGACAACTGTGATTCCATTATCACTCTCAGATACATAGCCTTCCATCTGAGCTGTATCGATCAAAAGATCCTCTCTGAACAATGTCACTTCCTGTCCATTTACGTCCAATTTCAAAGCTTCTGTCGCATTCAGTTCATCCATTGCCTGATTTCCGTCTAAGTTTGCTAAAGCTTCTTTGATTCCGCCCAGTAATTTACCGTATTTCGGTCCTACTGTTCTCATCTGTGGTTTAAATGTATAAGAAGTAAAGTTTCTCACATCATCTGTGAATTCCATCTCTTTTACGTTCAACTCTTCTTCCACGATTTCCTGATAAAATTCAGGTAATACTACATTTGATTTTACAAACATCTTTCCAATTGGCTGACGGTTCTTGATATTTGCTGTATTACGGCACGCACGTCCCATAACAACCAGTTTCAGAACTTCGTCCATGTTTGCTTCCAAATCTTTATCGATATAAGCCTCGTTTGCAGCTGGATAATCACATAAGTGAATACTTTCCGGAGCATTTGCATCAATGCTTCTTACAAGATTCTGGTAAATGTCTTCTGTCATAAACGGAATCATCGGTGCAGCCACTTTTGCCACTGTCACAAGTGCTGTGTAAAGTGTCATATATGCGTTGATCTTATCCTGCTCCATTCCTTTTGCCCAAAAACGTTCACGGCTTCTTCTTACATACCAATTACTCATATCATCTACAAAATCCTGCAATGCTCTTGCACTTTCCGGAATTCTGTAGTTTGCAAGATTATCATCTACTGTCTTGATCAGTGTGTTCAGTTTTGACAGTAACCATTTATCCATAACAGATAATTTATCATATTCCAAATTGTATTTTGTTGCGTCAAATTGGTCGATTTCCGCATAAAGTACGAAGAATGCGTAAGTATTCCACAATGTACCCATGAATTTACGCTGTCCTTCCACAACCGCTTTTCCGTGGAAACGGTTCGGCAGCCATGGCGCGCTGTTTACATAGAAATACCAACGGATTGCATCTGCTCCGTATGTCTCTAATGCATCGAACGGATCGACTGCATTTCCTTTGGACTTACTCATCTTCTGTCCGTTCTCATCCTGTACGTGTCCGAGAACGATAACATTCTTATAAGGCGCTTCATTGAAGATCAATGTGGAGATCGCAAGCAATGAGTAGAACCATCCACGAGTCTGGTCAACCGCCTCTGAAATAAAGTTTGCCGGGAACTGCTGCTCAAATAATTCTTTGTTCTCAAATGGATAGTGGTGCTGTGCAAATGGCATTGCTCCACTGTCAAACCAGCAGTCGATTACTTCCGGAACACGGTGCATCTCTTTTCCACAATGCGGACACTTGATTGTCACAGCGTCGATAAATGGGCGGTGAAGTTCGATGTCATCCGGACAGTTGTCGGACATCTCTTTTAATTCTGCAATGCTTCCAATTGAATGCATATGTCCACATTCACATTCCCATACATTTAACGGAGTTCCCCAGTAACGGTTACGGCTTATTCCCCAATCCTGAACATTTTCAAGCCAATCGCCGAAACGTCCTTTTCCGATGCTCTCCGGAATCCAGTTAATCTTGTTGTTGTTTCTGATCAAATCTTCTTTTACCGCTGTCATCTTGATGAACCATGACTCACGTGCATAGTAGATAAGCGGTGTATCACAACGCCAGCAGTGTGGGTAGCTGTGCTCGAAATTCGGAGCATCAAATAAAAGATTTCTCTTTTCCAGATCTTCTAATACAAATGGGTCTGCTTTTTTACAGAATGTTCCTGCCCAAGGTGTCTCTGCTGTCATCTCACCTTTTTCATCTACTAACTGTAAAAATGGAAGGTCATATTTACGTCCTACCTGAGCATCATCCTCACCAAATGCAGGAGCAATATGAACGACACCTGTACCGTCTGTCAATGTTACGTATGTGTCACATGTCACATAGTATGCTTTTTTATTCAGTTCCACAAATGGGAATAATGGTTCGTATTCTTTTCCTTCTAAATCTGTACCGACATAGCTTTCCAATACTTCGTATGCAGGAGTTCCCTCTTCCGCAAGATTTCCAAGTACAGTGTCAAGCAATGCCTCTGCCATATAGTATGTGAATCCGTCTGCTGCTTTTACTTTTACATAAGTCTCATCTGGGTTCACACAGAGGGCCACGTTTGACGGCAATGTCCAAGGCGTTGTTGTCCATGCCAGAATATAAGCGTCTTCGTCTTTTACTTTAAATCTTACGATTGCGGATTTCTCTTTGACATCTTTGTAACCCTGCGCTACTTCGTGACTGGAAAGCGGAGTTCCACAACGCGGACAGTAAGGTACAATCTTGTATCCTTTATATAACAATCCTTTATCCCAGATCTGTTTTAATGCCCACCATTCTGATTCAATGAAATCATTGTGGTAAGTTACATATGGATTTTCCATATCTGCCCAGAAACCAACAGTCGCAGAGAAGTCTTCCCACATCCCTTTATATTTCCAGACACTCTCTTTACAGTGTGCGATAAATGGCTCCAAACCATACTCTTCAATCTGTTCTTTTCCGTCTAATCCAAGCATCTTTTCCACTTCAAGCTCTACCGGAAGTCCGTGTGTATCCCATCCTGCTTTTCTAGGTACCATGTACCCTTTCATTGTACGGTATCTCGGAATCATATCCTTGATAACACGAGTCAACACGTGGCCGATATGCGGTTTCCCGTTCGCTGTCGGAGGTCCGTCATAAAACGTATATGTCTCCCCCTCCTTACGATTTTCCATACTCTTCTCAAAAATCTTGTTATCAGCCCAAAACTTTTCCGTCTTCTTTTCACGATCTACAAACTTTAAATCTGTGGATACCTTCTGATACATTTCTTCTTCCTCCTTCTTATTTGGGGACGTAGTATTTTTCAATTTTACTACGTCCCTAATTGACACATGCCCTGTCCCTTTTTGAATTTTGATACAAAAAAACTCCCATCCTGTAATCAGGACGAGAGCTGTAAAACCTTCGTTATACCACCTATTACACCATACTGACATATGCGTTCCTGCTAACGGTGGAATCCCGGCAGTACCTATTGGACAACTTCGTTCGGTCACTGCAACTCAGAAGTGATCTTCAAATATATTCTACTCGTATCAGGCTCTCACCATCCCTGACTCTCTTTGACTTTAAAATATATCCTACTGTCTTCGTCAACGTTTTTTCATATATCACTAACATTATAAAAAGAAACCCTTGGTTCGTCAAGGGTTTCTCTATTTTTTCTCTTACTCTGCGACTTCTGATCCTTCAATAATTTCTCCTTGTTCCACTCGGTTGATCAAATCCTCAATGTTTGCAACCGATGTCTCATCCGGATATGTAACATAGAGCGGACCTGAGCTAGCTGCCGAATAACAGATATCTTTTCCTCCGGTTCCTTCCGCTGCGACTGAATAAATATTCCAGCTTCCGCCTTTACTCAACTGTGTCTTGATCAAAGATTGAATCTGTTCCTGAGACATGTTAGTCTCTACATTTCCACTTACGTCGTCAATAATTGAGTTTGCTTTCATAAGCATCTGAGGCGAAATCATTTTCTTGATCATGGCCGTGATAACTGCCTGCTGATTCTTTCCTCTCTGGTTATCTCCGCCCGGCACATTCTCACGTTCTCTTGAGAATGCCAGCGCTTCTTCACCGTTAAAATGGTTGATTCCCTGTTGTACATCCATGACATGTTCCGAGTTCTTACTTGTCGTAAATGCATACTCAGAATATACATCAACACCACCTAAATGGTCTACAATGTCAATCAAAGAAGTAAAGTTAATTCTGGCATAGAATGGAATCTCAACTTGATACAACTCTTCCAATGTCTTCATCGAAACATCCACACCATAATTTCCGGCATGTGTCAGCTTATCATTCTCCCCTCCGGAAATACCCGGAATCGGCACATAGTAATCTCGCGGTGTAGTAACCAAAAGAATCTGATGCGTCTTTGGATTCACTGTGGCAATGATATTCACATCACTTCGGCTTGTCTGTTCAATATCCCCATACACATCAATACCACTGATATACACACTGAATGGGTCCTGTATGCTCGTATCCACCGACGTGCTGGCAAGTTCTTTCTTAATCTTGTGCTCATAAATAATACGAACACTCTTTTTATATCCTGCAAATGACTCAGAAATATTATCTGTATAACCTTCATTGTAAATAATCGCATCTACTTTTTTATCATGCAGTGCCTCTGCCTGTTCCTGAAGATCTTGATATTCAACTACCGTAATGTCTTTTCCAAGCTCCTCGGAAACCATCTGAATAGCTGCCTCCATATCCGTTCTTCCCATCTTATACTGAACACCAAACGTGTAATTCTCAGTATCTTTGATATCTTTTGCCGGGTCATCTTTTAATACAGCTACAACCATATTATCGATCTTATAGTTGCCCCCCGTAATCTTGTCCAATGCCCCGTTCGCCTTTCCGATATAATATGTTCCGGCGCTGATCACCATAATCAGGACTACACTCAATATCTTTCCGCCAATTGCTTTCTTCTTTCTATTCAACTGCGTAAATAGTGTAAGCCCAAGCAGCAGCAATAGAATACCTCCGATTATAAGCATGTATTTCAACGGAATAATTCCTATAATGTGGAGCATACCAACACATAACATCGACACAATTGCCTGAATTGTGACAAGAGTCAATCCTACCTTGTGCGGCTTTGCTCTCCCTCTGCGTCTTACATTTTTCCTGTTTTTATTTTTTCTGCGCTTTCTAGATCTTGTTTTTCCATCCTCGTCCAAACTTTGCCGATCTCTTGCGTTCTCCAGTTTCCTTTTTTTCCTCTGCTGTAATTCCTCAAATGCCTCTCTTTGCTCTTGATTTGTCCTTTTTCTACTCATTTAATGAATCCTCTTTCGCATGTTTCACATTTTGCTTCATTTAAACTCAATGATTATATCATATTCTGTCGAAAATTACGAACATTTTAAGATATTTTTAATAAAAAGGCATTTTCACATTTCCTACTCGTCTAAAATTCCTGCTTCCCGAAATTTTCCCACTACAGCTGCAGTATCCTTTTTTGCCTGTTTTTCCTCCACGTCATATTCTTCCATCAGCGCTTTCACCAGCTGCTCTTGCGTACATTCTTTTTCCAGATTTCTCCACAGAAATGCTCCTGTCTCATTCAGTTGTATCATGCCGTGGAACTGTCTGCTCGGGAGTTTGACAGTTGAATATCGAAAAAAGTACTCATAGGTCGCATAAAACCTGCTTTTTTTATGTCAAATTTTCTGTTTTTATAGCTGTTATTTTATGATATTGTGTGATATAATAAGGGATAAGAGGGATGACAGATGAATCTTCACATAACAAAATCAAAAAATGCAGAGTCTTTTTATATCTGTAAATCTTATACAAAAGCAAATGGCAGCACTACTTCAGCTATCGTCCGCAAGCTGGGAACCTTAGAACAACTTTTGCCTGAACATGGTCCTACAAGAGATGCAACAATTAACTGTTCCTGGTTTGGAAATATCCTCTGCAGGAAATAAGCTTTTTTGTTCTCATATCGATTGACCTCTGTCTGTAAATGAAACTGAAAAAGACCATAAGTTCCACTCTGTACTATATAATTCCAGACCGGCTCCTTTTCAAGGCTCTCACCACATTTTCCTTTTTGAAGCAATGCCCTGATTTTCTTTTCCATTGTAAAAAGTTTTGCCTGAGTTAGCTGATTTTCCACAATTTTTGTATTGCAGCAACTCATCTTTGTGTTTTCAAACACAAGAAAATCTAACAGCATCCGTATCCCTGCTCCTCCATGCTCGAAGTGCTTCGCCATATGTCCTGTCTGGTACAGATAAAAATCTTCCCAGGACATCTGATATTCTGTCTGATATCCTTCTTTTTTTGTGCTTCGTTTCCAGACTCCTTCCATATAATTATCCAAAGTCTCATAGCCTGTCCCACAGTCTTTGTGAATTTCTACCGTCATACAAGGCTCTTTCTGATAGACATCATGATGCCCTCCCTTATGCAAGACCCGATATCCAAGCTTTTCCATCAGCACAGATACCCGCTCAAGATCTTTTGTCTTTACTAAGATATCCAAATCTGTCAAAAACCGCATGTCCTGAGAAGGATACTCGTATTTTAACAAACCGCCTTTCATCAACATCCGCTCAATGCCTTCCTCCTCAAAAAGTTTTGTCAGCTTTTCATATTCATGGTATTATATCGTCTCCCGCATAATTCCGGATAATCTTGATTTTTGAAACTGCTTTTTTACTTCATCCGGTATCTGTTCACAATATTCTTTATTCAGGCATAGTTGTTCCACCGCATACGCCACAATATTTTCAATGCGGTGATAAGCACTTATTACTGATACCGACTTGTGGTTCACTACACTTGGTGGTAAATACCCGTGGCTAGACTTGCACCAGCAAGATTAGTGCCATGCTCGGCACACAAGCATAAAATCCGCCAGAAAAATTTAAAACTGGCGGATTTTTATGTACCTATTAAAAATTTTATATAAAACTGTATGATTTTCAGTGCCCTCCCTCATTCTTGAGGGGTAGGGTTTTTCTTTGCTTCTATTTGTTGTAAAATATTTACATGAGTAATATTTTACAAACGATCTTTCTTGATCATTATGAACACTTAATTTACGAACTTCATCCAAGGACTTCCGTCATTGAAAATGTCAACAAAATGATTCATTGTGGTGACCCTTCTTTTGGTCAATGTCATTTAGTTAAGACATTAAGCAGATGTATTCCTATCAGGCAGAGGTAGAAAATTCACTATCTTTGCCTGATTTTTCTTTTATAAAAACTTGCTCTTATATTTATGCAGCACAAAAAGACAGATTGCTATCTGCCTAAATTAACGATATACTTTTATCGATGTTATGCAACTCGATACAGAAAACTTACTGCTGACTTAGGCTTGACTTTGCGAGGGTCGGAACGCCCGGGTCTTACAGGTAAAAGATTCTTCTGTATCAGCGTCTCAACGTCAGGTGGGGAAATGTCATTTCGCAGGAAATAACGACATATATGAATTGCTATTGTGTAATTCATTTGATAAACATGTTTTGTACCTTTTTGTTGGATTATTACATGCATTGTAATGAGCTCACAATAATTGTAAAGGATTAAACGCGCGTATATTTCTTGCATGATATACTCCACCTTTTTTGAATGAAAACAGCTTAACCCAATTGAATATTTCAATTCCCGGAAAGAGGTTTCTATCCCCCATCTCATCGCGTAAATCTTCTTTATCTCTTCTGCCGGAAATTCTTCTATGGGGAGATTTGTAATAATGCACTCATATGAACTCTCTGAAAGAGTAAACCTGACCACCCGAAAATTTAAGGTATAAAACTTTTTATGGTGTAAATCCAGATAGTCAAAAGGGCTTGATTTGGGGAGGACCTTGTATTGTTTTGGATTGGATTTTACTTCGTTGGTCTGTTTTCGGGTCAATACAAGCTGCATGGTATGATCAAATTCATCCTTATCAGGGAGCGAGAAACTTCCTGTCATGCTGCCCCGGCCGCCATCCTTTACGCGAATCAGATAGTACATCTCTTTTTCCTGGACATGGGCAAAGATGTTATAGGTTTCATACCCTCTGTCAGCGATAAAAATAGTTTTCTTTTGTCCACGGTAACGGTCGATCATCTGAGTCATTGCAAGAGATTCATTTTCTTTCCGTGCAGGCTGTATCACAACATCGGTATAGCGCTTTTCACACAGGTCATAAAGCGCGTTCAGGTGGATCTGGTTAAAGCCTCTATCTGTTGACAGCGACTGGAAATAAGTGTCCGTATCTTTGGGGTTACGGGGAATATTCAGGTCAGACCCATCACAGGCTAACAGGCGATAGCCATTATAATTCTTTTGGAGTGGAAAGAGAGAATTAAATTCATGGAACAAAAAAGGGAATGTCTCCGGAAGCAGCTTGCTTCTCTGCTGGTGAAAGGCGGAAGCGGAGGGTGTATCAACGGAAAACCGAAAAAAATCCAACAATTCATTTTTCAAGCCGCCATTTTCCATAGAAAGAATACATTGGATTGTGGATGCAAAATCGAGTTTTCTGTTTCTTGAAAAATCAGCCGCAGGATTTTTTGCAAACAGCCATGGGAGCGAAGCCATTTCCTGGATCAGTGACAAAAGACTGTTTTTTACATGTTCAGCAAATATCATAAGCGTTACCTCCAAAAATGTAATACATTTAAGGGGCTTCGCCGCAAATTTTTCTATGTATGTCAAGTGTTTTTTGAAAAATACGTAAAAAAAGAGCAGGGTACATATCTCTTATATACC
>OMEJ01000116.1_pt1 | contig 95488 bp, 94 predicted proteins | sample 1645361 | NCBI WGS metagenome assembly OMEJ01 (sample SAMEA103958156, study PRJEB25191) | human gut metagenome
GGATGGGAATGGCGCGGTCGTGGATATGAAGGAGGTGCCTGTGGAGGAAATGTCAGGAATCCTCAGCCAGCAGATAGGCGTGTACAGGGCGGGGGACGGCTGGAGGGGGGATGGGGACTGAGGCCTCGGTCCTCAGTCCTGCTTCCGGCTCACGTAATCCAGTATCTGCCGCGCATAGGAATCCGCTGCCTCCTGACCGGCCAACAGGTCGGGGCTGTATTCCACATAGTCCAGCAGGCCCTTATAATCCTCCTTTAGCGCAGGGGCCCACAGCGGGCCGAACTGAGGCAGGAACAGGCCGCATTTACCGTCCCGGAGGAATTCGACACTTCCAGAGATTACGAGATCACCTTCTGGGCGAAAAACGACACCAACAAGCTCCAGACGGACATCTACCGCCAGGCCATTGAGGAGTTCCAAGGGCTGTACCCCAACGTCACCGTGAACCTGCGGCTGTACACCGACTACGGCGACATCTACAACGACGTTATCACCAACATCTCCACCGGCACCACCCCTAACGTGTGCATCACCTACCCCGACCACATCGCCACCTACCTCACGGGTGAAAATGTGGTGGTGCCTCTCGACGAGCTGTTTGCCGACCCGGACTACGGCCTGGGCGGCGCGGCCCTGAAATTTGACGGCCCCACCCAGGAGGAGATCATTCCCCAGTTTCTGGAGGAGTGCGACCTGAACGGGACCTATTACGCCGTGCCCTACATGCGCTCCACCGAGGCCTGCTACATCAACAAGACCTACGTGGAAAAGCTGGGCTACACACTCCCGGAAACCCTCACCTGGGATTTTATCTGGGAGGTATCGGAGGCCGCCGCCAAACAGGACGCCCAGGGCAATTACCTGGTCAACGGCCAGAAGGTGATGATCCCCTTCATCTACAAGTCCACCGACAACATGATGATCCAGATGCTCCGGCAACTGGACGCAGGCTACTCCACCAGCAGCGGAGACATCCAGCTCTTCAACGACACCACCAAAGAGCTGCTGTCCACCATCGCTCAGCATGTGGAGACGGGCGCCTTCTCCACCTTCAAGATCTCCAGCTACCCCGCCAACTTCCTCAACGCCGGCCAGTGTATCTTTGCCATCGACTCCACCGCCGGCTCCACCTGGATGGGCGCCAACGCCCCCCTCTCCGACATCAGCCCAGACGCCTTTGTGGATTTTGAGACGGTAGTGATGCCCATCCCCCAATTTGACCCGGAGAACCCCCAGATGATCTCCCAGGGTCCCTCCATCTGTATCTTCAACAAGGAGGACCCCCAGGAGGTGCTGGCTTCCTGGCTGTTCACTCAGTTCCTGCTCACCAATGAGGTGCAGATCCCCTATGCTCAGACGGAAGGGTATGTCCCCGTCACCTCCAAGGCTCAACAGGACCCCACCTACCAGGATTACCTGTCCCGCTCCGGTGAGGACAATGACACCTACTACGACGTGAAGATCGAGGCCACCCAGCTGCTGCTGGACCACACCGACGACACCTTCGTCACCCCGGTGTTCAACGGCTCGGCCTCCCTGCGGGATGCCGCGGGACAGCTCATCGAAAACACCGCCAAGTCGGTGCGCCGGGGCCAGACGGTAGATGAGGCCTACTGGGATTCCCTCTTTGACGAGGTAAAAGCCCTCTACCACCTGGACGAGACCAGCGCCTCCGCCTCCGGTCCCGCCGATCTTGGACCCCTGCCCCAGACGGCGGTGATTCTGCTGGGCAGCCTGGCTGCGGCCTGGATTTTGATCCTGGTGTGGGTGGTCCTCAGCGCGCGGAAAAAGCGGACTGGCCATTGATTTCTTGAAAATTCCAGCTATAATGAAAGCGGACAACCTGTCCAAACCCATTGAAAAGGAGAAGCAAGATGAAACGTACCATTCTTTTGACCCTGGCTCTCACCATGGCCCTGGCCGTCACCGGCTGCGGCAGCAACGGGAACACCAGCTCTCAGAACAGCTCCGGCAGCGGCTCTGATTCCACCTCTCAGTCCCAGTCCTCCGCTTCCGGCTCCCAGACCGCCGGCGAGGTCATGAGCTACGAGGAGTATATGGCCGCCGCCCTGGACAGTCAGGTCACCGTGGAGACCTACGTCCAGGCCAAGCAGTCCTGGTGGGAGGACAAGGCCACCCTGTACACCCAGGACCAGGACGGCGCCTACTTTGTCTATGATGCCGCCTGCTCCCAGGAGCTCTACGACCAACTGACCCCCGGCACCAAGATCCAGGTTACCGGCTATAAGGCCGAGTGGTCCGGCGAGGTGGAGATCATCGACGCCTCCATCCAGATCGTGGAGGGCGGCGACACCTTCGTGGCCGAGCCTCTGGACGTGACCGCTCTGCTGGCCGACGAGAGCCTCATCGACCACCAGAACCAGCTGGTCTCCTTTAAGGGCCTGACCGTGGAGGCCTCCCAGGATGCCAGCGGCAACGAGGCCGCCTTCCTGTATAACTGGGACGGCTCCGGCACCCAGGGCGACGACCTGTACTTCAACGTCTCCGTGGACGGCCAGACCTACACCTTCACCGTGGAGTCCTACCTGTGCGACAGCTCCACCGAGGTCTACAAGGCCGTAGAGGCCCTGGAGATCGGCCAGGTCATCGACGCGGAGGGCTTCCTCTACTGGTATGAGGGCGTCAACCCCCACATCACCTCCGTCACCGTGGCCCAGTAATTTGCATTTCTTGTTTCAGCCTGCTGTCCTCTGGGCGGCAGGCTGAATTTTTTCTGAAAATTTTTTCTCCCCTGCAACAATTCCCTCCGAAAAAGCGTCAACCTGTGTAGAAGGGGGTGAAGCGATGAACCATCCGACCAACCCACCGGTGGATTGGGAGACCCTGGTCACCCAGGAAGAAAACCGTCTCTACCGCACCGCCCTGGCCATTCTGGGCGACCCCAGCGAGGCCCAGGACGCGGTACAGGAAGCCTTTCTTGCCTTTTTGGAAAAGGCACCGCAAAATTTAGAGATTCCCGGGGCGTGGCTGATGCGGGTGCTGGTCAACGGCTGCAAAAGCCGCCTTCGCCTGCGCTGGCGGCGGCCCACAGTGCCCCTGTGGGAGGAACTGCCCGCTCCCTCCCCGGAGGAACGGGAGGAACTGGAGGAATTATACGCTCTGCCTCCCCAGGACCGGGCCGTCATCCATCTGCACTACTACGAGGGCTACTCCACCCAGGAGATCGCCCAGCTGCTCCACTGCCGCCCCGGCACGGTCCGCTCCCGGCTCTCCCGGGCCAGAGAGCGGCTTCGCCGATTGTTAGGAGGAGATTTTCAGTGAAATACTACACTCAGTATATGGATTCCCAGCAGGTGTCCCCGGATTTTCACCGCCGCCTGTGTGAACTAAAGCCTCGTCCCCGCCGCTCCCATGTGGGGCAAATCGCCGCCCTGGCCACCTGCGGCGCGGCGGCCTGCCTGGCCCTGTATGTGGGCCTGTCCCCTGCTTCCGGCCCCAATCAGGTGGCCTCCGACACCATTGTCCCCGGCATCCAGGATAACTTCGGCCCCGGAGAGTCCTCGGGCTACCTGGTGCCGGACAGCGGAGAGGGAACTGCCAACTTCTTCTGCATGCGGGGGATCGACTATGTCCCGTGGGAGACTGAAGCAGATGGCGCCCTGCGCTACGATGTGCCGGAGGGCTCCTTTGGCCGCACCCTCACCCAGGAGCAGTTATTTGATCTGTTCTGGCCCAACGGCGACGGGGAGGGCATCCCCTGGACACTCTTTTGGGATGGCTACACCCTGAACGCCGACGCCATCTATGACAAGGAAGGTTCCTTGCTGTGGGTAACGATAACAGGCCGCAAGGGAGACGCTCACTTCTCCCTCCAGCTGGCCCCCGATCAGCTTCCCCCCACCTGTGTGGCTGGACCGGAGCCTACCTACTACGACTACTTTGGTACGGAGATCGCCGCCTGGACCTCCACCGGTGACTGGAACGATGACGGCAAGTCTGAGACAAAGGTGACCATCCAGGCACTCAAGGACGGCATTGGGGTGCGCTTTGTCAACTACGGCCAAACTGATCCGGAGGGCAAAGACACCGCCCTGGACTTCAACAGCTTCTTTGTCAACCGCACCTTTGCCGGGGAGGGTATCCAGTTTACCCTGGATCACCTGCGCACCACCACGGACATCCCGGACTGGCGGGCCGAGACCTTCTCCAGCCTGGAGGAGGCCCGGCAGGAGGCCGACTTTTCCCCCTACCTTCCCACCTCCGCGCCCGCAGGCTACGGGGAGTTTGAGGGTACGCTCTCCTACCAGGAGGGGGTGCGGAACACCCTATTCCTGCGCTGGAGCCAGGGGTACAGCGACGTGACCGTCCAGGTGTCCCTCCCGGAGAGTGGCGCGCCGGAGGGAGAACCGGTGGATGTGAGCAACCGGGCCGCCTATGACGTGCGGCTCTACTCCATTCCCTGGTGCGACAGCGTGCCGGAGGAATATCGGGAGACGGTAGACAATCCCATCTTCCGCGCCCAGGACATGACCCGGGAGGTGGTGTCTGCCCGCTCCCGCTCCTACCAGGACGCGGGAGACATCGACGGTCCCCGCATCAACTTCACCATTCGATATTCCGATGGGACGGAGGCGGAATATACAAGCAAAGGGCTCAGTGAAGACGCACTTTGGGCCATAATTTCCCCCACGCTCCCCGGCTGAGGGGGTTGCGGAGCGGAGGTTGGCGCATTATAATAATGAAATGGTATGAAAGGAGCCTTTTCCATGAAAATTATTGATGCGCATTTACATATTTTCCCCTCCGAACCCCGCACCGACGCCATGGCCGAGAAGGTAGGCCACGTTAACTCGGTGGACCACCTGCGGGAGGTGTACGGACAGCTGGAGATCGTCCACGGCGTGGTCATGGGCAACCGCAGCCTGGACGTGGGCTTTCACAACTACCCCACCGACCTGTTTCATTACTGTGTCGGGCTGGACAGCCTGGTGCTGGACCGGGGCGAGACCATCCCCAAGGACCTGCCCGACCAGGTAGAGGAACACCTGAAGCGTGAGACCTGCTGCGGCGTGAAGCTCTACCCCGGCTATAACAAGATCTGGCTCACCGACCCCATCTACCAGCCCATCTATGAACTGGCCGCCCGCTACGACAAGCCGGTCGCCATCCATATGGGCCTCACCTCCTACTCCCGTGCCTATCTCAAGTACAGCCATCCCCTGGTGTTGGATGAGGCGGCTGCCGACAACCACCGCACCCGCTTTGTCATGTGTCACTTCGGCAACCCCTTCCTCCAGGAGGCGGCGGCTGTGCTGGAGAAAAACCCCAACGTGTCCACTGATCTGTCCGGCCTGTTGGAGGGGCGGGTGGACCTGGACGCCTACTTCCTGGACCGTGCCGTATATGCCGAGCTGCTCCGCGGCTGGCTGAGCTATGTGGGCTGCTGGGACCGGGTGATGTTCGGCACCGACTGGCCCATCGTCAACCTGGAGGAGTATATCCGCTACATCCAGCGTCTGGTGCCCCGCGCTCACTGGCAGAACGTCTTCTTCGACAACGCCAACCAGATCTATGGTCTGGGACTGAACGCCTAAGAGAGGAGGGAAGCTGATATGCTGCCTAAGGACCCTATTCTCCTGCTGAGCGTGGTAAACACCAAGCTGCGGGACAACTACCCCAGCCTGGAGGAGCTGTGCCATGCCGAAGACGCGGACCCCGAGGAGATCATTCAGACTCTGGATGCCGTCGGCTATGTCTACCAGCCGGATTTGAATCAGTTCCGCTAACGAATATAAATATGGGCATCTCCGGCCGTGCCGGAGATGCCCAAAAAAACGCCCGGAGCATCTGCTCCGGGCGTTTTACAATTCAGATTAGTCGGCCAGCAGGCTCTTCTCGGTGGTGGGGTCGAAGAGGTGGATGAGCTGGTTGCGGAAGGTGAAGCCCATCTTGGTGCCGTAGGGCACACCGGCGCGGAACTCGGCGGGCAGCTCGGTGGTCTGGATACGCATAACCACGTTCTGCTGCTTCTCACCCTCGCCCACGGTGGCGTGGAGGTAGAACTCGCTGCCCATCAGCTCGGACACCTCAACGGTGCACTGGATGGCATTGCCGCCCTCGGTCTGGACGGTGATGTGCTCGGGACGCACGCCCACGATCACATCGGCATTGCCCTGGCCCTTGGAGGCCAGCTTCTGAGCCATCTCGTCGGTGACAGGGATGGTAGCGCCCATGCACTGGATCTGATAGCCGGCGCCGGTCTTCTCCAGCTTGCCGTTGAAGAAGTTCATCTGGGGAGTGCCGATAAAGCCGGCCACGAACAGATTCACGGGGGTGTCAAAGACCTGCTGGGGAGTGCCGATCTGCTGGACAAAACCGTCCTTCATGATGACGATGCGGTCGCCCAGGGTCATAGCCTCGGTCTGGTCGTGGGTAACGTAGATAAAGGTGGTGTTGATGCGCTGACGCAGCTTGATGATCTCAGCGCGCATCTGGTTACGCAGCTTGGCGTCCAGGTTGGACAGAGGCTCGTCCATCAGCAGCACCTTGGGCTCACGGACGATGGCGCGGCCGATGGCCACACGCTGACGCTGGCCGCCGGACAGAGCCTTGGGCTTACGGTCCAGATACTGAGTAATGTCCAGGATCTCGGCGGCCTGGTTGACCCGGCGCTCGATCTCCGCTTTGTCCATCTTACGCAGCTTCAGGGGGAATTCCATGTTCTCCCGCACGGTCATGTGGGGATACAGAGCGTAGCTCTGGAAGACCATGGCGATGTCGCGGTCCTTGGGCTCCACATCGTTGACCAGGCGGTCGTCGATGCGCAGCTCGCCCTTGGAGATCTCCTCCAGGCCGGCCACCATACGAAGGGTGGTGGACTTACCGCAGCCGGAGGGTCCAACCAGAACGATAAACTCCTTGTCGGCGATCTCCAGGTTGAAATCGCTCACCGCGGTGACGTTTCCGTCATAGATCTTGAAGATGTGCTGAAGGCTCACAGTAGACATGGGCTCAGGCCGTAGTACGCTCGCCTCTGCTCACGTACCTCCCTGCCAGAGAGCGAAACCCTGACAGGATTACGGCAGGTCTCCACACTGCCGCACCGCCGGCCGGCGGCAAATATTTTCCTCCTTTTTTCTGGTCCGGATGGCTATTGAAATGGAGTAGCGCTCCGGCCTGCAAATGATGGAATGCGGCTGCCAGAGGTTCTGGACAGAAAACGCTTCCTGCTCCTTATAATACCGCATATTTCCATCTGCCCGCAACCTTATTCTCTTCGTCTGAACAGAGAATTTTAGCCGCCAAGTTCAGTGGTTTTTCCCAATAAATCTACATTTGTATTTTATCTTGACGAATGTAGATTTACGGAGTATGATAGTCCCATTCCAAACAAGGAGAGGTCGCTATGGAATACGGAAACGAGGAACATCTGGATCTGCGCCAGCGCAAGACCCGCAAGCTGTTGGTGGAGGCTCTGGCCCAGCTGTTGGAGGAGAAGTCTTTCCAGGAGCTGTCGGTCACTGATATCTGCCGCCGGGCCATGGTCCACCGCACCACCTTCTACGCCCACTTCAACGACAAGCAGGAGCTGCTGCGCTATCTGCTGGAGGGCCTGGAGCGGGAGTGCGCCGCCACCTGCCTGCCTCAGGACCCGGAGCGCAGCCCCCGGGAGTATCTGCTCACCGCCGCCCGCAACGTATTTCAGTTCTTTGCCCAGCGCCGGGCACTGTATCGCGCCTGTCTCAACAGCGGCGCGGACACCCTGGCCCACACCCTGGAGGACTGCGCTGCCGGGGAGCTGTGCCGCTTGCTGTCGGAGCCCCGCTTCCGGGCCGTCTCCCCTCAGGTGGATCCCCAGGTGGCCGCCCACTTCTACACTGGCGCTATGCTTTCCCTCATCCGCTGGTGGCTCTCCAGCGATGAGCCTCTCCCCACCAGCCACTTGCTGTCCAACCTGGAACAATTCATTCCCATTCAGTGAGGCACTCTTATGCAGGAAAAACGTACGGAAAGTCCCATGACCAAAGTGGCCCGCTTCATTGTTGATAAGCGCAAGGCCTTCTACCTGGTCTTTATTGCCGCCTTTGTCTTCTGTGCGGCCTCCATCAACAAAGTCCAGGTCAACAACGACATCACCTCCTACCTCCCCGCCCAGACCGAGACCCGCCGGGGCCTCACCATCATGGACGAGGAATTCATCACCCTGGGCAGCGCCAACGTGATGGTATCCAACGTGACCTACCAGACCGCCCTGGACTTATCCCACAAGCTGGAGAACATTGATGGCGTATCTGAGGTGGCCTTTGACGGCACCGAGGAGCACTACAAAAACTCCTCCGCCCTGTTCACCATCTCCTTTGACGGAGAGGAGACCGACCCGGCTACGGTGGAGGCTATGAATGAGGTGCTCTCCGCCCTGGAGGGCTACGACGTCTACTCCTCCACCCAGATCGGACGGGACGAGTCGGCCACCCTCCAGCAGGAGATGACCGTCATCCTGGCCATCGCAGCGGTGGTCATCGTGGTAGTGCTGCTGTTCACCTCCAAGAGCTACATGGAGGTGCCCGTCTACCTTATCGTCTTTGCCGCGGCGGCGGTGCTGAACATGGGCACCAACTTTATTTTCGGCACCATCTCCTTTATTACCAACTCCATCGCCGTGGTTCTCCAGCTGGCTCTGGCCATCGACTACGCCATCATTTTCTGTCACCGGTACATGGAGGAGCGGGACAACGGTCTGGACCCCCGTGAGGCGGACATCGCCGCTCTGAGCAAGGCCATTGTGGAGATCTCCTCCTCCAGCCTGACCACCATTTCCGGCCTGGTAGCCCTGATGCTCATGCAGCTGCGCATCGGCTTTGACATGGGCATCGTGTTGTCCAAGGGCATCGTGTGCTCCATGCTGTGCGTGTTTTTGCTCATGCCCGGCCTGCTCATGCTCTTCAGCGGCCCCATCGACCGCACCCGCCACCGCAATCTGGTACCCAAGATCAACTTCTGGGGCAAAGCCGTTGTTCGCCTGCGTTACATTCTGCCTCCCATCTTTCTGGTGGTGGTGGTTGCCGGAGCGGTGCTCTCCTCCCACTGTGATTATGTCTTTGACACCAATGACACCGACTTTGACAACAAACCCGACTGGCGCATTGCCGACGAAAAGGTGACCGATACCTTTGGCAAGAAAAATACCATCGCTGTGCTGGTGCCCCGTGGGGACTACAACAAGGAAAAGTACATTCTGGAGCGGGTGTCTCAGCTGCCCCAGGTGACCCAGGCCACCGGCCTTGCCAACATCGAGGTGGAGGACGGGCGGATGCTCACCGACGAGATGAACCCCCGGCAGTTCTCCGAGTTGGCGGGCGTGGATATTGAGCTGGCCCGCCTTCTTTACCAGGCCTATGGCTTGAGCGTAGAGGAGTACGGCGCTATCTTCCAGGACCCGGACGACTACTCCGTCCCCCTCATCGATGTCTTTGAGTTCCTGCTGGATCAAAAGGACAAAGGAGTGGTGAATCTCACCGGGGAGCAGGCAGACAAGGTAGACGACCTCCAGGAGCGGCTGGACGTGGGCCTGGAGCAGCTGCGGGGCGAGCACTGGTCCCGGCTGGTCTTTGTGGCCGATGTCCCCACCGAGGGGGATGAGACCTACGCCCTGCTGGATGAGATCCGCTCCATCGCCCAGGAGTATTACGGGGATGATGTGATCCTGGTGGGCAACTCCACCAACGCCTTTGACCTGGCCAGCTCCTTCTCCGGCGACAACATGAAGATCAGTATCCTCACCGCTCTGTTTGTCATGGTGATTTTGCTGTTCACCTTCAAGTCGGCGGGTCTGCCTATCCTGCTGGTCCTCACCATCCAGGGCTCCATCTGGATCAACTTCTCGGTGCCGGTTCTCACCGGAACGAATCTGTTCTTCCTGAGCTACCTGGTGGTCAGCTCCATCCAGATGGGCGCCACCATTGACTACGCCATCGTCATCACCAACCGTTACATGGAACTGAAAACCGTGATGGAGCGCAAGCAGGCGGCGGTGGAGGCCCTGAGCCAGAGCTTCCCCACCATCCTCACCTCGGGCACCATCATGGCGGTAGCGGGCTTCCTCATCGGCGGCATCTCCACCGACGCCACCATCGGCTCGGTGGGTCAGACCCTGGGCCGGGGCACCGTCACCTCCATCATCCTGGTCATGACCGTGCTGCCCCAGCTGCTGATGCTGGGCGACGCTCTCATTGAGCGCACCGCCATCACCCTCAACCGGGACCGCAAGCAGCGCTTCAACCAGGGCACTATGCGCCTGGACGGCCACATCCGCGGTCACGTATCCGGCTTTGTGGACGGCGAGTTCAAGGGTGTGCTCCACGGCAGCGTGGACGCCCTCATCGAGAGCAAATATCAGGAGCTGGACACCTCAGAAGAGGAGGAGCATACACCATGAAACAAATACAGCGGGGAGCCGCCCTCCTGACGGTACTGGCGCTTCTTTGTACGTTGACCCTGCCCGCCGCTGCGGCCTCGGACACGGTCACCATTGCCACCGTCCAGGATCTGATCGATTTTTCCAAACAGTGCACCCGGGACACCTGGTCCCAGGGTATCACCGTGGAGCTCACCGCCGACCTGGACCTGAGCGGCTCTGACTTCACTCCGGTGCCCATCTTCCAGGGCACCTTCCACGGCAACGGCCACACCATCTCCGGCTTTTCCTTTGAGAAAAAGGGCTCCAAAACCGGACTGTTCCGTACCCTGACCGCCAGCGCCGTGGTGGAGGACCTCACCGTGGAAGGGGACCTGGCTCCCCAGGGTTCCGCCAGTCAGGCGGGCCTGCTGGTGGGAGAAAACTACGGCACGGTCAGCCGCTGTGCCGCCCAGGGCTCCGTATCCGGACAGGAAGATATCGGCGGTCTGGTGGGCCTCAACGGCGAGAGCGGCTGCATTCAGTCCTGCACCAGCGCCGCCGCTGTCACCGGCGTGACCAACGTGGGCGGCATTGCCGGGCAGAACCTGGGCACGGTGGAGAACAGCTCCAACACTGGTGAAATCAACACCCAGGCCGACCAGGAGACTCCCACCAGTGTGGGCGGTATCGCCGGTCTGTCCCGCGGGACCATCCGCGGCTGCACCAACTCCGGAGCAGTAGGCTATCAGCACGTGGGCTACAACATGGGCGGCATCGTGGGTCTTCAGTCTGGGGAGATCTCCAACTGCTCCAACACCGCTCCCATCCAGGGCCGTAAGGACGTGGGCGGCATCGCGGGCCAATTTGAGCCCAACACCAGCCTCACCTATGGTCCCTCCCCCTCCCAGCAGCTTACCAACAGTCTCTCCTCCCTCTTTGACCAGCTGGAGCACTTCACCAACCAGCTCAATGACATGGTCTCCCGGGGTGTGGACGACGCCCAGGCCATCCACGACTCCCTGTCCGCCATTCAGGACCGCACCCACGCCGCCGGGACGGAGGGCCGGGACGACTTCAAGGCCATGTCCGACCAGCTCTACCAGCACACCACCGCCATCAGCGGCAGCCTGGACAGCCTGCGGGACGATCTGGACCAGTTCAGCGAGGAGGCGGGCGACCAGTTCCAGGAGGCGCTGGATCAGACAGACACCCTGCTGAGCAAGCTGGAAAAGCTGGCCAGTCAGGCGGACAGCGGCCTGGGCAAGGCCATTCGTGCTCTGGAGGATACCATCTCCGGCATCCGGGACCAGCTCCAGCTGATCCGCATCCACCGCCAGGCCATGGCGGAGGAGCTGGACAACGTAAAGCAGTATGTCTCCGACGTGGCCCGGTTGATCGCCGCCGGGCAGTTTGAGCAGGCCCTTCAGCTCCCCTTCCCCTCTCTGGATCTGACGGGCCACGTGCAGGCCATCGCCGGCGCGCTGAAGGAGATCCCCCGTCTGGCGGCAAAACTGCCCGGCCAGTGGAATGACATCCACGATCAGACCTCCCAGGCGCTGGGGCAGACCGGTCAGGACATCGACCGGGCCCTCAACGCCCTGTATGAGGCCCTCACCGCTCTGAACGAGGCAGGGGACCGCTTCTCCTCCGATCTTCAGGAAGACCTGGACGCGGTCAACCAAAAGGCAGACGCCATCCGGGACCTGCTGAAAACCTATACCGACACCCTGGGAGACAAGGCTCAGTCCGCCCTGGACGACATTGACAGTGAGCTCTCCGCCATCCAGGACCGGGTGGACAGCATGACTCAGGCCGCCGGAGCGGACAACGACGCCCTCCACGCCACCAGCCAGGCTATTTTTGACGACATGGAGGCCGTACGCCAGGCCATCTCCGGTCTTGGCAAGGAACCGGAACTCACCGTCACCGACCTCACCGACGAAATCGACCAGGGACCAGGTCTGGTAAAGGGCTGCACCGCATCGGGCACGGTACAGGGCGACACCAACGTGGGCGGCATTGTGGGCACCGTCTCCACCGAACTGGGAGACGACCCGGAGGCCACCTTCGACTTGGGTGACCTGAAGCTGATGAGCGACGTATATGCCACCCTGCGGGCTGTGGTGCGGGACTGCCGCTTTGACGGCGACGTCACCGTGAAAAATGAGTGCGGCGGCGGCGTAGCCGGCCGGTGCGAGGCGGGCGCCATTGTGGACTGCGCCGCCCGGGGCACCGTGGAGACCGGCGGAGACTACTGCGGCGGCATCGCCGGCCGCACCCGTGGCAAGGTGATCCGCTGCGCTGCCCTCACGGACCTCACCGGTCAGAGCTGGCTGGGCGGTGTGGCCGGGTTTGGCCAGGACATCATCGACTGCCGCACCATGGTGCGTGCCGACAGCGACGGGGAGTACCAGGGCGCCATCGCCGGACAGGCGGAGGGTACCCTCACCGGCAACCGCTATCTGATGGAGGACCTGGCCGGGCTGGACGGGGTGGACTATGCCCAGACCGCCCAGGGTCTGGACTTTGACGCCTTCTCCCAATTAGACTACATCCCCGCAGACTTTCTCACCTTCTCTTACCGCTTTGAGGTAAACGGCCAGACCGTGGCTGAGATTCCCTTCCAATACGGGGATGATCTGGACACAAGCCTGGTGCCTGAGGCCCCCAAGCAGGGCGAGGAGTATGGCCAGTGGCCTCAGTTCCCCACCCAGGATCTGCGCCGCTCCATGGTCCTTTCCGTCCAGTTCACCACCCCCACTTCCACTCTGGCCGACCAGGACGGGGTGGCTCAGCTGCTGGTGGAGGGCACCTTCTCCCCCGACGCCTCGTTGACGGTAGACCAGGAGGAGCTGTCCGACCAAAAAGTGGAGGGCTATACCTCCCGCTCCGCCTGGAACTACACGGTCACCGGAAGCCAGTCGGATACCATCACCGTGCGCCTGCGGGCGGAAGGGTTGAAGAAGCCGGCGGCAGCGGTGTATCAGGACGGCCGCTGGCAGCGGGTGGACAGCACCCTGGACGGCAGCTATCTGGTCTTCCAGGCTCCCACTCAGGGCCAGGTCCTGCTGCTGGAGGAGCAGCAGCTGCCCCTTCTGACCGTGGGACTGATCGGCGGAGGAACCATCGTCCTGCTGCTGGCAGGCTTCTTCCTGCACCGGTACGGACGAAACCGCATCCGCGCGGAAAAATAAAACATGTCCCGGAGTGCAAACGCACTCCGGGACATGTTTTCTATGTTCAGGCAGGCAATACATGGGCTTTTCTCAGTGCGGGGGTCAGTGCGGTATACAAAAGCGCCGCACAGATCACCGCCACCACGCCGTTGAACAGCGTTACCGGCGCCTTGGTGGCCAGCACCTCCACCTGGGTCACCTGCCAGGTAAAACCCTTTACATACAGGGATTCCAGCACATTTTTCCCCAGATACAGGATGCTGTAACTCAGTGAGCCGCACAGCGCCGCCGTCCACACCCGCACCCGCGGAGCCAGGAAGGAGGCCTTGCGCATCACCCCTCCGGCCACAAAGGCCATCACAAATTTGTTCAGGAAGGTGATCCAGCACTCCGGCGCCCACATGGGGTCCATCAGGTCAAACAGGGCCGAACCTACGCCGGCAGCCAGGCCGCCTCCCACCGGTCCCAGCAGAAACGCGGACAGCAGGCACATAATATTGCCAAAGTGGATCTTGGTCTTTCCCAAACCTGTGGGGATATCGATTCCCACATAGGTCAATGCAAACACCATTGCTGCCATCATGCCCACCAGTGCCAGACGCTGGATGGAAAACGTACCTCTTTGCTTCATCGTACTCTCCCCTGTCTTTTTGTAGGTTATCTCTGGTTTCTGATTATAGCGGGATCTGATATTTTTAGTATAGCCAGTATCGTATATATTTTTAAGGTCAGTTTTTCTGACTCCCGCTGGAAAAAACAGTTGCATTTTTTCTGGTTCTATGGTATATCTATACCACTGCCACCGGGTAGAGTAATGCGAATGCATTCGGTACACATCGTTAGGTCTTTGAAGATGTGTATACGGATGCTTTTTTGTTTGTTGGGAGGATTTTGTGATGAAAGCTGCATTTGGCTGGCTGAGCCGTTATTTCTCCAGAGGGGAACTGCTCCTGTGGGGCTGTTCCATGGGCTGTATCCTACTGTCCTTTGCCGCCTTTGACCGGGGCAGCTATCTCACCCTGGCCGCCTCTCTCATCGGAGCTACATCCCTTATTTTCTGCGCCAAGGGCAACCCGGCTGGACAAGTGCTGATGATCCTGTTCAGCCTGCTGTACGGGCTCATTTCCTTCTCCTTTGCCTACTACGGCGAGATGCTCACCTATCTGGGCATGACGGCTCCCATGGCTGTGGTGTCGCTGGTGTCCTGGCTGCGCAACCCCTTCCAGGGCAACCATTCCGAGGTGGAGGTCAACCGCCTCCCCCGGCGGGAGATCCCCTTTATGCTGGTACTCACCGCCGCGGTGACGGTGGTGTTCTACTTCCTGCTCCGCTTCTTCCACACCGCAAACCTGCTCCCCAGCACCCTGTCCGTCACCACCAGCTTTTTGGCCGTCTATCTCACCTTCCGCCGCAGCGCCTACTTTCCCCTGGCCTACGCCGCCAACGACCTGGTGCTGATCGTGCTGTGGACTCTGGCCGCCATGGAGGACCCCTCCTACCTGTCGGTGGTCATCTGCTTTGTGATGTTCCTGGTCAACGACGGATACGGCTTTCTCAGCTGGTCCCGGATGCAGAAGCGTCAGCAACAGCGCCGGGAGGAACTGGCGTAACAGACTGCAAAAACCCCGTACCACGTGGTACGGGGTTTTTTATGGCTTTTACTTTGCAAAGAAGTTCACCGTATAATCCCCCAGATTGAAAATCAGGGTGGGATCTTGGGTGCCGTCCTGGTAGGTGGTCATGGCTGCAACCGCCACGCCGCTCGTTCCGTCCACATCCACCTCATAAATTGTGGATTTGGAATCCCTTTGACTTTGCTGGTACGTCCCTGTATAGGTGCGGTCGTTGGTCCGGTCGGTAAGGGTGAGATTACCGCCTTGGGCCTCACAGACCAGTTCGATCTGCTTTGCCCCCTCCAGCGTGCTGCTGCCCTTCTCTCCATAGGCCACCGCCTGTCCGCCTGCCTCCATACTCTGCACCGAGGTCATGACCCAGGTATATTCATCGATTTTGGGCGTCTTACTGCTGCACCCTGTGAGAAGCACCAGCAGCAGCGCCAGCAACAAACCTGCTCGTTTCATGGTTTCTCCTTATTTTTTCCGGGTTTTGTATATTCCAATTCCGGCTATGATGGCCGCTGCGACAGCGATAACCCATGTTCCTGTTTGGACCAGGGTGGAGCCACATAGGATGTTGGTCGGGCCGTCGTTCCCACCGATAATCGTCATATCGGCCCAAATGCGCTCCATTGCCGCCTGATAAGAAAGCCACTCAATCAGCTGATAAAGAAGCACAAGGAATGCAGCAGCTCCAAGGAGGGCAAACACCGCCCGCCACAGTTTCCGCTGCCGCTCACAGCGGGCTGCAAACTGTTCGTTCAGCAGCTCCAATTTGGCGGCAATGGCTTTCAGCTCTGCGCTCTCGTCGGAGGAGGGCTCCGAACCGGCCGTTTCCCCCAGGAGTGCGGTAACCGAGGTATCCAGCGCCTCAGCCAATCGAATCAGCATGCCGGAATCTGGAACGGACAGTCCCTTCTCCCATTTGGAGACAGTCTGTCTCACGATGTGCAGCTTAATGGCCAGTTCTTCCTGGGACAACCCTTTGGCCTTGCGAAAATGCTTCAGATTCTCACTCAGCATGACCCCACGCCCTTCCCGACGATGTATGACAATTATACGGGAAAACCGCCCGTTGCTTCAAGCAACGGAATTTAACATTTCATTATTTGGAGTGGAAATCGGCAAGGTGGAGCCGCCCTCTAGGCGGCGGAACCCAGACCCCCGCACAGCGGGGCGGCGCTTTTGCGCCGTACTAGCGTTTTGAGCCAACGGCTCAAAACCTTGGCGGAGGCGGAATTTACTTCCGCCGAGCATTTCAGTTTCTCACGGTATCCATAAAAAATAACCACACCTTACGGTGTGGTTATTTTTTATGGTGGAGGCGGGGGGAGTCGAACCCCCGTCCGAAAACTCTTCCATGGGAACTTCTCCGGGCGCAGACGGTTATTGCGGAGGTCTTGCTCCTCCCGTTCCCCTCTCCCCAGGCAAGCCGTCACGCCTGAGGGTCAGGTAAGCTTCATAATTCATGGCCGGCGCAAAGCTTTGCCGGCGCACGTGCACCACTAAACGACGCCTGATCCCGGCTCGTGGTCCTTCCGGGTCAGACGGCCGCCTTTAATTAGGCAGCGTAAGCGTAATTATCGTTGTTCTTTAATTTATAAAGAATGCCCGTTTTAAGGTGGCCAGGCGCCACCGCCCGCTATTCCCACTTCCGCGTCCCCGTCGAAACCGGTACGCCCCCTCGTCGAGGCAAAGTCCGCTCTATTCGGAACACCCGCCAAAGGCGGCTATTCCTCACGCCGCTCCCTTGCCTCTCCTCTCCAAATCGAACCCGCTGGCGCTGGGCTTCGATTTGGTTTTGGCAGGCAGGGAAATAACTGCGTCTCCCGGCGGACTTCACTTTGCAGCTTTGCTGCTGTTACGGGAGAATGAGGTGGGAACTTCTCCTCCCCACAAGAGGGAGGAGAAGATTCCGTTTTAAATTAGACTTTTTCAGGCTCGGGATAGTCCACGCCGAAGGTCTCCACGGTGACCTTCTTCATGCGCTGAGGCTGACGGGGCTTGTCGTTCCAGTCCCGCTTGGTGGACACGATAGCGTCGGCCACCTCCATGCCCTCGATGACCTTGCCGAAGGAGGCATACTGGCCATCCAGGTGGGGAGCCTGCTCCACCATGATGAAGAACTGGCTGCCCGCGGAGTCGGGAGCCATGGTCCGGGCCATGGACAGCACGCCCCGGTCGTGGCGCAGCTCGTTGGGGAAGCGGTTCTGGGTGAACTCGCCCTTGATGGAGTAGCCGGGGCCGCCCATGCCGGTGCCGTCGGGGCAGCCGCCCTGGATCATAAATCCGGGGATGACCCGGTGGAAGATCAGGCCGTCATAGTAGCCCTTCTGAATGAGGCTGATGAAGTTGTTGACGGTGTTGGGGGCAACCTCGGGGTACAGCTCCGCCTTCATGATGCCGCCGTCCTCCATCTCGATGGTAACGATAGGATTCTGTGCCATTGGAAACACTCCTTTTCAGCGGAGAGAACCCTCCGCAAACTCTTTAATACCGGGTATTCCGGGATTTCATGGTGCGGTCCATCTCCCGCTTGGCGTCCCGCCGGGCGGCGGATTCCCGCTTGTCATAGAGCTTCTTACCCTTGGCCAGGCCGATCTCCAGCTTGACCCGGGGACCTTTGAAGTAGACGCTCAGGGGGATGAGGGAGTAGCCGTCCTGCTTGATATGGGCAAACAGGCGCATGATCTCCCGCTTGTGCATCAGCAGCCGGCGCTGGCGAAGAGGATCCTTGTTGAAGATATTCCCCTTCTCATAGGGGCTGATGTGCATCCCGATGACCGACATCTGCCCGTCCTTGATGTGGCAGAAGGAGTCCTTCAGGTTCACATGGCCCTGGCGGATGGACTTGACCTCGGTGCCCGCAAGCTCGATGCCGGCCTCATATTTTTCTTCAATGAAGTAGTCGTGGTAGGCTTTGCTGTTCTTGGCCACCACCTTGACCGACTCTGCCATAGGGCACCTCCTTTCCGGAAAACCATAGATGAATGGTAAATCAGTATACCATGTTTTCTTATAAAAAGCAAGGTGGAGCTGCCCCCTTGACAGCCGTCCGAAATCAGACTATACTGTTATAGCAATATTAAGTCCGATTTCGGACTATTTGGAGGCTGCCATGTCTGAACTCACCTTCTCCGAGTTTATCCGCCGCTACAACAGTCTATACAAGGCCAACAATGAAATCTACCACCGCCTGGCCCGGCACTTTGGACTGTCCGACACCGCCTTTTGGATCCTCTATACGCTCCGTGAGGAGGGCGGCAGCGTCAGCCAGAGCCAGCTGTGCGCGGATCTTTTTCTCAGCAAGCAGACCATTCACTCTGCCCTCAAGCAGCTGGAGCAGGGCGGCTTTCTCCAACTGGAGAACGTCCCCAACAACCGGAAAAACAAGCTGGTGCGGGTCACATCTCAGGGAGAGCAGCTTCTCTGCCAGGTGACCGACCCGGTGTTTGCCATGGAGGAGCGGGCTTTTCTGCGCCTCTCCCCTCATCAGCGTCAGGCTCTGCTGGATCTGGATGAGGCTCTGCTGGACGCCCTGCGGCAGGAATCCGCCCTGATTCTCGATCAGCCAAAGACACCCTAAGGAGTTTTTATGAAAATCAAATTATCCGACCACTTCACCTACAACCGATTATTGCGCTTTACCCTGCCCTCCGTGGTCATGATGGTAGTGGCCTCCATCTACAGCGTGGTGGACGGCCTGTTTGTGTCCAATCTGGTGGGCGACCTGGCCCTGTCCGCCGTCAACATCATCTTCCCAGTCACCATGATCATTGGCGCCTTTGGCTTTATGCTGGGAACCGGCGGCAGCGCCATTGTAGCCCGCACGTTGGGCGAGGGCCGCAAGGAGCTGGCCCAGGAGTACTTCTCCATGCTCATCTACACGGTGCTGGTGGTGGGCGGTATCCTATCCGTGGTCAGCATGGTTTTGACCGAGCCCATCGCCCGGCTGGCCGGTGCCAGCGACCTGCTCATGGACGACTGTGTAGCCTACGGCCGGATCATGCTGGCAGGCAGCGTGGTGTTCATGCTCCAGGTCCTCTTTCAGAGCTTTTTCGTCGTGGCCGAGCGGCCTCAGCTGGGGCTGTTTTTCTCGGTAGCCGCAGGCGTGACCAACATGGGACTGGACTATGTGTTTATCGCCCTGATGGATCTTGGCATTGCCGGAGCCGCCCTGGCCACGGTGGCGGGCTACTGTGTGGGCGGCGTGATCCCTCTGATCTACTTTCTCACCGGAGAGCGCTCCGGCCTGCGCTTAGGTAAGACCAAGCTGTACGGCAGGCAGCTGCTCCAGGCTTGCGCCAACGGCTCCTCGGAGCTGATGAGCAACATCTCCTCCTCCATTGTCAGCATCCTCTACAATCTTCAGCTGATGCGCCTGATTGGAGAGACAGGCGTGGCCGCCTATTCCGTGATGATGTACGTGGACTTTGTCTTTATCGCCGCCTTCCTGGGCTTCTCCGTGGGCAGCGCGCCCATTGTCAGCTTCCATTACGGGGCGGACAACCGCAGCGAGCTGAAAAGCGTCTTTCGGAAAAGCGCCGTCATCATTGGAGTAACCGCTGTGGTGATGGTCACCGCCTCGGAGCTGCTCAGCCATCCTCTCTCCTCCGCCTTCGTAGGCTACGACCCGGATCTGCTGGAGATGACAGTCCACGGCTTTCGTCTGTTTGCCCTGAACTACCTGTTCTGCGGTGTGAACATCTATGCCTCCGCCTTCTTTACCGCTCTGTGCAACGGTCTCATCTCCGCCCTCATCTCCTTTGCCCGCACCCTGTTGCTGCGGGGTGGGATGGTCCTGCTGCTGCCTCTGCTCTGGGGTCTGGACGGCATCTGGTGGGCGGTGGTGGCCGCCGAGGGGCTGTCTGTTCTGGTCTCTCTGGCCTTCCTGATCTCCCAGCGCAAGCGCTACCATTACGCATAAAAAACAGCGCGTTCCGCTCCGGAACGCGCTGTTTTTCAATCCACTTTGTTATTTATCCGCACATATATCCCGTACGTAATACTCCACATTCTCTTCCCCCTGGGGGACGATCTGGAATCGGTCCAGGGCACGGATCAGTTTGGACAGTTTAGAGAAGCCGTAGTTACGGGGGTCAAAGTCGGGCTGCTTTTTCAGCAGGAGGTTGCCCAGCTTGCCCATATGGGCCAGCCCGTCCTCCTCGCACAGGTCCTCCACCGACTCGGCAATGAGCTCCACGATCTCCTCCGGGGCGGGACTGCTGGAGGTCTGGCACTTCTTGTTCTCCTTCTTGGCCGTCTTTTTTGCCTGGGCCTCCTCCTTCTTTTTGGCGGCCTCGGCGGCCTGCTTGGCAGCGGCACGGATGACCTCGATATACACAAACTTGTCGCAGGCCACGATAAAGGGCTTGGGGGTCTTCTTCTCCCCCATGCCGTACACCTTCATCCCCGCCTCCCGCAGCCGGGTGGCCAGACGGGTGAAGTCGCTGTCGCTGCTCACCAGCACAAAGCCGTCGCAGGTGCCGGAATAGAGGATGTCCATGGCGTCGATGATCATGGCGGAGTCGGTGGAATTTTTGCCGGTGGTGTAGCTGTACTGCTGAATGGGGGTGATGGCGGTCTCCAGCAGAATGGACTTCCAACTGTTCATATTGGGGCTGGTCCAATCGCCGTAGATGCGCTTGATGGTGGGGGTGCCGTACACCGCCACCTCAGCCATCACGTCCTTCATGGCAGTGCGGGATGCGTTGTCCGCATCGATGAGCACCGCCAGTCGCAGGTCCTTCTCACTTTCCGGCATACTCCGCCTCCTCCCGGTCCCACAGCTTGGGCAGCAGGCGGTAGAAGTCACCCTGCTCCCGCCACAGGGCCAGCAGGGTACCGTCGCCCACCGTGATCTTGGCGGGGGCGTCCACAAACTCGTTGCTCACCCCCAGAGGGAAGTCGGCGGACATGGTGTGGTCATTGAGCTCATACTTCAAATTCTCCAGCCGAACCCCCTTGGCCACGCCGCTGGAGCAGAACACGGAGAGGAAGCCCTGCAGCCCCTGGGGGAAGGTCATGGACTCGTTGTGCAGGGCGGTGGCCACGGTTCCCTCGCCTGCCAGCACGCCGCGAGCTCCCTGGGTGGTGAGCCAGGCCAGCGACTGGAGGTTAGCCAGGGTGTGCTCCAGCCGTCCGCCCACGCCGCCCAGCAGCACGAACCGGCGGTAGCCCCGCTCCAGGCCCTCCCGCAGGGCGTACACCATGTCGGTGTCGTCCTTCATCACCGGCAGCTGGATCACATTGGGGTGGTTGGGCCGGCGGCCCAAAGAGTCAAAGTCACCCACCACCAGATCGGGGGGCGCGCCGTAGGCCTCCAGGGCCTCATAGCCCTTGTCGGCAGCGATCAGGAAGTCACCGGCGCCCTTTCGGGGGCACAGGGACCAGGACAGGGGCATAGCCCCCACAACATAACACAAACCGGACTTGATTGTCACAGAGAATCCCTTCTTTCATAGGCTGCTTATCATTTTAAACTCCCGCCCGCTCAGGAAAAGCGCTGGGCGGCCTGGAGCATCTGTTCCGAGATCTGGGGCCACTGCTCCGCCGAGCCGGGAGGCAGGAAAATAAGCTCCATATCCTCCGGCAGGTGGTAGAAGGCCCGGAAATAGTCTGCCCGTACTTGGGACTGAGGGTTGCGGCCCCAGGAGTAGCTCAAATCCCACCCCTCGGTGGGCAGCATGACACTGGAGTCGCCGTTGGCCACCGCCTGGGCCATCTGGTTCTGGCGGATCCACTCCGCCTGGCCGATCAGACGGTAAGCCCGGACGTGGAAGCCCACACTGAGTGCCAGCGTGACAAGAGCAAGACCCTGAACCCAGCGCTTGGTCTCCATGCCCTTGGCCAGAGACAGCCCCAGCACCAGCAGCGCCGCCGCCGAGGGAAAGACGCACCGGGCGCCGTAGTCCTTCACCACTGCAAAGGGGGCCAGCATCCCAACTACCGCCAAGAGCAGCAGCAATCGGGCATTCCGTTTCTCTCCCCCCTCCCAGACTACAACGGCCAGAAGGAGAATGAGCTGGATCACCGCGCCGGCCACCCGCAAAGGCTGCCAGGGACACTGCCAGCTGTCCAGCTGGCGTATGTGCTCCATCACACCCCAGCACTGGGCACAGTACAGAGCGGACCACAGGCCCAGCAGGACCTGCCAATACCAACGGACGCCCCGCCGGTGCAGCCGCCACAGGCAGCCCGCCGACACCAGCAGGCACACGCCGGGGTAATACTCAAACAGCCCCGGCAGCACCACGGTGAACAGCCGCTCCGCCACGGCGGCAGCCATGGAGGCCAGCCCTTGCCCCGGTTCAAACACCAGACTGCGTACCCCCTCTACCGCGGTACCGCTGGCGGCCAGCTGGCCGTACAGGGGATTGCCGAACATGAGCAGCGCGCCCAGCACACAGCCTGCCAGCCCCGCCAGGGCGGGCAGCCGCCCTCTCCGGGAGACCAGAGCGTAAGCTCCGGTGACCACTCCCGCTCCGGTCAGCGCCAAAGTCTGGTTTTCCGCAAAAAGCTGACCGAACAGGCACAACACAAACAGCGCCCCGGCCAGTGGGAGCGGATGCTCGGATTTTTTGGAAAAGGTCTTCTGCCACAGCAGCAGCACCCCCAGCATCACCGCCGCACCCGCCACAAAGTTGGCAAAGGCGGACACCCAGCCAAAGGTCTGCTGCCAGGATACCATGGGCATGGAAAACAGGGCCGCACCCCCGGCCGCGGTCCATACGGCTCGCTCCCCCGCATCTTCTGTGGTCAGGCGGGCCGCCAGCCACGGGACCAGGAACATACCTGCGCCCATCACCAGCGTTTTCATGAGCTGCGAGCGGGTCATGGCCAGCACCAGAGCGGTGCCCCCATAGCGGCTGTTGAGCCCCGCGGTCACCAGCCGCTCCACCCCCACGGGCAGGCCCCAGTCCCAATCGTCGTGGGTATAGGGGACCTTCCAGGCGATATACAGGCAGGCGGCCAGAAAGACGGCCAAAACGGCCCACCGGGCTGCGTTTTTTCCACGTGACAAGGGGGCTCCTCCTCCCGACCCGGGAGTTCCCAGATCCCGACCCGTTTTCGTTTCCAAATCCGATTTTTATTATAATACAATCCGGCTTTTCTTTGCAAGGGGAGCAGGGCTGGAATGCCTTGACTTTCCCCGCTCCAGGCCATAGAATATTCTTACTTTTTCCATATCTTACGAGGTGAATTTCATGCACTATTTAGATAACGCGGCCACCACGCCGGTACGTCCGGAAGCGGTACAGGCTGCGGTGCAGGCCATGACCGAGGGGTGGGGCAACCCCTCCTCCCGCTACGCCCTGGGCAGCCAGGCTGCTGCCGGGGTGAAGGAGCACCGCGCCCAGGTAGCGAAAGCTCTGGGCTGCGCCCCGGAGGAGCTCTATTTTACCTCCTGCGGCAGCGAGGGGGACAACTGGGCCATCCGCGGCGCAGTGGAGCTCGGCCGCCGCAAGGGCAAGCACATTATTACCACCGCCATCGAGCACTCCGCCGTGCTGGAGCCCTGCCGGGCGCTGGAGCGGGAGGGCTATGAGGTCACCTACCTAGCCCCCAACGCCGACGGCCAGGTGTCCATCGAGGATGTGAAGGCCGCCCTGCGTCCGGACACGGTGCTGGTATCCATGATGCTGGTCAATAACGAGCTGGGCACCCTCCAGCCGGTGGCCGAGACCGCCAGGGCCATCCGTGCCGCAGGCTCCCCGGCCCTCCTCCACTGCGACGCGGTCCAGGGATTTTTGAAAGTGCCCTTCACCCCCAAGGCCCTGGGTGTGGACCTGCTCACCATCAGCGGCCACAAGATCCACGCACCCAAGGGCGTGGGCGCCCTGTACATCCGCAAGGGACTGCGCTTCCCGCCCCTCATCCGTGGCGGCGGACAGGAGGAAGGACTGCGCTCGGGCACTGAGGCCACCGCTCAGATTGCCGCCTTTGCCGCCGCCGCCCAGGCGGGCAAGTCCACTCTGGCCGCTGACCTGGAACACATGGCCGCTCTGAAAGCCGACCTGGCCCGCCGCCTGCCCCAGGAGGTCCCCGGCGCCAAAGTTGTTGTCCAGGGACAGGCCCCCCACATTCTGCCCATCACCCTCCCCGGCTACAAAAGCGAGGTCATCGTGCGCTTTCTCAGCGACCGGGGCATTTGCGTCTCCTCCGGCTCCGCCTGCCACAAAGGAAAGCCCAGCCACGTGTATGCCGCCCTGAAACTGCCCAAAAAGGAACTGGACGGCGTGCTGCGCATCAGCTTCTCCTACGACACCACACCCCAGGACATTGACGCCCTGCTGGAAGGTCTGAAGGCCGCCCAGGAGCAGTTATTCACCAGCTTGTCCTAATCACCACATTCAAGGAGGTTCCACCCCCATGTTTTCCTACCTGCGCCGCGGCCCCGGCTTCTACCGCCGGGTGGGCGGTCTGGCAGTGCCCATTATTCTGCAAAACCTCATTACCAGCACCCTGGCCATGGCCGACACCTTCATGGTGGGCATGCTGGGCGAGGTACCTATGGCGGCCGTCACCCTGGCCAATATCCCCCTGTTTGTCATGCAGCTGTTCTTCTTTGGCGTGCAGAGCGGCTCGGCGGTGCTCATCAGCCAGTACTGGGGCCGCCAGGACCGGCAGGCCATCAACCGGGTGGTTGGCGTGGCCCTGTGGGCGGTGAACCTGGTATCGATCACCTTTGCCCTGGTGCTGCTGCTCATCCCCGTGCCCTTTTTGAGCCTGTTCGGCAACCAGCGGGAGGTTATCCTTCTCGCGGCCGACTACGGCCGGATCATCGGGTTGTCCTATGTGCTCAACGGCGTCACCCTGGTCTATGTGGCCGCCTGGCGCAGCATGGAGCGCCCCGGCATCGGTATGTACATTCTGGCTGCCTCCATGGGCACCAACACCTTTTTAAACTGGGTGCTCATCTTCGGCAAGCTGGGCGCTCCCGCCCTGGGCGTCACCGGCGCGGCCATCGCCACCCTCATCGCCCGGGTGGTGGAAATCGTCATTGTGGTGGTACACGCCCGGCGCTCCCGGGTGTTCCGCCTGGACCTGGGTCTGCTGCTGCGCCCGGGCCTGAGGACCGTCAAGCAGTTTATCCGCTACGGCTCCCCCGTGGTGTGCAACGAGACCATGTGGGGCCTGGGCACCGCCATCTTCCCCACCATCATGGGCCACATGGCAGGCAGCACCGAAATTCTGGCCGCTTACACCATAGCCGGCAACGTAGAAAAGCTGTGTATGGTGGTGGCCTTCGGCATCTCGGGCACCGCCTCCATTATCATCGGCCGGGAGATCGGCGCGGGCCGCTCGGACACCGTCTATCAGGTGGGACTGGCCCTTAACACCCTGGCTGCAGCGGGAGGCACCATTCTGGGAGCCGGTCTGCTGGCCTTCACCCATCTGTCCGCCCCGGCCTGGTTCTTCCCCCTGTTCCACCTCTCCCCCGCGGCCTGCTCCGCCGCCACCATTATGATGACCGTCCAGGCCTGCATCATGCCCATGCGGGACTTTAACAACTGCAACATCGTGGGCGTCCTCCGGGGCGGCGGCGATGTGAAGGTGGCCACCATGATCGACCTGTGTCCCCTGTGGCTGTGCGCCATCCCTCTGGCCGCTCTGGCCGGGCTGGTGCTCCAGCTCAATATCCTGTGGGTCTACCTGGCCATGAGTACCGAGCAGCTGGTCAAATGTATCGCCGGCGTGGTTCGTCTGCGCACCGGCAAGTGGATCCACGATCTCACCCGTCCCCAGACCATTGAATGAAAGGAGCGCATCCCCATGAAGGTAACCGTCTTGGTAGAAAACACTGCCCCGCAAGACAGCGGGCTCACCCCGGAGCACGGCCTGTCCCTGTACATCCAGTATCGGGATCATAACATCCTGCTGGACGCCGGCTGTTCCCAGGCCTTCGCCCAAAATGCCCAGGCTCTGGGGGTAGACCTCAAGCAGGTGGACCTGGCTGTCCTCTCCCACGGCCACTTCGACCACGCAGACGGTCTGCGCTACTTTTTGGAGGAAAACCCCACCTGCAAGGTGTACGCACGGCCTCAGGCCGGCGGTCCCTATTTCTCCACCTCCACCGGCTCTCCCCGCTTTATCGGTATCCACCGGGACATCTGGGAGGGCCACCCGGACCGCTTTGACTGCGGGGAGGGGGTGCGCCAGCCTGTTCCCGGCATGTGGCTGGTGCCTGAGACCGTCCACGGCGGTCCCTTCGCCAGCCGGGAAACCAATCTGCTGCGCAAGCTGGGTCCCGACCAGTTTGTCCAGGACGACTTCATCCATGAGCACTCCCTGGTGCTGGAGGGGGAGGACGGCCTGGTGGTCTTTAACTCCTGCTCCCACGGGGGCATCGTCAACATCGTCCAGGGGGTACAGGAGGCCCTGAACCGGCAGGTCACCACGGTGGTGGGCGGCCTGCACATGTTCAGCACCAGCACCCTCTCCGGCCTCAACTGTCCCCCCGAGTACCCCGGCCAGGTTGCCCGGGCACTAAAAGAGCAGGGAGTACGGCGGGTATACACCGGCCACTGTACCGGTGAGACCGCCCTGGCTCTGCTCCGGGAGGAACTGGGGGACGCTTTGGTACCCCTTACCTGCGGGTTGACCTTCTCCCTGTAAGTTCCTATAAACATCACACGCGGCGTGCCTTTTATAAAGGCACGCCGCGTTTTTTTGCACATGATTTAATTCCCCTGTGGAAACTGCTCATAGGGCTGGGTGGAGGAGATGGTCCATCCGGAGTTGATGAGCACCAGATCCTTCCCGTCCGGCCCGCAGTAGTAGACGTCCACGCTGTCCGGATCGCCCTGGCCAGGGACCACCGCCCAGTTCTGCAGAGTCTTTTTCACGCTGTCCAGAATGGTCTGGTCCAGCTGGTAGCTGTCATAGACGTGGAACTCCTCCTTCTGCTCCTGAGGCGGTCCGGAGAAGAGGGCACAGGTCTCCCCAAAGCTGACGGTGATCCCGCCTTTCCCGGTGGTGATCTCCCCTGCCAGGTCCAGGTTCCAGCCGGTGAGCTGGGCCATCTCGGCCACTACGCCCTCCGCCGGGATCATGCCCTGTTCATTCAGTGTACCCTCGTAGGGCTCCTGGTACTGCTGAAATTGGTCGTCCATACCAATATAGAGCGTCACCATCTGTGCTCCTTCTCCCTGGCTGGACTTCTCTTCCGGCTGGGCCTGCGCGGTATCCACCTGGGCACCCTGGCTCTGGTACGGATTTACTGAGCTGTCCAGGCTGCTGGATTGGTTCCCGTCGGCGCTCTGGACGCTCTGCACACCGGACTGCGCGTGACAGCCTCCCAAAGTCAGCAGCAGCGCCCCGGCACATAAGATCAAGGGCAGATTCTTCATACGTTGGCTCCTTTTTATGTAAATGGATCTGCACCCACAACAGCAGTACACAAAGAAAAGCCAGACCTCCGGCTTCTCTGGTTTTGGTCTGAGCATGGAATACGTCATCTTGGCTAGAGAGTATTGTACGAAACGAACGCCTGTCCCGTCAAGAATTTCCCCTCATTGTTTGCATTGTGTTAAAAAAATGTTCATAATTGCAAAAAAAGCGCCCTCCCCGCGGTCCACACCCGTCTGGAGAAAGGCGCTTTCAAATGTCCGGCCGATGGCCGAACCTTATTTTTTCTTCTTGTGCTTATCAAAAAAGCCCTTCAGGCCACTCTCTTCCGGCACGTTTTCTCCCATGGCCTGGGCAAAGGCCCGCAGGGCCTCCTTCTGCTCGGCGTTCATAGAGGTGGGCACCTGGACCCGGATGGTGACATACTGGTCGCCCCGGCCCCGGCCCCGCAGCTCGGGGATACCCTTGCCCCGCAGGCGGAAGGTGGTGCCGGTCTGGGTTCCGGCGGGCAGGGTGTACTTCACCTTGCCGTCGATGGTGGGGATCTCCAGTTCGGCACCCATGGCCGCCTGGAAGAAGGTCACCGGCTGCTCATAGAGCACGGTGGTGCCGTCGCGGCGGAACTGGGGATGGGGCTTGACCCGCACGCCCACAATGAGGTCGCCGGCGGGACCGCCGTTTTTGCCCGCGTTGCCCTGGCCCCGCAGAGAGACGGCCTGGCCGTCATCGATGCCGGCGGGGATGGTAACGGTGATGCGCTTGCTCTTCTTCACGCTGCCGCTGCCTCCACAGCTCTTACAGGGACTGTGGATAATTTTGCCGGTGCCCCGGCAGCGGGTACAGGCCGCGGTGCTGGAGAAGGCGAAGCCGCCGGTACGCTGCTGCACCCGGACCACGCCGGTGCCCCGGCAGTCGGGACAGGTCTCGGCCGTGGTACCCGGCTGGCAGCCGGAACCGTGGCATTCGTCGCACTCCTCGGTGCGGTTGAGGTTGATCTCCTTCTCGCAGCCGAAGGCGGCCTCTTCAAAGGTAATGGTCAGATTGGCCCGCAGGCTCTCCCCCTTCTGGGGACCGTTGCGCCGGGCTCCGCCGCCGCCAAAGCCGCCGAACCCACCGCCGCCAAAGAAGGAGCCGAAGATATCACCCAGGTCAATATCTCCCATGTCAAAGCCGCCGAAGCCGCCGCCGGGACCGCCTGCGCCATAGTTGGGGTCTACTCCCGCGTGGCCAAACTGGTCATACCGGGCACGCTTCTGCTCGTCGGACAGGACGCTGTAAGCCTCGTTCACTTCCTTGAACTTGGCCTCTGCCTCCTTGTCGCCGGGGTTCATGTCGGGGTGATATTTTTTGGCCAACTTCCGGTAGGCCTTTTTAATCTCATCGTCGGAGGCACCTTTGCTTACGCCCAGCACCTCGTAATAATCTCGTTTCTGTTCTGGCATATGGTTCACCAACTTTACAAGTGGAGTTATGAACATGGGAAATGGCGGGGGCATCCCCCGCCTTTCCCTTCATTCTCACGCTGCGGATTGGGCACACAACCGGGTCGCTTTCACTCCGTCTCCGGACGCAAACAGCCGTATTCCATCCGGCTTGGTTTGCATCCGTCGCTGCGCTCCAAGCTCCCCTGTGTGCCTATCCTCCGCGCTTATTTCTTACTTCTTGTCGTCGTCCACGACAGTGTAGTCCGCGTCCACTACGTCATCGCCGCCGTTGCTGCCGCCGGCCTGGCCGCCGCCGAAGTTGGCGCCGCCCATGTCAGGGCCGGGACCAGCCTGGCCGCCCTGCTGCTGGTAGAGCTTCTCGCTGACGGCGTAGAAAGCCTTCTGCAGCTCCTCGGTGGCGTTCTTGATAGCCTCGGTGTCAGAGCCCTTCAGGGTCTCCTTCAGCTTGCCCAGAGCGCTCTCGATGTTGGAGCGGTCGCCGGCGTCCATCTTGCCGCCCATCTCCTCCAGGGCCTTCTCGGTCTGGAAGACCATCTGGTCCGCCTGGTTGCGGGTATCGGCAGCCTCGCGCTGCTTCTTGTCCTCGGCGGCAAACTGCTCAGCCTCACGCACGGCCTTGTCGATGTCGTCCTTGGACATGTTGGTGGAGGAGGTGATGGTGATGTGCTGCTCCTTACCGGTGCCCAGGTCCTTGGCGGACACGTTCACAATGCCGTTGGCGTCGATGTCGAAGGTAACCTCGATCTGAGGCACGCCGCGGCGGGCGGGAGCAATACCGTCCAGGTTGAAGCGGCCCAGAGTCTTGTTGTACTGAGCCATCTCACGCTCGCCCTGGAGCACGTGGACCTCAACGGAGGTCTGGTTGTCCGCGGCGGTGGTGAAGGTCTGGCTCTTCTTCACGGGGATGGTGGTGTTGCGCTCAATGAGCTTGGTCATCACGCCGCCCATGGTCTCAATGCCCAGGGACAGGGGGGTGACGTCCAGCAGCAGCAGGTCCTTCACGTCGCCGGTGAACACGCCGCCCTGCAGCGCCGCGCCCAGAGCCACGCACTCGTCGGGGTTGATGCCCTTGAAGCCTTCCTTACCGGTGAGCTTCTTGACCATCTCCTGAACCGCGGGGATACGGCTGGAGCCGCCTACCATCAGGACCTTGGAGATGTCGTTGCCGCTCAGGCCGGCGTCGCCCATGGCCTGACGCACAGGACCAGCAGTGGCCTCCACCAGGTGAGCGGTGAGCTGGTCAAACTTGGCACGGCTCAGAGTCAGATCCAGGTGCTTGGGGCCGGTGGCGTCGGCGGTGATATAGGGCAGGTTGATGTTGGTGGAGGTGACGCCGGACAGCTCGATCTTGGCCTTCTCAGCGGCCTCCTTCAGGCGCTGCATAGCCACCTTGTCACCGGTCAGGTCGATGCCCTCGGCCTTCTTGAACTCAGCGGCCATCCAGTCCATCACGCACTTATCGAAGTCATCGCCGCCCAGACGGTTGTTACCGGCAGTAGCCAGAACCTCGATGACACCGTCGTCGATGTCCAGGATGGACACGTCGAAGGTGCCGCCGCCCAGGTCGTACACCATGACCTTCTGAGCGGTCTCCTTATCCACACCGTAGGCCAGAGCGGCAGCGGTGGGCTCGTTGATGATACGCTTGACCTCCAGGCCGGCGATCTTGCCGGCGTCCTTGGTGGCCTGACGCTGAGCGTCGGTGAAGTAGGCGGGGACGGTGATGACGGCCTCGGAGACGGTCTGGCCCAGATAGGCCTCGGCGTCAGCCTTCAGCTTCTGAAGGATCATGGCGCTGATCTCCTGGGGAGTGTACTTCTTGCCGTCGATGTCCACCTTGTAGTCGGTGCCCATCTCACGCTTGATGGAGATAACGGTGCGGTCGGGGTTGGTGATAGCCTGGCGCTTGGCCACCTGGCCCACCATACGCTCGCCGTCCTTGGAAAAAGCCACCACAGAGGGGGTGGTGCGGTTGCCTTCGGCGTTGGGGATAACGACGGCGTCGCCACCCTCCATAACCGCCACGCAGCTGTTGGTCGTACCTAAGTCAATACCAATGATCTTGGACATAATGTGTTTCCTCCTAATATATGAAAAGATTGTTATTTACAAAAGAATTTGGTTTTATATTGTCACGCTGCGGCGGCTTCGCAACGCGCGGCTTCCCTTCGTCTCGGGCTGGTCTGCGGACCGCTGTGCGGTCCTCCGCTCGCCCTCGCTCCGGTCCATCCGCGCTGCTCCGCACGCCTCCGCGCTTCGTATCAGTTAGCCACCTTAACCATGGCAAACCGGATGACCTTGTCGCCCAGCTGGAAGCCGGCCTGGAACACGTCGCAGACGGTGTTCTCGCCGAAGTTCTCATCCTCCACATGCATCACGGCATTGTGCAGGTTGGGATCAAAGGTCTGGCCCAGAGCGGGGATCTCAGTGATGCCCAGCTTTTCCAGCACGGTTTTAAGCTGGGTCATGGTCATCTCCACGCCCTTCTTAAAGGCCTCGTCGGCGGTCTCCTGCTTGAGTGCCCGCTCCAGATTGTCGTACACCGGCAGGAAGGCCACAGCCGCATCCGCTTTGGCGTCGTTCCAGATGGAGTCCTTCTCCTTGGCTGTACGGCGGCGGTAGTTGTCGTATTCGGCGGCCAGGCGCAGGTATTTGTCCTCCTGCTGGGCCACCTGATCCTTCAGGGACTCCAGCTCAGTGAGGAGGGGATCGGCGCTCTCGCTCTGAGCCTCGCCCTGGGGCTGGGTCTGCTCGGCCTGGGGTTCGGTCTGAACCTCAGCCTGCTGCTCCACCGGCTCCTGCTGCTCCGGAGCGGTCTGCTCCGCCTTATTTTCTTTCTTGCTCATGAACTAATGTTCCTCCTATTCCTGGTCGTTCCCGTCGCCGGGGGGAAGCTCCCCCTTGCCGAACATCCGGGTCAGGCTGTCGGCGAAATAGGACAGGCGGGCGGTCACCTTGGCGTAGTCCATCCGGGTGGGTCCTACCACCCCGATGACGCCCCGCATATTATCTCCAATATCATAGCTGGCCATGACCACGCTGGTATCCTTCAGCGCCTCGCTGACGTTTTCCGGTCCGATGAGAATATTCATATTCTGGCCGTTCTCCATGGATACCGGCAGCTTGGACCCCTCCTGGTTTTCCGCCAGGTAGGTCATCAGAGGCTTGGCCTTGTCCAGACTGCGGTACTCCGGGTGTTCCAGCAGATGGGTGATCCCCGAAGTGTGGATGGTCTGGCTGCGCTGCTCCTGAAGCACCTCGATGGCGTACTGCACTACCATGGAGATCAGGTTGAATGCCCCGGGTGCGGAACGGGTCTCCATCTTGTCCAGGGTCTGTTCCATCTCCTCCACGGTCAGACCTACAAAGGAGCTGTTCAAAACGGTGGATAGCAGCTGCAGCTGGGTGTCGGAGAGCTCATCGGACAGGTGGATGAGCTTGTTGCGCACCACCGAGTTGTCGGTCATCACCACAGCGATAAAGGCGTTTTCCTCTACCATCAGCAGGTCGTACCGCTTCACCGTCACCCGCTGCTTGGGCTGGGCCATGGTAAAGACGGGGTAGTCGCTGATCTGGGAGAGCACCTTGCCCGCCCGGTCGATGACCCGGTCCAGCTCCTCCATTTTCAGGTTCAGCGCGTCGTTGATGCGCTGGGTCTCCTGCATGGTCAGCTGGTGCTCACCCATGAGCTCGTTGACGTAGAGCCGGTAGCCCATGGGGGACGGAATCCGTCCGGCCGAGGTGTGGGGCTGCTCCAGATAGCCCAGTTCGGTGAGGTCGGCCATCTCATTTCGTATGGTGGCGGTGGAGATGTCCAGTCCGGCCTGCTCTGCCACGGCCTTGGAACCTACCGGTTCCGCGGTGGAGATATAGATCTCAACAATGGCCCGCAGGATTCGCTTTTTTCGATTGGTCAGCTCCATACTCTCGCCTCCATTTCTCTTTCTATGTTTTAGCACTCATTCTCCCTGAGTGCTAAAGATAATGTACCACCCACCTGCAAGATTGTCAATAGGTACTTTATGAATTTATTTTAAACAAAAAAAGCCCGGCATTTCTTTGCAGAAATGCCGGGATACTGCTAATTTGACTTACCGTTGTTTCCCAGTCAGATATTGAATGGCGGCCCGGTAACCCTCAAAGCCCATGCCGGAATAGGTCTTCTGACAGGCCATTCCAGGGTAGGAAATGTGGCGGAACGCCTCCCGGGCGTTCACGTCGGACAGGTGGACCTCCACGGCGGGCAGGCCCACCGCCTTCAGGGCGTCCAGAATGGCCACGCTGGTGTGGGTGTAGGCGGCGGGGTTGATGACGATGCCGTCCATCTTCCCATAGGCCCACTGGATTTTATCCACAATGGCCCCCTCGTGGTTGGACTGGAACAGCTCTACCTGAGCGCCGCACTCCTCCGCCGCCTGGCGGACAAAGGCCTCCAGGGCGGCAAAGTCCTGCTTGCCATAGATATCCGGCTCCCGAATGCCCAGCATATTAAGGTTGGGGCCGTTGATGACCAGAATTTTCATTCCATCACCTTCCTGATGATCTCGTCCACGGTGTCCTCCACCGTGCCGTTGTTGTCCACCGTCACCTGGGCCATGGCCTCATAGAGGGGCGCCCGGCGGCGGTAGAGCTCCTCCCGGGGCACGCTCTGGGAAACAGGCCTGCCGTCGATGGGCAGCTTGTCAAGGTCCCGGCGCAGCCAGACCACCACGGAGTTCTCCTCCATTCTGTCCCGGTTCTCCGGCCGGGTAACGATGCCCCCTCCGGCGGAGATGACCTGACCGGACTCCTTGGCGATCTGAGCCAGAGCCCGGTGTTCCCGGACCCGGAACCCCTCCTCCCCTTCGCTGGCAAAGATGTGGGGGATGGAGCAGCCCGCCTCTTCTATGATCTTCTCGTCCACATCGGCCAGAGGGCGGCCCAGCTTCTGGGCCAGCGCCTTGCCAATGGTGGTCTTTCCGCAGCCGGGCATGCCGATGAGGAGGATGTTTTTCGTCTCCCGCTCCAGCTTGGCGGTAATGTCGGCCACCAGTTCGTCGGGCAGCTTTTTGCCCTGGAACCGCTCCGAGGCCGCTTTGGCCTGGGCCACCAGCATCCCCAGGCCGTTGCCCCAGATGAGCCCCCGGTGCTGTGCCTGGAGGAGCAGCTGGGTTTTCGAGGGGTTATAAATGAGGTCAAAGACACCCTCACACTGGGGGAACTGGTCCAAGTCCACGGGGGAAACTCCGTTGCCCGGGTACATACCCACGGGGGTGGCGTTGACGATGATTTGAGCGTCGGCGTGCCGGTCCAGATTCTGATAGTTATTCTCTCCGGAACGGGAGATGGTAACGACCTCCCTTGCCCCCAGCTCGGAGAGTACCGCCCGCACCGTAAGGGAGGCTCCGCCGCTGCCCAGCACCAGGGCTTTCCGGCCCTCTACCTGGGCTCCGGCGGACTTTAAGAGGTACAGAAAGCCGTCGTAGTCGGTGTTGTCCCCCAGCAAGGTGCCGTCGGGACGGCGAAGAATGGTGTTCACGCTGCCGATGCGCCGGGCGGCCGGGGTGAGTTCAGCACAGTACTCCATCACTGTCTTTTTATAGGGGATGGTGACGTTGAGACCGTGAAACTCCCCCTTGCGTAGGAAGTCCCCCACCTCCTCCGGCTCCAGAGGGATGAGCCGGTAGGGGTAGTTCCCCAGCAGGCTGTGGATTTTTGGGGAAAAGCTGTGGCCCAACTTTCGGCCGATGAGCCCGCAGTTCATCAGCAAATCACCTCATTGTAGGTGCCCAGATAGCGGAAGTGCTCGCTCTCCTCCTCCAGGTCCCGGAAGATACGCTCCATCTCGGGGGCATACACGGAGCACTCCAGGTCGAAGTAGAACATAAACTCGAACTCCCGGTCAGGCAGGGGACGGCTCTCCAGCTTGCGCAGGTTGATGCCCAGGGCGTAGAACTTGGAGAGGACATTATAAAGGGCGCCGGGCTTGTGGGGCAGGGTCATCATCAGAGAGGTGCGGTCGGCCCCGGGATAAATTTCAGGGTTCTTAGAGATGCAGATGAAGCGGGTGTAGTTGTTGTCCTGGTCCTGGACGTTCTGCTCCAGGAGATTGAGACCATAGAGCTCGCCGCAGAAGCGGGAGGACAGGGCAGCCACGTCCCGGCGCTCCGACTGGGCCACCATCTGAGCGGCCAGAGCGGTGTTCTCCACCACGGTGACCTTCACGCCCTTCAGGGTGGACAGGTAGCCGGCGCACTGGCTGATGGCCTGCTGGTGGGAGAAGATCTCCTTGATGTCCTCCTTTTTCACCCCGTGCTTGCACAGCAGGTTGTGGCTCACCTTCAGGCGGGCGGAACGGACGATGGAGAAGTTGTGCTTGGTCATCAGGTCGTAGATGGCGTTGACGGAACCGGCGGTGCTGTTCTCGATGGGCAGCACGCCGTACTGGCACATGCCGCTCTCCACCGCCTTGAACACATGCTCAAAGGTATTGAAGTAGAGGATGGTAGGAGCCTTGAAGATGCTGTCGCAGGCGATCTGGGAGTAGGCGCCCTCCACGCCCTGGCAGGCCACGGTAGCCCGCTGGGGGAAGAGGTCGGGGGTGGTGTCCAGGGCCTTGCGGATGGTCTCATACACCTTGGAGGTCACACCGGAGCAGGCGTTCTGGTAGGAGCGTCCGGCGGCCAGGATGGTGCGGTACACCGACTGGGTGTAGTCGGCCAGCTCCTCCCCCGCCTGCTCGCCCACCTTGCCCAGCAGGGCACGCTCCCGGCCTGCGTCCAGGGTGGGCAGGCCGTTTGCCTGCTTATAGGCGGCCACCTCTTTGGAGACCTCCATACGCTGCTTGAACAGGTCCACCATCTGCTGGTCGATGGCGTCAATTCTCTCTCTCAGATCCTTCAGTTCTTCCATCTTCAATCACTCCTTACCAATGGGTGCAATATTCTATAACTTTCTATAACTTAATGTGGCGAAACGAAGTTTCGCCCGAAAGCTCTTTTGCTTACTTTTCTCCCGAGAAAAGTAAGTCGGTGAGAACGAGGGCTGTGACCGCCTCTACTACGGGAACCGCCCGGGGAACGATGCAGGGGTCATGGCGGCCGGTGACCACCAGCTCCTCCACCTGCTTTTTCGACAGGCTCACCGTCTGCTGTTGCTTGGCAATGGACGGGGTGGGCTTCACCGCCAGACGGAACACCAGGGGCATCCCATTGGTAATGCCGCCTAAAATGCCTCCGGCGTGGTTGGTCTCGGTAACCAGCTTCCCGTCCTTCACGGTAAAGGGGTCGTTGTTCTCCGAACCCCGCATAGTGGCCACTCCGAAACCCGCGCCAAACTCCACGCCCTTCACCGCCGGGATGCCAAACAGGGCGGCGGCCAGGCGGTTTTCCATCCCGCCGAACATGGGCTCTCCCAGTCCGGCGGGCACCCCGGTGACCAGACACTCAATGACGCCGCCCACCGAGTCGCCCTCCTCCTTGGCCTGGAGAATGACCTTGCGCATCCGCTCCCCCGCCTTTTCGTCCAGGACCGGGAAGGGCGCGCGCTTCAGGGCGTCCAGCGTCTCCACACTCTCCCCCATGGGTTCGAAGGGCCGGTCGGCCTCTCCGGCGATGGAGGCGATGTGGGCGGCCACCTCAATGCCCCGACGTTTCAGCATCTGGAGGCAGATGCCGCCCGCAATACACAAAGGCGCGGTGAGGCGTCCGGAGAAGTGGCCTCCCCCCGCCACGTCCTGGAAGCCGCCGTACTTCACCTGGGCGGTAAAGTCGGCGTGGCCGGGACGGGGCTTGTCCCGAAGCTGGGCGTAGTCCTGGGAGCGGGTGTTGGTGTTTTCAATGAGGGCGGCCAGCGGAGCACCGCAGGTCACATCGTCCACCAAGCCGCTGAGAAACTTGGGCAGGTCAGCCTCCTTGCGGGGGGTGGAGGTGGCGTTTTGTCCGGGAGCCCGGCGCTTTAAGAAGCGGCCCAGCTCCTCCATATCCACCCGCTCCCCGGCGGGCAGACCGTCCACCACTACCCCGATGGCCGGGGAGTGAGACTGTCCAAAGACGGACACGTGGATATGTTCACCCAGATATGAGGCCATGTACTTCTCCTCCCAACGCAGTGTAGTCCTCCCAGAACCGGGGGTAAGATTTTTTCACGCACTCAGCGCCCAAAATAGTCACCGGCTGTTTGCAGGCGATGGCGGCCACGGCGGCCATCATGGCAATTCGGTGGTCGTTGCAGCCGTCCACTGTGCCGCCCTCCAGGTGGTCCAGCCCCTCTAAGGTGAGGGTGTCCTCCCCCACCTGAGCCTTAGCTCCCAGGGCGTTCAAGGTGCGGGCGATGGTCTCCAGGCGGTCACTCTCCTTCATACGCAGCCGCCCGGCATTGACAAAGCGGGTGGTTCCCTTCCGCACCGCTGCCATGACGGCCAGAGGGGGCGCCAGATCGGGGCACTGGGACAGGTCAATGTCCACGTCTCCGGGCCGGGCCAGAGTCCAGTAAAGGGTCCCAATCTGCCGGTCCCCCTGGACGGAATCGGGATTGAGCCCCTGTATATCCACCTGGGCTCCCAGGAAGTTGGCGGCGTACCAGAAAGCGGCGCCCGACCAGTCGGCCTCTAGGGTCAGGTCCCGGGCCTGATAGGTCTGGTTTCCCGGCACCAGGAAGCCGTCCTCCTGCTCCTCTACCTTTATATCAAACCGGCGGAGCATATCCAGCGTCATATCCACATAGCCCCGGGATTCCAGAGGTGTGGTGAGGACGATCCGGCTGTCTCCAGGCAGCAGAGGCAGGGCATAGAGCAGCCCGGTGATAAACTGGCTGGACACGTTGCCGGGAAGGGCATAGGCGCCCGGCTCCAGCTGACCCGCCACAGTCAGGCAGGCTCCCTCCTGCTTCCACAAAATCCCCTTTTCCTCAAACAGGCGGATGTAGGGACCCTGTGGCCGCTCCATCAGCCGCCCCCGGCCGGTAAAGTGGCCTCCGCCCCGCACAGCCAGGGCCACCGGGATAAGAAAGCGCAGGGTGGAACCCGACTCGCCGCAGTCCAGCAAAGGCAGTCCATCCGCCTGTGCCGGCTGCCCGCTTTTCAGGGCGGCTACACAGTCCTGGGTGGCCTGAATATCCTCGGAAACCGCCAGGTTGGAGAGCTTGCCCTCCCCCTGGGCCAGCATGAGGGCCAGCACCGCCCGGTGGGTCTGGGACTTGCTGGAGGGCGGGGTGACCGCTCCCTTCAGCGTTCCCGGCAGAATGGTCACATTCATGTCAGTTTCCTTTCCACATGGGGGTCAGAGCCTCCAGCAGCGCCTTACGGGGCATGGCGTGGGGGACGGCCTTTCCCAGCTCCTCCAGCACGATGAGGCGGATATCGCTGCCGGCGTTCTTCTTGTCCAGGCCCACCGCCTCCACCAGGGTATCCCAGGGACAGGGGATGGTGAGGGGCAGCTGGTACTCCTTTAATATATTCTGGATGGTCTCGGTGGTTCCGGCGGGCGTGATGCCCATCTGTTCCCCCAGCCGGGTAGCCACGCACATCCCGGCGGCCACCCCTTGGCCGTGAGTCCAGATCTCGTAGTGGCCTGCCAGCTCAAAGGCGTGGCCGATGGTGTGACCGAAGTTCAGCACCATCCGCTCGCCGGTGTCCCGCTCGTCGTTGAGGACAACTTTGCGCTTGATGTCGCAGCAGGTGTGGATAACTTCCTCGATGTGCTCCATCACGCCGTCCCGTCCGCCCCAGGCAGCCAGCTTGTCAAAGAAGGCCCGGTCCCGGATACAGCCGTACTTGATGACCTCGGCCATGCCGTCGGAGAAGGTGCGGTCGGTGAGGGTGGTGAGCACCTCCGGGTCAATGAGCACGCCCTTGGGCTGCCAGAAGGCTCCGGCCAGGTTCTTGCCTGCGTGCAGGTCGATGGCTACCTTGCCGCCCACGGAGGAGTCCACCTGAGCCAGGAGGGTGGTGGGAATCTGGATGTAATCTACACCCCGCAGCACCGTGGCGGCGGCAAAGCCCGCCAGGTCGCCCACCACGCCGCCACCCAAAGCAACCACGGCGTCGGTACGGGTGAGTCGGGCGGCCATCATGGCCTCCCACAGCTCCTGGAGCCGCTCCACACACTTGCTCTCTTCCCCGGCGGGAACGGTGTGGAGCACGGCGGCAAAGCCGGCCTTCTCCAGGCTGTCCAGCACCCGCTGGCCATAGAGGGGACCTACCGTGCTGTCGGTGACCACAAAGAGGGCCTTAGCCCGGGGCAGCACCGCCTTGCACCGCTCTCCCACCCGGTCCAGGAGCCCACGCTCAATTTCAATGTCGTAGGCCCGGCCAGGCAGGTCTACCGTCAGGATTTTACTCATTGTCCATCCACCTTCTCTTTGCAGATCCGGCCCTCCGCCAGGAGAGTACAAAGCCGGTCGCCGTTGCCCTGCTCCAGGGCCTCCCGGTACTCCTGGAGGCTGCCGATCATCTGGTCCAGCTCCTGGAGCAGGAAGGTCCGGTTCTCCAGAAACAGGTCGGTCCACATGTGCTCGTTGAGCCAGGCCACCCGGGTCAAATCCATGTAGCTGCCCGCCGAGTAGCCCTTGTGCATTTGAGCTCGGGGGCTTTTGACATAGGCATTGGAGATGACGTGGCACATCTGGGAGGTGTAGGCGATCATCTCGTCGTGGTGCTCCGCGGTGGTCACCGTCAGGTGAGCAAAGCCGGCAGGGGTGAGGAGCTTTTTCACCCGGTCCAGCAGCAAAATATCGTCGGCCTGGGGCGGGACCACTACCATGGGCGCCCCGTCAAACATATCCGCCTTGCTGTTGGCAAAGCCGGAGAACTGGGTGCCTGCCATGGGGTGGCCGCCCACAAAGGTGAAGCCATACTGCTCCGCCAGGCGGAAGCCCACCTTGCAAACCTCCTGCTTGACACCGCAGCAGTCCATCACCAAAGTGGTGCCGGGGATGTGAGGAGCCATGTGCTCCAGATACTCCATGGTCACCTCGGGGTACAGGGCCACCAGCAGCAGCTCACACTCCCCGATGGTGTTCTCGTCCAGGTCGCCCGCCAGCACCCCCTGGAGCTTGGCAAAGTCCTGGACCACCCGGTTTCCGTCATAGCCGTACACGGTGGCGCCGCTGCGCTCGTAGGCCTTGGCCAGGGAGCCTCCGATGAGACCCAGGCCTGCAATTCCAACTACCATGCCAGCCTCCTTACTCCTCGCTCAAGGCGGCGGCACGCACCCGGCGCACCGCCTTGGCCACGTCCTCAAACTGCTCGGGCCGCAGGGACTGGGCGCCGTCGCACAGGGCGTGGGGCGGATCGTTGTGGACCTCGATGATGAGGCCGTCGGCGCCGCAGGCGGCGGCCGCCATGGCCATGGGCTTGACATACCGGACCACGCCGGTGGCGTGGCTGGGGTCCACCACCACAGGCAGATGGGTGAGCTCATGGAGGACGGTAACGGCGGACAGATCCAGGGTGTTGCGGGTGGCAGTCTCAAAGGTACGGATACCCCGCTCGCAGAGGATGACGTTCTCGTTGCCGCCGGCCATGATATACTCCGCGCTCATCAGCAGCTCCTTAAGGGTGTTGGCCAGGCCCCGCTTGATGAGGATGGGTTTCCGGGTCTTGCCCAGCTCCTTCAAAAGCTCAAAGTTCTGCATATTCCGGGCGCCCACCTGGATGACGTCCACGTCCTCGAAGAGAGGCAGGTGGTTGGCGTTCATGATTTCGGTGACGATGGGCAGTCCGGTCTCCCGCTTGGCCTCCAGCAGCAGCTCGATGCCGTCGGCCTTCAGGCCCTGGAAATCATAGGGAGAGGTGCGGGGCTTGAACGCGCCGCCCCGGAGCATGGTGGCTCCGGCGGCCTTGACGCTCTTGGCCACCGAAATAATCTGCTCCTCGCTCTCCACGGAACAGGGCCCGGCAATCAGGGCAAAGTTCCCGTGGCCCACTTTCAGCTTCTGCTCGCCAACTTCGATGATGGAGTCCTTGGGATGGAACTTCCGGTTGGCACTTTTAAACGGCTCAGAAATATGCTTGACCCCCTCTACAATGTCCAGTCCGGTGATCAGGTCGTCATCCAGCTTGCTGATGTCGCCGATGACGCCGATGATGGTGGCGTAGTCTCCCTTGGAAACGTGGGTGCGCAGGTTCTGGGCCTCGATCCACTGGATCAGATCCCGTACCCGCTCTTCCTTGGCGTCCTGTTTTACAATGATAATCATAGCTGTTCTCCTCCTTGCTTCACCGGGCAAATGAAAAAGCCTGCGGTGAAGTGTCATTCACCGCAGGCCTAAAACTTCCCTATTCCCCGCTTACGCGAAACTGGGGAGCCCATTGTTTGCAGCAAAAAACACTCTTACCTTTTTGAACCAAAAGCCAAAAAAGTAAAAGTAGCCAAAAAAGTAAGCCGCAAACTGCTTCATCATGAAATTTGGCTCCTTTCCTCGTTCTCGCGTTGGGTTGTTTTTATGGTAGCACCGGCTTTTCTCCCTGTCAATCATAAAACAATAGGATATTTTCACAAAATTACACTCTTGCCAAGCCTCCTGCTTTTGTTATTTTGCCGCCATTTCCAGACATAAAAAACCCCCGGGTCTTGCCAGACCCGGGGTAAAAGAGAGGGGAGAGGAAAACCGATGAGAAATCGGTAGAACGTAATATTACCAGCTGTATCCGCTGAAGGGCCAGCCATAGGAGCCGCCGGACTGCTGCTGTTGCTGCTGATTGGACTCCTGCTGGACCTGATTGGCAGCCTCAGTCTGCTCATTCTTCTCGTCGAAGGTAATGGAGAGGGTGATCTTATCGCTGCCCCGCAGAACCGTCAGAGTGGCGGTGTCGCCGGCCTTGTAGTTGCTGGACAGGGCGGCAGTGAGGGCGGAGCTGGAGTCGATGGCGGTGTCGTCAATGGCGGTGATGATATCGCCCTGCTGCAGGCCAGCCTTCTGGGCGCAGGAGCCGTCCGCCACGCTCTCCACATAGGCGCCGGCGCTGATGCCGTAGCGCTGCGCGTACTCAGGCACGGAGGAGACCTGAACACCCATATAGGGCTTACCGGTAACGTAGCCGTGCTCGATGAGGTCGTTAATGATGTCCTTGACATCGTTGATGGGGATGGCGAAGCCCAGGCCCTCGGCAGACACACCGGAGGAGGACTCGGTCATTTTGGCGGAGACCACACCCACCACATTGCCGTAGCTGTCAAACAGGGGGCCGCCGGAGTTGCCGGGGTTGATGGCACAGTTGGTCTGCAGCACGTTGAGGGTGGTGGAAACGGTGTTGCCGTTGGCATCCTGGCTGGAGGTGGTGATGAGCCGGTCCAGAGCGGAGACGATGCCGTCGGTGAGGGTATAGGTCAGCTCGCCCAGGGGGTTGCCGATGGCGTAGACGCTCTCGCCCACCACCAGCTGGCTGCTGTCGCCCAGGGTAACGGCCTGCAGGCCGGTGGCGTCGATCTTCAGCACAGCGATGTCGTTATCCTGCTCGCCGCCCACCAGCTGGGCGGTATACTTGGTGCCGTCGGCGAAGGAGACCTCAATGGTGACGGAGGAATCGTTGGCCGCGTCCTCAATCACGTGGTAGTTGGTGACGATGTAGCCGTCCTGGGTCAGCACAAAGCCGGAACCGCTGGCGGCGGAGGTGGTGGTCTGGCCGAAGATGTTCACCGTGGTGTTCACGGTAATGCCCACGCAGGAGGCCAGGTTGGCCGCGTAGAGCTGCTCGGGAGTCATAGGCTCGCCGTTATTGTTGTTGACTACCGTCTGTACCGTGGGGCGTTCCCCCTCATAGACCACGGTACCGCCCCGGCTCAGGTTCTGATACAGGGCCGCACCGCCCACGCCGGCGCCGCCGCCCACGATGGCACAGGCCAGCACCAGGGCTACGATCTTCTTGGAAAAACCTCTGCCCGGCTTCTTCCGGTTCTCAGGTCCTTCCGGATTGGGAACCGCGGGGGTGGGATCAACGTATTCCCCAAAGCTTCCCCGGTAGCCGTCATTCTCGCTATTATAAAAGTTAAACTCATTGTTTTCCATAACTGCTTCACTCCTCTATGGTCTCTTGGAGGTCCTCCTCCGTTCGACTGGGGCAAGTATAAAGGAAAAATATGAAGAAACCATGAAGAAAAAACATGCGTTTTTTGAATTTTCCCAAAACAAATTTTGACAGCTTATCCAGCTATTCGCTCTCGGGGCGCTCCCGCAAAATGGCGATCACATCCTCCACAGCAGCCTCCGCGTCCGCCCGAACCCCGTCAAACAGGCCCAATTTCACCAGATTCAGGGCGATCAGCAGGACAGTTGGTCCCAAAATCATCCCCAGCACGCCGCCCAGGCGCATACCTACATAGATACTCACCAGGGACAAAATGGGAGACAGACCGGTCTGGTCGCCCACAAATTTGGGCTCGCCCACCCGGCGAAACAGGGCGATCAGTCCCCAAATCACCATCAGACGGATGGCGCCGCCCAGATTTCCGGTAAACAGGTCAATGACCGCCCAGGGCACCATGACGGTCCCCGCGCCGATGATGGGGATAAAGTCCATCACCGCCAGCACCAGGGCCAGCAGCAGGCCGTAGGGCTGATGGATGATAAAGAAGCCGCCCAGCAGGATAAAGAACACACCCACCGACAGGAGAAACTCTGCTTTCAGATATCCTCCGAAGGCCGCCAGGGCAGTATCCCGCACCTGGATCAGAAAGGCCAGCAGCCGCCGGTCGGTGCGCCGGGCCGCCGCGGTGCGCAGGTCGGGGTAGTCGGCGGTGAGCAGGTAGGAGGCCATGATATAGATGATCAGCGCCAGGCCAAAGGAGGGCAGGCTCAGTGCCTTGTCCTTGGCATAGTTCACCAGCCCCTCCAGCATCCCTGGCAGGGTGTTTTTCAGCCACTCCAGCACGCTGTCCCACACCGAATCTACCGTCTCGTTGAGAGCCGGAGGCACCAGGTCCCAGAAGCGGGCAAAAATCTGCTCCAGCTGCTGGAAAATCCCTTCCAGATTGGCCAGCAGGTCGTCCCAGCTCTGCACCAGGGAGATCAGCTGAGCTCCGGCGGCGTAAATGAGGCCGCCCAGCGCCGCGCCCATCAGCCCGAACAGCAGCACCAGCACCAGCAGCGACCACAGCTTTCGGGACCCTCCCAGAGTGCTCCTCAGCCACCGCACCACCGGGTGGAGAATGGCGGCGGTGATGAGGGCGGCCACAAAGGGGGCCAGCAGGGACAGCAGAGGCAGCCCCACCTTCCACAGCAGCCACAATCCCGCCAGCAGCAGCACCAGCCGAATGCCGATCCGGAACCACAGTCTTCCTCTGGCCCGCCAGGTCAGCTTTTGTTCTTTCATCTCATGTCACTCCTTGTTTCCACGCCAAAATGGACACAGCGGCCCCGCACCGGAATTTCCGGAGCGGGGCCGCAAAGAAGATCACTGTTCCCGGTATACCACACCGATGAGGTTGGGACCGGCATTGATGGCGATGACGCCGCCGATGGGATAGACCATATCGGCAGGAGCGCCGAACTCCTCCTCACAGGCCCGAATCAGAGCATCGGCCATGGGGGCGTTGTCCGCCTTGATGACCATGTAGGGGCTGGCCGCCTGACGGGTCTTGCGGCAGCGCTCCATAATGGCGGGGATGATGTTTTTCTCCCCCCGCACCTTGGAGAGGATCTTGGACTCGCCGTTTTCAAAAGTCATGATGGGCTTGAGTCCCAGGGCGTCGCCCACAAAGGCGGCAGCCGCCGACACACGGCCCGACTTCTTGGCAAAGCGCAGGTCCAGCGGGGCAAAGAGCACCCGCACGTGGTCCAGCCAGTCCTGAATATAGGCCACTACCTTGTCCGGATCGGTGCCCACCGCGGCCATCTTGGCTCCCTGAACCACAGCCCAGCCGTAGGTCATGGTGTAGTTGTGGGAGTCGATGATGGTGATCTGGAAATTCTCCCGGGCCTCGGGATGCTCCTCATAAAACTCCTCCCGGGCCTGGACGGCATTCTGATGGGTGGCCGAGCCCTTGGAGTTGATGGAGGTATAGATGAGGTGGGTATAGCCGTTATCGTAGGCCTGCTCAAAGCACTGCTCAAAGACATAGGGGTTGAGCTGAGCATGGGTGGGGATCTGCGGGGCGCTGAGCAGCATCCCGTAAAACTCCTCCGGAGTAAAATCGTAGCCGTCTTCATACTCCTTGTCCCCCATGGCGATGGGGAAGGGGAGCACCTGAATATCCAGCTCCTCCCGCAGGGCGCGGGGGATGTCGGCGGCAGAATCGGTAACCATTTTTACGTAAGCCATAGCGGCCTCCTAAATCAAAATCTTATGTGTCCTCGCGACAGCCTTGCATAGGGGCTGTCTGGGGCCATTATTGCAGAAAGGGCAAGGCTTGTCAAGAAAAGGGAGTCAATCTTTGCGTTTTTCTAATTTGACCCGGGAGCCGTCCGGCTTCTGCAGCCAGGTGTTGTTCAGCTGTCCCTCCAGGTTGGCCTTCACCGAGTCGATATAGGCCCGGCGCAGCTTGCCCCGCTCCTCTTTCTCCTCCTCGGTCAGTTCCCGCTCCTTGGCCAGCCGGGCCAGCTCATTGATGCGGTCAATGTCCTTTTGCTCCATGGTTTTCCTCCTTCCGCCCGGACGCCAGCCGGTCCAGGCGCTGCATCAAAAATTGGGCGCACAGCCCGGTAAACAGTCCTGCCCCCGCTCCGGCAATCACCAGATAGGGCAGGTAGGCCAGCACCGCCCAGGTCTTCATCACCCCGGCGGCCACCAGCAGCTGGCCCAGGTTGTGGCAGATGGCGGCCAGGGGGCTGCACAGCCACAGCTGCTTCACGGTGAGCAGCCGCTTGAGCCCCACCATGGCCAGCCAGCACAGGAGGCCTCCCCCCAGGCTGTAGAGCAGGGTCATCATCTGTCCGGAGAACACCGCGCCCAGAAATACCCGGCTCACCAGCACCAGCAAGGCGTCTCCCGCCCCCAGGGCAAAGACGGTGTACACCGTTACGATATTGGCAAGGCCCAGCTTGACCCCCGGGATAGGCACCGCCACCGGGATCTGGGCCTCCACCATAAAGATGGTCAGGGCAATGGCGGTGAGCAGGGCCAGCCGGGTCACCCGCCGCGCCCCTTTAACCGGCCGCTGCGTCAACCTGGCTCCCTCCTCCCGTGATCTGGATGATGACCTGATTGGGCAGGCAGACGATGGGCTCGCTGCCGTCGCCGATCCACCCCTGGTGGACACAGATCTGGTCCGGGCAGGAGGCCTCACTGATGCAGATGCGCCCCGGCTCCACCTGCACGGTATTGAGCGCTCCGTTCTCCCCCTCGATGACAAAGGAGTAGGGCTCCTTCACCTGGGTCAGGTCGATCTCCCGGAGTACCTGCCCCTTCTGGGTGATCTTGGCGATCCGGGCCTCCTGGGGATTCAGCTTGCGCCATACCAGCACGCCCGCCGACAAAAGCACCACGGCCGCCAGCACGCCGGCAAGGATCTTAGTCTGTTTGTTCATCGGCGGATCACCGTCACTTCCCGGTCCTGGTAGCCGTCAGCCAGGGTAAAGTGCTCCTCCAGGCCTTCGGTCACCGCGATGGAGCCGTCCTGGGAGACAAAGATGGCCTCAAAGTCCATCTCCGGGTGGTTCTTCCAGAACTGGGCGCCCTTCTCCTCCCCCATGACGAACAAGGCGGTGGACAGAGCGTCACACACCGTCCCGTCGGAGCCTACAATGCTCACCGAGTCCACCCCGCTGTCGGCGGGAGCGGCGGTGGCAGGGTCCATGATGTGGCAGTAGGTCTGGCCGTCCTGCTCAAAGTAGCGCTGGTAATCTCCGGAGGTGACCACCGCCTGGTCAGCCACCTCCACAATGGCCAGATAGCCCCCCTCTTGGGAGTTGGGGTCCTGAATACCTACCCGCCAGCGGGAGCCGTCCGGCTTGGTCCCCACCGTCTGAATGTTGCCTCCCAGCTCCAGCAGAGCGGAGGTCACCCCCAGCTCCTTCAGGTCCTGAGAGAGTACCTCTCCCAGGCGGCCCTTGGCCACGGCGCCCAGGTCCAGGGACATGCCGCCCGGCAGACGGGCCTGGCCGGTCTGCTCATCCAGCTCCACCTGGGTGTAGTCGATAGTTCCCACCAGCTGCTCCAGCTCTGCCTCATCGGGCACCCGGTACGCTCCGGTAGGGAAGCCCCAGGCCTGCACGGCGGAGTATGCAGTGAGATCCAGCGCTCCGTCGGTGAGGGCGCACAGCTCCAGACCACGGCTCAAAATCTCCCGGGTATCCTCAGACAGCTCCACCCAGTTCCCGCCGCTGTGGTTCAGCGCCCAGATTTCACTGTTCTCATCGGTGGCCGACCACAGCTTCTCCAGCTTCTGAATGGTCTGCTCCGCCTGATCCAGCCCCTGCTGGGCCTGATCGCCGTAGACGGTGAGCAGCATCACCGTATCCATTGCAAATACCTGGCTGCTCTGGGAGGAAACCTTCTGCTCTCCCCCGCAGCCCGTCAGCACCGCTCCCGCCGCCAGCACACCGGCCAGCAGCAAGCTCAGCCGCCCCTTCACAGCAGCTCCCGGTACATGGCCGCCGCGTCGGCCTTGCCCACGTTGTCGGCCACCAGCAGCACCTCTACCTTTACCACCCGCTCGCCAAAGCGCAGCTCCAGCACGTCTCCCGCCTTCACATCGTAGCTGGCCTTTACCGGCCGGCCGTTGGCGGTGACCCGCTGATTGTCGCAGGCCTCATTGGCCACCGTGCGCCGCTTGATGAGCCGGGATACCTTCAGCCATTTATCCAGTCGCATTGCATTGTCCTTTCCAAAGCAAAAGATAATTTCCAAGAAAAAGGGGCGCCGCCTTCCGCGGCGCCCCCAAGGGTCAGCGTTGCAGTGCTTCAGCCCGCCACCGCGTCCTTCAGAGCCTTGCCAGCCTTGAAGACAGGGGTCTTGGTCTGGGGGATCTCGATCTCGGTGCCGGTCTTGGGATTGCGGCCCACCCGAGCGGCGCGGGTCTTCACCTCAAAGGAGCCAAAGCCCACCAGCTGCACCTTCTCCTCCCGGGTCAGCGCTTCGGCAATGGCCTCCACGGTGGCAGTAATGGCAGCCTCAGCGTCCTTCTTGGACAGCTGGGTCTTATCGGCCACGGCGTTGATGAGTTCGGTCTTGTTCATAGCGTGTCTCCTCCTAAGAATTTGCGCGGCCTTGGGAAAGGCCTGTCCTTTGCGTGGGGCGTTTCAGCCCTCCTGTTGCTTGGCGCGGGCCCAAAGCTCCTCCAGCTGGGCCAGCTCCATCTGGTCCAGGCTCTCTCCCTGGGCCAGCCGCTCCACAGCGCGAAAGCGGCGGATGAACTTTTCGCAGGCCTGAGTCAGCGCCTGCTCGCTGTCCACGTGGAGAAAGCGTCCCGCCTTCACCGCGGCAAACAGCAGGTCGCCCAGCTCCTCCTGGGGGTCTCCGTCGCCCTGAGCGGCGCGGCGCAGCTCCCCCACCTCCTCGTCCAGCTTGTCCAGGGCGGGAGCCAGGTCCGGCCAGTCAAAACCCGCTTTGCGGGCCTTGTCCTGCAATTTTTCTGCCCGGATCAGGGCGGGCAGAGAACGCGCTACCGCATCCAGCGTGTCGCCGGCGGTGCGCTGGTGCTTCTCCTGGCGTTTCTGGGCGTCCCAGGTCTCCAGAGCCTGGTCGCTGTCCTCCGCCTGCACGGTGCCAAACACGTGGGGGTGGCGGAAGACCATCTTCTTGGCCACGCCGTCCACCACATCCTGGAAGGTAAACAGACCTTCCTCCTTGGCCATCTGGGCGTGGAACACCACCTGGAGCAGCACGTCCCCGAGCTCCTCTTTCAGGTGCTCCGGGTTCTTTTCGTCAATGGCCTCTGCGGCCTCGTAGGCCTCCTCCAGCATGTTGCGCCGGATGCTCTCGTGGGTCTGCTCCCGGTCCCAGGGGCATCCCCCGGGGGCGCGCAGCAGAGCCACGATCCGTTCCAGATCCTCCATGCCATAGGAGTCCATGCACTCAAAATCTACCACAACTTCGCTTCCTTCGCAAGGTATTTTTTACGCATCTGTTAAGAAAGATGCAGAATCCGGGCAATTTTCTCTCCCTTTGGCATGAGCGCCAGGTCCTCCTTGGTGATGGCCCGCAGCACAATCACCAGCACGCCGTAGATGACCACCGCCACCAAAATAGCGGCCAGCGTGGACACGGCGTTGCCCATTCTGCCTGCGGCAAACAGCTTGGCCAGCAGGCCGTGGACCGCCCAGGCTCCCAGGCCCATCACCGCGGCGGCGGCGGCGGGCTTGGCAAACAGGGGGATATACTTGGGACAGCCGGGAATGACCCGGGCCATGACAATGAGGTCCAGAATGAGACACAGGGCAAAGCAGAAGATGTTGCCCAGGGGCGCGCCGTAGATGCCCACCTGGGGCAGCACCACTACATTGTAGTTGAGTACGATCTTGATGACGCCGCCGGCCAGCATGATAATGACCGGCAGATTCACAAAGCCGTAGGCCTGCAAAATGGAGTTGCATACCAGCATCATACACACGAACACCGTGGCCAGGCCCAGGGTGGACAGCAGAGGACCGGCCAGCTCCGCGGTGAGGCTGGGGAAAATCAAAGCCATGATGGGCTTGCCCAGTACGTACAGGCCCACACCCATGGGGAAGGCCAGCAGGGCAGAGATGCGCAGGGCGGAACCTGCCACCCGGCTGGCGCCCTTCCGGTCCCGGCGGGCCAGGGTACCGGAGACCGCGGGGATGACCGCAGCGGTAATGGCCGCCATGAGGGAGGTGGGCAGGTTATAGATGTTCAGGGCTCCGTTGTAGTTGCCGTAGAGGGTGCGGCTGGCCGCCTCCAGGGCGTCGTGGAGAGCCCCGGCGGTCTTGCTTCCATCCGCCAGCTGGTCAGACAGCAGGGACATGGAGACGGCCGTTCCCTCCGGCAGAGTGGCCTGCCAGGCCTTCAGGGCGCTCTCCAGCGTATCAAAGTTCATAAAGTCCTTGTACAGGGCCCAGCAGTCGGTATTTTCCAGCAGTGCCCGCTGAAGCTGGCCCTGGACCAGAGAGGAGTCGATGACAGTGACGATACCCACCATGGAGGAGCTGATGGTAATGGGCACGGCGATCATCAGCAGGTTGCGGATGATGGTGGCGTTGGAGTCTGGGGTGTCCTTGGCCAGGCCCTCCCGGCTGCGGCCCATCAGGTAGTTGAGCAGCATGTAGGCCAGGGCCACAATGGTACCCACCGTCACGCCGGTGATGGCGCCGGCGGCGGCGTGGCTCTGGTCGGCTCCTGCCTTTACCAGCCAGTAGGCCAGTCCCAGGCCTACCACCAGCTTACACAGGGCCTCGATGATCTGGGAGACGGCGGTGGGCGTCATGTTCCCGTGGCCCTGGGCATAGCCCCGGAAGGCGGACAGACAGCCCACGCAGATGACCGCCGGAGCCAGAGCGCGGATGCCGGGGGCGGCCTGGTCGTCGTTCATCAGGGCGGCCAGCTGTGCCGAGCCAAAGGACATGATGAGGAAGGACAGCACGCCCAGGGTAAGAAACAGGGCCAGGGACAGCCGGAACACCCGGCGCACCTGATTTTGCCGTCCGGTGGCGTTCGCCTCGCTGACCAGCTTGGACACGGCCACGGGCAGGCCCGCGGTGGAGATGGTGAGCAGCACGGCGTAGATATTATAGGCATTGCCGAAGTCGGCGCTGCCCTGCTCCCCGATGATGTTGATCAGCGGGATCTTGTAGAACATGCCGATGAGTTTGACCACCATGATACCCACGGCCAGGATGGCGGCTCCGCCGAAGAAGGTGTTTTGTTTTTCCGGCCGGGCCACCCGGCGGGGTGCATGACTGTGTTGGGCCATTCGTTAGGTCCTCCTTGTATTTTGGAGAGTCAGGCGGCGCTGCCGCCCGGATGATCTCAGGCTTGCGGGAAAATTTTCGGCAGGGCGTAGTGCTCCACCTCATAGCGGATGCGCTCCAGGTCCAGGGTGAAGAACTCCCCCTTCTCATATATGACCTGTCCCCGGGCCATATTCATCTCCACATTGGAGCCACGGGCGGCGTAGACCAGATTTTCCTCCACGTCGTGGCAGGGCATCAGGTTGGGGGCGCTGAAGTCCACCAAAATGAGGTCGGCCATCTTCCCCGGCGCAATAACGCCGGTGTCCCGGCCCAGAGCCTGGGCCCCGTTGACGGTGGCCATGGCAAGCGCCTCGTGGGCGGTGACCGCCATGGGGTCATGCTGGACCCCCTTGTGGAGGATGGCAGCCAGCTTGATCTCCTCAAACAGGTCGGTATTGTTGTTGGAGGACACGCCGTCGGTGCCCAGGGTCACGTTGACCCCAGCCTTCAGCAGCTGGGGCACTCGGGCCACGCCGGAGCCCAGCTTCAGGTTGGACACCGGGTTGTGGACGGCGGTAATGTGCTTTTGAGCCATAAGGGCCATGTCCTCGTCGGTGACCCACACACAGTGGGCGGCGGTGCCTCCCCGCTCCCACACGCCGTACTGGTCCAGCAGGGCGATGGGGGTCTTTCCGTATTTCTGAAGGCAGCTCTCATGCTCCAGTTTGGTTTCGGAGATGTGCACCTGCATGCCCAACTTGTGCTGGGCGGCGTAGTCGGCCATCCACTGCCACAAGGGCGGGTTAGAGGTATACTCCGCGTGGATGGAAGCATCCACCAGAATCTGCCCGTCTCCCGCGCCGTGCCACTGCTCCGTGAGCTCCTGCTGGTTGCGGCAGTCGTTACACTTTTCGGGGGAAAAATCCTCGGGCGCGCCGAAGTACACCCCGCCGCAGGACAGGTTGGCGGAGATGCCCGCCTTCATGATCTCCTGGGCGATGGTACCAGTGTGCATATACATATCTGCAATGCAAGTGGTGCCCGCGGCGATCATCTCGGCCAGGCCCAGAGCCGCTCCGGCGGCCACGGCCCGGTCGTCCAGTCGGGCCTCGGCGGGGAAAATGAAGTCATTGAGCCAGTGCTGCAAATCGTGACCCCCGCCGTAGCCCCGCATAAGGGTCATGGGCACGTGGGTGTGGCAGTTTACAAGGCCGGGCATCAGCACCTTACCCTTGCCCTCCACCACCCGGTCAAAGGTTCCCTCCGGGCGCACCGTCCCCACGGAGACGATTTTCGTTCCCTCTACCGCCACAAAGGCGTTCTCCAGCACCGGCTGGGCGGGGTCCATGGTCACAGCGGTGACGTTGGCAAATAAAACAGACATCTGTGGTTTACTCCTTACAAATTACGAACTCCATCACATCTCCCGCAGGCAGGCGCGCACCAGGGCGGAGAAGTCCTCCCGGGCGTGCTCCCCGGCGATGAGGACCTCCTCCTCGCTGAGAGGCTGGTCCAGAATACCGGCGGCCATGTTGCTAAGCAGGGTAAAGCCCAGCACCTCCATGCCGCAGTGGCCTGCCACAATGACCTCGGGGGCGGTGGACATGCCCACCGCGTCGCCGCCCAGGATCCGGGCGGCCCGGATCTCCGCCGGGGTCTCGTACTGGGGACCGTAGCAGTAGAAGTAGACGCCCTCCCGCAGGGTGAGGCCCAGCTTCTGGGCGCAGTCCCGGGCCACCTGGCGCAGGCGGGGGGTATACAGCTTGGAGGCATCGGGGAAGCGCACCCCGAACTCGGGCAGGTTCTCGCCCCGCAGGGGAGACTCGGAGAACATTTTAATGTGGTCGGTAATGAGCATCAGCTCTCCGGCCTTCCAGTCGGTCTTCACACAGCCGGCGGCATTGGTGACCACCAGGGTGTCGCAGCCCAGCAGACGCAGCACCCGCACCGCGTAGGTGACCTCCTCATAGGAGTAGCCCTCATAGTGGTGCATCCGGCCCTGCATCACCGCCACCTTCTGGCCCTCCAGGGTGCCGAACACCAGACGGCCCTTGTGGCCCGGTGCGGTGGAGGCCTTGAAATTGGGAATGTCTTTGTAATCCACGGCGATGGGATTTTCCACCTGGTCACCCAGATAACCCAGGCCGGAACCCAAAATCATAGCCACCTTAGGGACAAAACTGCCCAGGCGGGCGCGTAAAAAGTCCGCGCTCGCCCGGTAATGCTCTATGGTATAGGACATGGCAGCCTCCTTACAGGCTTCCGCCGCACCGGCGGCAGAACTGGTCGTCCTTGCCGCACACCGCGCCGCAGTTGGGGCAGGTGCGGGACTGGCGCAGGGCAGCGATGCGCTCTCTGAGCTCGGCGATCTTTCCGGAGAGCTCGTCGGCCTGGGTGAGCAGGCCTGCGATCTTCTCCTCGTCCTGGCTCTCCCCCTTGTGGGTCTGGTACATCACTTCGCCCAGCTGGCGCAGCACGTCGTTATACTCTCCGCTCAGGTCAAACAGCTGCACATTCAGCTTGGCCACGTCCACCATCTGGCCGGCCCGCTTGCCCGCCACCCGTGCGGTGCCTGCCGCGGCGTCGGCTGCATCGGCCGCCGTGCTCCGGATTCGGTCCAGCAGTTCCTTCACCTTGTCGTCCATATCCACGTGCTCCTTTCCGTGTCACAACCCCTGGTATTTTTTGGTTTGTTTCATTAGTTTTCACTATTTTACACCATTGGATAGGAAAAATCAACGGAAAAGGCCTGTCTTCCCACTCTATCTGCCGATTGCCCCGGGGTGGAATTTATGATATACTTCTTTTGACAATTTCATGCGCCCGGAGCCCGCCCTGCAAGCCGGCTCTGGGGAGATTGCATGAAGATGCACATGGGGGCAGATCGCCCGGGGAGGTGACTGTCCCTGTTTGCCTGGCAGGGACGTCCGGGAGCTTAAGGAGGGACGCGCGTGAATCTGGAGCTGTCACTGAAACAAACCTTGAAATTGACCCCGCAGATGCTCCAGTCCATGGAGGTGCTGCAGATGAGCACCCAGGAACTGGCGGACTACATTCAGGACCTGGTCCAGATGAACCCCGCCGCCGAGCTCACCGAGCCTGCCGCCCAGAGCGACGAGAGCGAGGAGATGTGGCGGCGCCTGCAGTCTCTGGCCGATGCCGACCACCAAAACCGCCAATATCTCTCCCCCGACCGGGAGGAGCTGGACCCCCTGGCCCGGGTAGGCACCGACGGCGGCCTGGGCGAGACCCTGGTACTCCACCTCACCCGCCAGCTGGAGCGCAGCCACGCCTCCACCCTGGTGCTGCGCGCGGCCCAGTTTCTGTGTGCCTGCCTGGATGAAAACGGCTATCTCCGGGATGAGCTGGAGGACCTGTCCCAGGCCTCCCGTCTGCCCTTGAACGCCCTGGAACAGGGCCTTCATCTGATTCAGAGCCTGGACCCGGCTGGGGTGGGCGCCCGGGATCTGTCCCAGTGCCTGGCCCTGCAGCTGCAGCGCCGGGGCGAGACCGGCCCCGCTCTGGAAATTGTCCTCCACCACCTGGAGCGGCTGGGCCGCAAACAGTACCACGCCATTGCCCAGGAGATGGGCATTTCTCAGAAGGAGGTCCTGCGAGCTCAGAGTCTCATCCAGGAGCTGGATCCCCGCCCCGGCGCCGCCTTTGCCAGCCGGGACGAGACCTCTTACCTGGTCCCCGACCTGGTGGTTATCCAGGATGAACAGGGTCTCACCGTGGCCTACCAGGATTCCTACCTCCCCGGCCTTCATCTCAGTGGCTACTACTGCAAGCTGCAAAAGCAGAGCGCCGACCCGGAGGTCAAGCAGTACCTCACCGACAAAATTAAGCAGGCCCAGTGGGCCATTCAGGCGGTGGAGCAGCGCCGCTCCACCCTGCTCTCCTGCGCCCAGGTCATTGTGCGCCGGCAGGAGAGCTTCTTCCGCCCCGGGGGGCACCTGTCCCCTCTGCGCCTGGCCGATGTGGCCCAGGAGCTGTCCATCCACGAGTCCACCGTCAGCCGGGCCATCCGGGAGAAATACCTGCAGTGCAGCCGGGGCGTATACCCGCTGAGCTTTTTCTTCTCCCGGGAGGGAGGCACCGAGGGCACCTCGGTACACCAGATCAAGGAGCGGCTGCGGCAGCTGGTGGACCGGGAGGACAAGAAGCATCCTCTCTCCGACCAGAAGCTGTGTGAGCAGCTGGAGGCGGAGGGCTGCGCCATCTCCCGGCGCACCGTGGCCAAGTACCGGGACGAGCTGGGCATCCCCAGCGCCTCGGGGAGAAAAGAGATCCACTAAGGAGTTTATATGAAACATTATCGCGCCATCTGTTTTGACTTTGACTATACCCTGGGCGACTCCACCGACTCCATCGTGGGCGGCTTCCAGTACGCCTTTGAGCGCATGGGCCTGCCCATTCCCGACCGTGACACGGTGCGGGGCACGGTAGGCTACCTGCTGGAGGACGCCTATGAGATGCTCACCGGAGACAGCGACAAGGAGCACCGCGCCCAGTTCCGCGCCTACTTTCTGGAGGTGGCCCGTCCCCGCCAGGTGGAGGAGACCACCCTGTTTCCCGGCACGGCGGAGCTGCTGCAAGGCCTCCACAGCCGGGGCGTGCGCCTGGGCATCGTAAGCACCAAGACGGGAGAGACCATCTCCCGCATTATGGAGCGCTTTGGTCTGCGGGACACCCTGGAGATCATTCTGGGCAGCTACGACGTCACCCACCACAAGCCCCACCCGGAGGGCATTTTGAAGGCTCTGGACCAGATGGGTGTGGCTCCGGAGAAGTTGCTCTACTGCGGAGACACCATTCTGGACGCCCAGGCTGCCCAGGGTGCGGGGGTGGACTTTGCCGCCGTTCTCAACGGCACCACCCAGGCGCCGGCCTTTGCCCCCTACCCCTGTGTCCATATCGCTCCCGACCTTACCGAGCTGGCCCAGTGGCTGGAGGGCAGAGCGTGAAGTATTATTTTGCCCCCATGGAGGGAGTCACCGGGGCGGAGTTCCGCCGCGCCCACCACCAGGTGTTCGGCGGCGTGGACGCCTACTACATGCCCTTCCTCTCCCCCACCCAGGACCACGTGTTCACACCCCGGGAGCTGCGGGGGATTTTGCCGGAAAACAACCCCGGTTTTCGCGCCGTGCCCCAGCTGCTCACCCGGAATGTGGAAGATTTCCTCTGGGCCGCGGGAGAGCTGGCGGCCATGGGCTATGACGAGGTGAACCTGAACCTGGGCTGCCCCTCGGGCACCGTCACTGCCAAGGGCAAGGGCTCAGGACTTCTTCAGCGCCGGGACACCCTGGAGGAGTTGTTAGAAGGTATCTTCGCCAAAACTCCGGTCAAGCTATCCATAAAAACCCGGCTGGGCTGGGAGGACCCCAAGGAGTTCGGCCCCCTGCTGGAGCTCTTCTCCCGCTACTCTGTCTCCCTGCTCATCATCCACCCCCGGGTGCGCCAGGACTTCTACCGCGAAAAGGTCCGCCTGGACGCCTTTGCCCAGGCGCTGGAGGTCTACCCTGGGCCGGTGTGCTTCAACGGCGGTCTGGTCACCCCCGAAGATTGCAAGGCATTTCACGCCCGCTTTCCCCAGGTGGAGCACGTGATGATCGGCCAGGGTCTGCTGGCCGACCCTGCCCTGACCCGGAAGGCCAAGGGCGGAAGCGCCGCCACCGTGGACGAGCTGCGCGCCTTCCACGACCTGCTCTACCGCACCTATCTCTCCCTCTTCTCGGGAGAGCGGAGCACCGTGTTTCACATGAAGGAGCTGTGGAGCTACCTCTCCCGCCTGTTTGAGGACAGCGCCCGCCCCCTGAAAAAAATCCGCAAGGCCGACCGCTCCGCCCCCTACGAAGCGGCAGTGGAAGAGATGTTTGCCCGGCCTCTGCGTCGGGACGCCCTCTGGGAAGAATCTAACATAGATTTGTCTTGAATCGCCGGGATGTGGTGTGCTATACTCTAAAATGTAGAATTTTGTGCGCCGCGGTCTGGCAGTCAGGCCCCAATTGGGCGCGGAAAGGTTGTGAAGCCCCATGAAAAGTCGAAGTCGCCACCGGGACACCGTACATGCGCTGTCACGAACGGCGGAGGACGCGGGGCCGCATCCTCTTGATCCGCCGCTCCGGGGCCGGCATGCGGAATAGCCGCACCGTCCCCTGACCAATTCGTAACAGCCGCAGGAGCGATCCTGTGGCTGTTTTCCGTCCCGGATACTCCGTGACTTCAGAGGGGGAAACCATATGCACGAGAATTATGATCTGGACCAGCTGCTGGAGCTGGTCCGCACCAAGCAGTTCCGCCGCCTGCGGGAGCTGCTGGACGATATGAACGAGGTGGACATCGCCGAATTTCTGGACGAACTGGGTCCGGAGGAGACCATTCTGGTCTTCCGTCTGCTGCCCAAGGAGGTAGCCGCCGAGGTGTTCACCGAGCTGGAGGACTCCGACGATCAGGAGCGGCTCATCAACGCCCTGAGCGATAAGGAGCTGCGGGAGGTGCTGGACGAGCTGTACCTGGACGATACCGTAGACCTCATCGAGGACATGCCCGCCAACGTGGTCAGCCGTATCCTGCGCAACACTGACGCCACCACCCGCACCCAGATTAACCAGCTGCTCAACTATCCCAAAGATTCCGCCGGCTCCATCATGACCACCGAGTACGTCTACCTCCACCCCAACGCCACCGTGGAGGAGTCCTTTGCCCGCATCCGCAAGGTCGGCATGGACAAGGAGACAGTGTACACCTGTTACGTCACCCAGCGCCGGGTGCTGCTGGGCGTGGTCACGGTGCGCCGGATGCTCCTGTCCTCCTACGACACCCGCATCGGCGACATCATGGAGACCAACGTCCTCTCGGTAAACACCCATGAGGACAAGGAGGACGTGGCCCAGCTGCTGAACAAGTACGACCTGTACGCTCTGCCCGTGGTGGACGGTGAGGACCGGCTGGTGGGCATCATCACCTTCGACGACGCCATGGACGTTATCGAGGAGGAGACCACCGAGGACTTCGAAAAGATGGCCGCTATCCTCCCCTCCGACAAGCCCTATTTAAAGACCGGCGTGCTGGAGACCTGGAAGGCCCGCATCCCGTGGCTGCTGCTGCTGATGCTCTCGGCCACCTTCACCGGCATCATCATCACCAGCTTTGAAAGCGCCCTGGCCGCCTGCGTGGTGCTCACCTCCTTCATCCCCATGCTCTCGGGTACCGGCGGCAACTCCGGTTCCCAGTCATCGGTGGCCGTGATACGTGCCTTATCACTGGACGAAATCGACTTTTCCGACATGGTTCTGGTGGTATGGAAGGAGATCCGGGTGGCAGTGCTGTGCGGCGTGTGTCTGGCCTGCGCCAACTTTGTGAAAATGATGATCGTAGACCGGTGGCTCATGCACAACCCGGAGGTCACCCCTCTGGTGGCTCTGGTAGTGTGCCTTACCCTGGTATTCACCGTCATCTGCGCCAAGGTGGTGGGCTGCACCCTCCCCATGTGCGCAGAGAAAATCGGCATCGACCCGGCTGTCATGGCCTCCCCCTTCATCACCACCATCGTGGACGCTCTGTCCTTGCTCATCTACTTCTTTATTGCCACTCATCTGTTGGGTCTGAACACCTAATTACAGAAAGGAAGCTGCTATGTCTCAGGTCAAGCGGGGTATTTCCCCACTGTCCCTGTTCAAGCAGGGAAAACTTATCATTTTTGGCGTACTGCTGGCCATTATCTGCTTTGCCGTGGGCTTTTTCAGCGGTGGGCGGCAGGAGAAAGCACCGGTTCTCTCCTCCATCACCGTGGAGAACCAGCTCCAGCAGATCAGCCAGCTGGCCACCGTGCGCTACTCCTATACCAACATGGGGCAGTTTGAAAACAGCAACGAATTTTACGGCATCAAGCTTCCCTTTACCACCAAGAGCTTCATCGTGGCCTATGACGGCACGATCATTGCCGGCGTGGATCTGACCCAGGCCAAGGTGTCCGTCACCGACCAGAAGGTGACCATCTCTCTGCCTGCGCCCCAGATCCTCTCCCACGAAGTGGACCCCAACAGTCTGGAGGTCTTTGACGAGACCACCAGCATCTTCAACCCCATCACCATTGAGGACTACACCGGCTTCCAGGCCGACCAGCAGGGCGTCATGGAGGAAAAGGCCATCCAAAGCGGTCTGCTCACTCAGGCCAAGGACCAGGCCGAGACCGCCATCGGCGGACTCATCACCCCTCTGCTCCAGGAGGGACAGGCCCTGGAGATCGCCGTGGCCGATCCCGAATGACCCTCGCTGAGCTGGAAAAAATGACCCGCCCCGCGCCCTCTGAGAAAGAGCGGCGGAAGGGGCGGGTCTTTCTTATTTTCCAACCCTTTCTGCGGTTGTGTGTTCCGTGCAAAAAAGACGGATAGACATAAAAAATTCATGGTAAATTTATTTTTCAAACGGGGGCAACTATGCTATAATGTCCATAATACCACCATTCTGCCGTCATTTCCGGATTCTGGGCCGAAATGCGGTGAAAATAGAGAACTGATTGGGAGGGCTTCCGGATGAAAAACAAGATTACCGTCGCCATCGCGGGCCAGGAGTACACGATGGTAGCCGAGGAAGACGAAAACTACGTACACCGCTGTGCCACCCTGGTGGACAGCCAGGTGCGGGATGTGATGGATGGTGCCCGTCTGGGCCGCTCCGATGCGGCAGTGCTGGCCGCTATGAACATCGCCGACCAGTTCTTCCGGGAGCAGGAGGCCAGCGAAAATCTCCGCCGCCAGATCAAAGACGGTCTGGATGAGAACGCCCGGCTGAAGATGGAGCTCTCCGAGGCCAAGCGGGAGATCTTCAAACTGCAGAACGCTCACAAATCCTAATTGCCCCGCGCCTCCTGTCCAAGGGCGGGAGGCGCTTACCATGAAATCGGAAGAGGGTTATCCATGCTGGAATTGCTGTCGCCCGCCGGCTCTATGGAGTCGGTGACTGCCGCGGTCCAGAACGGCGCAAACGCCGTCTATCTGGGCTACGGCGACTTTAACGCCCGCCGCAACGCGAAGAACTTTACCCGGGAGGAAGTTGCGGCGGCGGTTTCTTATTGTCATACCCGGGGAACCAAAGTGCATCTCACCTTAAACACCCTGCTCACCGACCGGGAACTGCCCGCCGCCGCCCAGGTGGCCGGGGAGATCAACGAAATGGGAGTGGACGCCGTCATCGTCCAGGACCTGGGCGTGGCCCGGATGCTCCACCAGGTGGCGCCTCAGCTTGCCCTGCACGCCTCCACTCAGATGACCGTGCACAGCCTGGATGGTGTGAAGGAGTGCGCCAAGCTGGGCTTTACCCGGGCGGTCCTCTCCCGGGAACTGAGCCGGGATCAGATCCGCTACATCTGCCAGAACTCTCCCATTGAGATCGAGACCTTTGCCCACGGCGCCCTGTGCATGTGCTATTCGGGACAGTGCTACCTGTCCTCCGTCATCGGCGGCCGCAGCGGCAACCGCGGCCTGTGCGCTCAGCCCTGCCGCCTCAAATACGGCTGGGGCAACCGGGCCAACGAGTACCCCCTGTCCCTCAAGGACATGTCTCTGGCTGACTATCTCCAGGAGCTGGAGGAGATGGGGGTATGCTGTCTCAAGATTGAGGGACGTATGAAGCGTCCGGAGTACGTGGCCATCGTCACCGGCATCTATGCCCGGGCCATCCGGGAGGGCCGCTCTCCCACCCCCGAGGAGCTGGAGCAGTTGGAGGCCGCCTTCTCCCGCCAGGGCTTTACCCAGGGGTACTATCTGGACAAGAAGGGCCCCGATATGTTCGGCGTGCGCCAGGAGAGCGAGCCTCCCCGGGAGCTGTACGCCCAGGCCCGCACTACCTATGAAAGCGGAGAGAACCGCAAGGAGCTCATCCGCATGTACGCCATGATCCGCACCGGCGAACCTGCCCAGGTAGCCGCCCAGGATTTGCTGGGCAACGTGGCCCGGGTGGAGGGCGCTGTCCCTGAGGCGGCCGTCAACGTGCCCCTTACCGCCGAGAAGGTGGAGGGACAGCTCAAGCGCACCGGCGGCACTCCCTACGAGTGCGAGAAGGTCACCGCCTATGTGGATGAGGGGCTCAGCCTGCCCCTGTCCGCCCTCAACGCTCTGCGCCGCCAGGCCCTGGAGGAGCTCAGCCGCCAGCGTGGTCTGCCTCCCCAGCGGGAGAAGGGGGAATTCCACCCCGGCGTGCGCTATGAAAATCCCAAGGGGGCGCCTCAGATCACCTTGTCGGTGCGCAGCGCCCAGCAGATCACTCCTGCCCTGCTGGCTCTGCAGCCCGCCCGCATCTACCTTCCCAGCGACGAGGGAGCCGCCTGTCCTGACGCCATCCGCGCCTGCCAGGAGGCCGGCGTGGAGGTGGCCGTCCTGCTACCCCGCATCTGCTGGGACCGGGAAAAGAACAAGCTGGAGCAGGAGCTGAAGGTATTCCAGGACCTGGGCGTCACCCAGGCTCTGGCCGGTACTCTGGACGGGGTGCAGCGGGCACTGGATCTGGGCTTCACCGTGACCAGCGACTTTGGCATCGGCGTCTACAACAGCCAGACCCTCAAGGAGCTCAAGCGCCTGGGGGTGTCGGCGGCCACCGCTTCCTTTGAACTGAAACTGCCCCAGATCCGGGACCTGTCCAAGGCCATCCCTCTGGAGGCCATTGTCTACGGTCGGCTGCCCCTGATGATCATGGAAAACTGCATCATCCACAACCACACCGGACAGCATAGCTGTACCGGGGTCAATCAGCTCACCGACCGCCGGGGCGAGAAGTTCCCTGTGGTCAAGGCCTGGGGCTGCCGGAACGAAATTTTGAACGGCAAGACCCTGTTTTTGGCCGACAAGGCCGCCGACTACCAGCGGCTGGGCCTGTGGGCGGTGCGGCTGATGTTTACCACCGAGAAGCCGGAGCAGTGCGTCCAGGTGCTGGAGCGCTACCGGGGCCAGGGCCGCTACAAGCCCTTCGACTTTACCCGCGGCCTCTACTACCGCGACGTAGAGTGACCCACTTTTCTTGAAAGAAAAGTGGGCAAAAGAACTTTGGCGGAAAACTTTGTTTTCCTTCTACGCTCTTTGGGAAGGACTCCTTGTGCTGCAAGGCTTCCCTTCTAACCTATCTTTTATCGCTATTTTTGTAATTTCAATTTGATATATAACTATGAGGAGTACCCTATGAACCTGAAAGTCAAAGCCCTCTCCCCCAAAATCGGCAAGGAGATCCCCGCCCCCTTCTACGCCAGCGCCGGCGCTGCCGCCATGGACCTGCACGCCTGCGTGGACGAGCCCGTCACCATCCCCGCCGGCGGCCGGGCCGTCATCCCCACCGGCATCGCCATTGCCCTGCCCTCGGCCCAGTATGTGGCCCTGGTCTTTGCCCGCAGCGGCCTGGGCATCAAGCACGGCGTGGCTCCCGCCAACTGCGTGGGCGTCATCGACAGCGATTACAGAGGTGAAATCATGGTGGGTCTTCAAAACTCTGGGGAATCGGATTATACCATCCAGCCCGCTGACCGCATCGCCCAGCTGATGATCACCCCCGTGGTTCAGGCCCAGGTGGAGCTGGTGGACGAGCTGGACGACACCGACCGGGGCGCCGGCGGCTTCGGCTCCACCGGCCGGTAAGAAAGAGGCGCAGATATGGCCATCATTCTCGCTTCCCAGTCTCCCCGGCGGCGGCAGCTGCTGGAGCAGATGGGTTTTACTGATTTTCTGATCCGGCCCGCCCAGGGCGAAGAGCTTGCCGACCCCAATCTGGACCCCGGCGGGCTGGTGGAGGCTCTCTCCCGTCAAAAGGCGCTGGAGATCTCTGCCTCGGCCGATCCGGAGGATCTGATCATTGCCGCCGACACGGTGGTGGCAGTGGACGGCCAGGTGCTGGGCAAACCCCACAGCACCCAACACGCCCACGAGATGCTCGCCGCCCTCTCCGGCCGGGAGCACACCGTCTACACCGGCGTAACCGTGTGCCGGGGCGGACAGATCCTCACCCAGCACGAGGCCACTGCGGTGCGTTTTCGTCCCCTCACCGCCCAGGAGATCGACGCCTACATCGCCACCGGCGAGCCCATGGACAAGGCGGGCTCCTACGGCATCCAGGGCCGGGGTGCTCTGCTGGTGGAGGGCATCTCCGGAGACTATTTTAATGTAGTTGGCCTGCCGGTGTGCCGGCTGGGCCGCATGCTGACCCAGTTTGGGGTGAATCCCCTCACGGGAATGTAAGGAAAGGAGGAGCGTCGTGAAGGACTTTTTTCGCCACAACGGCGTTTGGCTTCTGGTCATCGCCCTGCTGCTGAGCATCCTCATCGGCCTGACCTCCGCCTTTATGGGGGGCAACGCCGATCCCCTGTCTAACCTGGTCAATACCGTCACCGCTCCCGTCCGCAGCGGCATTGCCGCTGCCGCCGACTGGGCGGAGGGCGTCTATTCCTACGTGTTCCACTACGGCGAGATCCAGCAGCAGATGGAGGAGCTGGAGCAGGAGAACGCGGAACTGCGCAAAAAGATCCGCCAGGGCGAAGCTGCCTCCCAGGAAAACGAGCAGCTCCGGGAGCTCTTGAATCTCCAGGCCAAGCGGGAGGACTTTGTCTTTGAGTCGGCCAAGGTGACAGCCCGCTCCACCGACAACTGGCGCTCCACCCTCACCCTCAGCAAAGGCAGCAATGCCGGCGTGGAGAAGGGAGACTGCGTTATTACCGAGACCGGCCTTCTGGTGGGCGTGGTCAGCAGTGTGGGCACCAACTACTCCATCGTCAACACGCTGATCGATACCGGCACCGAAATGGGCGGCATCATCACCCGCACCAACTCCGCCGGCGTGCTGGAGGGCGATTTGGCCCTCATGCAGGAGGGCAAACTCCGCCTGAGCTACCTGCCGGACGAGGCCCAGCTGGTGGCCGGTGACGAGGTGCTCACCTCGGGCAACGGGGACGTGTACCCCGCCGGCCTTGTGGTAGGCCAGGTGGAGAGCGTCTTCACCGACGCTTCCGGCCTTACCCGCTACGCCATCGTCACCCCCGAAGTAAAGCTGGACCAGCTGGTTGAGGTCTTTATCATCAAGGAATTTAACATCGTGGAGTGATAGAGACCCCGCGCTGTTGGAAAGGAGGTCCCCATGACCCGTCGGGACCAGATACACAAATGGTTCGTCTATGCGCTGGCTCTGGTGCCGGTGTGGCTGCTGGACGAATTTGTCCTCAACCGCGTTCCCCTCTTCGGCGTGGTCCCCATGCTGCTGCCTTTGACGGTGGTAGCGGTGGCCGTGCTGGAGGGTTCGGTGGCCGGAGCAGGCTTCGGCATGGCAGTTGGCCTGCTGTGGGAGCTGGCCTATCCCGGCGGCTCCGGCATTCTGGTCTTTGGCATGACTTTGGCCGGAATGCTCACCGGCTCCATCGCCCAGTACGCCCTGAGCCAGTCCTTTGTCAGCTGCCTGCTGTGCTCCGCGGGGGTGCTGGCCATGATTGACGGTGCCCGCATCGTCCGCTACCTCTTCGTCCAGGCGGAGACCCTGGACGTGCTGCTCCAGGTGGCCGCCTCAGAGATCGCTGTCTCTTTGTGCTTTACTCCCTTCATCTATCTTTTGTTCCGCATGGTGTTTCGCCGGGTGGGCGGCACCAAACTGGCTTAGACCCTCTTGTGAGAGGAGGTTTCCATGGATCACAAGCAATTTTCCCGCCGGGTGGTGGGCGTGGTGGTCATGCTGGCCCTATTGCTCACTTTCCTGTGCTCCAACCTGTACACCATCCAATATACCAACGGGGCGGAATATGCCGAGCAGTCGGTATCCCAGGTTTCGGAAACGGAGACCGTAGCCGCCAGCCGGGGCAACATCCTCGACCGCAACGGCAAAGTGCTGGTCTCCAACCAGGTCAGCTACAACGTCACCTTGGATCTGAACCTGTTGGGTAACGAGGAAAAGAATCGGTGCGACACCATTCTGGCCCTCACTCAAACCGCCACAGAGCAGGGTGTGACCTGGACAGACACCCTCCCCATTACCACCCAGCCCCCCTTTGAATACACCACGGAAGATCCCTTCTATACCACTTCCGTCAACGAGGAGGGCGAGACAGAGTACAATCTCACCTCCCTGGGCAAGCTGGCCGTCAACCAGAAGTGGATCGAGGATCCCTCAAAGCAGAACGCCTCGGACAGCAGTACCGAGGAGAAAACCGGTCTGATGGACAAGATCAAAGCCTTCTTCGGCATGGGCGGCAGTCAGGAGGAAACCGAGGAGGAAGAGCCCTACCGCCTGCCCACAGCGGAGGAACTGCTGGGCAAAATGTGCAAGAGCTTTGACATTGCCGGCAACGGCAAGGTGGACGAAAAGCAGGCCAAGGCCAACGGGGAGACCGTGCCCACCCTGAATATCGGGGACATGGACCCCACCGACGCCCGCACCATCGCCGGTATTCTCTATGAACTGTACTACCGCGCCCGCATCAACAGCTGGCCTCCCTACACCTTCGCCACCGATGTGAGCATCGACTTCATCACCCGGGTAAAAGAATTGAATCTGCCCGGTGTAGAGATCGAGACCACCAGTGTGCGCAAGTATAACACCGAGTACGCCGCCCATCTGCTGGGCTACACCGGCGCCATTACCAGCGAAACGTGGCCCACCTACAAGGAAAAGGGCGGGTACACTATGAACGACTACGTGGGCATCACCGGTGCGGAGTCCGCCTTCGAGTCCTATCTCAAGGGTACCTCAGGTACCCGTGCCATCAAGCGCAATGAGAGCGGTAAGATCATCTCCTCCCAGTGGCTCACCGATGCGGAAACCGGAGAAAGTCTTGCCCCGCAGCCCGGCCAGAACGTCTTCCTCACCATTGACATTGATCTGCAGCAGCAGGTGGAGGAGATTCTGGCCAGCGGCGTAGCCGGCCTGCAAAGTAAAGAGACGGAGGGTGCGGCCTGCGTGGTGCTGGATGTAAACTCCGGCGATGTGCTGGCCTCCGCCTCTTATCCCACTTATTCACTGACTACCTTCTCCCAGGACTACAACAGCCTGGCGGAAGATCCCCTGAAACCCCTGCTGAACCGTGCTCTCCAGGGCCTGTATCCCCCCGGATCTACCTTTAAAATGATTACCGCCATTGCGGCGCTGGAGTCAGGGATCGTGGAACCTGATACCCAGATCGATGATAAGGGTGTCTATACGTTCTACTCCAGTCCTCAGCCTCAGTGCTGGTACTACCGGCAGTATAGACGCACCCACGGCCTGCAAAATGTAAGCCAGGCTATTATGAACTCCTGCAACTACTATTTCTATGAAGTAGGCCGTCTGGTAGGCATCGATCTGCTGGATCAGTATGCCGCCATGTTTGGTCTGGGACAGAAGACCGGCATCGAACTTACTGAGCAGGCCGGCGTGGTGGCCAGTCCGGAATTTACCGAATCTCTGGGCGGCACCTGGCACGAGGGCAACATCCTCTCCGTGGCCATCGGTCAGGAGAGTACCCAGGTCACCCCCATCCAGTTGGCCAACTATATTGCCACCCTAGTCAACGGCGGTACCCGCTACTCCACTCACCTGCTGAAAACGGTGAAGTCCAACGACTTCTCCCAGGTCACCTACAACTATGAGCCCAAGGTGCTCAGCCAAGTGGAGATGGAGGAGGAAAACCGAGAGGCCGTTATGGAGGGCATGCTTATGCTTACCACGGAGGGTTCCGTATCCTCTGCCTTTAAGGACGTCCCCGTCTCGGTAGGTGCCAAGACCGGTTCCGCTCAGGTCAGCTCTCAGACCAACTCCAACGCCGTTTTTGTATGCTTTGCCCCCTACGACGATCCCCAGATCGCCGTGGCCATCGCGGTAGAGCACGGCGGCAGCGGCTCGGAGCTGGGCAAGATCGCCGCCCAGATCGTCACCGCCTACTTCTCCGTCCAGGGGGAGCAGGGCACCATTACTCAGGAAAACACCCTGGTACCCTGAGTTTTTCCCGTTCACAACCGCCCGGCGGTTTTGAAATATGATGTGTTTGCCCCTCCCTGTATGCGGGGCAGAAAGGAGACACAAGAAAATGTCTGAATGTACGCACGACTGTTCTTCCTGCAGCGCCGACTGCGGCTCTCGGGACCTGCGGGCTCCCGCCAATTCCCGTTCCAGCATCAAGCGGGTCATTGCCGTAGTCAGCGGCAAGGGCGGCGTCGGTAAGAGCACCGTCACCGCTTCCCTGGCGGTGGCCATGGCCCAGCGCGGCCACAAGGTCGCCGTTCTGGACGCCGACATCACCGGCCCCTCCATCCCCACCGCCTTCGGTATCCACGAGCGGGCTACCGGAGATGATACCGCTCTCTTCCCCGCCGTTACCCCCAGCGGCATCAAGGTCATGTCCCTGAACCTGCTCACCGCCAACGAGACCGACCCCGTCATCTGGCGTGGTCCTGTCATCGCCGGCGTGGTCACCCAGTTCTGGAGCGACGTGGTGTGGGGCGACGTGGACTATATGTTTGTGGACATGCCTCCGGGAACCGGCGACGTGCCCCTGACCGTGTTCCAGTCCCTGCCCGTGGACGGCGTGATCGTGGTCACCTCTCCCCAGGATCTGGTGTCTATGATCGTCACCAAGGCGGTGCACATGGCTCAGATGATGTCGGTGCCTCTGCTGGGTCTCATTGAGAACTACAGCTACTTCCAGTGCCCCGACTGCGGCGCCAAGCACACCATCTTTGGTGAGAGCCACCTGGAGCAGGAGGCCATGAAGCTGGGTCTGCCCCTGCTGGCCAAGCTGCCCATCGATCCCAAAGTGGCCGCTGCCTTCGACGCGGGCAAGATCGAGTCCCTGGAGACTAACTACCTGGCCGAAGTGGCTGCCAAGCTGGACGTATAACAACATTGCATCGGGCAACCCCTGCCCGGTGCATAAAAAAACACCGTGGATCACTCCACGGTGTTTTTTTATGGATATTTGCTCAGAACTCCACCTTGCCGGTGATGTCGCCGTTGACCACATAGTAGACAGCGGCCTCCTCGGGCTTGGCGTACAGGTCCAGGGTCTTGATCTCCGCCTCGACCTGAGCCTTAACGGCCTCCACCATAGCCTGCTGAGTCATCTCCTTACCCATGTACTGCACGGTCAGGGTAACAACGGGAGCAGCGGGGGCGGCAGCCTTCTTAGCGGGAGCCTTGCGGGCAGCGGGCTTCTTGGCGGGAGCCTTCTCGGCCTTGGGAGCCTCAGCCTTCACAGCCTCGGTCTTGGGGGCGGTCTCAGCCTTGGCGGCCTTGGTGCCCTTATTGAGAATCGCCATGTTTCTTACACTCCTTACTCAGACGACCAGGGCCGTCTCAGATTACAATTACTATTTTATCAGGATTTGGAAGGAACGAAAGAGCAAAAACGACGATTCTTTTCCATATTCCAGGAAGTTCTTACTGCTATTTGTACATTTAAAGTGAATTTTATTACATTTTTTTGAAAGTATAAAAACCCGGCCCCTCCCAGATGGGAGGAGCCGGGTTCGAGCGGATTTAATCAGTGGGAATCTGAATTAGAAGATACCCTGAGCCATCATGGCGTCAGCAACCTTCTGGAAGCCCACGATGTTGGCGCCGGCGACCAGGTCATAGCCCAGGCCATAGCGCTCAGCGACCTCAACAGAGGAGTGATAGATGTTCTTCATGATGCCCTTCAGCTTGGCGTCGACTTCCTCAGCAGTCCAGTACAGACGCTCGGCGTTCTGAGCCATCTCCAGCTCGGACACGGACACGCCACCGGCGTTAACAGCCTTGGAGGGAGCAACGACCATGTGCTTCTGCTCCTTCAGGAACTCCAGAGCCTCGTTGGTGGTGGGCATGTTAGCGACCTCGATGTAGTACTTCACGCCGGACTCAGCGATCTTCTTGGCCCAATCCAGGTTGACGTCGTTCTGGGTGGCAGCGGGCATATAGATGTCCACGTCCTTGACGCCCCAGCACTTCTCACCGGGAACGAACTCGCAGTCGAACTTCTCAGCGTAGGGCTTGCAGTGCATGGGATCCTTAGCACGCATCTCCAGGATGTAGTTCAGCTTCTCCTCGGTGCACACGCCATCGGGATCGTGGATGTAGCCGTCGGGGCCGGCGAAGTAGGTGACCTTGGCGCCCAGCTCAGCGGCCTTCTTCATGATGCCCCAGCCCACGTTGCCGTAGCCGGACATGGCGATGCGCTTGCCCTCGATGGACTCGCCGTCGTGAGCCAGAGCCTCGACCAGATAGTACACGGCGCCGTAGCCGGTAGCCTCGGGACGCAGGATGGAACCGCCGGTGGAAACAGCCTTGCCGGACAGAGCGCCGAACTCGGAAGCGCCCACGATGCGGCGATACTGGCCATACATGTAGCCGATCTCACGGCCGCCGCAGCCCAGGTCGCCAGCGGGGCAGTCGATGTCCTGGCCGATGTGGCGATACAGCTCAGTGATGAAGGCCTGGCAGAAACGCATGACCTCGGCGTCGCTCTTGCCGCGAGGATCGAAGTCGGAGCCGCCCTTGGCGCCGCCGATGGGCAGACCGGTCATAGCATCCTTAAAGACCTGCTCAAAGCCCAGGAACTTGATGATGGACAGGTTAACGGAGGGGTCGAAGCGGATGCCGCCCTTGAAGGGGCCAAGAGCCGCGTTGTACTGCACGCGGTAGCCGCGGTTGACATGCCACTCGTGGTTGTCATCCTCCCAGGTCACGCGGAACTCGATGGCGCGCTCGGGCTCCACCATGCGCTCCAGCAGAGCGACCTTCTCATACTCGGGGTGAGCGTTGATAACGGGCTCCAGAGAGCTCAGGACCTCTTCCACAGTCTGCAGGAACTCAGGCTCGTTGGCGTTCTTCGCCTTGGTGTCGGCCAGAACTCTCTCAATGTACTTGTTCATCGCTACATTCCTCCTACGATAAAAATTTGTGGCTTATACCTTGAAAACTGACAGATTCCCTTCATTTCTTCGATCACGTTTGGAACAAACGTCCGGAAAAGGAAACCTATCACTTATCCTTATGTATAGCATAACATAAAACGCTGGGAAGTAAAGCAAATTTTTTGTGGATGTTACCACAACAAAATAGCTGTGGCTAGTTTTGATTTTCGCTCAATTTTACGGTAATCAAACAATTTGACCGTAATTTTAAACAAAAAATGGTTGAATTCCAAAAGTGAAATTCAACCATTTGTAAATGTCATAGAACTCGTCCCGTTTTGAATGACGTTTTTCTGTCAATCAAAGGCCAGTCCCAGGTAGGCGCGGCGCTCCCAGTCCCAGCGTTCTGCCCGAGCCGGATCCAGCCATTTCAGCATACCAAACTGCAAGTTGTCCCCGGGACAGCGCCAAATTCCAGACCAGGCAGGTAGCAGACGGGGCAGCCAGGTAAGCAGCCGCTCCACTGCCTCCGCCTCGCCCAGCACCTCCTTAGCCAGCAGCGAGCCATCCTCCATCCCCTCGGCGCACAGCAGAGCCACTCCCGCTCCCGTATCCGCGGCGTACAGACCGCCCCCCGGCGTCAGGGCACAGGCTCCGGCCTGATAGGCCACCGCCTCCTCCCCCAGATCAATATGGGGTTTTCCGGCCAGAATGGACTCCCGCAGCCCCTGATAGTGGAAGGGTGTCAGCTTGTCCAGAACAAAGGGCGGCTTTCCCTCCGGTCCCGGACCGGGCTGGGTACGGTGCTCCGTATGGGTAAAGCACTCCCGAAAGCCGTTGGAACCAAAAAAGTTGTGCAGGGAGGGCTCGGCAGGCACCGTGGTCACCGCCGGGATCCCCAAGGCGCGGAAATAGTCGTCCGCCCAGGCAAGCAGCCGCCCGGCCATCCCCTTCCCCCGGCAGTCGGGGTGGGTGGCCACGGCGTAGAGGTAGGCCGCCCGGAAGCGGCCCTCCTCCGGCACCACAAAGGCAGTATCAAACCAGGCGGTCATGGCCTGGACCACACTGTCCTCCTCCAGCACCAGCATCCGCTCCGGCTGGTAGTAGGCCTTAAAAAAGTTGTCTACGTAGGCTCCGTCGTCTCCAAAGGCCAAATACCACAGCTCACGCAGCCGGGGGATATCCTGGACCACAGAACAGCGCAGTCTCTCCATCGCCTCTTCCTCCTTATTGTATATAATGATATAAAAACGGGCGGCAGATTTCTGCCGCCCAAATCAGGATGTGTTGTTACAGCTGGGGGTATACGTCGCTCTTCCGGGGCATCACGATGGCGCATAGGATATACGCCCACAGCCCAAAGGAGGCCATGCACCCGGCGATCACCCAGCCCACCCGCACCAGGGTGGGATCGATGCCGAAATACTCCGCCATTCCGCCGCATACGCCGCAGATCATCTTATCACCATTCTCGGTCTTATAAAGCCGTTTATCCATAACCAATTCTCCTTCCGTACGATTTGTACTCTGTTCTCCTATATCATACGATGGGAAGGATAAAAAAGTGATGGGGACAAGATGAAAAAAGCATTAAGTTTTACTTCTTGCCCGGCTCCAGCTCCCCCTGGGCGTTGAGGTGGACATACTGGATGTTGTTTCCGGTGTTCTTCTGGATATCGTCCAGGCGGATGCCCTCGGTGATGTTGGACACCAGAGAGAAGGCCACGCCGTGGCGCTTGGCACGACCGGTACGGCCAATGCGGTGGATATAGTACTCATTCTCGTCGGGCACATCGTAGTTGAACACCGCGTCTACATCGTCGATGTCCAGACCCCGGGCCGCCACATCGGTGGCCGCCAGCACCCGCAGCTGTCCCTCCCGGAATTTCTGGAGGGTCTTCTCCCGCACCCGCTGCTGGATGTCGCCGTGGATGGCCTCGCAGGTGATGTGGCGCATCCGCAGCAGACCGGCCAGGCGGTCGGTCATATTTTTGGTGTTGCAGAAAGCGATGACCCGGTCATAGCCGCCCATCTCCATCAGGCGCACCATGGTGTCCACCTTCTCGTTGCGCTCCACATCCAGGCGGTACTGGGTGATGTCGGGCTTGTTCTCCTCGTCGGCCCGGACGGTGATCTCCACCGGGTCACGCTGGTACACCCAGGAGATATCCATGACCTCCCGGGAGATGGTGGCGGAAAAGAGTCCCAGGTTGCGCCGCTTGGGCATCAGGTCCAGGATGCGGGTCACGTCCTTGATAAAGCCCATGTCCAGCATCCGGTCGGCCTCGTCCAGCACCACGGTCTGCACCTTATCCAGGCGCACGGTGCGCCGCTTCACGTGGTCCATCAGCCGCCCCGGAGTGGCCACCACGATCTGGGGGTCCTTCTTCAGCTGGGTGATCTGCTTGTCGATGGGCTGGCCGCCGTACAGGCACACGGTACGCACGCCCTCCTTGAAGGCACACAGGTCCCGCAGCTCGTCCCGGATCTGGATGGCCAGCTCCCGGGTGGGGGCCAGCACCAGGCCCTGCACGTCCCGGCTCTCCGGGTCGATGTGCTCCACCATGGGGATGCCGAAGGCAAAGGTCTTGCCCGTTCCGGTGGGCGCCTTGGCGATCACATCCTTATACTCCATAAAATAAGGAATGGAGCCACCCTGTACCGGGGTGGCCTGCACATAGCCTTTCTTGTCAATGGCCCGCATAAGCTCCGGGCTGAGCCCCAGGTCGGCATAGCGAACCTGGTCGTTTACGATCTCGCCGTTAATTTCCATGGTTTGTTTCCTTTCTTTCTGTGTGGTGATCCAAGGCCCTCCCAACCCACACAGTCTGTGCGGAAACGCCCGTGTTCCGGCGCGGCCCCGAATCCGGCAGGGAGCACGCTCCCCACCTCTTACTTTTTCACTCTTACCGCTTCCCTTAAGAAGCGGCATTACATTTTATTATAGTCACCCTTTTCCCCCTTGTCCACCAATATTTTACCCAAATACACCCGCTTATCCCCAATTTTCCTACTTTCCACAGGAAATCCTTTCGTTCCACAACTGTCTTCTTTACTCCCGGGGCGTTTTGCGGTACAATGTAAGCTACGTAAAACGGCCCTGCAGGGCCGGGAGAGGAGGAGCACCCATGACTCAGAGCCTGCTGCCCGGCAGTGTGCTGGCCCTGCCCGACCAGGCGGTCCAGCGACTGATCAAATTGGATAACGGCGACGCCGCCCTGCTGTACTTACATCTGCTGCGCCGCAACGGCCTGGAGGGGCTCCCCTGGCCGGTGGAGCGCAAACAGGCCGCCCTGGAGGCTCTCCAGAGCCAGGGCATGGCCCCCCGTGAGCTCTCCTCCGTCCCCGCCGCTCCCATCCCCGAGCCCGCACCCCCGGAGTACGCCCTGGAGGACATCACCACCGCCCTCAGCGACAAGGCCTCCACCTTCCCCGCCCTGTGCGACGAGGTGGAGCGGCGGCTGGGCAAGAAGCTCACCGCCAACGATCTGAAAATCCTCTATACCCTCTACGACTATTTGGCCCTGCCCACCGAGGTCATCTTCCTGCTGGTGGGCTGGTGCATTGAGGAGATGGAGCGCAAGTATGGCCCCGGCCGCCGCCCCTTCCTCTCCCAGATCCGCAAAGAGGGGTTTGCCTGGGCCCGGCAGGGCATCGACACGGTGGAAGCCGCCGAGCGCCACCTCCAGACCCTGGCCCGGCTTCGCGGCCGCGGCGCCGAGGTGCTGCGGCTGCTGGACATCCCGCCCCGGCCTCTGGTGGAGCGGGAGAAGAACTACATCGCCGCCTGGGACGCTATGGGCTTCGACGACGGCGCCCTGCGGGCAGCCTACGAGCGCACCATCATGAAAAAGCAGTCCATGGACTGGAGTTACATGAACGGCATCCTTCGCCGCTGGCACGAGAAGGGGCTGCACACTCTGGCCGCCATCCAGGCGGGGGACCGGGACCCCCGGCCCGTGCAGGCCGCTCCCGCTCCCTCCCCGGCTCAGGCCGATCGGGAGGCCCAGCAGGCCCGGGAGGATATGGAGCGCATGCGCCGCCTGATGGAGCAGATGAAAAAGGAGGGCTAGTAAATGGCATACGACGCCAACGTGCTGCGCCGGGCCACCGCCCGGCTGGAGGAGAACAAGCGCCGCCGGGAAGACCAGCGGGAGCAGCTGCGGCAGCAGCTCTACGCCCGGGAGCCCCGTTTGGCCAAGCTGGACCGCCAGCTCCAGGGCACCATGGCCCAGCTGGTGGCCGCCTCTTTGCGCAAGGGAGAGGACGCGGGAGCCGCGGTGCGGGCCATCCGGGACAAAAATCTGGACATCCAGCAGGAGCGTGCGGTCCTGCTGGGCGCTATGGGCCTGCCCGAGGACGCCCTGGACCCCAAGCCCGCCTGTCCTTTGTGCAATGACACCGGCTGGCGTGGAGCACAGATGTGCCAATGTTTAAAGGAGCTGTGCACCCAGGAGCAGATCCAGGAGCTGTCCAAACTTCTGGACCTGGGGGAGCAGTCCTTTGACACCTTCCGTCTGGACTATTACAGTCAGACCCCCTGGCCCGGCCGGGGCACCTCTCCCCGCTCCAACATGGATTTGGTATACGAGGTGTGTCTCAACTACGCCCAGAAGTTTGGCCGCTTTGCCATCAGAAATCTGTTTCTCACCGGAGCGCCCGGCCTGGGCAAGACCTTCCTGTCTGCCTGCATCGCCCGGAGCGTCTCCGAGCAGGGGTTCTCGGTGGTCTACGATACGGCGGGCAATATCTTTTCCCAGTTTGAGACCCGCAAGTTCCAGCGGGACACTCAGGGGGTGCAGGAGGCCCGGGACGAGACCCGGCGCTATCTCACCTGCGACCTACTGATTTTGGACGACCTGGGCAGCGAGCTGACCACCCAGTTTGTCCAGTCTGCTCTCTACGAGCTGCTCAACACCCGCCTGGTGGGCGAGAAGCACACCGTCATCTCCTCCAACCTCACCATGGAGGAGGCTGCCCGGCGCTACTCCCCCCAGATCGCATCCCGCCTGATGGGAGAGTACCACGTGCTCCACTTCTTCGGCGACGACATCCGTCTGCTGAAGAAAAATCAGTTTTAAGGCCCAAAAACCTCCGTGCAACCGAAAGTTTACGACGAGATCGGCAAATGCAACCTCAATTTGGTTCCGGTTGCGCCGCTGTTCTGGTAAGCTGGAACCACCTTGAAAGGAGGATCTCGCCATGAGCTTTGGTGAAAACCTGCAATTCTACCGCGCCCGGGAGGGCCTGACCCAGGAGGAGCTGGCCGAGCGGCTGGAGGTATCCCGCCAGTCGGTAAGCAAGTGGGAGTCCAATACTAGCTTTCCTGAAATGGAGAAGCTGATGACCCTGTGCAGCCTATTCCAGACCGACCTGGACACCCTGGTACGGGGAAACGCTCAGGCGGCATGCCAGGAGGACGCCGTCGGCTACGACCGGCACATGAATGCCTTTTCCAATGCAGTGGCCGCAGGAGTCGGGTTGATTCTCCTGGGGGTGGCCGCGGCTCTGGGCCTGTATGGTCTGGCCGGCATACCTGATACCTGGTGCGGGGCAGTGATCCTGTCCGCCATTGCCGTGGCAGTGGCTATCCTGGTGGTGGCCTTTATAAATCACGACCACTTTGCCCAGCAGCATCCCACCCTGCCCCAGATCTATACCCCCGCCCAGCGGGAGGTCTACGCCCGCCGCTTTCCCTACCTCATAGCCCTGCCCATTGCCGCTATTATCATCGGCGTGGTGTGGCTGATGCTTCTCTCCTCCTGGGCCGAGGCGGGCGGCGACCGCCGGGAAGCCGCCTTGGTCTCTGTCTTCCTGCTGGACCTTGCCCTGTCTGTCTCGGTGCTGGTATGGGCAGGCATGCGCATGGAGAAGTATGAGATTGAAAACTGGAACCGGGAGCATGACCCCAGGCCCCAGGCCAAGGCCCGGCGTAAGAAAATTGACCGGATCTGCGGGGCCATTATGCTGGTAGCCACCATTCTCTTTCTGGCCGTCGGTTTTGGTTGGATGGCCCTGGTCAACGATTATAAAAACTACCTCGGCTGGCGCTGGGGCTGGATCGTCTACCCTATCGCCGGAGTGCTGTGTGCCCTGGTCAGCCATCTCATGGATAATGGGGATGAAGAAGAATAAAGGCAGGAAGCCCTCCACCTGGTGGAGGGCTTCCTTTTTTTGAAAAAACACAAAAAAATCTTGACCTTCCCCCTGGTGGAAGGTATACATTGGAGGTACAAAGGGGGGAAGAACCTGTGAAAATCAATGAGGTGGAGGCCCAGGTTGGCATCACCAAAAAGAACATTCGCTTTTACGAGGAGCAGGGACTCATCGCCCCCCGGCGCAACAGTGAAAATGGTTACCGGGAGTACGGTCCTCGGGAGGTGGACCAGCTGCGGCAGGTAAAGCTGCTGCGCAAGCTGGGCGTCCCTCTGGAGGAGATTCGGAAGATGCAGTCGGGTACCCATACCGTGGGCGATGGCATGCGCCGCCATCTGGTCACCTTGGAGCGGGATAAGAAAAATTTGGAGCAGTCCATCCAGCTCTGCCGCACTCTCAGCGACCGGGACGAGCGGCTGGACGACCTGGATGCCGCTGCTCTTCTGGAACAGATGGACCGTCTGGAGCGGGAGGGCACCACCTTCCTCAACAAACAGGTGGAGGACACCAAGCGTCTGCGGTATATCGCCCCGGCGGTAGTCACGGTACTCACGGTGGCTCTGATGGCAGGGCTTATGGCTCTGATGATCTGGGGCTTTACCATTGACGCGGAGGAAGCTCCGCCCCTGCCTCTGGTGGTAGTTCTGGTGGCTATTCCCGGCGTGATCATTCTGGGCGTCCTGCTGGCTCTCATCCAGCGGGTGCAGGAGATTGAGAAAGGAGAGGTGGACGATGCGAAAAAGTACTAAGGGCCGCGGCCCAGTCATCGTCGCGGCGTTGGGAACCGTTGTGGTGGCGCTGCTGTTTTTCGGCTCCCTTCTCTGGGTCATGCTGGAGGAGGAACCCATCCCCGCCGTCATCGGGATCATGGTCGTGTACGGCCTGCTGGCCGTGGCCATTGTAGTCGGTGTACTGTACGCCATGGTGCAGCGGCTGCGTGAGATCAAGGGAGGTGAGGAAGAGGATGCAAGAAAGTACTAAGGCCCGTCAGGCCCGGCGCAAGCGGGACGCGGTGCGGGGGATCTTGTTTTTTGCCATGCTGCAGATCATCACCTCGGTAGCCTGCGCCTCTCTGTGCTTTATTCCCGGCATGCCCCAGTGGGCCATTATATTGTGTCTGGTCCTGGCCATCCTGTGTCTGGCCCTGATTATCCCTGCTCTATTTGTGTTGAAAAGCAGATTCAAAGAAATTGAAGGAGGAGAATTAGATGCTGCTGGTAAATATTGATTACATTCCCGGAAAGGAATTCGAGGTGCTTGGTATTGTAAAGGGCACCGTGGTCCAGTCCAAGAATTTTGGCAAGGACTTCATGGCTGGCATGAAAACCTTGGTGGGCGGCGAGATCACCGGCTACACTGAAATGCTCAATGAGGCCCGTCAGATTGCGGTCAAGCGCATGGTGGATGAGGCCGAGGCCCTGGGCGCCGACGCCATCATCAACATCCGCTACGGCTCCTCTTCCGTGATGCAGGGCGCCGCCGAGGTCATCGCCTACGGCACCGCCGTCCGTTACACGCTTTCTTGAAAGAAAGCTTAGCAAAGAACTTCCTGCGAAACTTCGTTTCGCCCTATTGATACTACCTTCCCCGCCTCCGGGCCGGTTTGAACCCTCTTTCAGTTCACACCGCCTGAAGGCGGTTTTTTAATGTAACTTTTCCACAACATGCTGCCACTTTGTTGACCACAAAAAAGGAGACTGCCAAAGCAGTCTCCTTTTTGTAATTAAATGGGGAACATTTACTTTGCGTATTCAATCGCCTTGGTCTCACGCAGCAGGTTGACCTTGATCTGGCCGGGATACTCCAGCTCGTCCTCGATCTTCTTGGCGATGTCCCGGGCCAGCAGCACCATCTGATCCTCGCTGACCTGGTCGGGCTTGACCATGATGCGGACCTCGCGGCCAGCCTGGATGGCGAAGGACTTCTCCACGCCGGGGAAGGAAGAGGTGATCTCCTCCAGCATCTCCAGACGCTTGATATAGTTCTCCAGGTTCTCGCGCCGGGCACCGGGGCGGGCGGCGGAGATGGCGTCGGCCGCCTGGACCAGGCAGGCCACCACCGTCTGGGGCTCCACGTCGTTGTGGTGGGCGTGGATGGCGTGAATGACGTTCTCGCTCTCCCGGTACTTCCGGGCCAGCTCCACGCCGATGGACACGTGGGAGCCCTCCACCTCGTGGTCGATGGACTTGCCCAGGTCGTGCAGCAGACCGGCACGCTTGGCCTCGGCCACGTTGGCGCCGATCTCGGCGGCCAGCAGGCCGGCAATGTGGGAAACCTCGATGGAGTGGTTCAGCACGTTCTGGCCGTAGCTGGTGCGGTAGCGCATACGGCCCAGCAGCTTGACCAGCTCGGGGTGCAGGCCGTGGACGTTGGTCTCAAAGATGGCGCGCTCACCCTCAGCCTTGATGGTGGCGTCCACCTCACGCTTGGCCTTCTCCACCATCTCCTCAATGCGGGCGGGATGGATGCGGCCGTCCAGAATGAGCTTCTCCAAAGCCAGCCGGGCGATCTCCCGGCGCACGGGATCAAAGCAGGAGACCGTAATGGCCTCGGGGGTGTCGTCGATAATCAGGTCCACGCCGGTCAGGGTCTCCAGCGTGCGGATGTTGCGGCCTTCGCGGCCGATGATGCGGCCCTTCATCTCGTCGTTGGGCAGGGGCACCACGCTGACAGTAGCCTCCGCCACGTGGTCGGCGGCGCAGCGCTGGATGGCTAGAGAGATGATCTCCCGGGCCTTGGTGTCGGCCTCGTCCTTGAAGCGGGCCTCGATCTCCTTAATCTTCATGGCCGACTCATGGGTCACGTCAGCTTCCAGCTGATCCAGCAGGTAGGTTTTGGCCTCCTCGGCGGTAAAGCCGGAGATGCGCTCCAGAGTGTCCACCTGCTCCTGCTTGATGCGCTCGGCCTCGGCTTGGGTGGCCTCCAGCTTGGCAAGACGGTTGGCAAGGTGCTCTTCCTTTTTCTCCATGTTCTCCGTCTTACGGTCCAGGTTCTCTTCCTTCTGCTGCAGGCGGCGCTCCTGCTTCTGCAGGTCGGCGCGGCGCTCTTTCTCTTCCTGTTCGTACTCGTTGCGGGCCTTCAGGATCTCCTCCTTGGCCTCCACCAGAGCTTCCCGCTTCTTGCTCTCGGCGCTCTTATAGGCGTCGTTGACAATGCGGGTGGCCTCTTCCTCGGCGGAGCCGATCTCACGCTCCGCGGTGGCCTTTCTCCGTTGGTATCCAAACAGGCTGCCGATGATAAACATCACCACAGCCACCAGAATACCTTCGATTACATAATATATCATATTGGTCTCTTACACCTCCAAAAAATTCAGCATCATATCTTCGCGGCGGACGGCCGCGCACTGTGTTTTTGCCGGGCATCCCGGCAAAAGACTTGACAGCATAAAATGAGCCGCAAGGCAAAGCCGCTCACCGCGTCTTTCATCCTTGCGACAACTGAAAAACGTCCCCCAAGTTTTTCATTTTTGTCCTGTACATATTGTAAAGGCAAGCTGGGTTTATGTCAAGATTTATTCATATTTGGAACAAAACCTTTCCCTCTTTCCCCGAGCAGCCTGCCCTCTCCGGGGTTTCTCTAGATCGCTGGGTTAAAATTGGCAGAAAAATCAGTTTTACGCCGGAAATTTGGCCGTTTTTTCTCAAATAAATCTCTGTTCTTTTGTCAGGGAGTATGATAATATGATACCCGAGTATTTTTCGCTTTGGGCGCGGGATCGGACCGCGCCGGCGCAGAGAAGAGAAGGAGCGTACCATGATCACTGTTACCGATCTGGGCCTGCAGTACGGCGGGTCCCCCCTGTTTTCCCACGTGGATCTCCAGTTCACCCGGGGCAACTGCTACGGCATCATCGGCGCAAACGGCGCCGGTAAGTCCACCTTTCTGAAGATCCTGTCCGGAGACCTGGAGTCCACCTCCGGCGAGGTCTCCATCCTGCCCAACATCCGTATGTCCGTTCTGAAGCAGGACCAGAACGCCTATGACGCCTACAACGTGATGGATACCGTCATCATGGGCAACCAGCGTCTCTACGATATCGGCAAGCAGAAGGAAGCTCTGTATGCCAAAGAGGAGATGACCGACGAGGACGGCATGCTGGCCTGCCAGCTGGAGGAGGAGTATGCCGAGCTGGGAGGCTGGGAGGCCGAGAGCGACGCGTCCCGCATCCTTCAGGGCCTTGGCATCGGCACTGACCTGCACTACAACGACATGGCCACCTTGGACGCCCGTCTGAAGGTGAAGGTGCTGCTGGCCCAGGCTCTGTTCGGCAACCCCGACCTGCTGATGATGGACGAGCCCACCAACAACCTGGACATTGACGCGGTCAACTGGCTGGAGGACTTCCTGCTGGACTTCCCCGGCACCGTCATCGTGGTCAGCCACGACCGTCACTTCCTGAACACCGTGTGTACCCACATTGTGGATATCGACTACGGCAAGATCAAGATGTACGTGGGCAACTACGACTTCTGGTATGAGTCCTCCCAGCTGGTGCAGCAGCTCATCAAGAACCAGAACAAGCGCAACGAGGAGAAGATCAAGGAACTTCAGGACTTTATTTCCCGCTTCTCCGCCAACAAGTCCAAGTCCAAGCAGGCTACCGCCCGGCGTAAGCTCCTGGATAAGCTCACCGTGGAGGAGATGCCCGCCTCCTCCCGCCGCTATCCCTGGGTGGCCTTCTCTCCCGACCGTGAGGTGGGTAAGGACATTCTCTTTGTCACCGACGTGTCCAAGACCATCGACGGCGTAAAGGTGCTGGACAAGGTGTCCTTCATCGTGGGCCACGGGGACAAGATCGCCTTCGTGGGCGACAACGAGAATGCCCACACCGCTCTCTTCAAGATCCTGGCCGGGGAGATGGAGCCCGATGAGGGCACCGTGAAGTGGGGCCAGACCGCCACCTTCTCCTACTTCCCCAAGGACAACACCCCCTACTTCCAGGACAACGACGACAATCTGGTGCAGTGGCTGCGCCAGTTCTCCCCCGATCCCCAGGAGCAGTACCTGCGCGGCTTCCTGGGCCGGATGCTCTTCTCCGGCGACGAGGTATATAAGGCGGTCAAGGTGCTCTCCGGCGGTGAGAAGGTGCGCTGCATGCTCTCCCGGATGATGCTCTCCGGTGCCAACGTGCTCATGCTGGACCAGCCCACCAACCATCTGGATCTGGAGTCCATCGCCGCCCTGAACAAGGGCCTGGAGATGGTCAAGTGCAACGTTCTGGTGGCCTCCCACGACCATCAGCTCATCCAGACCGTGTGTAACCGCATCTTTGACTTCACCGCTGACGGAAAGCTCGTCGACCGTATGATGACCTATGATGAGTATCTGGAGAGCCAAAAGCCCCAATAATCTCCAAAAATTGCCCATTTCTTTGGCGAAGCCAACCCCCTCCGGCATGGTCCGGAGGGGGTTTTTTGTCAGATTGGAGAAAATATTAAGGGCAGATGAGATTTTTGTAAAATCGGTTGACGCGGACCGGTTTCTTTCCTATAATGCTAGATGTAGGAAGTTGCGAGTAAAGAGTACAGAGAGGTAGAAATGCCATGGGAGCATCTGTGCCCAGGTCGGCGGGGATCGGCCTGATCGGACAATGGAATATGAAAAAACAATGACATGACCTGCGCGCCCTGCCGGCACGTGGGCTATGTCTTTTTTCTTTTTTATCCCTGCGCGGTTGGAATACGGCACGCCTCTGCTCCGCCGTTTTCCAGCATGATTTACCCCAAAACGCAAAAAATGTTTGTAAGAGAGAAAGAGGAGGAATCCTGAGATGCAAATGTCAGACTTTCTGGGACTTCTGGGCGGCCTGGCGCTATTCCTGTACGGCATGCAGATGATGAGCTCCGGCCTGGAGGCCGCAGCCGGCAGCCGTATGAAAATGATTTTGGAGCGACTGACTGCCAACCGCTTTTTGGGCGTGCTGGTAGGCGCGGCCATCACCGCCGTTATTCAGTCGTCCTCCGCTACCACAGTCATGGTGGTTGGCTTTGTTAACGCGGGCATGATGACCCTCAATCAAGCGGTCTGGATCATCATGGGCGCCAACATCGGTACCACCGTCACCGGCCTGCTCATCGCCCTGGACGTAGGCGAGCTGGCTCCCCTGTTTGCCTTTGTAGGCGTGGCCCTGGTGGTCTTTGTGAAAAAGCCCCAGCTGCAGCACATCGGTCAGATCCTGGCCGGCCTGGGCGTGCTGTTCATCGGTATGGACATGATGAGCTCTGCCATGTCTCCCCTGCGGGAGTCTGAGGCCTTCATCAATCTCATGTCCACCTTCTCCAACCCCCTGCTGGGCATCCTGGCCGGTGCCGGCTTCACCGCCGTCATCCAGTCCTCCTCCGCCTCGGTGGGTATCCTTCAGGCCCTGGCCAACAGCGGCGTGATCGGCCTGCCCAGCGCGGTGTTCGTGCTGTTCGGTCAGAACATCGGCACCTGTATCACTGCCGTGCTGGCCTCCATCGGTACCAGCCGCAACGCCAAGCGTGCCACCATCATCCACCTGATGTTCAACATCATCGGTACCTGTATTTTCACCATTCTGTTCCTGGTCTTCCCCATCGCCTATGTGATCGACGGTTCCCTGACCCTCCCTGGCTCCCTGGGACAGACCATTGCGGGACTCATGCCTGCCTCCCACGCCGGACAGATTGCTCTGGTGCACACCAGTTTCAACATCATCACCACCATCATCCTGCTGCCTCTGGGCAACTACCTGGCCAAGGCTGCGGTGAAGATCCTGCCCGAGCGTCCCGAGGACAAGGCCGACCAGCTCCACCTGGAGTACCTCACCCCCATCCAGATCAGCAGCAAGGACGGCGGCCTGGGTGTGTCTGCCATCTATGTGGATCAGATGCAGCATGAGCTGCGCCGCATGATGGAGATGGCCAAGGACAACGTGGAGGCCAGCTTCCGCTCCGTGCTGAACCGTGACGAGGAGGAGTTGGAGCAGGTAGAGAAGACCGAGGAGTACCTGGACTTCCTGAACAAGGAGATCTCCCTGCACGTCTCCCGCCTGATCACCTACGAAACCAACGAGAAGGCCTCCGCCGTGGTCAGCAGCTTCTTTACCATCTCCGGCAACATTGAGCGTATCGGCGACCACGCCGACAACCTGGCCGGTTACACCCGGATGCTCAACAAGCGCAACATCTCCTTCACCGGCGTGGCTCACGATGAGATTTCTGCCATGCGGGATATCTGCCTGGAGGGCATCAACGACCTGCTCTCTCTCAACGCCGGCAATGTGGAGTGGCTGGCCGATGTGTCCGCTCTGGAGCAGCGCATCGACGACATGACCAGCGACTACCGCCGCAACCACCTGGAGCGTATGCGTGACGGCGAGTGCTCTGACGAGGCCTGTATCCTCTACTCCGAGCTGCTCACCGACTTTGAGCGTATCGGCGACCATATTCTGAACATTGCCCAGGAGATGGCCAAGGTTCAGGAGCACATCTGATTTCCCCACAAAAAAATCGCCCGTCCAAAGACGGGCGATTTTTTCATGCCTGAGGCAGCTTTCCAATGGGAAATTCCAGCACACCGGCGGCCCCGGCGGCGATCTCATACTTATCAAAAACCACCACCACGGTGCCGTCCTCCTGGAGATAGAAGTCCTCCTTCTCCTCCAGCAGCGCCTCCAGGTCTACATCGTCAAAGAGCAGGGCCTTCTGCTCCTCGTCCCACTGCTCCAGCTGCTCCTCCACGGCTGCCGCACCCTGGGCGGCCCAGTTGGGGCCCAGAACATCCCGCAGGGTCAGACTCTGGCCGGTCTCCAGGTCCAGGTTGTAGAAGTACTGCCGGAAGTAGGCGCTGGCCAGGCTCTCCGTCTTGGTGACCACAAAGGAGGCCCACTGATCCGTGACCGACTTCACCTGGTAGTCCACCTGGATCTGGATGGGCTGGAAGGTGTCCGGGTCTCCTCCTGTGTCCAGGTATGCCTGGTAGTACTGCCGGGCCCGCTCCTTGCTCTCATCCACCTCCCGGCTGAGTACCGCGCTGATCTCCAGATTTACCCGCTGCTCCAGGCTGCTGTCCCCGGTGTTTTCGATCTCAGGCAGCTGGACCTGCACGTAGCTGGTCTCCTCCCGGCTCTCATAGGCCTGCCCGGTGAGGATCCGGCACAGCTGGCCCAGTACCGGTACATCGTCCACCGCCGCAGCCACCGCCGGGGAGGTGAACACCACAAAGCAGGCGCACAGTCCAGCCGCGGCCGCAGCCGCCCGCTTCAGTCCCCGGCGGGGCAGCCTGGGCCGGCAGCCCGCCTGGATGGCGTCCTCCACCGCTCCCTCCAGTTCCGGTGGGGTGGGAATATCCCGGTAGGCCTGACGGCACTGTTCCATGGCATGGGAAAAACGGTCCTGTTTTTCTGTCATATCATCCCTCCTGCAAGCTCTCCCGCAATTTCTTCAGCCCCTTGTACAGGCGGCTTTTCACTGTGCTGAGATTGGTCCCGGTGATCTCCGCGATTTCGCTCAGCTGCATCTCCTCGTAAAAGCGCAGCAGCACCACGGTCTTGAGTTTGGGAGAGAGCCGGTCGATGGCCTGCTGCAGAGCCTCCCGGTCCTCCAGCGCGCTATCCCCGCTGCTCTGGATCTGCTCGGGCGGCTCAGCCAGATAGATGACCCGCCGGTTCTGCCGCAGGAAAGACAGGCACTCCCGCACCAGAATACGGTAAAACCAGCTGCGTACCGCCTCCGGCTCCCGCAAGCTCTCCCAGTGCTGCAGGGCTTTGACCACGGCATCCTGTACCAGATCCATGGCCAGATCCCGGTCTCCCACGTATTGATAGGCCAAGCGATAAAAATAAGTTTGATTTTCCCGGATATAGCCTACCAAGCGCTCCCGTACATCCTGCCCCGTAGTCTCCCCCTCCTTTCACTCATTCATAAGACGCACCGCCCGACCGGAAAGTTTGCCCGGGGACGTTCTTTTTTAAAAAAGCGTGCGCTGTGGAGATTCCACAGCGCACGCTCCGCTCTCTTATCAAATTTCCTTCGCAGCTCTTACGAAGATGCCTTACAGGCTCAGGGCCTCCTTGACCTTGCCAATGATCAGCTCAGCAATGTCGCGGGAAGCGTCGGTGGACTGGGCGCCCAGGTGAGGAGTGACGATGAAGTTGTCGCACTCGAACAGGGGGGAGTCGAAGGAAGCGCCCTCGGTCAGGCCGCCGGCAGCCAGCTCGTTCTCCATAACGTCGGAGGCATAGCCGCCGATCTTGCCGGCCTTCAGAGCCTCGTACATATCCTTCTCGTTGACGATACCGCCGCGGGCCATGTTCAGAACCACAGCGTCGTTCTTCATCTCAGCGATGGACTTGGCGTTGAACAGGTCCTTGGTCTCGGGGGTCAGAGGCATGTGGATGGTGACATAGTCAGCAGTCTTCAGCACCTCGTCGATGCTCATGCTGGTGGCCTGCTGCTCCTCAAACACGTGAGCGGGCAGGTAGGGATCGTAAGCCACGATGTTCATCTTGAAGGCGCGGCCCAGCTCACCCACGCGCTGGCCGATGCGGCCGAAGCCCAGGATGCCCAGGGTCTTGCCGCGCAGCTCACGGCCCACGAACTTATATTTATCCCAGTTCTTGTTGACCTTTACGTCATAGTTGGCGGGGATGGTGTGGCGGGACAGGTCCAGCATCTTGGAGAAGGTCAGCTCGGCCACGGCGTTGGCGTTCATGCCGGGAGCGTTGAAGACCTGGATGCCCTTAGCCTTGGCGGTATCCATGTCGATGTGGTTCAGGCCAACGGAGCAAACGCCGATGACCTTCAGATTCTTGGCGGCGTCCAGGATCTCCTTGTTGATGGCGGGGTCAACACGCATGATCAGCACATCATAGTCAGGGATCAGCTTGGCCAGCTCCTCCTGGGTGGGCAGCATGTGGGTGTCCACCTGCATGTACTTGCTGAACTCCTCGGCGATGGAGCTGTGGACGGCGTCAATGATCAGACATTTCATGGCAAACAATCTTCCTTTCTCAATGTTTGGTCTTTCCAGTTATTTTGACAGGGATTGCCCTATGCGCACATGGTTTGTAATTACACTTTTGCATTCCATTTTCGAATGTTTTTAAAAGCTAAGGCAGGGATTCTTCTCTCTTTTGCCCTATCTTTTGATACTATTAAACCATAAAATTATCATTCCGAACAGCAGATTTTTATCGATGGTTGCCACAGCTTTTTGGCTGTGATATAATAGTGCTATCCCAACGAAAAAATGAAGGAACTCCTTCATATATCTGGAATTTGGAAGGGGGAGACCGGTTGAATTTTCTCCATTTGAAGTATTTCCTGCTTGTGGCAGAGGAATTGAACATTACCAGGGCGGCCGAGCGGCTGTATATCTCCCAGCAATCGTTAAGCAACCACATCAGCAACATGGAGCGGGAGCTGGATGTCAAGCTCTTTACCCGCTCGCCCAAGCTGTCCCTGACCTACGCGGGGGATCTGCTGGTGGAGACCGCCACCCAGATTCTGGACCTGCACAGCCAGTACCTGGCCAAGGTGGGCGACATCAACCGCCACTACATGGGTGTGCTCCGTCTGGGCATCTCCCACACCTGCGGTCTGGCTCTGCTGCCTGAGGTGCTGCCCAAATTCCAGGCTGAGTTTCCCATGGTGGAATTCTCCCTCTTTGAGGGCAACTCCACCCACCTGGAGGACGAGCTGGCCCACGGCCGTGTGGATCTGATCGTCTGCTTCCAGCCCATCATGATGGAGGGTGTGGAGGTAGTCCCCCTGACCCAGGAGGACCTGATGCTGGTGGTGCCCCGCAGCTTTACCGACCAGATCTTTGGCGACCGGGCGGAGGAGATGCGTAAGCAGTTTGCCGACGGGGCGGACATTGACGCCTTCCAGCACATGCCCTTCATCCTCATCAAGCGGGGCAACCGCACCCGCAGCATCGTGGACCAGTACTTTAGCCGCCACTTCTTCAAACCCAAGCTGATCCTGGAGACGGAGAACACCATCACTACGCTGGCCATGGCCGAGGCGGGGGTGGGCATCACCATCTGCCCGGAGCTGTTTGTCAAGACCATCCACGTCACCGCCGCCCGCTCCTCCACCGACAAGCTGGACTTCTTCCCTCTTACCGACCCCTCCACTATCAGCCGCCTGGTGGTGGGTTACCGCCGGGACCGGTACCTGTCCCACTTTGGAGAGCGGTTCATTGAGCTGACACAGCAGGCTCTCCAGGGCTGATTTTGTATTATTTTTAATATATTATACGATATGGAATCTAAAAGGAGCTGTTTTACCATGGGTAAGCTGACCGGAAAGACCGCCCTCATTACCGGCGCCTCCAAGGGCATCGGCGAGGGCATCGCCCGCACCTTCCTCAAGCATGGAGCCAAAGTGATTCTGGCCGCCCGGGGCGCCGCCGTAGAGGAGCTGGCCGCCCAGCTGGGCGAGAACGCCATGGCGGTGCGTATGGACGTGTCCGACCCCGCCAGTGTAAAGGCCGGGGTGGAGGCCGCCCAGGCCGCCTTTGGTCCCATCGATATTCTGGTGTCCAACGCCGGCATCTGCAAGCTGGGAGACTTCCTTACCCAGAGCGATGAGGACCGGGACGCCCACCTGGACATCAACGTGAAGGGCGCCTGGAACACCTGCAAGGCGGTGATCCCCGGCATGCTGGAGCGCAAATGGGGCAAGATCGTCATTATGTCCTCCGTCACCGGCGATATGGTGGCCGACCCTGGCGAGGCCGCCTATGCCATGAGCAAGGCCGCCCTGGTGGGTCTCACCAAGGCCCTGGCCCGGGAGTTCGCCCCCACCATCAACGTCAACGCCATCTGCCCGGGCTATGTGCTCACCCCCATGGTGAAGGGGATGGCCCAGCAGTCCTGCCCGAACAACCCCCAGAGCGTCATCGACGGCATTGCCTCCGCCATCCCTCTAGGCCGCCTGGCCGATCCCACCGAGGTGGGCGAGCTGGCCGCCTTCCTGGCCAGCGACGAGGCCAGCTACCTCACCGGCGCCCAGTTCGTCATTGACGGCGGTTCCACCCTCCCCGAGACCAGCACCATGGGCGTGTAACGCCATATTTCCTTCCCCGGCCATCAGGCCGGGGATTTTTTATGTCTGATAAGCTGCTCCATCAAAAATAAAATCTCAAATTAGTTTCAAATTGTACATTTTCTTTTCTGTTATTTTGCAGAACAGGGTTCTTTAAGACATTTATTTGGTAGGTTGTAATTCTCTTCCTGAACGTGGTAATATTGGTAGCAAAGACAGTGTCGACCCTTTTCGCGAAAAAAACAATTTATATTACGAAGCATCTGTCCCTTTATGCAGATACATAAAAATTGGAGGGGTACCCATGAATCAACAAAGTGACACACAAAATAAGGCATTAACCCATGTTAAACAATCGGTCATCAAAAAGATAGTTTTTGCAGCAATTGCCCTTGCGGTTATCATTGCAGCTGCAATAGGTTTTAAAAAGTTTATTTCCTTTGACAATAAAACAACAAAAATCGGTTTTGAGGACATTGGCGAACTAGCTACGCAAGTCGCTTATTGCACAGAGGTAAATGTTACTCAAGCATCTCGAGATTTTTTTGGTGTAACAATTCCATTTACCGAAAGTAAATACATTTACAGCTATGATATCGAAATTAAAGCGGGACTTGACTTCTGTAGTATTGATTGGAGTGTAGACGAAGCAACCTCGACTATAAATGTTACATTACCAGAAATCAAAATATTGAGCAGCAGCATTGATCCTGATTCTTTCAAGCTATACCACGAGGCAGAGAGCATTTTCCGCGAAATAACGATGGAGGAAAACAATGCGGCACTCGCTTCTTTAAAAGAAGCGGCTGAACAAGATGCGATTGCAAACGGTTTGATTGAAAACGCAGAAGAAAATGCCAAAGCCATTTTAACCGGCTTTTTTGGTAATGTTTATGATCTGAAAGAATATTCCATTCAATTCAAAAATAAATAAATTCTGGAGCATAATTATGAAAAAGAAACTTTTACTTCTCCTTGCCATTATTGCAATTGCGATTTTTCTATTCTATTTTTGTCTATTTTTAACCGCCTAATCATAATAAATAGAACTCTACCCTAATCAAGGAACTACAGGCATGCTATCTGCCTGTAGTTCCTTTTTTCTTGAAAATTCATGGCCGTTCCGGGAAGATCACACCCGCCTCCGGTGCAATCCCCTGGCGTGCCATAAGCTGCTCCACCGTGACAAAGCAGAACCCCTTCTCCTCCAGAGCATCCACGATGCGGATAGCCGCCTCTGCGGAGGACTGATAGATGTCATGCATCAAAATCACGTCGCCGTCCTCCACCCGCTCCACCACGCTGGCCACGATGCGCTCCACGTCGTGGTCCTTCCAGTCCTCCGGGTCCACCGACCACAGAATAATCGGCCCGTCCGACCAGGTCCGTACTCCCTGGTCCACAAAGCCGTAGGGCGGCCGCAGCCAGTAGTTTCCCTCCCCCAAAATCTCCCGCAGAAGGGTGCGGGTCTTGCCGATCTGCAGGTCAAAATCGGTCTGGCTCAGCCCGGTCACATCCACATGGTCATAGGTGTGTACCCCGATCTGGCACCCCTGCTCCTTCATCTGACGGATCAGGTCCTCGTTGCCGGGGATCCGGCTGCCCACCATAAAAAAGGTGGCGGGCACTTCCCGCAGCTCCAGCTGCTCCAGCAGCCAGCTTGTGGTGTCCCAGCGCGGTCCGTCGTCAAAGGTGAGGGCCACCACCGGCACCTCCACCTCAGCCTCTCCCCCCGCGCTCTGCACCGGCTCCCCCACCGGGGTCAGCGCCAGCACAAAACACATCACCAAAAGGCCCAGCCCCACGCCCGGTCCCTTTCCTCGCCCCACGCCGCTCCCTCCTTTTGTTTTCTCCAAAAAGAAGTATATGAGCTTTTCTTTGTTTTTTTCGGTGCAATGATTGCTAATTTTCCTATTTTGGGCATAAAAAATCCCGGGGAGCACCCTCCCCGGGATCGAATCAAAGGATTTACGCTTTCGGGTCCTCGGTATCGAAGATGGTCTTGGCGCCTGCGGCCAGACCAGCCAGACCCTGGATCTCGCTGGGAATGATGATCTTGGTGGCCTTGCCGTTGGCGGCGGCGGTGAAGGCCTCCAGAGCCTTGATCTTCAAAACGCCTTCGCCGGGGGCGGCCTCGTTGATGAGCCGGATAGCGTCGGCGGTAGCCTGCTGCACCTTCAGGATGGCCTCTGCTTCTGCTTCGGCTTCCAGAATCTTGGCCTGCTTGGCACCCTCAGCCTGGAGGATAGCGGCCTGCTTGGCGGCGTCGGCCTTCAGGATGGCAGACTGCTTTTCACCTTCGGCCACCAGGATCTGGGACTGCTTCTGGCCCTCAGCCTGGAGGATAGACTCACGGCGTTCACGCTCGGCCCGCATCTGCTTCTCCATGGACTCCTGGATATCCCGGGGAGGCATGATATTCTTCAGCTCCACGCGGTTGACCTTGATGCCCCAGTTGTCGGTGGCCTCGTCCAGGATGGCACGCATCTGGGCGTTGATGTGGTCGCGGCTGGTGAGAGACTGGTCCAGCTCCAGATCGCCGATGATGTTACGCAGGGTGGTGGCGGTCAGGTTCTCGATGGCGCTCATGGGCTGCTCCACGCCGTAGGTGTAGAGCTTGGGGTCGGTGATCTGGAAGTAGATGACGGTGTCGATCTGCATGGTGACGTTATCCTTGGTGATGACGGGCTGGGGCGGGAAGTCCACCACCTGCTCCTTCAGGGACACGTTTTTGACCACCCGCTCAATAAAGGGGATCTTGAAGTGCAGGCCCACACCCCACACGGTCTGGAACGCGCCCAGACGCTCGATGACGTAGGCCCGGGACTGCTGTACCACTCGGATGTTGGACGCCAGGATGAGCAGGATCAGGATAATGACGATGACAGGGATCAATTTTGTAATGATGTCCATAAAGCCCATATGTTTCCTCCTTGTTCCCGATGTTTATACTGCCTTGGTCTGGTCTGCCGTTACCGGCTCCACGATGACCTTGACCCCCTGGATATGGAGCACGCGCACCTCCTGTCCAGCGGGGATGACCTCTTCTGTTTTGCTCCGGGCGCTCCACACCTGGCCGGCCAGATTTACCAGCCCCTCACCAGCCAGATTATTCACCGCCTGGGTGACCACGCCCACCGTTCCAATGACCCGGTCGGCATTGGTGGCCGAGTAGCCCGGCCGGAGCAGCTTTTTGGCCAGCGGACGCACCAGAGCCAGGGTAATGCCCGACAAAACGATGAACACAGTGATCTGCGGCCAGAATCCCAGCCCCAGCCCAGCGGTGATCAGCGCGCCCAGGGAGCCTACCGCAAACCAAATGCTGGTCAGCCCTACGGTGACCGCCTCGCCCACGGCAAAGGCAATCATCACGCCCAGCCATATGATCGCTTCCATAGCACACTCCTTTCTCGCGAGACTCTGTATACTCTTACGTCCCGTTGCCCATACCATACCATATTTTTTGTGAAAACTCCATAGCAAACCCTTCCAGTTTGGAAAAGGAATTGCGAATTTTTCCCCAGTCCGATATACTATATGTGATAAGCGTCCATACAGCTCCTTTTTTCTCTGTTTTTCGCAGGCTGGGAACTGTTTTTTTATTGGAAAAATGGCCGGGTACAGCGCCCGGTCCGGGAGGTTTTACTGTGAATGATTTGACCTTTGCCGTGCCCACCCTGTTTGGGCTGGAAGGCCTGTGCGCCGATGAGATGCGCCGATTGAATCTGGAGGGAGTCCAGGCAGAGAACGGCCGGGTACTGTGCCGGGGCTCGGCGCTGGACATTGCCCGGCTCAACCTGAACCTGCGCACCGGAGAGCGGGTGCTGCTGGTGCTGGGCTCTTTCCCGGCGGACAATTTTGACGCCCTGTTTGAGGGCACCAAGGCCCTGCCTTGGGAGCGCTTTATTCCCCGGGAGGGCCAGTTCCCCGTCAAGGGCCACTGCCTCAACTCTGCCCTCCACGCCGTGCCCGCCTGCCAGGCCATTGTGAAGAAGGCGGTAGCCGCCCGTCTGGGGGAGAAGTATGGGCTCAACACCCTGCCGGAGACTGGCGCCCTCTACCAGATCCAGTTCTCCATTATGAAGGATACCGCCACCCTGATGCTGGACACCAGCGGGGCGGGCCTCCACAAGCGTGGCTACCGGGCTCACGGTGTGGTGGCGCCTCTCCGGGAGACCTTGGCTGCCGCCATGGTGATGCTCTCCCGTTACAAGGGCCGTGACCCCCTGTGCGACCCCTTCTGCGGCAGCGGCACCATCCCCATCGAGGCCGCCCTCATCGCCAAGAACCGTGCTCCGGGCCTCAACCGCACCTTCTCCGCCCAGAAGTGGGCCTTTGTGGATAAGAAGCTGTGGCTGGAGGCCGCCGACCAGGCCATGGACCAGGAGTTTGACGGGGACTACGAGATCTGGGGCGGCGATCTGGACCCGGACGCGGTGGAGCTGGCCCGGCACAACGCAGAGCTGGCCGAGGTGGACGACGTGGTGCACTTTGACGTGGACGACGCCCGCACCTTCCACTGGGGCGGGCTCTACGGCCGGGTGGTCACCAATCCTCCCTACGGCGAGCGCATCATGGAGCGCAAGGAGGCCGAGGAGCTTTACCGGGCCTTCGGCAAGGCCTGGGCCAAGTTCCCCGATGGGTGGAAGCTGTATCTGCTGTCCTCCCACACGGAGTTCGAGCGCACCTTCGGCAAGCAGGCGGACAAGAAGCGTAAGCTCTACAACGGCATGCTCAAGTGCGACCTGTTTATGTACGGTATCAAATAAGTTCCGGCCCGTTTGGGCCGTTTGAGGTGATTTTTTGCGCCATCTGTTCATTATCAACCCCGTGGCCGGGCGGAAAGGCACCACTCAGGCTCTGCTGGACCAGCTGGACCGGGTCTCCTTCCCCCACGAGCGGGTCTTTACCGAAGGAGAGGGCCACGCAGAGGAGCTGGCCCGGCAGGCCGCCCAGACCGGCGAGCCGGTGCGCATCTGGGCCTGCGGCGGAGACGGCACCCTCAATGAGGTGGTCAACGGGGCGGCAGGCTTTGACAACGCCGCCATTACCTGTGTGCCCAAAGGCACCGGCAATGACTTCTTAAAGGTATTCGGCCCCAATTACCGGGACCTGTTCTACGACCTGGAGGCTCTGGCCGCCGGTCCCCAGACCACGCTGGACCTGATGGACTGCAACGGCAAGCTGGGGCTGGATGTGGTGTGCGGGGGTGTAGACGCCCGCATCGCCGCCGGGGTCCACCGGTATAAGGACCTGCCCTTTGTCACCGGCAAGGGCGCCTACATTCTCTCCTTGATTGAAAACATCTTTTTAAAAGGTATCTGCCGTCCCATGGAGGTGCAGATGGGTCCGGTCCATTACAGCGGCCCCACCGCCATTGTCTGCGTATGCAACGGCCGGTACTACGGCGGCGGCTTTATGCCGGTGGCCGACGCCATGCCCGACGACGGGGTGCTTGATATGCTGCTGGTAGGCAAGGTGAGCCTGCTCACCTTTATCCGTCTGGTGGGCCAGTACGCCAAGGGCCGCTACAAGGATTACCCCCAGCTCATTGAGGATTTCCATGGCCGGGAGCTCACCTGGTCCAGCAAGGAACCCCTGGTGGCGGTGGTGGATGGGGAGGTGCTGGAGAGCACCTCCTTTACCGTGCGCCTCTCCGAAAAGAAGATCCACTTCTTCTATCCCAACGGGGCAAGCTACGCCCCCCACCTTTAAATAGGGGGGCTATCTTTATGCGACACAGCTATCAAGCGACACTGGGTGCCTGCTTTGCCGGGTACATCGTCCAGTCGGTCATCAATCTCTTTGCCCCTCTGCTTTTTCTCACCTTCCAGCGGGAGTTCTCCCTCTCTCTGGACCAGATTGCCCTGCTTATCACTGTCAATTTCCTGGTGCAGCTGTGCGTGGACGGCCTGTCCGCCCGGTTTGTGGATAAGATCGGCTGGCGGGTATGCATGGTGGCCGCCCATCTGTTTGCCGCACTGGGCCTTGTTCTGCTGGCTGTGCTGCCCGGCCGCATCCCCCCTCTGGCCGGTCTGACGGTGGCTGTGGTGGTCTACGCCCTGGGCGGCGGCCTGCTGGAGGTGCTGGTCAGCCCCATTGCCGAGGCCTGCCCCACCCGCCGCAAGTCGGCCGTGATGGGCCTGCTCCACTCCTTCTACTGCTGGGGCAGCGTGGCCACCATCGCCCTGTCCACCCTGTTTTTTGTCTGCTTCGGCACCCAGAACTGGCGTATTCTGGCCATGCTCTGGGCTCTGCTCCCCCTGGTCAACGCCCTGGTGTTTACCCAGGTCCCCCTGGCCACTCTCACGCCGGAGGGCGAGTCCGGCCTCTCCCTGGGGCAGCTGTTCCGCACGCCCCGGTTTTGGCTGTTTTTGCTGCTGATGGCCTGCGCGGGAGCCAGTGAGCTTTCCATCTCCCAGTGGGCCAGCGCCTTTGCAGAGTCTGCGCTGGGCGTGTCCAAAACGGTGGGCGATCTGGCCGGACCGCTGTCCTTTGCCCTGCTGATGGGCCTGTCCCGGCTGGTATACGCCGCATACAGCCGCAGCCACCCCTCCCCCACCGGCTTTATGACGGCCAGCACCATCCTGTGCATCGCCGGATATCTGCTGGTCTCCCTCTCCCCCTGGCCCGCTCTGGCGCTGGTGGGGTGCGCCCTGTGCGGCATGGCGGTGGGCTGCATGTGGCCGGGCACCTTTAGTCTGGCGGCAGCCTGTTTTCCTCGCAGCGGCACCGCTCTGTTTGCCCTGCTGGCCCTGGCGGGAGACCTGGGATGCTCCGCCGGTCCCGGTCTGGTGGGACTGGTCTCCTCCGCCTGGGGCGACCGCCTGCAATACGGTCTGCTGGCCGCAGCGGTCTTTCCCCTGCTGCTGCTTGCCGGTCTGGCTGCGCTGCGGAAAACACTCGCCCGACAAAATTAGCACTCTTTTTGTCAGTTTGTGAACGCATCGTAAATATTTTTTGAAACAGCCCTCTTTTTTGAAAAAGGGGGTTGATTTTTGAACAGGAAACGATTACTATAATACACGTGGTTAGCACTTAGATGTTTGGAGTGCTAAATCTCATTGGAATTTGTTTATTAAGTAACCATCATATAAGGAGGAACCCGTTATGAAACTGAAACCTTTGGCTGACCGCGTTGTTGTCAAGCTGGTAGAGGCCGAGGAGACCACCAAGGGCGGCATCATCCTCACCGGCGCCGCCAAGGAGAAGCCTGAAGTGGCTGAGGTTCTGGCTGTCGGCCCCGGCGGCATGGTGGACGGCAAGGAAGTCGTCATGAACGTGAAGGTGGGCGACAAGGTCATCACCAGCAAGTATGCCGGCACCCAGGTGAAGCTGGACGGCGACGAGGTCACCATCGTGCGTCAGAACGATATTCTGGCTATTGTCGAGTAAAACTCGTCCATGGGGGACGTTGTCCCCCCTAGATACGAAAGCGCTTCCCAAGGAAACCGCTTTCGATACCCCCCTCGCCTTTCCACAGGAAAGGCGGCCAGGGGTTAAGGTGTCCTGCGCAGGCGCATGTCCTGCTCCGGACTCATTTTAATTTCAATTCCGCAAGGCGGAATTATCTTGGAGGTAATGCGTTATGGCTAAGATTATTTGCTACGGCGAAGAGGCCCGCAAGGCTCTGGAGAAGGGCGTCAATCAGCTGGCCGACACCGTGAAGATCACCCTGGGTCCCAAGGGCCGCAATGTGGTGCTGGATAAGAAGTTCGGCGCTCCCCTGATCACCAACGACGGCGTGACCATCGCCAAGGAGATCGAGCTGCCCGATC
>OMEJ01000138.1_pt1 | contig 84811 bp, 94 predicted proteins | sample 1645361 | NCBI WGS metagenome assembly OMEJ01 (sample SAMEA103958156, study PRJEB25191) | human gut metagenome
AGCTGTCTGAGGCCGGGGTGGACATGATCGAGGTCAACATCTCCTGCCCCAACGTAAAAGCAGGCGGCCTGGCCTACGGCACCCGCCCCGAGCTGGCCGCCGAAGTCACCCAGGTTGCCAAGGCCCATGCAGGCAAAGTGCCCGTCATGGTGAAGCTTTCCCCCAACGTCACCGACATTACCGAGATCGCCCGGGCGGTGGAGGACGGCGGCGCTGACGCTGTGTCCCTCATCAACACCCTGCGCGGCATGCGTATCGATGTGAATACCCACCGTCCCATTCTGAAGATGAACACCGGCGGCATGTCCGGCCCCGCCGTCCTGCCTGTGGCAGTGCGGATGGTCTGGGAGGTTGCCCAGGCGGTGAAGATTCCCATCCTTGGCATGGGCGGCGTGAGCCGCGGCGAGGATGCGGCTCAGCTGATGCTGGCCGGAGCCACCGCGGTTGCCGTAGGCACCGCCATGTTTGCCGATCCGTTCGCTCCCATCAAGGTTCGGGATGAGCTGGCCGATATTGCCTCCCGGCAGGGTCTGGAGCGTGTGGCTCAGCTCACCGGAGGCGTTCAGCCCTGGTAAGGGAAGGAGGGCTTTTCGATGGACGAAAACACCTTTTTGGTCTCCTTGTCTATGGAAGAGACCGCCAAAAAGATCCACTCCGCTGTGGTGGACGGAAGCATCACCGGAGAACTTCTCGATCACTATGTGATCCAGGGCCAGGGAGAGCAGTATTGCATCGTGGCCGTCTATGAAAAGCACTACTGGCGGGCAGGCAATCGTCTGACCCTCACGGTTACCATCGATAATCTCTCCGGCCCCACCCGGGTGCACTGCATTGGCGGCGGCGGAGGCGAGGGGCTGTTCCGTTTTGACTGGGGCGCGGCCTCCTCCTTCTCCTCCCTGGTCTACGAGTGCCTGCGCGACGATATGTTATAATCTTTTAGGAGGTTGCCATGCTGGAAGAATTGATCGCCATGCTTCTGCCCCCGATCATCTCCATCTGTGAGCTGATGGGCATCTTTGTGGTGGCTGTTTCCGCTGTGCGCGCCTTCTGGAACTACTGCAAAGGCCTGGTCACTCACGTCCCGCTGGACGTAAAATTTGACTTGGCCAACGGACTGGCCACCAGTCTGGAATTTAAAATGGCGGCAGAGATCCTGAAAACCGTGCTGGTGCGGGATCTGAACGAACTGGTTGTCCTGGGGGCGGTGGTTTTGCTGCGGGCGCTGCTGTCTCTGCTGATCCACTTTGAAATGAAGTCCCACGGCTGATCTCTTATGCAAAGGACTGGAATGATATGACAACAATTTACCTGATTCGTCATGCGGAGGCAGAGGGAAACCTCTATCGCCGCATCCACGGTTGGTACGATTCTCTGATCACGAAAAATGGAGAGCGTCAGATTCAGGCGCTTCAGCAGCGGTTTGACTCGGTTCCCATTGACGCGGTCTACTCCAGCGACCTCATCCGCACCCAGCTCACCGCAGGGGCTGTATATCTCCCCAAAGGTCTTCCCCTCCACCTGCACCCTGGACTGCGAGAGATTCACATGGGCGACTGGGAGGACCGCACCTGGGGCGAGGTGCGCCACTTTCAGGGAGAGCAGCTGGCTCTGTTCAACCATACCGATCCCAGCTTCCAGGCTCCTGGCGACGGAGAGGGCTTCGGCCCGCTGGGAGACCGGGTCTATGAAGTCATCCGCTCCATCGCCCAAAAGCACCCCGACCAGAATGTGGCTCTCTTCAGCCACGGCACTGCTATCCGGCAGTTTTTAGGCAAGGTCAAAGGAACAGAACCTGAGCAGTGGAAGGACCTGCCTCACTTTGACAATACCGCCGTTACCTGCCTGGCCTGGGACGGAAACGCCTTCCATATCATCTATGAGGGCGACAACTCCCATCTGGATGAGTCCATCTCCACGCTGGCCCGCCAGTCCTGGTGGCGCAAGGGCGGCCAGAAGGCGGAGGACGTAAACCTTTGGTTCCGCCCCCTGGACCCGGAAAAGGAACAGGATCTCTATCTCGCCGCCCGGCGTGACACCTGGATCACCGTCCACGGTACCGAGCTGCCCTTTGACGGTCCCGGCTTCTGGGAAGTCGCCCGGCGTGATTTGGAAATGTCCCCCTGGGGCGTATCCGTAGCTATGGCCGGAGACCAGTTTGCCGGCATGATCCAGCTGGATCTGGAGCGCTTCCGCTCGGACGGAGCGGGTTACATCCCCCTGTGTTACATGGCTCCCGAGTTCCGCAACCGCGGGCTGGGCGTGCAGCTGCTGGGACACGCTGTATCCATCTTCCGCAAGGAGGGCCGCCAGGGTCTGCGTCTGCGCTGTGCACTGAATAACGATCACGCTCAGCATTTCTATGATAAATACGGTTTCCACAAGATCGGCGTGGAAGAGGGCAAATGGTTCCCCCTGGACGTGTTGGAAAAGCCCATCTGCCGCCCCGATATTCCAAATGTGGCAGAATAACTGCTTTGCTGCGGGACACCCGGTGTCCCGCATTTTATACTAAGGAAGAGAGGTTTCCCTATGGGATTTGACCGCGACCTATTTTTACCTGTAAGCCGGGAGGATATGGACCGCCGGGGCTGGGACAGCTACGATGTGCTGCTCATCACCGGCGACGCCTACGTGGACCACCCCTCCTTCGGCCCCACGATTATTGGCCGGGTGCTGGAGGCAGAGGGCTACCGGGTGGCCATTCTCGCCCAGCCCGACTGGCACAGCGCCGCCCCCTTCCAGGCTCTTGGGCGTCCCCGGCTGGCGGTGATGATCTCGGCGGGCAACCTGGACTCCATGGTGGCCCACTATACCGCCGCTCGGAAACGCCGTCACGACGACGCCTACTCCCCCGGCCGGAAAGCCGGACTGCGCCCCGACCACGCCACGGTGGTCTACTCCAACCGGGTGCGGGAAGCCTTTGGCGACATTCCCATCATCATCGGCGGCCTGGAGGCCTCTCTGCGCCGCTTTGCCCACTACGACTACTGGGAGGACAAGGTTCGCCGCTCCATTCTCTTTGACGCGCAGGCAAACATTCTCACCTATGGCATGGGCGAGCTGGCCTCCAAGGAGATCATCTCCCGGTTGGCCAGTGGCACCCCTGTGGATGAGATCACCGATGTACGGGGCACCTGCGTAGCCGCCGCCCATCCCGGTGTGTGCGCCTACCCCTGGGTGGAAGTCCCCTCTTTTGAGGAGGTATCCTCCAGCAAGGAGGCCTATGCCCGGGCCAATATGGTAGAGTACAACGAGCACGATCCCTTCGTAGGCAAGGCCATCCTGCAAAAGCACGGCCGCCAGTTCCTGCTGGTCAACCCGCCCGCCCGGCCTCTTACCACGGCGGAGATGGACGAAGTTGCCGAGCTGCCCTATGTCCGGGAGCCCCATCCCATGTACGATGAGATGGGGGGCGTGCCTGCGATTGAAGAAGTGCGCTTCTCAGTGACCCACAACCGTGGCTGCTTTGGCGCCTGCAACTTCTGCTCCCTGGCCTTCCACCAGGGACGAGTCATCTCCTGCCGCAGCCACCAGAGCGTCATCCGGGAGGTAAAAGCCCTGACCGAGCACCCCGGCTTCAAGGGCTATATCCACGACGTGGGCGGTCCCTCTGCCACCTTCCGCCGCCCTTCCTGTCAGAAGCAGCTCAAGCACGGCATGTGCAAAAACCGGGCCTGTCTGGCTCCCGAGGCCTGCCCTAACCTGGACGCCGACCACACCGACTACATGATGCTGCTGCGCAAGCTGCGGGAGATTCCCAAGGTAAAGAAAGTATTTATCCGGTCGGGCATCCGCTTTGACTATCTGATGAAGGACCCCAGCGGAGAGTTTTTCACCGACCTCATTCAGCATCACATCTCCGGCCAGCTGAAAGTAGCTCCAGAACATTGTGTGGCCCACACTCTGGACTACATGGGCAAGCCCCATATCGAGGTCTACGAAAAATTCCGGGAGAAGTACTTTAAGCTCAACCGCCGCTACGGGAAGGACCAGTACCTGGTCCCCTACCTCATCTCCTCCCATCCCGGCTGCACTCTGGAGGATGCGGTTCAGCTGGCCGAGTGGCTCAACAAGCAGGGCCACATGCCCGAGCAGGTCCAGGACTTTTATCCCACTCCCGGCACCCTGGCCACCTGCATGTGGTACACCGGCCTGGATCCCCGGACCATGAAGCCGGTGTTTGTCCCCAAGACACCCCATGACAAGGCCCTCCAGCGGGCTCTCATGCAGTGGCGCAAGCCTCAGAACCGTGCCCTGGTGTTGGAGGCTCTCCACAAGACGGGCCGAGAGGACCTCATTGGCTACGGCAAGCACTGCCTCATCCGCCCCGGCAAGGGACAGTCCTACGGGGCACAGGGCAACAAGGACAGCCGTCCTGCCGCCAAGGGAAAGGGTGGAAGTGCCTCCCAAGGCAGAAGGAAAGCCCCCGGCGATCCCAGAAAAGAACGCTTTGACGGACGGCACACCGCAGAAAAGAAGAACGCTCCCAGCACTCCCAAGCGCAAGGCGGGCTGGGCCAAGCCCAAGCCACCGGTGACAAAGGGCACCAAGGGTCGCAAAAAGCGATAAAATGTAAGGACGGAAGCCATAGGCTTCCGTCCTTTTTCTTATCCTTTATCGGAAATTCTCTTTTGCGTAGGCCTCCAGCTCCGCGCGGAACTGGGGATGGGCCACCGAAATCATAGCCTGGGCCCGCTCAGGCAGGGACAGGCCGGACAGCTTGACCACGCCGTACTCCGTAGCCACATACTGAATCATCCCTCTGGGAGCGGACACGGTACTACCTCCCGGAATGAAGGGAACGATGTTGGACTTCAGGGTCCCGTCCTTGGTCTTGCGGGCAGAGTTCATGCAGATAAATCCCTTTCCGCCGGGAGATCGGAACGCTCCCTCCAAGAAGTCCAGCTGGCCGCCGGTGCCGGAGAGCTGACGGGTACCCGCCGATTCCGCGTTTTCCTGACCCATCAGGTCCAACTGCACTCCGCCGTTGATGCTGATGAAATTGGACATGTCTCCCATGCGGTGGGGATCGTGTACATAGTCCACATCGGCGGGACGGAAGAGCTGGGGCTCCTCCTTCAGCCAGTCGTAGAGCTCCTGGGAACCCATGGCCAGGTTCCAGGTGGCGTAACCCCGGTCCACCTCCTTACAGGCATTGGTCAGCTTGCCCGCACGATACAGGGTAAGGAAGGCGTCGCTGATGGTGCCGGTGTGACAGCCCAGGTCCTTCAAATCGGACTGGGCCAGCATCTGGGCCACAGTAAAAGGCACGCCGCCCACACCCAAAGACAGTACCGCTTCGTTGGGGATCTCCTCGACTACCCGCTTGGCAATCTGGATGTCCACCTCGGTGGGCTCCTTGTAGGAGCGGGTGGGCAGAGGCTCGTGCTCCCCTTCCACGATGTAGTCGGCCTCAGACAGGTGCACCCGGTGAGAGCCGTCCACCCCCTGGAGGGTGGGCAAATGCTCGTTGATCTCAAAAACCACCGTGCGGGCCGCCTCAAAAATGGTGCGCCAGGCGTAGTTGGAGATACCCAGTCCGCAATAGCCCTTTTCATCGGGCTTGGACACCGGCACAAAGGCCACGTCTACCCGAATATGATGGCGGTAAAACTGGGGCAGATAGCGCAGAAGCATGGGCATAAAGGTACACAGCCCCCGGCTCTGGAGCTTCCGCTCATAGTCACCGATGTGCCAGCTGTAGTAGTGAAAGGCCTTTTGCTCCGGATCCTGCTCCACCACTTCGATACGAGGACGGATCACCAGACCGCCCCGGATCTTTACGTCGGTCAGCTCGTCCCGCCGCTCCGCCAGAGCCCGGTCCATCAGCTCCGGGAAACCGCCGCCAAAGCCGTAGTCCACCCAGTCGCCGCTGTGCACTGCCAGCCGAGCCGCTTCCTGAGGAGAGACAAACTTACTTTTATAGTCAGAAAACATGGTTTTCCTCCTTCTTTCTCAAACTAATACCATTATACCGGCAGTTTTGAGAAAGGGCAAGCAAAACACACGCTCCATTACTCCTCATCCAGAGCGATGGACGCCTCTGCCGCCAGCTGCAGCAGACGTCTAAATTCTTCCCGCTCCTGATCCGTCATGGTGTGGGTCATACGCTGAAAACATGCCTCGACCTGCTCCTTGATAAATGGATAGATCTCCCACGCCTTTTCCGTTGGAGAAATATCATAGGTCCGTTTGTCTTTGGCATTGGTGGTGCGAACCAGGTAGCCCCGCTCCTCCAACTTGTTCACCGTCTTGGCAATGACACTTTTATCCAGAGACAGCCGCTTGGTGATATCATCCTGGGTCAGGGACCGATAATCGCAGATAATCAGGATTACTACGGCCTGCGCCGCAGAAAGATCATACGATGCACAGTTGTTATTCAGCCAGATATGGGACTTTCGATACAGAATGGAAATCGACTTAAACGGCCCCTCTGCCACATAGTCCATGCCCACACCCTCCTTTGTATCAAGCGTGTTTTCATTATACCCTTTTTTGGTGGCACGTGCAACCAGATATTGACGCCGCCCCCTGCGTCATGTTATTTTAAATATAGTGGCATGTGCCACCATTTTAGTTTAATGAAACAAAGGAGTCTTGCCTGAATGAGAACAACGGAAAAAATATGGAATCGGAGATTTATTCTCCTCTTTATCACCAATCTTTTGGTTTTAGCCGCTTTTTACGCATCCATTCCTATCATCCCGGTATATTGTCAGGAAATTGGTATTACCGGTTCAAAGGTAGGTATTGTGCTCACTGCTATGTCGGTATCTACGGTTCTGTTCCGGCCGGTGGCGGGCTACCTGCTGGATAATTTCAACCGCTATCACGTATATCTGCTCTTTCTGGCTCTGTTTTGTCTGTCTTTTCCCGCATTTATTGCGTTTCCAGTATTTGCTCTCCTGATTGTGGTTCGCCTCTATATGGGAGTCGTGTACTCGGTATGCGGATCTGCTACCATGACTCTGGCCGGTGACGTCCTCCCCGTCTCCAAAATCACAGAGGGCATCAGCCGATTTGCTTTCACGGTATCCATCGGCATGGCAGTTGGCCCTTTTGTAGGACTTCAGGTCCAAAATAATATGAACAGCAAAGCGTCCTTTCTAACCATCTTTGGCATTACTGTGGCTGCTCTGATCTGTGTCTCCTGTTGCAGGATAAAATACCCCAAGACTCAGCGGAAACCATTTTCTCTGAAAGAGTCTATCTACGGTCCTGCGCTCCCTTTTATGTTTAACATGATGTTTCTGATGATCCCCTACGGCGCGGTCATTGCCTACTGCTCCATTCTGGCTCAGGAAAAGGATGTTATGGGGCATCTGCCCTATTTTTATGTCTGCCTGGTGGCAGGTATGCTGCTTTCCAAGCTTTCCACCCAAAAGGCGATTGACGCCGGCAAGCATCGTCTCTTAGTCTATACCAGCCTGGTGGTACTGATCCTTACCATGGTCAGCTTCCTTTTCCTCACAACCGGAATTCATCTGCTGGCATCCGGATTCTTCTTTGGGCTGGGTTACGGAATTCTGCAACCTCTTTTCCAATCCTTTGTCACTGGAACCACCCCCGGTCCAAAACGCGGTGCCGCCAATTCCACTTATATGCTTTCTTACGACATCGGAATTGGAATTGGCTCTCTCCTAATGGGCTTTATGCAGGAATCTGTGGGTCTGACCACTGGATTTGCTCTGACGGCCATCGCTTATGTGGCAGGGGGCATTATCTATATCACGTATTCAGACGGATACTATTCCAAATTGAAAGCAAGCTGCCAGAATTCCAATACTTCTCTCTGAAAATGAAACAAAAGAGCTGACAGGTTAAATCCTGTCAGCTCTTTTGTTTTAGGGAGGGAATTTGCATCTGTTAGCATGCCGCTGAAATAAGTCACCCAATGTATTTTGGCAAAACTGTCTTTACAGCAGAATAGACGTTCCAGGTCCAATAGGCAGTCCAAGAATCATCCATCCAACCAAAAGTACCATCAAAGCTATCAGAAACGATATACTATACGGCACTGTCATAGAAAACAGTGTGCCGAGCCTGACTTCCGGCTCATTCTTTCCTCGATATTGCTCCATAAGTCCAATAATGACCGGAAGAAAAAAGTTTACCGGGGAAATAGGATTTGTCACCGAGTCACCAATCCGATATAGGAGCTGGGTAAACGCAGGGGAAAAATTAACGACTGAAAACATAGGGACAAAAATGGGGGCTAAGATCAGCCACTTCGCTGACCCGCTGGTCATAAACATATTCAACAGGCTAACCAGCAACACAAATGCAATTGCCAGGGGAATTCCAGAAAGGTTCATTTTCTGCAGCAGCTTTCCGCCTGTCACAGCCAGAATGGTAGCTAGCTTACTGTCATTAAAAAACTGGATAAAATATGCGGCGGGCAGTGAAACAATCAAAAAAGACAGCGAGCCTTTTAGACCTTTTTCCATAAACTTCGGAATGTCGGAATTTTTCTTCAGCACCCCGGCACTCTTTCCGTATACAACTGCCACTACAACAAAAACGATAAAAAGCACGAACACCAAACCGTCTGTGAATGGAGAATTGGGCAGCAGCGTTCCATTATCATTTCTCAGGAATCCATCTGACGGAATCACACACCACAGAATCCCTGCTACACAGAGTAAAAAAGCGATGCCGCTCCGCTTCAACCCCTTCTCCTCGGAGGCAGACAACATTTCTGTCCGAATGTCCTGACTGTCCGCTTTATACGACCACCCTGTTTTTACATACTTAGGCAAAATCAATTCGGTCACTACAGTTACACAGAAGGCAATCACAAGTGTGGCTGCAACCATGAAAAAGTAATTGATCATAGGCTGATTGATAAAGGGGATATTCATGCTCTTGGCTGCAGACTCTGTGATTCCACCCAGCAGCGTGTCTGTCCCACTGATGATAAGATTCGCACTGAATCCTCCATGTCCAGCGCAGTATCCAGCGACCGCACCAAGAATCGGATTTCTGCCCAGAGCGGCAAACAGTGCTGCTCCAATGGTGGCCGCAAAAACAATACCTGCATTTGATGCGATATTCGCGCACACCCCGACAATTCCCAAAATAAACGTTACCAGATAAGCCGGTGCGTTCATCAGCGTTTTCTTCATTAACGCATCAAAAAATCCGGTCTCCTGTAAAAATCCCACCGCGATCATCATAACCATAACAAGCCCTAAGGGCGAAAAGGTTACATATATCTCCACAAAATTACATATTAAATTTTGCAGGTAGCCTCTTTGCAGCAGGTTTTCTACAAAAACAGTCTTTTCAACTAAGCCATTTCCGTTTTCTTCTGCCGCCAGATACGTGACAGACATCCCCATTGTCCCAAAAATAAAGGACAGCGCCAGGACGATCCCACACAAGACCATGAACAAGAAAAATGGATGCGGGATATGATTCCCCACTTTTTCTATTCCATTTATAAATGAAAAGAACCAGTTTCTTTTCTTTCCCAGCATAGTATCCCCCCAATCTTCCATTTTTCACCTGACTGCCTAAGGTACTCAGGCCAGCGCAAAGCTACGCTGGCCTGAGAGAGCACCCCGGTTTCATTCAAGCCAGTCCAAGCGCCATTAGGATAATTCTTGTAACAAACATAGCGAAAGCCGCATCAATGAGGGGGATCATCAAAAGCAGCGGATGCCACTTTTTATTTGCTCCAGTAACAATAACAATCCGCACATAGTGACCAATGAGTGTTCCCATCAGAATACAGGCGGGAAAAAGAATGGTTGCCTGGGCCAATGTAATGACGTCGTTGCTTACCAACAGAGCAGCCGTAGCACAGCCAGAAGCTTTTGCAAAGAACGCCGAAATCAGGACCACAATTGCATCGCCGGGAAGTCCGAAAATTGCCATAACCGGTTGACAAATAGTAGCCAGGATATCCATAATACCGGTCAGCTTCAAAACCTGAACCAGAGCGTATCCCAGGATCATAGCCGGTATAATCTGCTCTACTCCGGTGTAAAAGCCTTTCTTGCAGCAAGCCAGGAAAGTCTCGATGATGGACTTCTTCTGTTCCATCGCTTTTTCTTTCACTTCAGCCATAATTAAACTTCCTCCCGCTTTTTCTTTTTGCTGCTAAGATACAGGACAAACCGCACAATATTTGCCCCCAGAATTTTAGACACAAATTCAATCAGGAAAATTGGTCCAAAGGCCAGAAGAGAAATTGCCAGCAGCGGTGCACCGCCATTGATTGTATTGTTGACTGGAGCAGATGCTGCATATTGGTATGCAACAAAAATCGTTCGCTCATCATCTGTAATATAGCCTTGGTCGTACAAATCTCTTGTGAGCACTGCGGCTACGTCAGATCCGGTAAAAGAACTAACAAAGGCCAGTCCTGCCTCTCCAGGAATACCAACCAGCGGCTTGAGAATCGGCTTAAAAATAATACCGGCTGCATTCATAGCACCCAAGCTCTGAGCCGTGCCCACCAAGGCAGTACTGAACATAACACTGGGAACCAGTACCAGACCTGCGATAAAGCCATCACGAACACCAGAACCGTTTTTGCCCGTAAAATCAATACCGTCCACAATGGTTCCAAATTTGCCCATCAGATTGTTGAAGTCAAAGGCCGCCAAGGGACCAGCCACATCTTTAAAGGCACCAGAGAGGATCATGACCAGAATAATCAGTGAGATCCATCCCTTGATGGTTACTTTATTCTTTCTCTCTTCCATGACACTACCTCTTTATACCAAGTCTTTATCCAAAAGAATGACCGAAGCAGCGATCAGTTTGGCGCGTTCAAACACCGACTCTACCACAGCAAATTCTTCCGGAGAATGGTTTCCTTTTCCTCTTGCTCCCAGGCCGCATACCACAGGGATGCCCTTGGATGCCACCAAGCTGGAATCGGACCAGCCGCCCACTTTAATGGGCTTTACTTTTCCATACCCTGTAAGTTCTGCAGTCTTCTCAATATGGTGGAACAGCGCCATCACCGGCTCAGAATCCTCCATTACTGCGCTGGGAACGGTCTTATGGACAATGGTTTTAGTTCCGTCCACATAAGTCTTAGCCAGGATCTCATCGATCTTCTCCAGCAGCTGATCCAAGCGCTCTTTCTGTGTAAAGCGGATGTCGATTTTGATTTCGCAGTGATCCGGCACAGCATTCACAACGGTTCCGCCGGTAATCAGGCCCACATTCAGGGATGTGCCATGCTCATAGTCGTTTAAATTCTGAAGTTCAATGATTTTATGAGACATCTCCAGGATGGCATTGCGTCCCTTTTCCGGTGCATTGCCGGAGTGGGAGGCCACGCCCTGAACCTCCACTGTCATGCGGAAAGAGCCTTTTCTTCCCACTACCAAGCCATCGTCCAGGTAACCTGTCTCAAAGTTGAAGGCAGCGGCCACGCCCTCACATGCCTCCAGCATGACTGCCGCGGCGCCAGACTCTCTGTGTCCGTTTTCTTCATCTCCGGCAAAGGCAATTTTGACCGGCCGCTCATTATAGCCAGCATCGTTCAGCGCCTTAACAATAAACACCGCGATGGTCAGGCCAGCTTTCATATCCAAAACACCAGGCCCATGAGCATTTCCATCCTCATCTACCCGAAACGGATTCTGCTTGGCAGCCCCCTCTTTGAACACGGTATCCATATGCCCAATGAACAAAACCGGCTTCTTCTCCCGGCCTTTTCCCCAGTCAGCCAGAAGGAAATTTCCTTTTTTCTCCATCTGGATCGTTTGAGTTTCAGCGCCGCAACCTCTGAGTTCTTCCGCGATCTTGGAACAAATCTCATCTACGCCCTCTTTCTGAGACTCGTTTCCGCTCTCGATAGACACCAACTCTTTCCAGAATTGCATCATGTCTTCTCTGTGCGCATCAATGTATTGATTGACCTGCTTGATACACTGCTCTCGATCAATTCCCACGATATTTCCCACCTTTTTTAATTTCCTCGTCCGGCCGGACTTTGCTTAAAAAAAGTCTAGCATGGTGATGACCCAAAAACAAGGTCTCTGACTTTTTGGCCGTAATTAAAGCACAATTTGAGACACAGCAGAAATCCAAGCACGCTAGTCTGATTTGTGGTATAATATTTTAAACATTCAGAATATCGCTTTTGGAAGCAAAGGGAGATTATATATGATCAGACTTGCCATCCTCGGACCACAAAAAAGCCTGAATTATGTCCAAGAAATTCTATCCGAGATGCACTGTTACCTTGAGGCAGTCTATGTGCCCTACACCGATTACCACGAGGTACTCCCGTTTTTGGAGAAAAGCGAGCGCAATTTTGACGCCATTCTTTTTACCGGAATGACCCCTTACCTATATGCCAGCCAAAACCTTACTCCTTCTGTCATCTGGGAATATCTTCCCAGAAATAAAATTTCTTTTCTGAGCGCTCTCTTAAAAGCAAATCGGCAAAATGGCATCAATATATGCAAAATCAGCCTGGACTGCTACGAAGAGAGCATCGTCTATGAGACATATCGTGAAATCGGCTATCAAAAAAATGATATTCTGATTTTAAAGTATCCTTCTCTTGTCACAGAAGAGAATTATTTGACGCAAGTATGCCAGTTTCATGAACTAAATTACTACAAAAAGAAAGTTGGGCTTTGCGTTACAGGTCTCTCCTTTGTGGCCCAAACTCTGTCGGAAAAAGGAATCCCCTGCGTTAAAATTGAACCTTCTGCTGATGCGATCATCCAACAAATCAACAAAATTCAGCTCAATTATCAGCTGCGCATTAAAGAAGAAAATTCCCTTGCTATTTTGCTTATCGATACAGATTTTTTGGAAGAATATTCCGTGTGTAATCAAAACCTGATTCAGCGCTTCAAAAATAAAAACCAGATTCTGGAATTGATCTATATCTTTGCATCCAAAATGAAAGCTGCCGTGCTGGAATATCCCGATGGCCGATGCTATTTGTTTACCACCACCGCAGATTTAAAGGCTGAAACCGACTCTTTCACGCGCCTGGAATTGCTCTTCTCTATTCACAACAAAAATATAATAAAAAATGTATTTATGGGAATTGGTCTGGGGGAAACCCCTCAAGCAGCGAAGTTTCACGCGGAGTTAGGATGTCAAAAGGCCCGTCAAAACGGAATTGACTGCTGTTATATCGTCTACGATGAAAACAGCATCGCAGGCCCCATCTCTCCTTCCAATAAAGAAGAACCTGTTATTCATGCGGATCGGCCCTTGCTTTCCATATCCCAGCAAACAGGAATCAATACGTCAACACTGCAAAAAATGAAGCTAGTATTGGCACAATACCACCTGGATATCGTCACGCCGCAAAAGTTTGCTCAACTGATGCATATCAGCCCCAGAAGCATGAACCGTCTGCTCCTAGCTCTGGAAGATCACGGCTATATCCAGGTGGTCGGTAAAAGCTCCTCCAGCTCTCCAGGACGTCCCAGCCGATTGATTCGATTAAATTTCTAAAATCAAATTTTATCAAAGCACATTGTTATATGATCCGTTACCTATGGATCAAGCTGCGCACTCTGTCAGACAAGAAAATCAGAAAAGAGCTAACTGACCTTATTTTGTCAGTTAGCTCTTTTCTAATTTATCCTGGAAATAATAGGTAATATTGATCGGTCACAGCTTAAAATTCTGTAACCAGAACTTAGTCAGCTGCGCCGCATGAAAACGGAAAAAGTACTTCCCTTATGGTCAGACGATACTTTGATCCATCCTCCCTGTTCCTGAACGACCTTCCGCGCCAACGGAAGTCCCAGGCCCACTCCTTCCACCGCCTGCACACTCTGGCCGCGGTAAAAGCGCTGAAAGATCTTCGGGATCTCCTCAGGTGGGATTCCACATCCAGTGTCGGAAATATTGATTCGGCAGTAGGTCTCGTAGCTTTCCAAGGTAAGCGCCACCCGTCCCCCTTGTGTGGTATACTTGACCGCATTGTCCAGGACGTTGAAGATGGCCTCTTCCGTCCACTTTGGGTCACAGCACACCGCAATTGGTTTGGACGGCGGCTGGATAGAGAGATTGATTTCTTTACTCTCTGCCGCCCGACGTACCTGCAGCGCAGCATTGAGAACCAGTTCCTCTACATCAGTAATCCGTGGCTGAAGGCGGATACTCCCGGACTCCAGACGGGAAAGCTTAACCATGCTGTCCAGTAAAAAGTCCAGCCGCTCCAGGGCGCGCTGCATCCTGCTTCCATACTCCTGCCGCTGTTCCGGGGACAGCCCAGGCTGTACCAGAAGAGAACCGTAAATCTGCAGAGTGGCCACCGGTGTTTTCAGCTGATGACTCAGGTCGGACACCAAGCTTTGGATCTCATCCCGCTCCCGCTTTGCCTGCCGGTTCAGTCCCGCCCAGATAGAGGCCAGCCGCTCCACCTGCTGTTGAAGCCGTGAGAGGACGGTATCCTCCAGGGTCGGAAAAACAGGATTCTCCCGAATCTGGGTCAGCTGATCGATCAGGTCGGATAGTTGAACCACCAGTTCCCTCATGCTGTCTCTTGCGGTCCGGTAGAGAAGAATCTGCACGGCCAGGCATACTGCCAAGAAAAGCCCCACCACCCATGGCATTTGGCGCTGTTCCAAGCACAGCGACGCAATCAACAGTCCCAGCCCGGCCACAGCCAGAATCATCCACAAAAGGGCCGCTCGCCGCTCATATCGTTTCATGTTGCCTCCCCAAAGGTGTAGCCCAGTCCAAATACCGTGACCACATAGCGCGGATTCTTTGGATCGGGCTCCAGCTTCTGCCGCAGGCGGCGGATATGGACACTGAGGGTATTCTCATCTATAAAGCTTCCTTCCACGTCCCAAATCTGCTCCAACAGCATCGTCCGGGTGAGCACCCGGCCACGGCTGCGGGCCAGCCTTTCCAGCAGCTTCCACTCGGTGGCGGTGAGGTGGATGGTTTCCCCCTGTCTGCGTACGGTCTGCCGCTCCAGGTCAATTTCCAGTTCCTGATAGCGGATTATTTGAGCGCCGCTGCCAGTTCTGCGCAGCACAGCCAGCACCCGCTGGCGCAGCACCTCCGGAGCAAAGGGTTTTGTTACATAGTCGTCACCGCCCATCTGGAATCCCCGGACCACGTCCTCATCGGTGTCGTTGGCGGTGAGAAAGATAACAGGGGTATCCCGCGCCTGACGGAACCCAGCGCACAGGTCCAGACCGCTGCCGTCGGGCAGACGGATGTCCAGCAGACACAGGTCAAAGCGGACGGCCTGCCAAAGCTTCTGGGCCTGGGCGGCGTTGTGGGCCAATGCCACGGCGTGGCCGTCCTGCTCCAATGCGGACTTCACCGCCTGCCCCAACAGAACATCATCTTCTACCAACAAAAGCTGGGCCATAGGTACCTCCTAAAAACAGGTCAGCTGGTCTCCCGCAGGCGCTGAATCACCGGTTCCCGGGAAGAGATCCGGTAGGCCAGGGCGGAAATACAGGGACACAGCACCAAAAGAGCCAGCACCAACCCCACCACCAGCCTGGGCGGCCACACAAAGGAGAAGGCCAACACCCCTGCATCAATATGGGTATCGGAAAAGGCAGCCCACAGAATACCACAGCCCGCCAGGAACAGGACGGAGGACAAAACCGCGTAGATGCCCCCCTCCCACATGACCATAGCCCGCAGCTGCCGGCGGGTCATGCCCAGGCTCTCCATCATGGCCAGCTCCCGGCGGCGGGTCTGCACCGAGGCAGCCATCACATTTACGTAGTTCATAAGCCCCATCAGCACCATTAAGATGCACACGCCGTTGCCCACCAGGGCTACGGTCCGCTGATTCTGGGCATAGTCTGCCTGGGCCTGAGCAACGCTGACATACTCCATGAGACTAGGGGCCACGGCCACAATCTCCTGAATGGCCTGATCCAAAGTCATCAACTGGCCCTTCTCGGCGTTGATGCAGATATTCCGGATATCTGCATCCGGATTGATCCGATCCATACCGGCCTGGCTGACCAGTATCCCCGGCACATCATTGTTACCGGACGGAGAAACTGCCAGGGGAACGTCCCTGCTCACCACCCCGCCAATAGTAAAGGACTGGACCTGTCCGTCCCGGCCGCAGATGGACAGAGTCTGACCCACCATGCCGGAAAAATCCTCCGGCGGGTCGACATATTCTCTGCTGCTGTCGTAAATCAGCAGTGTATCCCCAGCGGCAAAGGCATCCAAATCCACCGGCTGCTCCGCAGTCTGATTATACTCCTCCAGGGCAGAAAGCTCCAGGGTCACCGCTTCTGTGCGCTCAAATTGGCCCGCGCCGGCCTGATATGCCTCCATTTTTTCTTTCACAGCGGCCGGGTCGTCTTCGCGCACCCACCGGGCAAACTGCTTGGCATAGGGCCAAAGAACCGCTGGGTCACTCTGCATATACAGCGCGGACATCCGGGTGATCTCCATTTCTTCGATGCCGTCCAGTTGGGTGATAGCCTCCATAGCACCCTGATTGAGGTTCGGTGCAAAATCGGAATCTCCATCTTCCTCCAGGTTAGTTTCCCGGAAGGTAAAAATAGTGATGTCATAGCCATTTGTATCATACTCCGGCATGTCCAGGTGGAACACGCTGTTTACCGCCAGAATGAGCACCGCCCCCAGGGTGAGGGAGGCAAAGACCCGGAGGGCCTGCTTTTTCTGCCGGAACACGTTGTGCAGGGCCATGGAGCGCAGCCCGGTCCGCCGCCCCGCTTTCCCACGGCGTCCTCCCGGCAGCCCGGTGTAGGACAGGGCCTGCATGGGGGAGATTTTTCCCGCCAGCCGAGCCGGTTTCCAGCTGCTCAGAGCCACCGTCAGCGACACAAACAGAATGGTACCCAAAAAGATGACAGGGTAAAAGACCACCGTCCGGGGCATGGCGGACATATTGTCGTTGGTCAATGTCTCCAGAGCCCGAGGTACCACCTCCAGGCAGAGCAGCATCGCCGCCAACATACCGGGTACCAGACCGACCAGGGCTGCCAGTATGGCTTTTGCCCGCACCAGGGTGCGCAGCTGCTGGGGTGTGGTTCCCAGGGTCTTCAGCATGCCGTAAAACCGGATGTCATGTTGAACAGAGAGAGATAGAATGTTGCTGACAAACAGACAGCTGCCCACCAGAATGAGCAGAGCGGTAAATCCCAGCAGGCCAAGGACCTGCTCTAGGGAAACGACGGAGCGCTGGGATGTGGAAACCCAGTACTGCGCGTCTGTAAGTGGAATCTGCTGCAAGGCCTCCCAGGTTCCTTTCTCAGACCAGCACACCCCCAGCTGACAGCTGTCCCAGCCCCAGAATTCCGAATAGATCTCCCGCATTCCAGACTCCGAGCGGAGCACCCGGTCCTCCGATTTGTAGTCGGTAAACCAGCCGCTTAGCTGATAATCCTGGGTCAGGTGGATGGTCATGCCCACCTCCGGATTTTCAATGCCCAGCCGTTTGAGGGTACCCGTGGACATCATGATCTCCAGCGTATCCTGAGGATAGGTTCCCACCACATCGGAGATCATGGGGAGGATCTGGTATTCCCAGGCTGCCTCGTCGTAGTACCAGTGCTGTAAGGGAATCTCGAAGCCACGCGCACCTGGAATCGTCTCACTGCCCGGCGATATTCGGATGCCCACCACCTCCACCCCGGGGGTGGCTTTGATCTGCTCATACTGCTCCTGGGTGGGAGCGTACAGGAGAGCGTCGGTCACCCCGTCTAACCGGTCCATCATGACCTGTAAATTGCGGAAGTAGTTGACACCGATGGTAAAGATAGAGAAGAGCATGAGTGTGGAGAGAAAGACAGCCAGGGCGGTAAGCAGGTTTCGGCCCAAGTTGGCCTTAATGCTTCGTCCGGCCAGACGCCAAAAGAGGCGGCGGTTATGAATGCGGAACATGGTCCCCCTCCTTCCCCAGGATGCGTCCGTCCTCAATGTGGAGGATGCGGTCGGCCAGCTGGGCCAGTTCCTCGTTGTGGGTGATCATGATGAGGGTCTGCCCAAACTTCCGCACGGAATTTTGGAGCAGCAGGGCTACCTCCAGCCCGGTTTTGCTGTCCAGGTTTCCGGTGGGCTCATCGGCCAGGATCATGGCCGGCTTAGTGGCCAAAGCTCTGGCAATGGCCACCCGCTGCCGCTGTCCACCGGAGAGCTGGTCGGGCATGGCAAAGCGCTTCTCCTCCAGCCCCAGCGCCTGAATGATCCCGTCCAGAAATTCCTTGTCCGGCCGCAAACCGTCCGCCTCCAGGGTAAAGGTGATGTTCTCATACACATTGAGCATGGGGATGAGATTAAAGTTCTGAAACACAAAGCCGATGTTACGGCGGCGGAAGATGGTGAGCTGCTCGTCGCTGAGCTGCCCCAAATCGTGCCCCCGCACCCACACTTCCCCAGAGGTTGGCTTGTCCAGCCCGCCCACTAAATTTAAAAAGGTGGACTTCCCGCTGCCGGAAGTGCCTACAATGGAGACAAACTCACCCTCCTCCACCGTCAGGGATACGTGGTTCAGCGCGTGGACGGCATTGTCTCCGCTGCCGTATGTCTTGCACAAATCTTTGGTAATCAAAATCGCCATAGGTATCCCTCCTACGAGTTGTTACCGATAGAATACCATAAACTTCTTACGGTTTGGTGACTGGCCCTTATTATCACCAGCTCAGGTCGCAAACTTAATCTCCAAACTCTTTGTGTTGCTCAAAACAGTTATAAAAAGAGCTAACCGATTCAATTAAAATCAGTTAGCTCTTCTTAAAAGCAAGGAAAAATTGTTGCCACAGAGGGCATCAAGCCTTGGAAACTCCTATCATTACAGGCTTTTTCGGGCCTTCTAAGTTACTCCCATTCGCTCCTGTCAGAAGTTTTCTAAACAGATTTGCTTATGGAATTTAGCTCAGGGTATTGGCATTCTTTTCATTATTCAGATGGTAGAGGCTATCTGATTTTTTGTTGCCATGGTGTTGCCAAGAACTTGTATCTCCCTTATTTCCTTTAGCATAATTATAGCATGTCAAAAGTTTCTTAGCAAATGGTTTCAAGTCTATTCACTAAATTGCTTCGCTGATGAACTCCTTTAAAAGACCGATATATCAAAGAACAATGACACACAGAACTAGAACGGCAAAACAAGGAGGTCCTCCCTGTTCTGCCGTTCTTTATTCGTATTGAGCAATGATCCAAATTACCCTATACTGTGAGTTTTCGCAATCACATTTTGGTATCCTTTATAGGTCACATACAAATACCCGGAAAAGATAAATGCGAAAATGATCATGGCAATCAGAGACACACCATTAAAAACGCTCAGATGGAATTGGTTGAATCGTTCTCCCATCACGCGAATCCCAAATGCGGAATCCACTATGGCGAGTCCTAAAGGCAATGCAAAGTAAAACAAAATTTGTTGCAGAACCGACCGCTGGATTAGCTTGTCCGGTACACCCATTTTTTGCAAGGCACGATAGCGACCAATACTCTCGCTTGCTTCTGAAAGCTGTTGAATGGCCAATACCGCTACCGACGCAATCAGGAAAATCAGTCCCAGATAGATACCGATAAAAATCAGGCTGGCAGCCGATCCATAGATATTTGCTTGAAACTGATCGTTTGTGACACCATAAATTGCAATAGGCTCCACGGTTGCCTGCCCATTACGGCTCAAGGTTTCGTAATATTCAAGCAGTTTGGTGAGCGCCGCCTTTTGTTCAGCTCTTTCAGCATCGTTTCCGGTGCAGACAAAATTGATCCGCTGTTCTTCGGGCGCGTCACGGAAATCGGTAAAGCTGTCCGGGACAATCAGATAAAAGTAGCTGACGCTGCTGCCTGTCATGATATTTTCCACAATCGGAGCATCGTTTTTGATCCGATAGGTAACTCCGGCAAGCTGCACAGTTCCCACGTCGCGGATATACTCTGTCAGAACACCGTTATCGTCGTAGTTGGACACAACCAGGATTTCCTGATCTGTCAGCGGGATGGGGTCCTCTCCCAGCAAACCTCGAATCTGGTTATATTCCGAACTGGTAAGCACATTGGTCTTTCCTGCGATGTTAGAAGCCCCATACACCGATTTTTGAATTTCTTCCTTTTGACGTGCAGACAGATGCCCTGCAAGGATCTCGCTCATGGAGGTATCAACAGAACGACGTTTATACACAGCAAATTGTGTCTTATCGTCAAGAATAATCCCCGCTCTGTTTTGGTTGATCAACGCTCGAAGATCTTTTTCTCGGTCCTCTGGGTTGTAAATGGAAACCGTTTCAGAAGCGTCAAAATTCAGATTCCCATCCAGCATTCTTTCCAAATTACTGCGGTAGGTGAACATACTCAGAGAAATGCTGATCGCTAAAAACAGCAGGAAGCTGATCATAGACATCGAAACAAAATTTGTTACAATTTTATTGTTTAACTGCCGCAAAACAAAGATGTTTAATCCTTTGCAATATACTTTGCGGTTGCGGCTCATAAAAAATAGCAGCGCTCCTGACAGACTGTAAACAAACAAGAAAGTGCCCACTGCCCCAATTATGATTGCCGCCAGGAAAAGCGGGTCAAGAGGATTCATGCCTACCGCCAGTACCAGTGCATAACCTGATGCCAAGATTAAGACTGACAGTACCAGGAATCCAACCAAGAGCCTCGGATTTTTCACTTGAATTGATTGGTTCTTTTTGGCCGCACACAACAGTTCGGACAGCTGATACCGTGCAATCACAATGTGATTGCAGAGCATCACGACCACGAAGACCAGCCCAAAGCAGAGAACCGTTTTTCCAACGGCCTTTGCAGAAAAAACAAGTTGAAACTGTACAATCTCAATGTTCAGAAGATAGGATGAGAACAGGGCCATGCCCTGGGACAAAACAAAGCCTAAAATCAGCCCGGCGCCCAGAGCAATAGAGCCAACCAACAGCGTTTCCAGAAGCAAAATTCCTGAAATTCGCATTTTGGGCATTCCTAATGTCATATAAATTCCAAATTCCCGCTTACGGCGACCCACAAGGAAATTGTTGGCATAAAGCACCAATCCTGCCACCACAATGGTTACAAAAACGGAGAGCAGGGACATGGCAAAATCCATATTGTTCAGAAAGCTCTCAGAGACAGCACTTCCGGTCAGCACATTCTTTTGGGCGTCAATTGAGTTAAACACATAGAAGATGCACACCGCTACGGTTAAAGTCAAGAAGTAAATGGCATAATCCTGAATGCTCTTCTTCACATTGCTCACGGAGAGTTTATAAAACATCTGCGGTGTCACCTCCCAGCAAGGTTACCACGTCTATAATCTGGTTGAAGAACTCCCTTCTGGATGCATTGCCGCGAACGATCTCATTAAACAGCCTGCCATCCTTGATAAACAGAATGCGATGCGCATAGCTGGCAGTAAACGAATCATGGGTCACTATCAGAATCGTAGACTGCAATTCCTGGTTCATCTGTTCAAACGACTCCAGCAACATACGGGAGGATTTGGAATCCAAAGCACCAGTAGGCTCGTCAGCCAGAATCAGCGAAGGATTTTTCACCAGAACGCGAGCAGATGCCACGCGCTGCTTCTGTCCTCCGGACATCTGATAGGGATATTTCTGAAGCACATCCGTAATCCCCAGTGTCTTTGCCGCGGCACGAATCGATACATCAATTTTGCTTGCCGGCACATTCTGGATCGTGAGAGCCAGCGCAATGTTTTCGTATGCGGTCAGTGTGTCCAAGAGGTTGAAATCCTGAAAAACAAAGCCCAACTCGTCGCGGCGGAAGGCTTCCAGCTGCTTGGAATTCAATTGCGTAATATCCCGGTCATTGATCAGAATTTTACCCGCAGATACCGTGTCAATCGTCGAGATGCAGTTAAGCAGTGTGGTCTTTCCGCTGCCGGAGGGCCCCATGATCCCCACAAACTCGCCTCTGTTTACTTGGAAACTAACTTGATCGAGTGCTTTGGTTAAGCAGCTTTTGCTGCCATAGTATTTTTCGACTTTTTCTACATTCAAAATCGGCTTCATATCTTCCTCCAAAAATTACTCTACGGTAAAGTTTGCAACAGCTTTGGAACTGCCCAAGGCATAAGAAATATCAATATAAGCGTGATAATCTCCGGTCGTCAACCCGTCCTCTTGCGAGAAGGTAGATACATAGTAGCCTGCTTTATTGGCAGAAACCGTTTCGGTTTTGATGGGGGTGTTGTTATCGTTGTCGCTGTACCAACTGATCGTTGCATTGCCGATAAACGGCTTTTTCCACTGACACACAAAAACGACCTGCTTCACATCAGCAGCAAAAGTGGTAGCTGTTCCTGTGCAGTTTCCATTTTCATCGATGGAAGCGCAGATCGCCGGTTGGCCCAGATTATCCGTTTTATAATTCACCAAAAGGGCCATGCAGATCACAACGGCCAAAACAGCAACTAGAATAAGCGAAACTTTTTTCTTCATCATAATAACCTCCGCGAATCGTCCATTGTTTGCTACAACCACAGTATATCAGCCCAGCAGCTGTTATCCTATTGGTTTGTCTTTCACGGAGATTACAGTTCTGCAAGAAAAGGCTCCCGCCCATCAGCGAGAGCCTTTTACTGCTGAATGAAGTTCACCAATGGGAAAAATCAAATGGATAGAAGTACCTTTCCCCACTTCTGATTCCAATGTGATGCCAATTCCCAGACATCCGCACAGCTTTTTGCAGAGATACAGACCTATCCCGGTAGACTTGCCGAAGCGCCTGCCGTTCTCTCCTGTAAAACCTTTCTCAAACACCTTGGACTGATCTTGTACCGGGATTCCTATCCCATTATCCCAAACAGAAAGGACAGTACAATTTTTCTCCGTTCGGGAAGATATTTGCAGTTTTCGTTCTTCTTCCCGGCAGTATTTCAAAGCATTTCCAATGAGCTGATTTAGAATAAAGGCAATCCATTTTGAATCAGTATACACAATACCGCACACTTGGGATACCTCTACGGAAAAGTTCTTTCGGATCAGGTCCGACGCATTTCGTGTAATAGCGTCCTTGGTCAACTGAGCCAGGTCACATGGACGGATTTGATAATCGGTATTCACCGTACTGCTTTTCGCATAGTAGAGTGCCTGTTCCACATAGTCATCTATTTGCCTCAGTTCCGTATGGATAGCACGAGTTATATGATCCTTGTGGTTATCGATAATCAGCTGCGCAGAAGCGATGGGGGTTTTGATCTCGTGAACCCATGTTTCCACATATTCCTGATATTCTTTTTGTGCGGCAGCGTACTCATTTACCCGCTCCAGCATACTGCGGCCCGCTCGCTTCAAAGCCCGGTAGTACACTTGTCCCTCAGCATAGGTGGGCGGTGTAATTACTTCCGACAGCAGATACACCTGATCCAGGCTTTGCGACAGGCTGTCCAGTTCGTCCAAGAAACGCTTCTCACGGCAGAATTGTATGGCCATATAGCTAAGCAGCGGAACGAACCATATAAAGAACAAAACAAAGATCGTAAGAAAACGTATACGCTGCACCGACAGGATAGCAGCAATCAAGAAAAATGCACATCCGTTCACCACTAAAAAAGCGAAATGATCCTTCAGAAATTCTTTTCCTTTCATGGCAGCTGATACCCCAACCCCCTTCGGGTTTCGATCGTTTCCGGAAAACCAAGCTGTTCCAGCTTTTTCCTGAGCCTTGTCATATTGACAGACAAATTGTTATCATCAATAAAAGCCTCGGAACTCCACATATATTCCATCAGGTCATCTCGCGAAACAATGTTTCCCTGATGCTGGATCAGAAAGGCAAGCATTTTTAGCTCATTCTTGGTCAGAAGTACATTTTCTCCCTGATAAGAGACGGTTCCACTGAGCAAATCGAGGGATAAACCTTTGTATTCAATGACATCTCTTGTTTGCGCATTTTGGGACCGGCGTAAAATAGCAGAAATCCTCGCTTCCAGAATGTGCAAATTGTAAGGTTTTGCAATAAAATCATCTGCTCCCAAATTCATGCTCATCAGCTCATCCACTTCACTGTTCCGGCTGGTGACCACCAAAATAGGAATATCGGATTTCTTACGCAGCTCGCGGCAAATATGATACCCGTCCGCATAAGGCAAATTGATGTCCAACAGTATAAGATCTGGTTTTTCCTGGAGAATATCCTGCACTACATGACTGAAATTTTCCAAAGCAGATACCTTATATCCACAACTCTCTAAAAACGATGCCAGTTCCTTTCGGATCGTTTCTGCATCATCCACGATCATAATTCGATTCATTATATCGCCTCCTAAATTGGCTTCTGCTCAATCATCAGTATGCCAATTATGCTGACATGAAAGTTTAATTCTATTATATGTGGCAAAATCAATCCCCGCAAGGATATTTCCTGATGCTCAAAAGATAGATGAGTCATGTTTCTGTTGGACGCATAAAAGAAACGCCATCACAGAAGATGGCGTTTCCAACTTACATTTTTCTGTTTCATAGAGTTCTGCCTGCGTCACTTTCCCTGCTTTGTGCATTTTCTGTTTTCTGTCGAAAGCCAAGTGAAATAGCCTTGGTTGGGCATTGCGACGCACAGTTTCCGCAGCGAATACACTCACAGCTGTTGGGCGTTTTTGTTGGATCAACATCCATCGGACAGATTTTTGCACACTTGCCGCAACGGACGCATTGTTCCTTGTCTACATTCAGATGATAGAGACTGACCTTGTTGAGCAGTCCATAGATGGCCCCCAAGGGGCATAGCAGTTTGCAGAAGAAGCGGGGAATGAACATACATCCCGCCAGCGTCCCCAGCAAAATCGCTGCTTTCAGAGAAAACAACGCGCCAATCGCTTTCGCCAGATCCGGGCGCATCAGAAGCAGTGGAATACCACCTTCCAATGTTCCCGCCGGGCAAATGAACTCGCAAAATGTTGGTTTCCCGACGCCCGCATAATTGGTGATGACAACCGGAAAAACGAGAACAAACAGCACCAAAACAACATATTTCACATAGGTCAATGCCTTGGGCAGTTTTACTTTCGGAACCGGAATTTTGGCAATGATCTCCTGAATCAATCCAAAAGGGCAAAGGAATCCGCAGACCCAGCGCCCCAAAACTGCGCCTACCGCCAAAATGATGCCAACCACATAGAAGCTGAAATTAAAATTCATAGAATCTGACACCGCCTGCATAGCGCCGATGGGACAGGCCAGCCGTGCTGCCGGACAGGAATAGCAGTTCATACCGGGGTTGCAAAAGTTCTTCCATTTGCCCTGATAAATTCTACCCTTTGCAAAATTCCCAATGTAGGGATTGGAAAATCCAAAGGCAATGATCTGTAATAGTTTTCGTTTGACCGAATGTGTCAGTTTCATAGCGAATCACCCCAGCCCAATGCATTCCATGCAAATATTTACTGCTTTATTGAAAACAAGCAAGGTTTCCCCTCTGTTAACACCCGCAGCGATAAATCCAGCTGCGATCAGCAGCAAAAGAGAAGCACACACAGGTCGTGACCGCTTTCTTATAAAGTCACGCATGGTCCTGAACCTCATTACTTTGGTTCTCCAGATAAGAAGTTACTTCCTCCTTATATTTCTCAATGTTGGCCTCTTCAATGATTTCACCAACGACATGACCCGAATTGTCTACAAAAAACGTTGTTGGATATACAAGGATGCCAAGCTGGATTTCCTGTAGGGCTTTATCTGGAACGATCTGAACAAAAGCGACCCCGGCTTCCTCACAAATTTGTTTTGCCTGCCGTATGTTGGCCTCACCTTCCCAACCTTCGTTGTAGTCGCAAACAATGCCAACAATCTGGACATTATCCGGCATCTCCTTAGCCCACTCTGCCAGATCCGGCAGTTCGTCAATGCATGGAGTGCAGAAGGTACCCCAACAGTTTACAACCGTGATGTCTGCATTTTCAAAAATGCTTTCATCGACCGGGTTTCCCTCCAGATCCGTGGCCTCAAAGGCCGGCATGACAGACAGGCTATCTTCCAGAGACTGATACACCGTGGGCTGATCGTTTTCCATCTCAGGTTTGGAACTTTGTCCACAGCCGGTAAGCGTTGATGCTGCAAGAGAAAGCAACAGCACTGCCACAAGGAATTTTCGTTTCATCATGATACTCAGCCTTTCTCGCCGCTACGTTTTCTTCTGTGCGGCATGACTATATCCTACAATGAATCACAAAAAGTTCATATCGAAGTGCCTTTCAATAACATTACAATTTTGAAAGGCAATTTTGCGTGTAATGTTCATCACCTTTTGAGGTTGAGTTTTACACAAAAGATTGGCAAACAATGCTTGTGGCTATCCATTTGCCACAAACTGCTTGTTGAGGGCAACGCCCCCAAGCCCCTTTTGAACACAGAATTTCATTCTGTGGCTGCGCGTTCTCCGAACACTTTTTCCCCATACCCGGTGCCCTGTTTCGGGGCATAGGGTGTCGTGAAACGCAACATCCTTTGGTACTCTTTTAAGGTGCCCTAAAATGAGGCACCTTCCTGAGAGATGAGGTGGCAAAATGCCACCCCAGTTTTTCCTTTCCGCGACGGTGGCGGAGGAGCGCACCATCCACACAGCCCAGCAAGCGGTTGTACCGGAAATCATCTCAAAACTATCCCCCGCAGGCTGCTTTCTGGTGTGGTGGACGATCAGGACACAGACGCCATATCGGTCAGCAAATTGTTTCAGCTTGCCGATCACCTCATAGTCACTGGAGTAGCTGTAACTGTCGCCCACCGCCTCCCGGACTTTTTGCAAGGTGTCAACGACGATGAGTTTGGTATCGCTGTGTTCCCGAACAAACTTTTCCAGCTGTTCATCCAGGCCGCCGCCGATCATCTTAGCGTTGGTGGCGAAGTGGAGGGAGTTTGTCCCTTCCACCCCGAACATTCGGAATATCCGGCGCTGTAACCGGCTCTCGTCATCCTCCAACGCTAGGTAGAGAACAGTCCCCTGATGGGTCTTGTAGCCCCACAAGTCCTGCCCGCTACTGACATGGTGGGCAATCTGAACCACCAGGAAGGATTTGCCGATTTTGGGCGCTCCGGCAAGGATGTAAGCTCCCGTGTAGAGCAGGTTTTCAATCACCGCAGACTTGCCCTCGAACACATTGTCCAGCAGCTCGTCCAGGGTCACAGTATGCAGGTAAGCCGGGTCGCTCATGCGGCGCATCTTCTGGTAAAGTTCCTCCAAATCTCTTTCCGGGGAATTGCTTTTTTCGTCCGGGTCTGGTATAGTGGTCTTGGAATTTTGAGAGATTGACTGCCCATCATCTGCGCCAACAGATGAACCATGGGCGGTCATTTTCTTTTTCTCATCGGTCATAGGCAAAGTCCTCCTGCATCCCGTTCATAATAGTTGCGATCATCTGGATGGTGTCCAGCAGATCATTGTTCACGCCCTGCCCGGCTTCGATCCGGCGCAGCTCGTCCAGCACAGCGGCCAGCTGATCCCGCAGCGCCTTGTAGACTCTGGGGTTGCCCTGCACTACCACATCTCGGCAGAGCAGCCGCCGGATGATATAATCCTGCTTGGTCAGTCCGGTGAGCTTCACCGCCGTCTCGATCTGGGCGTCCTCCTCCGGAGAGACCCGAAAAGCCACGGTCTTGTTCCTCCAACGGTTGTGCTTCTCCAAATTCTTTGCTGACATTTTTAATTGCTCCTTTCCATGTTCAATTTATCTGCCATCTCCGCCTGCTTAGACGGAAACAGGTGCGCATAGTTGTAAGTGATGTCGATGCTCTCGTGGCCCACCCGGTCCGCGATGGCCGTGGCGGAGAACCCCATGTCGATCAGAAGTGACACTGCGCTGTGACGAATATCGTGGATTCTGATGCGCGGCACACCGGCTTCTTTGGCTCCCCGGTCCATCTCCCGGTGGAGATAGCTCTTGGTGATGGTGAACATTCGGTCATCTGGCCCGATGCCGTAAAGCATTTTGATGTAATCCTGAATTTCCTCGGCTAAAAATTGCGGCATGGTGATGACCCGATTACTCTTTTCGGTTTTGGGAGTGGTAATTAAATCCTGGCCATTCAACCGCTGATAGGATTTGTTGATGGTAACAGTGCGCTTCTCAAAATCAAAGTCCGCCGGGGTCAGGGCAAGCAGCTCCCCCTCCCGGATACCGCACCAGTAGAGCATCTCAAAGGCGTAGAAGGACAGTGGCTTGTCCATCATTACCTCGGCAAATTTCAGGTACTGCTCCTTGGTCCAGAACATCATCTCCCGGTTTTTCTTCTTGCCCATGCTGCCCGCCTTCTTGCAGGGATTTTCCCGGAGGTTGTAGTACCGAACCGCGTGGTTGAAGATGGCGCTCAGCTGATTGTGAACCGTCTTGAGATATACAGGCGAGTAGGGCTTGCCGTTCTGGTCCTTATGGTTCAGCATCTCGTTCTGCCAGGTGATGATCTGCTGGGCGGTAATGTTGCACATTTTCAGCCTGCCGAAGTAGGGCAGCAGCTTAGTACGGATGATGTGGTCCTTGGTAGCCCAGGTGTTCTCCTTGAGCCGAGTTTTCATATCCGCCGTGTAGAGGTCCACGAAACTCTTGAAGGTCATATCCAGATCAGCGCTGGTCTTGTTGAGCTGTTCGCGCTCCCAGGCCTGCGCCTCCCGCTTGGTCTTGAAGCCCCGCTTTTGGGTCTGCTTGCGCTCGCCGTTCCAGTCGGTGTAGCGGTAGACCGCTCGCCAAGTATTCGTCTTTTCTTCTTTGTAGACCGCCATGATTAGCCCTCCTTTCCCGTCTTGCCGTAGCAAAACTTCTCCATGAAAAAGTTCCGATTGACCCGCCCGGAGATGGTCAGATAGCCCTTCTCACGGAGTTCGGCGTTGAGCTTGTGGATCACCTTGTAGGCGTGGGACTTGGAGATGCCCAGCTCCTGGGCCACTTCTTCCACGCGCATAAAGTTTTGTGCCTGCATTGAAAATACCTTCCTTTCCTCATTGATGGCTGCTGCGGCTGGATATTGTGTTCCATAAATGCCTCCTCTGGCGTTACCACTACCCGGAGTACGACGGCAGCCAGCTGCGCGCCAAGGTGCCGCCGGAGGGTCTGATCTGAACCTCTCACTTGTAGGCCACGGGAGAGGCCGTTTGTTGCACAAAATCAGAAAATTCAGATAAATGAGAGCAAAATAAAAAGGTCTAACTGATTAGCAAAAATCAGTTAGACCTTTTACTTATGAATAAAAAGATGAGGATTTTTAGGCTACTCGCAAGCCACCCGATTTTTCTTTTCAAACTCAATAAATCGGGATTTGACGAGTGCTATCAATCTGCTATCAAATGGGAATTTGAAAAAACAAAAAGTCAGTATTTTCAAGGGCTTACGGGCCCTCATATCCACTTTTTGCTTATTCCCATTCGATGGTCCCCGTGGGCTTCGGCGTGAGATCATAAAGCACCCGGTTGACGCCCTTTACCTCATGGGTGATGCGCTGGGTAATATGCTGCAGGAGCGCAAAGGGCACATCCTCCACGGTGGCGGTCATGGCATCCACCGTATTGACCGCCCGAATGATGACCGGCCACTCGTCGGCCCGCACGCCATCCCGCACACCTACACTCTTGATGTCGGGGATGGCGGTAAAGTACTGCCAAACCTTTCCCTCTAGGCCATTCTTGGCAAACTCCTCCCGGAGGATGGCGTCAGACTCCCGCACTGCCTCCAGGCGGTCACGGGTGATGGCGCCCAGGCAGCGCACGCCCAGGCCAGGGCCGGGGAACGGCTGACGGTAGACCATGCTGTCGGGCAGACCCAGGGCCTTGCCGCAGGCACGCACCTCGTCCTTGAAGAGCATCTTCAGAGGCTCCACCAGTTCAAAGTCCAAATCCTCGGGCAGACCGCCCACGTTGTGATGGCTCTTTACCGCCTTGACCGTCTTGGTGCCCGACTCGATGATGTCGGGGTAGATGGTGCCCTGACCCAGGAAGGAGATACCCTCCAGCTTCCGGGCCTCCTCCTCAAAGACGCGGATAAACTCCCCGCCGATGATCTTACGCTTCTGCTCCGGGTCACTGACCCCGGCCAGCTTGTCCAGGAAGCGGTCCACTGCATCCACATAGACCAGATTGGCGTCCATCTCATCCCGGAACACCTTGACTACCTGCTCCGGCTCGCCCTTACGAAGTAGTCCGTGATTGACGTGGACACAGGTGAGCTGCTTGCCGATGGCCTTGATGAGCAGAGCGGCCACCACAGAGGAGTCCACGCCGCCGCTGAGCGCCAGCAGCACCTTCTTGTCCCCCACTTGACGGCGGATGAGCTCCACCTGGTCCGCAATGAAGTTTTCCATGTTCCAGTTGGGCTCAGCCTGACACAGGCCAAAGACGAAGTTGGCCAGAGCCTCTTTCCGGTCCGCCTCATCCTCGGGCCAGCCCACCTCGCCCTTGTGGTCCACCAGCAGCACGGGCAGCTCGCAGTTGTAGATCTCGGTGGATACATCGATCTCCACACCGTCTACCACACGGTTGGGACCGCCGTTGACAATGATGCCCTTCACATTGGGCAGCGCATGCACCTGTTCCAACGTGATGTCGTGGGGGTGGATCTCACTGTACACGCCCAGGGAACGGATTTCCCGGGCCAGGCGGGGATTTTCCTGGCTGCCCAGGTCCAGAACAAGGATCATATCCTGCTTCATTGGTCTTCCTCCTGCATCTTTTTCTCTGCCGCAGCGGGGCAGGCGATATCTGGGTTTATTTTATCACACCACGCCCTTCTCCCACAATCCCGAATTTTCCACGGATTGATTCCCGACGGAGAACATGGTACAATTTTGATACTTGAACAAGCAAGGATGTTGCACATGGAAGCAAAACAACTTTCCGTGGGTCTGCTGGCCCATGTTGACGCAGGTAAGACCACTCTGTCTGAGGCTCTGCTCTATCGAGGCGGGCGGCTGCGCAAGCTGGGCCGGGTGGATCATCAGGATGCCTTTCTGGATACCGACCGCCAGGAGCGGGAACGCGGCATCACGATCTTCTCCAAGCAGGCCGTACTGCCTCTCAAGGATTTGACCATCACTCTGTTGGACACACCGGGGCACGTGGACTTCTCCACGGAGATGGAGCGCACCCTCCAGGTGCTGGACTATGCCATTCTGGTCATCAGCGGCACCGACGGAGTTCAGGGCCACACCCGTACCCTGTGGCAGCTGCTGGCCCGGTATCATATTCCTACTTTCCTTTTTATCAATAAAATGGACCTGCCCGGCACGCAGCGGCAAGAGCTGCTGGGCAAGCTGAAAGCCTCCTTCGGGGAGGGCTGTGTGGACTTTGATCCCGCCCAGGACCAGGACGTCTTTGGGGAAAATGTAGCCGTATGTGATGAGGGCATTTTGGAACAGTATCTGGAGAACGGAACTCTGGAGGACCGAGACATCGTCTCTCTCATCCGTCACCGGAAGGTATTTCCCTGCTACTTTGGCTCCGCGTTAAAGTTAGAGGGTGTGGACGAGCTGCTGGAGGGACTGGAGCGCTATGCCGCGCCCCCGCTCTATCCCCAGGAGTTCGGCGCCCGGGTGTTCAAAATTGCCCGGGATCCTCAGGGAGGCCGCCTGACCTATCTGAAGGTCACCGGCGGGTGTTTAAAAGTAAAGGATCTTCTCACCAACCAGCGCCCTGACGGGAGTCTGCCCTCCGACCAGGTTTGGCAGGAGAAGGCCGACCAGTTGCGTATCTACTCCGGTGCTCAGTTTCAAGCTGTGGACCGGGCAGAAGCGGGAACCGTGTGCGCTGTCACCGGTCTGAGCCGCACCTTCCCCGGCCAGGGACTTGGCTTTGAGGGTGCCTCCCCCCTGCCTATGCTGGAGCCGGTGCTCACCTACCAAGTCCAGCTCCCTGAGGGAGCAAACGTCCACACCGCATTAAAACAGCTCAGCCAACTGGAGGAGGAGGACCCTCAGCTCCACGTAGCCTGGGACGAGCACAGCCGGGAAATCCACTTGCAGCTCATGGGCCAGGTCCAGCTGGAGGTACTGAAGCAGCTGATTTCTGACCGCTTTGGTCTGGATGTCACCTTCGGCCAGGGCAGCATCATTTACAAGGAGACCATTCTGGAGCCCGTGGAGGGAGTAGGCCACTTTGAGCCCCTGCGCCACTACGCCGAAGTACACCTTTTATTGGAGCCCGCCCCTCGGGGCAGTGGTCTGCAATTTGACACTGCCTGCAGCGAGGACGTACTGGACCGGAACTGGCAGCGGCTCATTTTGACCCACCTGATGGAGAAAGAGCACCGGGGCGTGCTCACCGGATCCCCCATCACTGATCTGCGCATCACCCTGCTCACCGGGCGGGCTCACGCCAAGCACACCGAGGGAGGCGACTTCCGCCAGGCCACCTACCGGGCCGTGCGTCAGGGACTGAAAATGGCCCAGAGTGTGCTTCTGGAGCCCTGGTACCAGCTGCGGCTGGAGCTGCCTCAGGAGCAGGTGGGACGAGCTATGTCCGATGTACAGCGAATGGGAGGCAGCCTGGAGCTGTCCGAAACCATGGGAGACCAGTCCGTCCTCACCGGCTCCGCTCCCGTCTCCCAGGCCAGGGACTACGCCCTGGAGGTGGCCGCCTACACCAGGGGGCAAGGGCGGCTGTTCTGCACCCTGGACGGTTACCGCCCCTGTTCCGACCAGCAGGCGGTGGTAGACGCCATCGGCTACGACAGCGACCAGGATGTGGATAACCCCGCCGACTCGGTATTCTGCGACCACGGGGCTGGCTTTGTGGTGAAGTGGAATGAGGTACGCCAGTACATGCACGTGGACAGCGGCCTTACGTTTGATATTCCAGAGCCAGAAGAACCGGAGTTTCGCCCCGCCGCTCCCAGGAAGGGCTCGGTGTATTCCGGCTCCCTGGAGGCCGACAAGGAGCTTCAGGCCATCTTTGAGCGCACCTATGGTCCCATCAAAGCCCGTGATCTGCGTCCCCAGCCCAAGCCCCGCAAGCGGGACGAGCTGCCGGAATACCAGGCCATCAAGACTCCGGAACAGTTAGGGCCGGAATACCTGTTGGTAGACGGCTACAACATCATCTTCGCCTGGGACGAGCTGAAAGCCATCGCCCAGGACAATCTGGACGCCGCCCGGCAGCGGCTGATGGACATTTTGGAAAACTACCAGGGGTTTCGCAAGTGCCAGGTCATCCTGGTCTTTGATGCCTACCGAGTACCTCGAGGGGTGGGCGAGGTAGTCCACTACCACAATATCCACGTGGTATACACCAAGGAGGCGGAAACCGCCGACGCCTACATTGAAAAGGCCACCTATGAGCTCAGCCGGAAAAAGTACCGGGTACGGGTAGCCACCTCGGACTATGCCGAGCAGCTTATCATTCTGGGCCACGGAGCGCTGCGTCTGTCCGCCACCACCTTCCACGCTGAGGTGGAGCAGGCCACGGGAGAGATTTCCGCTCTGCTGCGGCAGCAGAACAACACCAACACCCCTTCCCGGCCCATCCAGCACGCCATGGAACGGGCTCAGAAGCGCCGCTCTTGACGCAGCGGACGCTTCATGGTATGATACCAATAATCGCCTGGCAGAAGCCGGCATCTTTTTTGCCCCTGCACTTCCTGCAATCAGTACCGCGAAGGTATGTTCCGCCCCGAAGGGTGAAGCCGCCTTTGCGGTATTTTTTGTAAAGGAGTTTTGTTCATGTACGCAACCGCATCCTCTTCCCGCCTGCGCATCAAGCGCCTGGTCCTGTCCGCTCTTATGCTGGCTCTGGCCTATGTGCTCCCCTTCTTCACGGGGAACATCCCCCAGATCGGCTCTATGCTGCTGCCCATGCACCTGCCGGTGCTGCTGTGCGGCTTTCTCTGCGGCGGCCCCTGGGGCGCTCTGGTTGGCTTTATTGCTCCCCTGATGCGCTCGGTTCTCACCGGAGGCTTCCCTCCCATGTTCCCCACTGCTCTGGCCATGGCCTTTGAGCTGGCCGCCTATGGTTTCATTTCCGGCCTGCTTTACCGCCGCCTGCCCCATTCCTGGGCTGGCACCTACGCTTCTTTGGCAGCGGCTATGATCGGCGGCCGGATCGTGTGGGGTATTGTGGAGGTAATCCTGCTCACCTCCACTGGCAGCGCCTTCACCTTCGCTGCTTTTGTGGCAGGCGCCTTTACTAACGCCATCCCTGGCATCATCCTGCAGCTCGTGGCTCTGCCTGCCATTGTCCGTGCTCTGGAGAAAGTCAATCTCATCCCTCAGGAGTGATCATATGAACCCACTGGCCCCTCTGCTGGAACAACATGTCCAGAGCCATCCGGAACTGGAGCTTCAGGACGCCATCAAATTTCTCTATCAGAGCTGTATGGGCCCCGGCCATCTTGGGCTGGACTCCCAGGCTGTTCTGGACCGTCTGGAGGCGGAGTGGGCCGATGTGGAAGGGGAGGCCGATGCTCCCCCCACAGAGCCGCTGGGAAACGGCCTGTGCCGCCTGTCCCTGGCGGCCTGCAAAGGGCAGGGACTGGAACCCTCTACCCTGGCCGCCCTCTTTCTTCATACAGCCCAGACGGTCACACCGGACCGACAGGCACTGGAAGAAAGTCTGAATTTACTCTACTCTCTGCCCTTTCCCCGGGCTGAAGTGGATCAGGTTCTGGAGGACTACCGCAAGGCCGGCATGCCGGCGGTCCACCACAGCGACCGCTACCGCAGGGCCTACTCCCCCGCTTACCGGGTCGTAGATCAGGATCTAGCCCGGCTGCTGCCTTTGCTGTCCGCCATCGACCGCCACCGCCGCACCCATCCCCAGACTCTGGTGGCTCTGGACGGTCCATGCGCCACGGGTAAAACCACTCTAGGCGGTTTTCTCTCCCACCTCTACCGCTGCCCTCTGTTTCATATGGACGACTTCTACCTGCCCCCGGAGCGCAAGACTGCCCAGCGGCTGGCTGAGCCGGGCGGCAATGTAGACGCGGAACGCTTTTTTACCGATGTACTCTCTCCCCTCTCCCGGGGTGAAACCGTACACTACCGCCCCTACCATTGCCACTCCAATGCCCTGGGTGAGGAAATCGCAGTTCCTCCTGCTCCACTGGCTGTGGTAGAGGGAGTTTACTCCCTGCGTCCGGAACTGCAGCCCTACTACCACGTGAAGTGCTTTCTGGATGTCCCCTGGTCTACCCGCCGCGCACGTCTGCTGGCCCGGAATGGGCCTGAGGGTCTGGAACGGTTTGAAAAGCTGTGGATTCCCCTGGAGGACACCTACTTCCGTGCCTTTCCCATTCGTGAGTGCTGCGATGTGATTCTGCAAGGCTGAAAAAGGAAAGACGCTTGTGTCAAGTTTTAAACTTGACACAAGCGTCTTTTTCTCGTATATATGTCAGATTTCTTTTATTTTATCAAAAATTAGACCAGTTTCGATGTAAAGTTTTTTGCTTGTCCATCGTGCTTCCCTATGGACTCAACGCTTCTCCGTAAAGGCGGTGATCTCAGCATGCGCCTGGGCCAGCTGCGCGCGGATAGGCAGGTGCTGAGGACACAGCCGCTCACACCGGCCGCAGCGGTAGCATTGGTCGGGCCGGGCCTCGGCCTCCATTCCCTTCCAATCCCGACGGGTGACAGGGTAGTTCTGATACATGGCCATACGGTTCCAGATACGGAAGCTCTTGGGGATGTCCACCCCAGCCGGGCAGGGCATACAGTACCGGCAGCCGGTGCAGCCGTTTTTCACCCGCTGGGCCAGCCGGCGGGCTGTCTCATCCACCGCCGCCCGCTCCTCATCGGACAGAGGACGGAACTGGCTGAAGGTATTCAGATTGTCCTCCAGCTGTTCCATGCTGCCCATGCCGCTGAGCACTACCTTCACCCCGGGCAAACTGCCTACCCAGCGCATGGCCCAGGAAGAGGGCGTGGCATCGGGATCCAGCGCGCGCAGAGGTTCCAGCACCTCCTCCGGGGGCTGAGCCAGCAGTCCGCCCTTCACCGGCTCCATGATGACCAGAGGGACCCCCAGCTCCAAGGCCAGGTCGTGGCCCCGCAAGCCCGCCTGGATGTTCTGGTCCATGTAGTTGAGCTGGATCTGACAGAAATCCCAGTCTCTGGCCCGGAGGATCTCCTCAAAAGCCTCGTACTCATCATGGAACGAAAAGCCGAACCAGCGGAACTTGCCCTCCCGATGGCACTGCTCTAAAAAGTCCACGACCCCAAGCTCCAGCATCTTCTTCCAGCTGCGGCCGCTGAGGCTGTGCAGAAGGTAAAAGTCAAAATAGTCGGTCTGGAGCCGCTCAAACTGCTTGGCAAAAATATCCTTGGCCTGCTCCAGGCTGTCGATAATGGCGCAGGGCATCTTGGTGGCCAGGCAGTAGCTCTCCCGGGGATAGCGGGAGAGCAGGCGGCCCATCATAGGCTCGCTCTCCCCGTCGTGATAAAACCAGGCGGTGTCATAGTAGGTCACCCCTGCCTCCATGGCACGGTCAATGAGCTGCTGGGCCTTCTCCTCGTCCACGGTGTGGTCCTTGTTCACAGGAAAGCGCATACAGCCGTAGCCCAACAGGGAGGGCCGCAGCTCCATCCCCGGTTTCTCCATGCGGTAGTCCATCAAGCATCCTCCTCTTCCAGGTAGCGGGCGGCTTCCTCTACCACCAGCTTCACATAGCCCGCCAGTCCCATCTCCTGGGTACCGGCCACCCATACGCCGCAGCTGTTCATGGGCACCAGAAACTTTCTGGCCCGGCAGCTGCCCACCGCCTGGGCCATAACAGGGGTAACCTCCCCTAAAATGGCGTCAGATACGACGATACCCATGGGGCCCAGCACTGCGTCCGCATCCTGTACTCCCCGCACCACCGGGTTCTCTCCGGTGGCCGCTTGGTCCGCTCCCGCCTTCTGCATGGTGGAGGTGGCCACCCCGTTGGTTCCGATGACCAAAATATGGGCCTGCGGCATCCGGGCGCGGGTCTCCTCCACCAGCAGCTTTCCAAGACGGCCTCCCTGACCGTCAATGATCACGATTTTCTTCATACTCTCTCCTTGTGTATTTCTCTCTCAGCGGCCCAGGAAGGATTCCAGCTCCTCCATCCGCTCCACGCCGTGCTGATAGCCCTCTCCCCACAGCAGGCGCAGCTTTTCCACGTTGTGCTCGATCCGCCCCACTCCGTGGAGGGAGTCAGGGGCAAAGATCAGCACCTTGCCCTGGCGCTCCAGCTCAAACAGCTCCTCTTTATCCGCGTTGTACTTATCTGCCCGCTCCCGCATCGTCTGGCAGAAGTTGGGGTACTCACGGTAGCGCCGCTCAATGAGACGCTGGAGTTTCTCCGCCTTACGCACAAAATCCCGGGGCTTTGTCAGGATCACTACGGCACGGTCACACCCCTGCTCAAAGGCCCGACGGAAGGGGATGGCATCTGCCGCTCCGCCGTCCAGATAGGGTTTGCCGTCCAGGTGATAGATGGGGAACATCAGAGGCAGGGCACAGGTAGCCTGAAGCAGCAGGAACTTTTCATCCCTCCGGGGCACCTCCATATACTCCGCCTTGCCGGTGTCCAGATTGGTCACCACCGCCTCTACATGTCCGGGAAAGGCGGCAAAGGTATCATAGTCAAAGGGGACCAGTTCGTTGGGGATGGTCTCATAAGAGAACTCCAGGCCAAAATAGCTGCGGTTATGCTTATCCACCAGATTTTTCAGCCCCATATACCGCCGGTCGTTTACAAACCGGGTAAGGATCTCCAAGTTGCGCTGAGGTTGTTTGGAGACATAGCTCACCCCGTAGGCAATGCCCGCCGACACACCGATCACATAGTCCACCATCAGATCCTTGGAGAGCATGGCATCCATCACGCCGGTGGAATAAATGGTGCGCAGCGCGCCCCCTTCCAATACCAAACCAGTTTTCATGGTCTTAAAACTCCTTTCCGGAACAAAACGCGTTGGATTGGCTTGCATAAGCCAATTCCGTACCATATATTATACCCTCTTCCCCTTCCCATTGCAAATGGCACATTGACAACCTTTTGGGCGGGCGGTATGATGAGAGACAACAAAATTACAGGAGGCGACCAGCGATGGCCAAGATCGTTCATACCGTAGAGGAGCTGATTGGAAACACCCCTCTGTTCCACCTGGAGACCAATCCCCAGACCGGAGCCCGTCTGCTTGTAAAGCTGGAGTTTCTTAACCCCGGCGGCAGCACCAAGGACCGTGCCGCCCTTTCCATGGTACGTAACGCCGAAGAGCGGGGTCTTCTCGCCCCCGGCGGCACCATTATCGAGCCTACCTCCGGAAACACCGGCATCGGTCTGGCCTGTGTGGCCGCCAGCCGAGGTTACCGCCTGATCCTCACCATGCCCGACACCATGAGTGCAGAGCGGCGGGCCATGCTGGCCGCTTACGGTGCCCAGCTGGTGCTCACCCCCGGCGCTCAGGGGATGCAGGGGGCCGTGGACAAGGCGGAGGCTCTGGCCAAGGAGATCCCCGGCAGCCTCATCGCCGGACAGTTTGAAAATCCCGCCAACCCGGATGCCCACTACCGCACCACCGGCCCGGAGATCTGGGCAGACACCCAGGGCCAGGTGGATGCCCTGGTGGCCTGTGTGGGTACCGGCGGCACCATTACCGGCACTGGCCGCTATCTGAAGGAACAAAACTCCGCTCTCCATGTGGCGGCGGTGGAGCCTGACGCCTCTCCCCTGCTCTCCGGCGGCCAGGCCGGCCCCCACCAGATTCAGGGCATCGGCGCCAACTTCATTCCCGCCGCACTGGACCGCGCCCTGCTGGACGAGGTGGTCCGGGTCACCGACGAGCAGGCCTTCCAGACTGGTCGGGAACTGGCCAAGCATTTTGGCCTGCTGGTGGGCATCTCCTCCGGCGCCGCCGTGTGGGCCGCCCGCCAGCTGTGCGCCCGGGAGGAGTTCCGGGATAAAACCGTGGTTGCCGTTCTTCCCGACTCGGGGGACCGCTATTTCTCCTCCCCCATGTTCGCCCAGGAATGACTGTCTCCCCCTCCGTTCTGCCGCAATTTTTCCTTAATTTTATCTAATTTTTTCTTGTTATTTTAGAAAAAATTGTGTATAATTTACATGCAGAGGAGGGTGATTCAGATGGCAACTTTAAAAGATATCGCCGCTGCCACCGGGATCTCGGTATCCACCATTTCCCGGGTACTCAATCAGGATGAGAGTATCAGCGTCACCTCTCAGACCCAGCAGAAGATCCTGGAAGCGGCCCAGGCGCTGGGCTATGTGCCGGTGCGCAGCCGAAAGAGCGAGGGGGACCGGGCCCTGAAAATTGGTATCGCTCAAATGTTTGAGAGCGAGCAGGTCATGCAGGACCCCTATTATCTGTACATGAAAAATGCCCTGGAGCAAGTGTGCTTTTCCCGTGGGGTGGAGACCACGCCCCTGTTTCGGGACCAGCAGGGCAACTTTGCCATGCAGGGCGAGGGAGGACTGGACGGAATCTTTGCCATCGGCAGCTTTACCTGGCAGGAGATCCGCAGCTTTCAAAAGCTGAGCCGCCATGTGGTCTTTGTGGACTCCTCCCCCGACGATGAACAATTTTTCTCTGCCGTGCCCAACTTCCATCTGGGGGTGCGGCAGGCGCTCAACCATCTGCTGGATGCCGGCCATGTGAAGATCGGCTTTATCGGCAGCCACTTCACGCTGCAGGAGACCCATGATCTGAAGCTGGACGCCCGGCTGTACTACTTCCGCAACAGTCTGCAGGACAAGGGGCTCTACCGTCCGGAGTGGGCGCTGGACTGCGAGATGACCTCGCCCTCCGCCTACCAGGCCCTCAGCCGCGCCATTAAGGAGTGGGACCAGCCTCCCACCGCCCTGTTTATCTCCTCCGACGCCATGGTGCAGGGCGTGCTGCGTGCGCTGGACGAGGCAGGCTGGGCAATTCCTGAGCAAATCAGCCTGATTGCCTTCAACGACACACCCCTGTCTCAAAACGCCACACCACCTCTCTCCTCCGTGCGGGTACTCCAGCACGAACTGGCGGTGGCAGCCATGACTGCCATGGAGCTGAGCCGTTCGGGAGCTCAATACCCCTTTAAAACCGTGGTCCCCTGTGTATTTGTGGATCGGCGCAGCGTGGCCAAGGCGAAAAAATAAAGAAAAAAGATGTGCCCGGGAGAAAACTCCCGGGCACATGCTTTTTACTCCAGAATTCCCTGGTCTTCGTAGAACTCCCACGCCCCCGAATGCAGAGGGATGGGCAGATCCTGGCAGACAAATTCTCTGTCTGCCATCTCAGCCAGGGCCGGGTGCTCCTTGGTCAGCTTCTCGGTGGCTGCCCAGATCTCCTGGGTGATCTGATAGACCAAATTTTCAGACATAGAGGCATCGACACACAGCAGGCACTTGACCCCGAAGGTATCTACATCTTCCTCCTGCCCCGCATAGGTCCCCGCCGGGATGACCACCGGATAATATGACTGATTCTCGGCCAAAATGGCCTCCAGCTCCTCCTGGGTATATTTCAGAAGCTGACAGGGCTGGTTTTGGGCCAGTTCCTTCAGTCCTCCCACCGGCGCGCCGGAGAAGCCATGGATGGCATCCAGTTCGCCCTGCTCTACCATCCGTGCCCCATCGCCCAGTCCGCAATTGAGCAGCTGCGTTCCTCCCTGGTCCAGACCAAGCACTGTCACCGCTGTACGGGCAGACAGCTCCGTGGTGGATTCCTGGGGACCCACGCCAATCCGCTTGCCTACCAAGTCATGGACATACTCCGCTCCTACAGACTGGGGCGCAATCCAGTTGGAGGTACTGACATAGAGGGCTGCCACCGCCCGCAGACTCTCCATGGGCTGGGAAAAATCATCCTGCCCATAGTAGGCAGCGTAAGCCACATCACCGGATACCAGCCCCAGATCGATTTCTCCCCCAACCAAGCCCCGCACGTTCATCGCCGAGCCGGTGGATGCTCCGATATTCACTTTGATGGAGCTGTCGCTGTTGGTAATGGCCTGGGCAAGGGCGCTGCCCACGGTATACATCGTCCCGCCGCTGTCAGCTGTGCCAATGGTCAGCACGGTCAGCCCTTCCTCTCCAGAGCCGGTTCCGCCGCCAGTACCGCAGCCTGTGAGCAAAAGGCACAGTGCCGCCCCCATCAACAGCGTTTTTCTCCACACGCCTGTGTCCGCCATGGTCTCCTCCCGTTTTACAATACACTAATAGGGTCCCTCTCTTCTTTTCGGCACTACTATACCACAGTTCACCCCGTTTTCACAATCGGAAGAACCCACAAAAACCACTCCGCGGCGCTGCAAAAGCAGCGCCGCGGAGTGGTTGTAGGAAGAGGGAAATGTTCAGGCTGCAAAGATGCTTCCGAACAAAGAGAGGAAAATCGGGTTGTAAATGTCGTCGATAATCACGGCGAAGGAGGGGTAGAGCACCCAGGCCACATTGTGCCAGCCATACTGATCCATGACCGCCTTCTCGTTGGCCACGGCGTTGGGTCCGGAGCCGCAGCCCCAGCCGCAGTTGCCGGCCGCCATGACAGCCGCACCGTAGTCCCGGCCGAACATGTTGAAGGAAACGAAGATGGCAAACACAGCCATGAGGACCGCCTGAACCAGCAGGATCACACCCATCTGGCCGGCCACACCAGCCAGAGCGGTAATATCGATGGTCATCAGCACCAGAGCCAGATAGAGCTCCAGGAACATATGCTCAATGGCGTCCACCTCAGGAGTGTAGAACTTAATGTTCAGGGCCTCCATCACATTGCGGGCGATGGCGCCGGCAAACAGACAGCCGATGAACTTGGGCATCTCGATCATGGGGATGTTGTCCAGGATGCAGTAGATGGGCATACCCAGAGCACACAGCAGCAGTACCATGCCGAACATGGAGACCATACGGCTGTTGCTCAGCTCGTTGATCTTGCCGTCCACAGCGGACTCAGGCTTGTCGTTGGGGTCAGACTTCAGACCGTGGCGGCTGATGAGGAAGGCAGCCACAGGACCGCCGATGAGGGAACCCATCACATTGCCCAGGGTGCCGGCAGTGACGCCCACCGCGGTGGCAGACTCAGGGGCACCCATTTTCTCGATAAAGATCGGACCGAAGGAGGCAGCGGTTCCGACGCCGCCGGACATAGCGGAGGAGGAGCACTGCAGAGCCAGGAAGGGATTCAGGCCGATGAGCTGGCCCACCAGCACGCCCAGAACATCCTGCAGGGTAATGAGCAGGCAGGCGGCAATGGCAATCTTCAGGCACAGCTTACCACCGGCGTGGCGGATCAGCTTCCAGCTGAAGCCGAAGCCCACGCACATAAAGAAGATGTTCTGACACAGGTCCTGAATGGTGCTCACATTAAAGGAGATGGCGATGAGGCCGCTGCCCTTCAAAATAGCAACTACAATGGAAAACAGCAGGCCGGACACCACCGGGGCGGGGATCGCGAATTTCCGCAGCAGAGCGGAACGCTTGACGATGGCATGTCCCAGGAAAATCACGATGGCCGCGAAGCCCAGGCTGGTCAGGTACTCAAACTTGAATGAGCTGACCGCCCCGTCTACCCCGGGGGTGTAGGTGCCGAAATACGCTAGGATTTCTTCTACCGTTGGCATAAAAATACCTCCTTGTTTCTCTCTCCGCACACGCTCCGGCTCCCTCTCACCGTGATAGACAGCGTGCGGTTTTCTTAACAAAAAGTTTAAAAAATTCAGTAGGGAAAGTCAATTTAAGTACGTATTGAAGACCTTTTGTAAGTAAAGTAACAAAAGATCCGCTTGTGGGACATCCACAAACGGATCTTTTGTTCCGGGCAATCTGTGCGCATATCTGTATGAGATTTTCGCCATTTACGCCTTTTTTCAGAAGAAATGTGCAAATTTGAACGCAGCTTTTTGTTACTTATGTAGATCCCTTTCCCGCTGCACCAAAGTTTCCGGTGTAGCGGTAGCGGATGGAGGGACGGCCTCCGGTCTGGTAGTCGATAGAGCTGACCAACTCCCCGGTTTCCACCATATAGTTGACATAACGGCGAATGGTGATCCGGGACAAATGTACCTGTTCGGCGATCTCCTCGCTGGTAAGGGCCTCTCCCTGACTGCGGGCCAGGAAGTCCTGAATCAAACGCAAAGTGGCTCCATTGAGTCCTTTGCTCAGCTGAGGCGCGCTTTCCTCTCCGTCCTGGGACTGCAGCAGCTGGTCAATGGCCCTTTGATCCATTCCCCCTGAGTTGGACAGTAGCTTCTGCCGCTGAAGGAACTTGTCCAGCGCCTGCCGGAACCGGGCAAACTCAAAGGGTTTGACCAGATAATCCTGCACTCCCCGGCTGAGCAGAGAGCGCACAATATCTGTATCGCTGGCCGAGGTGACCATGATCACCGCCGGAGCCCGCCCCATGGCATGCAGGTGATCCAAAAACTCCTGCCCGTTCATCTCCGGGGTGTAGTAGTCCAGCACGATCAGCTCCACGTCCTGGTGTGCCAAATACTCCAGGGCTTGTCCTCCGCTCTTGCACACCTGCACCACCTGAAAATGGCTGTTGCTCTCCACATACTGCCGGTCAATGGCCGCCACCATGGGGTCGTCCTCTAAAATCAGCACCCGATAGGTCATACTGCTCCCTCCTGTCTGGTAAAGGTCAGGGTAAAGCAGCTGCCTGCCCCCGCCTCAGTCACAATGTCGATGGTACCGTTGTGGCTCTCTACAATCTGCTGCACCAGGGGCAGGCCCAGGCCCCGGCCCTCTCCTTTGGTGGAGACTCCTTTTTCAAAGATGTGCTCCCGCACCGTCGGGTCAATGCCCCGGCCTGTGTCCTCACAGACAATGATGTTGCAGTCCGGGCGACAGTATAGCCCCAGCTTGATCTCCAACAGCTCGCCTTCTCCCTTTGCTAACTCCTCGATGGCATTCTCCAGCAGATTGCCTACCACGGTAATGCAGTCCTGCTCCGCCAGCAGCAGATCTTCCGGTCGGCAGCTGCTGTCAGGCGCTACCGTCAGGCGGATCCCCAGTTCCGCTGCGTGCATCATTTTGCCGATCACCAGGGCGCACAGCCGGGAGGCACGGATACAGTCGGCAGTCTCCCGGATGGCCTGACTGGAGACAAGGCCGCTGTTGACGATGAAGGAGATGGCCTTTCCGGTCTCGCCGGTCTGGAGATACCCCAGGATGACGTGGAGCTTGTTCATAAACTCATGGTTAAAAAAGCGCAGGGTGTCCAACATATTCCGGGTGCCGGACAGCTGATCGGACAGCCGCATCATCTCCGTCTTATCATGCAGCACACTCAGCACGCCGTCCAGCCCCTCTTCTCCTTGAATGGGCACCTCGCTGGCCAGTACCTGCCGCTCTCCAATCACACAAGAGCGGTTGTGGAACGCCTGTCCGGTGCTGGCCGCCTGGACACAGGCACTCTCCGGAAAGGTCTCCTCCAGCTGCCGGCCCTCCAGCTCCCGCTGTGAGGCGCCCAGAAGGCGCTGGGCAGCCTGATTGGAGAAGATGATCGTTCCCTCCCGGTCAGTGGCCACCAGGCCATCCTCAATGGCGTTGAGCACATCCTCCTGCTTGAGATAGAGCTTCAGCAGTTCCGCAGGGTGATGGCCTTTCAGAGAACCCCGCAGCAGAGCCACAATCCCACGGGACAGCCCCACGCCCAACAGAAGGACTACCACCAAAATAGCCAAGGCATAAATCACGATCATCCGGTTCTGCTCCCAGATGTCAGAAATAAAGATGGAGGTCATCACAAATCCAATGATCTCTCCCTGGTCATTTTCCACCGCGTGGAAGGCCCGGCGCTGAGATCCATAGGTGCTGTATCCGGTGGTGATATAGGGTTCGCTGCCCTCCAGGATGGGCACCTCCTCCCCTTCCACGAAGGTCTCGCCGCTCTGCTGGCGGTCGGTGTGATAAAAGCGCAGGCCGCTGGTGTTGTAGATGACGATCACGTTCAGATCCTTCACGTTCTCGCTCAGGCTGTCCAGCTGCCGGGAAACAGCCGGGTCCGGATACCCCCGTTCCAGCATGTCCTCCACCGTTTCCAACTGTGCAATATAGGCGGCGCTGCTGCGGATGGTGTCATCCATGCTCCTCAGCTGCCGGGTAATATCCACATACAGCATGATCCCCATGGTCACAAGCAGCAAAATGGATGAGACGCTGACAAAGCTGATAAACAGCTGTCTCTCCAGCGGCATTTGTTTGAATTTGGCCAACATGGCTTTCTCCTCCGTTTCGCCCTTGTGTCTCGTGGCACAGCAAAAGGCGTGCCCGGTTTTTGTATCCAGGCACGCCTTGTGGTTGCTTGTGTGTATTACGCCTTCACCGGGAAGGTAATTCCGCCCACATTCACATTGACAGCGGCAATCTCCAGGCCGGTCATAGACTCCACCGCGTTCTTTACGCCGTCCTGCACCGCCTTGCCCACCTCGGGGATGGTGTTGCCGTAGGACATGAGAATGGACAGATCCACCGTCACCTTCTCATCTTCCATCTGCACATGCACGCCCTTGGCCAGGGTCTTCTTTCCCAGCAGTTCGGCAATATCGCTGCCCAAATTGGCGGCCAGGCCGCTGACTCCCTCCACCTCCAGGGCGGCGGCGGCGGCAATACCAGCCAGCACTTCTTCGGAAATATGGATATTGCCCAGCTCGTCAGAGCGGGAGACATACTCCTTATTCTCGCTCACGGATGGTCACGCTCCTTCACGTTACAGTTCTTCCAGGATACTTGGTGTTATTGTACCACGCCGGAGCGTCTTTGACAACCAAAACCTAAAATTTCTAGCCCTCACTCCACCTCGATGATGGTCACCTGGTCAGCAGTAAAACCGGCATTCTGGCTGACCACATCCAGGATACGGGCGGTATCCGCGTCGGTGAGTCCCCCTTCGGGCGCAGCGACTGCCAGGCTCAGAGAGTTTTCCCCAATAAAGGCCACACAGTCGGTATACCCCTTGGCAACGATCATGTTTTCGATTTGGGCCTCGGTAACGGTGTAATCGGCCATGGTTTGGATGCTCTGATTGGCCTCATCCCGCAGGGTCTGATCCGCATCCTCCCGGGCGGCGGCATCCTGGAGCAGGCTCAGGGCGCTGTCCCGGGACTGCTGGCGGTTGAGCCTGGCATTGGCAAAGTAGTCATCGCCGCTCTCTGCACCGGTCTGCTGGCCGTCGGTGCTGCTCTGGTCCCCCTGCTGGGCAGCGTCGTCCTGCTGGGACGAACTGGAGCTATCCGAGCTGGAACTGCCGGACACCAGCGGATCTTCCTTCCCCACCATGGTGGACTCTCCCAAAGTCTTACCTGCCTCCTGCTCATAGCTCCAGTTTAAGTACACCGCCGCACACACGAACACGGCGATCACCGCCACCACCGCGTTGCGCTTCCAAAGCTGGGACATGCCCTTCTTGTTCCCTGTTTTCATTGCTGACTTCCTCCCTATTCATTTCAAAGTTTCGGCCTCAGGCCGCGCTTTTGCATACGGAAATATGATTGCTGCCCAGCCCGGTGACGGCGGAGACCGCCTCCATCACCGCCAGGCGCACCTGGGGATCGTCCCCGCCGGGACATACCACCAGTGCCCCCCGGAACTGGGGAGCCACCGTCTGGAGGGGTACTACATCCTGACTTCCCGACCCCCGGCCCACCGTCACGGTGGTGGTGCTGCTGTCGCCCTGGCTTCCCTGTTCCTTGTCCTGGGCCAGCACCTGGCGGCTGCTGCTCTGCAAGGACAGTACCACCTGGGCCTCTCCGGCTCCCTGAATCTGTGAGATGGTATGGGCCAGCTTCTCTTCAAACGCCTCCAAATCAAATTCCTCCTGGACCGTCTCCTGGGTCGCGGACTCCGTTTTTTCTCCTCCCTGAGGCCATAGCAGCAGGACGATTCCAACTGCCACTACCAAAAGGACATAGCCATACCGCTCCAGCCCCTTCTTCCAGACAGACAGCCCTGGGGGCCATTGAAATTTCACGGTGATTCCTCCTTTGTTCCATACTGCTGGCGCTCCGGCGGCACCCCCAGATCCTCCTGGATCTGCTGGGTGAGCTGTTCCCGCTGCACGGAGGTCAAATCCCCTGTCACGGTGACCTGCCAGGGAAGAAATGCCCCGTCCCCCTCCGGGGCACACAGCACTTCCACCTGACACTCTGCCCCCAACTGGGCCGCCTTGTCCACAATATATGCACTGCATTCCTCTTCTATGATGGTTTTCATCGTCTCATCCCGCTGCTGCTCCAGCTCTTGTACCTCCTCCTGAGGCTGCCAGCTCTCCAACCATTCTTCCGGCTCCACACCCTTCAGACTGGCCAGAGGAGAAAGCAGGGCCGCCGCCATCACCAGCCCCGCTGTCAGCCGCCCCACCCGGCGCACCGGTCCAGGCGGGATCAGCCCCTGGGCCAGGGCACACAGGATGGCTGCCGCCGTCACCGACAGCAGCCACTCGCGCAGCGCCCCTATCATGGGGCCACCGCCGACACGGCGGACACAATGCTCAAAAGCAACATGAGGGCACAGCTGCCCGTCATGCCCAGCAGCAAACCAAAGGCCCCGCCGATGCTGTCCATCAGAGCGCCCAGCCGGGAGTGATCCACTGTCCCAGCCAGGGCGGCAGCCAGCTTATAGGCCAAGTAGTGGAGGGCCAGCTGCAAAAATGGAGTCAGGCAGATGGCCAGCACCACCAGCATCCCTGCCACGCCCACCGTCCCCCGCAGTACACTGGTGCTGGCCAGAGCGCTTTCCGCCGCATCAGAGAGGATACCTCCCACCACAGGCACCGCCCGGGAGATGGTCATGCGGGCGGTCTTTACCACCGCCGCGTCTACCGACCCGGCGATGGCCCCGCTGGCGGTGAGATAACCAGTAAAGGCCAACAGCATGGCGGTGAGGAAAAAGACCGCCGTCCCACGCACCAGCCCCGCCAGCTTACCCAGACCCCCGTTGCCCAACGCGGCCTGGGCACAGGACAGAGCGATGTAGGCGTACACCAACGGCACCAAGAGGCTGTCCACGGCAGTGATGAGCAGGTCGGAGAAGAGGACCGTCACCCCCTGTCGCACGGCCGCCCCAGTCACCGAGCCGGTGGCGGCGGTGAGCGTAGCCATGGCGGGGAGAATGAGGTCAGCAAAGTCCCCCATCTTGGAGATAGTTTCCCGCCCCAATCCCACCATGGTTGTCATATCACTCACCGTCAGAGCGGTGATAGCCAGCGCTCCTGCCAGTTCCACCGCTCCCAGTCCCACAGGCTTGTCCTCTTCCAGCCCCTGGGCCAGGCCGCACAGCAGTACCACCGCCAGCAGCTTCAATGAAGTGCCCAAACTGTGGCGCAGCAATCCACCCAACTGATCCACGGCCGCTTCCAGCAGATTCTGTATCCCTTGGTCCAGTCCCCCGTCCGTGGACACGCCATAATCCTGGGCACTCTCCAGCACCTGGTCGGCTTGAGAGAAGGAGAGATCCACGCCGCATACCGGCAGCACGGTCAAAGGCAGCAGTACCAACAATGCCAAGATCCGCACCTTCACATCAGCATCCCCTCCATCATCTTCAGTACTCCTCCCACCAGAGGCAGAGAGACTGCCAGGGCTAAAATGGTTCCCGCCGTCTCCACAAAGGCGGCCACACCGTTCTCCCCCGCGCTTTTGCACACCTCTGCGGTCAGCCGGGTGAGGATGGACAGAACCACCGTTTTAAAGACAGGCTCAATTAACCAGTCCTCCAGCCCTGCCAGCTCACACAGCCATTTCATCCAATCCGTCACCAGCTTCAGGCTGTCCGCCACCGTCCACAGAACCCAAATTCCTGCCGCCAGCGCCAGCAGGAAACCCAGTTCAGGCGTGCCCCGGCGTACCACTGTGGCACACACAGCAGCAGTCACCGCTCCGGCGGCTACCTTGATCATCACCTCTATCATAGCTGAAACAGAGTTTTGACCAGGGCAAACAGATCGGCGATCTCCTGCACCACCATCATCAGCACCACCACCAGCCCCGCCAAGGTGGTCATCATGGCCTGCTCGTCCCGCCCAGCCCTGCTCAGCACCTGATTGAGCACCGCCACCAGAATGCCGATGGCGGCAATTCGAAAGATCATATCCACATCCATACCCATGCCCTCTTTCGTGATCTTATCCCATTACAGCAGCAAAATCACAAGAAACGCGCCGCCGGACAATCCCAATGCCTGATAGACCCGGCCCAGACGCCGCCGCTCCTCCTGAGCACGCTGCTCCTCCCGCTCCAAGGCCTGCCTGGCGTGTTCCAGAGCCTGCCGCTGACTGTCCGCCTCGTACCGGCCTAACACTTCCCCCAGAGGAAGCAGGGCAGCCCGGCCATCCGGTGAGAGAAGTTCCAGCTCGTCCACCGCCTGCCTCCAGCTCTCCCCAAAAGGAACCTGATCCAGCCTGGTACAACCTTCGGCGCACCGTTGGAAAAAGCCGGCCGCCGGCTGGGAACACCGCCGGGCCAGAGCGGCCATCAGTTCCGGCAGAGCCGCCCCCCGCTCCCATAGCTCCCGCTCCATGAGCTCCAGCCCCACAATCATAGACTGCACCGCCCGCAGACGTTTTGTCAGCCCCGCCGCCGCGCTCAGTCCCAGCCAGCCGCTGCCCGCTGCCACCAGCACCGCTCCCACCAGTTTCCACATCTACTCCAGCACCTCCACCCGGTAACTTCGCCGCCCGTTCTTTGTCTCAATCAGGAGCAACCGCTCAAACACCTTGGCCGCCATCAGCTCCCGATACAGAGGACGGCGGGCCAGATCCTCCCGGGCACTTCCGTGGGCGGTAGCCAACAGCTTCACTCCGCACCCCGCCGCGGAAATGAGGGCGGCCACGTCCTCCGGAGCGGTGATCTCATCTGCCGCCAGCACCTGGGGGTTCATAGCCCGCAGCAGCATCATCAGCGTCTGAGCCTTGGGGCATCCCTCCAGCACATCGGTGCGTTCCCCCACATCCAGCTGAGGCACTCCGTTCCACAGGGCGGCCACTTCTCCCCGCTCATCCGCCACCGCCACCCGCTGGGGGGCCATCCCCTCTCCGTGGGAGACCATGCGGATGAGATCCCGGAGCAAGGTCGTTTTGCCCGCCCCCGGGGGCGCCAGGATCAAGGTGCTGCAAAGCGCTCCACTCTGTTCCAGCAGCTTTTGTGCTACCGGCGCCGCCGCCCCGGTCACCTGTCTGGCCACCCGGATGGCCGCTGAGGACAGCCGCCCCAGTCCATGGATCTGGCCGTCCCGCAGTACCGGGGTACCACACAATCCCACCCGGTGTCCCCCCTCTACGGTCAGGTAGCCCCGGCGGAGCTGGTCAACCACCGTATGGACGGAGGCCCGGCTGGCCAACTCCAGCAACTGCTCCAAGTCCCGGCCGGTCACCGGGTTTGTCCCCAGAGACAGTTCTCCCTGTGGAAACACCGCCGTCATGGGATGTCCTATTCGCAGACGAAGCTCCTCCGCTCTGCCCTGCTTGTCCTCCGGAAGATCAAGAGCCTCCCCCCGCAGAGACAGAGGCAATACCTGGGACGCTTGCCGGTAGGCCTGACCGTTGTCCATTCTCATTGGTACTCACCGCCTTCGCTTTGTTCCCTACACGTTATGTGGACCGGAGCACAGTTATGACAACAAAAAAGCGCCCCTGGCCAAAGCCAGGGGCGCAAAATCGGTGGTATTTTACTGTTTTCCGTGCTGTTTCGCCGCGTACAGGGTGTTCTCCATCAGCATGGCCCGGGTCATGGGACCAACGCCGCCGGGAACGGGGGTGATGTAGGAGGCCCGCTGGGCAGCTTCCTCAAAGACCACATCGCCGCACAGCTTGCCCGCCTCGTTGCGGTTCATGGCCACATCTACGACCACGGCTCCCTCCTTCACCATGTCGCCGGTGATGAGGCCTACCCGGCCTGCCGCTGCCACCAAGATATCCGCCCGCAGGCACTCCGCCTTCAGGTCGGGGGTCTTGGTGTGGCAGACGGTAACGGTGGCATTCTCCCGCAGCATCAGCATGGCCTGGGGCTTGCCCACAATGTTGGAGCGGCCCACGATCACGCAGTGCTTGCCCGCAGGATCAATGCCGTATTCCTTCAGCATGCGCATCACGCCAGCGGGGGTACAGGGCTGGAAGCCCTGCTCACCGATCATCAGCTGCCCCACATTGAAAGGATGGAAGCAGTCCACATCCTTGTCGGGACGGATGGCCAGCAGCACTTCTTTCTCGTTGAGGTGACGGGGCAGGGGCAGCTGGACCAGGATGCCGTCAATGTCCTCCCGGCCATTGAGGGTCTCCACCAGTTCCAGCAGCTCCTGCTGGGTGGTTTCCGCCGGGATGGCATACTCCTCGCTGTAAATGCCGCACTCGGCACAGTCCTTCTTCTTTCCGTTTACGTACACACGGGAGGCGGGGTTATCTCCCACTAGCACCACAGCCAGGCCGGGCTTGCGCTCCATACCCGCCACCTGGGCCGCCACTTCCTCCTTCACCTTGGCCGCCAAGGCCTTGCCGTCCATATGAATGGCCGCCATGTTCAGTCCTCCTTTGTCTCTTCCGCCTGCTCCTGCTGAGCCTTAAGGCGGTTTACGTAAAGATTGTTCTTGTCGTGGGGGCGGAAGCGGTTGTACAGCAGGATTCCGCCTGCCACCACAAAGCAAACCGCCGCCACCAGCTGAGATACCCGGATGGAGCTGCCTACAAACAGGTAAAGGCTGTCAGTACGCAGGCCTTCGATCCAGGCCCGTCCCAAGCCGTACCAGGCCAGGTAGAACAGGAAGCACTCTCCGTCGTAGCGCCGCCACTTTTTCCCCAGGAAATACACCAGGATAAGGCCCACAAAGTTCCAGGCTGACTCGTAGAAAAAGGTGGGGTGGACGCCCAGCGTGCCGCTGAGAATTGCCTCATAGCCCGCCTGGTCCACATAGCCCTTGGAGAACATCTCGGCAGCAATGGACTCAGAGCACATCCGCCAGGGCAGCGTGGTCGCGCTGCCATAGGCCTCCACATTCATAAAGTTGCCCCACCGGCCGATAAGCTGGCCGATGAACAGGCCGTGGACGCCAACATCGGCAAAGGCCAGGAAATTGATCTTCCGTACCTTACAGAAAATGAGCAGGACGATAACCGAGGAAATAATGGCTCCGTAGATCGCCAAGCCGCCGTCACTGTAACGCAGGATGGCCGCCCAGTCCAGAGAGCCATCCTCCCGCTGGTATAGGCTCAGATTGAAGATCACATAGTAGGCCCGGATGGCCACCAGGGCCGCCGGAACAGCAAAGAGCATCATATCCAGAATGTGGTCGGGCACAATACCGAACCGAGGCGCCCACCGCATACACAGGTAGACCGCCAGCAACAGGCCGGAGACAATAATGATTCCGTACCAGTAAACAGGCCGGTCAATAATCGGGATGGTGAAGGCCACCCGGTTCAGGGTAAACTCCAGTCCCAGACCAGGGAAGGTCACTACATGGGTCATTTCGCTTCCTCCTCTCCCGGACGGACCACCGACAGGGCCGTGCGCTCCGGCGTCACCCAGCGGGCAATCAGGTTTTCCACATCTGTCTTTTCAATGGTGTCAAACAGGCGAGGGAAATCCAGCAGATCGGACCCGGCAAAAAAGCTCTGGGCCTGACCTACGCACAGGTTTTCAAAAGAATTGAGGCTGCGCACCTTGCCGCCGTAGCTGCCCTTTTTGATACGCCGCCACAGGTCAGGGTCTACTCCCTCCCGAACGATACGCTCCGCCTCCTGCTGCACCGCCTGGCGCACTGCCTCCGGGTCCTTGGACTCGCCTCCGGCAGCCAGGAAGGCCGCGCCGGGCACCGCCTCGTAGCCGTAGGAGAAATTGCGGTTAATGAGCCCCTCCCGGTAGAGCCGGGCATACAAGGGGGTGGAGTTGCCCAGCAGAGCCTCGCAGGCCAACTCACCCAGCAACTCCTGCCGAGCGCCTGCCTCGCCCCGCTGGGGGGCATCGCCTTTATAGCCCAGCTGGAAGATGGGGATAGAAACCTCCATGGTCTCTTGAATCAAAGGCTGCGCCACCTGCTCCGGCTCCTGAGGACCGTAATCCCGTCCGGCAATAGGTCCCGCTTCTTTGGGCAGAATCTCCCGAGCAATGTCGCAGATCTTCTCCGCCTCCACGGGACCTGCCACGCACAGGACCATATTGGCCGGGTCGTAGAAAGCCTTATGGCAGGCGTAAAGGGTATCGGGAGTGATCTCAGCGATGGACTCCACACTGCCCGCCACGCTCAGGCGGATGGGGTGGTGCTGATACAGGGCGGCCATCAGGTTGGTGAACACCTTCCAGTCCGGGTTATCCTGGATCATACCGATCTCCTGGCCGATGATGCCCCGCTCCTTGTCCACACTCTCCTGAGTAAACCAGGGTTGGGAGACAAAGGAGAGAAGGATGCGCAGGTTTTCCTCAAATTTCTCGGTGGATTCAAAATAGTATCCGGTAATGGCGCTGGAGGTAAATGCGTTGGGGCTGGCTCCGTTGGCCGCCAGATCCTGGAGGGCATTGCCCTCCTTGGTGTCAAACATCTTGTGCTCCAGATAGTGGGCCACTCCGGCGGGGCTGTCCGTCCACACCCCGTCCAGGCAGAAGCGCACATCCATGCCCCCGTAGTTGGTAGCAAAGAAGGCATAGCCCTTTTGAAACTCCGGCTTGGGGAAGATACACACGGTCAGGCCGTTTTCCAGCTTTTCGCGGTACATCCGCTCCCCTACCCGGTCAAATGTCAGCTGTTCCATGTCAGCCCTCCCGTCCTCTCAGGAAATAAATGGTGTCCAGTTCCAGCTTTTGCGCTGCGGCGGCTACCTGCTCCCGGGTGACCCGGCGGATACCCTCCACCAGTTCCTCGATGCCGATATCCAGACCGGCCGCGCTCTGGCCCAGCCAGAACTCTTCCAGCCGCCCCTGGTCATCCAGGGTGCTGCGGTGACCGTTTACCAAAATGCTGCGGGTCCCCTCCAGCTCCCAGTCTTCGATCTCTCCCCGGCGGATGGACTCCAGCTGGGCCAGGATCTCCTCCCGGGCAGTGTCGTACTTATCAAACTCAATGCCCGAGGACACCAGCAGCAGCCCCTTCATCTTCTCCAGGGTGGAGCTGGCATAGTAACAGAGAGACAGCTTCTCTCTTACATTTAAAAACAGCCGGGACATGGTGGTGCCGCCGAACAGGGCGTTCAGGACCGTCAAGGCGGGGTAGTCCTCCTCCCAGCAGGTAATGCCGCCGGTGCGGAAGCCCATGGCCAGCTTGCCCTGGGTCACGTCCAGCCGATCCTCCACATACCGGGGCTCTGTACCGGCATGGAGGGCTACCTCACACTCCGGACACAAACGCTCCCGCGCCTGCGGCAGTCCGGCCAGAGCCTGGCGCATGGCCTGCTCCACCCGCTCCGGCTTGGCGGAGCCGCAGTAGTAGAGCTCAACTTGGGCCGAGGCGAGCAGGGTTTGATACCGCTCCCACAGGCTCTGGGGGGTGATGGTCTCCACGTGGGCCACGTCGCCCAGCTTGTCGACCCCGAAGGCCTCCTCCCGACACATCTCCTCCACCAGGCGGTGAGTAGCGTAGCGGCGCTTGTCATTCATCTGACCCCGAATCCGGGCAATGAGGTTTTCCTTTTCTCCCCGGACATAATCCAGGCAGAAGCAGCCGTTCTGGGTGTAGGGCCGCAGCAGCAGCTCTCCCAGCAGAGCGGCCGCCCCCTCCAGAACCGTCTCTCCCTCCAGGGTATAGGCGTCATCCAGGAAGCTGGCCACAAAACCCACGCACTGGGTCTCGCCCTTTTTCCGCACCACCGGCTCGATGGCGCCGCCGTACAGCTCGTCCAGAGCCGCAGACAAGGACTCCAGGTCGGGGTGGTCCGCCGTACCCTGGCGCAGCACCGCAGGGATCAGGGCGTTCTCCGAGGCCGTCTCCGCCTCCAGAGGGGTCAATAGGGTCACCGACAGGTAGGCACTTTTGAACTTGCCCGTGTGGATGCTCCGCAGCCACACTCCGGGCATCAGCTCCCGCCGTGTTACTTCACTCATGATCAAATAGTTCCTTTCTTATGGGATCTCTCAGCGTTTTGCTTATGGCCGTTTCTGATCGTGGAAATTATCATACCATGCTTTTAGTGGAAAAGCAAAACTTTCCTCTGCCCCGCCTGCCTCCCATTCTGCCCCCGCTCTCGGGGAATATACCAAAAAACGCCCCGGTTTCCAACCATTTTTCAGGTTGACAAACGAGGTCAAATATGGTATGATTCCGCTTGTAAAGTTTTTGAACTTTACATTATTGCGAGAGGAGGCCTCCCTTTGAAGAGTCAGGCATACCGTATGGCTCTGCTGTACGACTTTTACGGCGATGTGCTCACCGAGCGCCAGAAGGAATTTTATGACCTCTACTACAACGAGGACCTCTCTTTGGCTGAGATCGCGGAAAACAACGGCATCACCCGCCAGGGTGTGCGGGATGTGATCGTCCGGGCGGAGGGTATCCTCACCGACCTGGAGGACAAGACCGGTCTCATCAAGCGCTTCCATGCCATGCAAAAGCAGCTGCAGGAAATCGAGCAGGCTGCCGGCGAAATTCTGGAGCGCTCCCATCGCTACGACGACCCCCAGCTGGAGGCCCTGGCTGTGAAGATCCAGGACATTGCCAAGCTGATGGAGAAGGAGTAACCCATGGCATTTGAAGGACTGACCGAAAAGCTCTCTGCCGCCTTTAAAAAGTTGCGGGGCAAGGGACGGCTGTCCGAGGCCGACGTAAAGGAGGCCATGCGGGAAATCCGTCTGGCTTTGCTGGAGGCCGACGTCAGCTACAAGGTGGTCAAGCAGTTCATTGCCCAGGTCACCGAGAAAGCGGTTGGCGCCGACGTGCTGGAGGCCCTGTCTCCCGCCCAGATGATCATCAAGATCGTCAACCAGGAGCTCACCGACCTGATGGGCGGCACCAGCGCTAAGCTGGAGATCGCCTCCAAGCCCCCCACCATTGTGATGATGGTAGGTCTTCAGGGCGCAGGCAAGACCACCAACTGTGCCAAGCTGGCTGGTCTCATGAAAAAGCAAAACGGCAAGCGGCCCTTGCTGGCCGCCTGTGATATCTACCGCCCCGCCGCCATCAAGCAGTTGGAGGTTGTGGGCCAGCAGCTGGATCTGCCCGTCTTCCAGATGGGCCAGGCCAATCCGGTAGACATTGCCAAGGCCGCCATCGCTCACGCCAAGGAGCACGGAAACGACATGGTGTTTCTGGACACCGCCGGCCGCCTCCATGTGGATGAGGAGCTGATGGACGAGCTGCGTGCCATCAAGGCCGCTGTGGAGCCCACCGAGATCCTCTTGGTGGTGGACGCCATGATCGGTCAGGACGCAGTGAATGCCGCCAAGGCCTTTGACGACGCCCTGGACATTGACGGCGTGGTGCTCACCAAGCTGGACGGCGACGCCCGAGGCGGTGCCGCTCTCTCTATCAAGGCAGTCACCGGCAAGCCCATCAAATTTGTGGGCGTGGGTGAGAAGCTGGACCAGATCGAGGTCTTCCACCCCGACCGTATGGCCAGCCGAATCCTGGGCATGGGCGATATGCTCTCCCTCATTGAGAAGGCAGAGCAGAACTTTGATCGCCAGAAAGCCCTGGAGATGCAGGAGAAGCTGCGGAAAAACAAGTTTACTCTCACTGATTTCTATGAGCAGATGGCTCAGATCAAAAATATGGGCTCTCTCAGCGACCTGGCCGGGATGCTCCCCGGCGTGAAGGCCTCCGACCTGGAGGGAGCCAACATGGATGACGGTATGCTCAAGCAGATGGAAGCCATCATCCTGTCCATGACCCCCTACGAGCGGGAAAACCCCAGCTGTCTCAACTCCAACCGGAAAAAGCGCATTGCCGCCGGCTCCGGCACTCAGGTGGTGGATGTAAACCGTCTGCTCAAGCAGTTTGAGATGCTCCAGCTCATCACCAAGCAGTTCTCCGGCGGAAAAATGCCCCGGAACATGCGCAAGCTGATGGGCAAAAAAGGCGGCTTCCCCGGAATGGGCGGCGGAATGCCCGGCCTGCCCTTCTAACCTTTCCCTGTTGGTGAAGCGTGGTACACGCTTTCCATATATGAAACAAATTCTTTGGAGGTGAATATAAATGGTCAAGATCAGACTGCGCCGTATGGGCGCTAAGAAGGCTCCCTTCTACCGTATCGTGGTGGCTGACTCCCGCTATCCCCGTGACGGCCGTTTCATCGAGGAGATCGGCACTTACAATCCCGTCGTCAACCCCGCTGAGCTGAAGGTGGACGTGGACCGCGCCCAGGCCTGGATCAAGACCGGCGCTCAGCCCACTGAGACCGTTCGTGATCTGCTGAAAAAAGCCGGCGCACTCTAAGGCTGGAGGTCTTGCACAATGAAAGAGCTTCTGACCTATGTGGCCCGGAATCTGGTGGATCATCCGGAGCAGGTCTCCGTTACGGAGATCGATGCCGACGGCGAGACCATTCTGGAGCTGCGTGTGGCTCCGGAGGACACCGGCAAGGTGATCGGTCGCCAGGGCCGCATCGCCAAAGAGATCCGCACATTGATTCGCTCCGTGGCCCAGCGGTCCGGTAAGCGCGTCTCGGTGGAGATCGTCGATTAAAGGGCTTTGACCCAAAAACGTCTGGCGCAGGAATTCCTGCGCCAGTGTTTTTATCCCAAAGGAGGTACCCGCGGATGAAAGAACAGTATTTGGAAGTGGGAAAGATCACCAACGTCCATGGTTTGATGGGCGAGGTGCGGGTCCAGCCCTGGGCCGACTCCCCCGACTTTCTGTGCCGTTTTAAGACCCTTTATGTGGACAAGACCCACTGGCCCATCGAAGTAGAGCGGGCCCGGGTTCATAAGAATATGGTCATCATCAAGTTCCACGGAGTCACCGATGTAAACGGCGCTCTTGCCATGCGCAACGCCATTCTTTACATCGACCGCGACGACGCCAATCTCCCCAAGGGGAGCTTCTTTCTGGCTGACATCTACGGCCTGGAGGTACGGGATGCTCAGACTGATGAGGTGCTGGGCAAGGTAGATGATATCCTTACTCCCCCCGCCAACAACGTGTATGTGGTGCGGGGCGGCAAGCGGGAAATCATGATCCCGGCCGTGGATCAGTTCGTCAAGGAGATCAACGTGGACGAGGGTTATATGAAAGTGGCCCTCATTGAAGGCATGTAAAAGAAGCGCTTCCCGATGGGAAGCGCTTCTTTTTTACTCTTGGATCTGGACAGGCACGCCGTTGAGCTCTACGCCCTCCTCCACCCGCACCAGGATGTACTTCACCCCATTGAGCACCCGGGTCTGGACCAGGTCACTGCGGTCGGGGTTTACCTTAATGGTCACATCGGCGGTCTTCAGCTCCACCCGTTTGGGGTCCACCAGATTCCGGGGACTGAGCTGGGCGTCCGCGCCGAAGGCCTCGTCGTACTTTCCCTCAAAGGCATCCATATGTTCCTGCGAAACCCCGTTGGCTGACAGAGCCTGACGCACTTCCCGCTTGCCCACCACCAGAGGCTGGGGCTCATGGCTCTCCTTGTGGTCCTCCATCAGGCCACACAGCTGGTCGTGGACCGCCTGGACCACCTCGTAGCTGCACTCCTCCCCCAGGGTGTCAGAGAGCACCGAGGCAAAGGTGGCCTTCTGGGTCTCAGCGGGCATGGGAGCCGGAGTGTGGAACAGGGCATCAATCAGGGCTTCATGGACATCCTGCACGTCTTTGGAATAGTACAGGGCGTTATAGAGATTGGTGCTGCGGTCGTCAAAGGCAGGGAACAGGAAGCCCATCTCGGGCTGGGCCACCACCCAGTCGGGAGACAGGTTGTGGAACTGGTTTTCCTGTACCGAGTAGCTGAGAGCCGGCTTGGTCTCCTTGATGGGGCAGATGCTGCACAGAATGTAGGAGTAGACCTCCGAGGAGCTATCCTCCAATTCCTCCCCGTCCTTAGCTTTGTAGGGCACATCGTAGGCGTCGTGGACCAGGAGGACCAGATAGTTGGTCTCCAGCTCCACGGCTCCAATGACCTTCTGGAAAAATTCCTGCACTGCCTCCTCGTCCTGGAGCTGAGAATTGCGCAGGGTCATGAGCAGCTTGTGCTCTGCCCCGCTTACCACCTGCTGGGTCTCAAAGGTGATGTCCAACAGGTTCTTGCCCAGGGTCCCCGACAGAGTCTTTTTCAGCAGGCCCAGGATCTTCTCATTCTCCTCCTGGGTCATGACTCCAAGAGACTGGTCAAACTGAGAGATGATCTCCCCGTTTTGATTCACATAGCACCCACGTACGTGGGAAATGCCGCTCCGGTCCTGCCGGAAGCGCCGGCGGAGCTCCGCCACTTCTTTTTCGTTCATAGGGTTTCCTTTCCTTGGTATCCCGGCGGGAGCGCCGGGCATCTTTTGTCTCGCGGAGCCCATTATACCACAAAACCGTTTTCCCGGGGCGTGGAATTTGTCTGTCCCTTGCTTTTTCAGGAAATCGGGGTACAATATATTTGAGGTGTTGTATGATGAAAATCGCGGTAACTTACGAAAACGGCCAGGTGTTCCAGCACTTCGGCCACTGCGAACAGTTTAAACTCTATGATGTCCAGGACGGCCAGGTGGTTTCCTCCCAGGTGGTCAGCGCCATCGGCAGCGGCCACGGCGCCTTGGCTGGGTTCCTTCAGCAGCATCAGGTGGACACCCTGATCTGCGGCGGCATCGGCGGCGGCGCCCGCACTGCCCTGGCCGAGGCGGGCATTCAGCTCTACCCCGGTGTCTCCGGCGACGCAGACAGCAAGGTATCTGACCTGCTGGCGGGCAAGCTGGCCTTCGATCCCGACACCCAGTGCAGCCACCACCACGGCGAGGACCACAACTGTGGAAACCACACCTGCGGTGAAGATAAGCACGGCTGCGCCGGAAACCACTAAATGCTGCATACGCAAAAAATCCGTGACTGGACCATCCAGCCACGGATTTTTTATGTGCTTTGCGTCATGTCTGTGTAGTCGGAAATCACCTGATGGGCCGCTCCCTCGTCTTCACCAGGTCGGCCTACATACACCAGATACAGGTGCTCCTCCTTTGCTGCATGGAGGACAGCCGGGTCAGTGGTAAAAACCGCCGTAGCCCGGGGAGCTGTGCGCAGGCGTTTGACCACCTTGTAGTACACCTGAGGGTCATCCAGCCCAGTTCCATGCTCCTGGGCCTGCATGAGACCTCGGAAATAGGAAACAAGTTCTGCCCCCTCCAGGGCGCAGCGGCACTCCTCCAAAGACTGGTCGGTCACGCCATACATCCAGACCCCCTCCATCTTCATGACAGACAGGAACTCCTTTACCCCACTGCGGGGCACTCCCGCCGCATCCAGCAGAGCGTCGGGCATCTGAAAAATAGCTCCTTGCAGCCGCATCTTACTCTCTCCCCTTCCCAAATTCGTCCCAGCTCACCGGGCACAGGCCGTCTCGTGTCCACAGGTTGGTGTGGGTAAAGCCCACTGCCTGGGCCAGCTCCACCGCCTGGTCAAAGCCGAAGCACAGCTGGGGAGCGTAGTGACAATCAGAGTTTACAATGATTTCTCCGCCAAATTCCTTCAGCTGGCGCAGCAGGGCATTGCCGGGATAGGGCGTGGTACGGTAGCCCCGGGCCACAGCCCCGGTGTTGATTTCAAAGGCCATACCCTGTTTGACCAGGTACTCCATCGCTTCCAATGCCCGGTGCAGATACCGGGTACTGTCCTCATCGATGGTATGGGCCTGTTCATTGAACTTGGTGACCAGGTCAAAATGACCGATCCACTGGCACCCGGTCTTTTGGGGCAGATCGGCCACCAGGTCGTAGTAGGCATCCGTGTAGCGGTACCAGTCGCCGCCGAAGTACTCATCTACCGCCCGCTGGCTGGCTTGGGCACTCTCGTCCACATAGCAGGCTGCATCCCCCTGCTTCACACAGTGGACCGAGCCAATCACATAGTCCAATCCACCGGGATTTTCCCCAAAGTAGTCCAGCTCCATGCCCACAAAGACTTCCATCCGGCCCCGATATGCCTCCTGGAGTTTTCGGGCAGTCTCCAGGTAGATGGGTACATTCTTTTTGGGCAGGCAGAAGTCCTGGCCGTACTCCTCAAAGCTATGGCCGGAAAAGCCGAAGTGGGTCAACCCCAAATCATAGGCCGCCGCCGCCATCTCCTCCAGGGTGCTCTTTCCGTCATCCAAAGTGGAGTGGGTGTGAAAATCGCCAAGCAGCATGGTGAATTCTCCTTCCGTGGCACGTTCTCAAATCATGCAGGTTCGTGATGGGCTCCTGCCTCAGGGACTTGTACTTCCTCTCAGGCAAGGACCGAAGAGAAACGAAGTTTCGCACAAAGTTCTTTTGCCTACTTTTCTTTCAAGAAAAGTAGGTTAAGAAAAGTCGGAAGCCATCTTTTCCTGCTTCACCTTGTGGTCGATCACATGGCGGGAAGCCAGCTCCGCCTTGATCTCGTCCAGGGTGATCCCGGAGGCCACCATCAACACCATCACGTGGTAGGCCAGGTCAGCAATCTCATAGACCGTCTCCTTGTGGTCCTGGTCCTTGGCGGCGATAATCACCTCGGTGCACTCCTCGCCCACCTTTTTCAGAATCTTATCCAGTCCCTTTTCAAACAGATAGGTGGTATAAGAACCCTCGGGGCGCTCTTTGTTGCGCCCCTCCAGCAGGGCGTAGAGCCCCTCGTAAGAAAATTCACTCATGTCAGTCTTCCTCGCTCTCATAAATTAGGTTGCCGTCAAAGCAGGAGTCGGTGCCCAGGTGGCAGGCAGGCCCCTCCTTGTTGACCCGCACCAGCAGAGCGTCCTTGTCGCAGTCGGCCCTCAGCTCCACAATGTGCTGGTAGTTGCCGCTGGTCTCCCCCTTGAGCCACAGCTCCTGGCGGGAGCGGGACCAGAAGCAGGTAAGCTTCCGCTTCAGGGAAATCTCCAGAGACTCCCGGTTCATATAGGCCAGAGTGAGCACCTTGCCCGTCTTGGCATCCTGCACGATAGCGGGGATGAGCCCGCGGTCGTCAAATTTCAAGGTATCCAGATCGATCATAGCCGCACACACACTCCGTTTCGTCTCAGTTCCGCCTTCAGGTCGGGGATGGCCACCTCACCGAAGTGGAAGATACTGGCCGCCAGACCGGCGGACAGCTGGGGCAGCTCCCGGAACAGGTCCACAAAGTCCTGGGTACCTCCCGCGCCGCCGGAGGCAATAACGGGCACGTTGACGATGGCGCTCACGTCCCGGAGCATCTCAATGTCAAATCCCTTCTTCACGCCGTCAGTGTCGATGGAGTTAACCACCACCTCGCCAGCGCCCCGGTCCACGCCCTCTTTGATCCACTCCAGGGCATCCATGCCGGTGTCCACCCGGCCGCCGTTGAGGAACACGTGGTACTTGCCGTCCACCCGCTTGGCATCTACCGAGAGGACCACGCACTGGTCGCCGTAGCGCTTGGCGGCCTCACCAATGAGCTCGGGCCGCTTGATGGCCCCGGAGTTCACCGACACCTTGTCCGCCCCACAGGCCAGGACCCGTTCAAAGTCCTCCACACCGTTGATGCCGCCTCCCACAGTGAGGGGAATAAAGATGGTGGATGCCACAGCAGTGAGGATGTCGGTAAAAAGCTTCCGACCCTCAAAAGAGGCGGTGATGTCGTAAAAGACCAGCTCGTCCGCGCCGGAGCGGGAGTAGTAGTCGGCCAGCTTGACCGGGTTGGATACGTCCTGGAGGTTCAGAAAGTTGACCCCCTTCACCACCCGGCCATCTTTAATATCCAGGCAGGGGATGATGCGTTTGGTTACCACTCTTATCCCTCCATTTCCCTTAAAGCGGCTTTCAAGTCCAGTGCTCCAGTATACAGAGCTTTGCCCAGAATGGCCCCGTAGAGCCCCAACGCCTTAAGGCGCGTCAAATCCTCCTGGCTGGACACCCCACCGGAGGCAATGAGGTCCAGTGAGAACTTCTGGGAGAGCTGACGGTAGAGATCTACATTGGTGCCAGAGAGCATGCCATCCTTGGACACATCGGTACAGATGACGGTGCTCACACCCAGCTTACACAGTTTTGCGAAGAAATCCTCCACGCTGTCTTGAGCGGTCTCCAGCCAGCCCTTGATGGCGATTTTCCCGTCCTTGATGTCCACGCCCACGGCGATGTGGCTGCCGAACTTGTCTAAACTCTCCTCCAGGAAGGCGGGATCTGTCACCGCCTTGGTGCCCAGAATCACCCGCTCCACCCCGGCATCCAGATACTTCTGGATGGTGTCCAGGCTGCGGATGCCGCCGCCGATCTCCACCTTCAGGCTGGTGTCCTTGCAGATGGCCTCAATGACCGAGTAGTTGGGAGTGGAGCCGTCCTTAGCTCCCTCCAGGTCCACGGTGTGGAGCCACTGCGCTCCGGCCTCCTGAAAAAGCTTCGCCTGGGCCACCGGGTCATCGTTGTAGACGGTCATCTGGGCGTAGTCCCCCCGGGTAAGGCGGATCACTTTTTTCTCATACAGGTCAATGGCAGGCAGTAAAATCATGTTCTTACCTCCATTGGCAAAATGCCTTCAAGATTTTCAGTCCCACGTCTCCGCTCTTCTCCGGGTGGAACTGGGTGCCGAACACGTTGTCCTTCTGGACGGCGGCGGTGAGCTGCGTGCCGTACTCCGCCGTGGCAGTGCAGCAGTCCCCGCAGTCAAAGCCGGCGAAGGAGTGGACAAAGTACACGTGGTCCCCCTCATTGAGGTCGGCAAAGATGGGGCTCCGCGCCCGGTCTTTGGGGAAGTGCAGGCCGTTCCAGCCCATGTGGGGCACGTCCAGCTCCGCCGGAATCACCGGGCGGATGGGGCGCACTTCGCCGGGGATGAGCCCCAGACCCTGGTGTTCCCCGTACTCAAAGGAGCGCTCCAGCAGCAGCTGCATGCCAAGGCAGATGCCCAGCAGAGGCTTTCCCGAGGCGGCCTGGTCCAGCACCACCTGGAACATGCCTGTCTCCCGCAGCTTGTCCGCCGCGTCGCCGAAGGCACCCACACCGGGAAGAATGATGTGGTCAGCCTGATTGAGCACTTGCTGGTCCCGGGTGACCACCGCCTCCGCGCCGATGGCGGCGAGGGAACTTTTCAGGGAGAACAGGTTGCCCACCCCGTAGTCGATGATGGCGATCATGTTCCCGCCTCCTTCTCGTCAAAGCGGATATCTACCGCACGAGCGTGGGCGGTAAGGCCCTCCTTCTTGGCAAACAGGCTCACCTGGCGGTACTCCTTCTCCAGAGCCGGACGGGTGTAATAGCTGAACTGGGACTTTTTGATAAAATCGTCCACCGACAGGGGGCTATAAAATCGTGCAGTACCCGAGGTGGGCAGAGTGTGGTTGGGGCCGGCAAAGTAGTCCCCCATGGGCTCCGGGTTCCACCGGCCCAGGAAGATGGAGCCGGCGTTTTTGATCTGGCTCAAATAGTCAAAGGGACTATCCACGCACAGCTCCAGGTGCTCCGGGGCGATGCGGTTGGCCACGTCGATGGCCTGCTCCAGGTCGGGAGCCACGATGATTTTACCGTTGTTATCGATGGAGGCCCTGGCAATCTCCTCCCGTTCCAGCAGGGGGATCTGGCGCTCCAACTCCTGGGCCACCGCCTGGGCCAGCTGGCGGCTCTCAGTGACCAACACGGCGGAGGCCATCTTGTCGTGCTCCGCCTGGCTCAAGAGGTCGGCGGCCACAAAGGCGGGGTTGGACTTTCCGTCGGCAATGACCAGCACCTCGGAGGGGCCGGCAATCATGTCGATGTTCACCTGTCCAAAGACCTGCTTTTTGGCCTCAGCCACATAGGCGTTGCCGGGGCCAACGATCTTGTCCACCTGGGGGATAGACTCCGTCCCGTAGGCCAGAGCGGCGATGGCCTGGGCTCCGCCCACCTTGTAGATCTGGGTAACGCCAGCAATCTTGGCAGCGGCCAGAATGGCGGGGTTCACCTTGCCGTCCTTTCCCGGCGGGGTGACCATGACGATCTCTCCTACTCCGGCAATGTGGGCAGGGATAGCGTTCATCAGCACGGTGGAGGGATAGGCGGCGGTGCCGCCGGGGACATAGATGCCCACCCGGGCCAGGGGCATGATCTTCTGCCCCAGAATGACCCCCTCTTTTTCCTCCATGATGAAGCTCTGCCGCTTCTGCTTGGCGTGGTAGGCCCGAATGTTCTTCGCCGCCTGCTCCAGCACGGCCAGAAACTCCGGCTCCTCGGCGGTCAGGGCCTCGTCCAGTTCCTGCTGAGTGACCGCCAAAGCGGACAGCTCCACCTTATCAAACTCCCGGGCGTAGTGGTAGAGGGCGGCGTCTCCCTCGGCCCGCACCCGGCGAATGATCTCCGCCACCGGCTGAGACACATCCTTTACCGCGTCGTGGCGCAGGAAGATATCCTGGTCCCGCACTTCATTCATATCATAAATCTTGATCATAAGCCGCCTCACAGATCCCGTTCCAGCGCGTCCCGCAGCCGGATGATTTCCTCGTGCTTAAACTTATAGCTCACCTTATTGCAGATAAACCGGGCGCTGATGTCCACGATAGTCTCCAGGGGAGCCAGGTGGTTTTCCAACAAAGTTTTGCCCGTCTCTACAATATCCACGATCACATCGGACAGGCCCAGGATAGGGGCCAGCTCGATGGAACCGTTCAATTTAATGATATCGATGTCCCGGGAGCGGGAATCGTAATACTCCGTGGCAATGTGAGGGAACTTGGTGGCTACCCGCAGCTGCCGGTTGGGGTCGTCATAAAAGTCCTTGGGACCGGCCACGCACATGCGGCACTTGCCCATCTTCAGATCCAATAGTTCATATACATCGGGGCGGTACTCCAACAAAATGTCCTTGCCCGCGATGCCCACATCGGCGGCGCCGCGCTCCACATAGATGCTGACGTCGGAGGGCTTGACCCAAAAATAGCGCACCCCTTTTTCCGGATTTTCAAAGGTGAGCTTCCGATTCTTCTCTAAAATGGAGGGACAGTCATACCCGGCGGCGGCCATGCGCTCGTAGGCGCTCTCTCCCAGCCGTCCCTTGGGCAGGGCTACGTTGATCATACCAGCACCTCCTCGGGCTTCATACCCCGGACATAGCGTTCCGTCTTCCGGCAGCGTACCCCTCCAACCGGGTCGCCCTGCCGCTGGCAGCGCACTCCCAGCCCCCGGGAACGCAGCTTCTCCACAAAGGCAGCCAGATCAGCTAGGTCGGCGTCGGGGCCGTAGGTAAGCATCAGATCGGCATCATACTGTTTCTCCCGGCCGAAGTAGGGCTCCAGACGCCCCATGTACAGGGCAAAGCCGATGGCTCCCACCTGCTTGCCCATCTTCCGGGGCAGATTGTCATACCGCCCGCCGGAGAGTACCGGGAATGGGATGTTTTGAAGGAAACCCTGGAAGATGACCCCGTTATAGTAGTCCATACTGTTCACCAGGGAGAAGTCCAGGTGGACCCGGTCCCCCAGGCCAAAGCCCTCCAGGATGGAGGCCACCAGAGACAGCTGCCGCAGGGCATCCCAGGAAGCATCATTCCGGGCCAACTGCCCGGCCTGGTCAATTCCCTGCCGCAGAGGGGCGTAGATGGACATAAGCTGGGCGATGGTCTGGGCATTCTCTATGGTAATCAGCCCCCGGTCGGCCAGAGCCTGGACACCGGGGGCATTCTTCTGGGCAATAAACTCCAGCACCTGCTCCCGTACCTGACCTGAGAGGGCCATATCGTCCAACAGGCACGAGACAAAACTCACATCAGACAGATCCAGTACACAGTCCTCGGAAAGCATCTCCAGGGATTTGGCAGCCAGGGCAATGACCTCCGCCTCGGCGTAGGGGTCCAGCTGGCCTACCGACTCCACCCCCACCTGGAGGATCTCCTTAAAGGTGCCCCCCATGTCCCGGTAGACGTTCTCGTTGTAGTAGACCTTCTCGCTGCTGCCATTGTTGTTCTTCATAATGGACAGGGTAATGTCGGGCTTGAGGGCCTTTAACTCACCGTCCACGTCGGTAAAGGTAATGATATGTCCGCTTTTCAAAAAGTCCTTGTTCTGTGCGTACAGGTCATAGTCCTCAAACTTGGACATACGAAATTTGCGATAGCCGTACTGTTCGTACAGCCCGTTGAGTTGTTCTTCCAGCATTGATCCTTCCTCGCTTACAGCATCCCTTTGGTGGATGGAATTTCCGTTTCAAACCGGGGGTCGATGGCCACCGCCTGGCGCAGTGCCCGGCCCAGAGCCTTGAAGGTCCCCTCTACGATATGGTGGGAGTTGCGGCCGCAGACCTGGCGCAGGTGGAGGGTGAGGCCGGCATGCTTTGCAAACCCTTCCATAAACTCATACACCAACTGGGTATCAAAAGTGCCGATTTTCTCAGTAGGGATCTCCAGACCGTCGTAGTAGCCTCCCCGGCCAGAGATGTCAACAGCACACAAAATCAATGCCTCATCCATGGGCAGGTGGAGGGAGGCGTAGCGGTTGATCCCCCGCTTATCTCCTAGTGCCTGGGCAAAAGCGTCCCCCAGGGCAATACCGATGTCCTCCACGCTGTGGTGGTCGTCCACCTGGGTATCCCCGTGGCAAGTGACATCCAGGTCCAGTCCGCCGTGGCGGGCCAGCAGGGTGAGCATGTGGTCCAGAAAACCCACACCGCTCTCCACGGTGCTCTTTCCCGTGCCGTCCAGGTTCAGGGACAGGCGAATGTCGGTCTCGTTTGTTTTGCGGGCAACAGAAGCGGTTCTCATAGCAGCTCCTCCAGCTTCGTCAGGAAAATATCCATCTGCTCCTGGGTACCGATGGTAATGCGATTATAATCCCGGATGGGGTCCTTGTCAAAGTGACGCACCAGAACGCCCCGCTCCTTGAGGCCGCGGTAGATCGCTCCGCCGTCAGTACCCGGCTTCCTGGCAAACAGGAAGTTGGAGCAGGAGTCCAGCACAGTAAAGCCCAGCTTCTCCAGCTTTTCCTTGGTATAGGCCCGGGTGGCCATGATCTTCTTACAGTTTTCCGTGTAGTAATCCTGCTCGGCGATGGCCTGTACGCCCGCCCGCAGAGTCAGCCGATTCACATTATAGGGGTTGGTGGAAAACTTCACCGTCTCCAGGTCCCGGATGAGCTCCGCATTACCGATGGCGTAGCCCAGCCGGGCACCTGCCATGGAGCGGGACTTGGAGTAAGTCTGCACCACCAGCAGGTTGGGGTAGGTCTTGGTCAGCTCCACACAGCTTTCTGCACCGAAGTCCACATAGGCCTCATCCACCACCACCACGCTGTCCGGGTTGGCCTTGACGATGCCCTCGATGGCGTCTCGGCTCAGGGCCATACCGGTAGGGGCATTGGGGTTGGCAATGACGATGGTCTTATTGAGACCGTAATAGTCCTCAGGTGCGATGGAAAAGTCGGATTTCAAGGGAACAATCTGCACGGGAATGTGGTAGAGGTCAGCAAACACGGGATAGAACCCGTAGGTGATGTCAGCGAAGGCCACCCCTCGGCCGTCGGTGGCATAGGAGAGGAAGGCAAAGTTCAGTGCCTCGTCGGAGCCGTTGCCCACATAGATGTTCTCCGGCTCCACCTTGTAATAGTCTGCCAGGGCCTTTTTCAGCTCCTTGCACTCGGGATCGGAATACAAGCGCAGGTCGGAGGCCTCCTTGGCATTGAGGGCAGTAATTACCCCGGCCGAGGGGGGATAGGGGGATTCGTTGGTGTTGAGCTTCACATACTGCTGATCTTGGGGCTGCTCACCGGGGGTGTAAGGTGCAAGATTTTTCAGTGCACCGCTGAAAAAGGTGGACATAGGTAAGCCTCCTTGTTTATTTCGCTAGTTCGCTAAAGTATTAACGTAATAATAAACACCTATCCTCGGTTTGTCAACCCCTCCCAGTCTGTTTTGGAAAAACCGTTGCCATATTTTTTGCCCCGTGCTACCATACTATTAAAAATGCCGGGGCTTCAGCCCCATGGATCAGGAGGTTCCCTATGTCAAAACAAAAATCCATCCCCCAGCGGGATGCCATCCCTCAGGAGTATACCTGGAACACCGCCGACCTCTACCCCACTGATGAAGCCTGGAAGGAGGAGTTCCAAACTCTGAAATCCCTCACCCAAAAGCTGGAGGGCTATGCCGGCCGTCTGGGCGAGAGCGCCCAGACCCTCTACGACTTTGTCACCTTAGAGCAGCAGGCCGGAGAGATGCTCAGCAAGCTCATGGACTATGCCCAGCGGAAAAGCGACGAGGACACCCGGGTAGCTACCTACCAGGCCATGGTGGGCCAGATCTCCACCCAGTATGTGGAGCTGGTGCGTGCCACCGCCTTTGAGGTGCCTGAGCTGCTGGCTCTGCCCGAGGAGCGTCTGGAGGAATTTTATGCCCAGCTCCCCGAGCTCACCCTCTACCGCCGCTACTTCCACAACATCCAGCGCCGCCGCCCCCACACTCTCTCCCAGGCGGAGGAGCAGCTGCTGGCCGCTGCCGGAGAACTGTCCCAGGCCCCCGATGACATCTTCTCCAAGCTCACCGACGCCGACCTCACCTTCCCCGACGCGGTGGACGGTCAGGGGCAGGCTCACCCTCTCTCCAACGGCTCCTACACCCTGCTCATGTCCAGCCCCGACCGGGCATTGCGGAAATCCGCCTTTGAAAACCTGTACTCCGTCTACGGCGGTATGAAAAACACCCTGGCCGCCACTCTGGCCGCCCAGGTCAAGCAGCTCCAGTTCTTCTCCAAGGCGCGCCGCTACCCCAGCGCCTTAGCTGCCTCTCTGGATGGGACCCACGTCCCCGAGGAGGTCTATCATAACCTCATTTCCACCGTCCGGGCCAATCTGGACAAGATGCACCGTTATGTGCGTCTGCGGAAAAAGCTGCTGGGGGTGGAGGAACTCCACATGTACGACGTGTACGCCCCCATGGTATCCGGCGTAGAGGCGGAAATCCCCTATGAGCAGGCCAAGGAGACCGTCTACCAAGCGGTAGCCCCTCTGGGGGCGGAGTACCAGGCCATCATCCGTCAGGCTCTGGACAACCGTTGGATCGATGTGTACGAGAACGTGGGCAAGCGCTCCGGCGGCTATATGTCGGGCGCCCTGGTCCACCCCTATATTCTGCTCAACTACCAGGATGACCTGGACAGCATGTTCACCCTGGCCCATGAGCTGGGCCACGCCGTCCACTCCTACCTCTCCAACCGCACCCAGCCCACCGTCTATCGGGACTATGTGATTTTCGTGGCCGAGGTGGCCTCCACCTGCAACGAGGCCCTGCTCATGGAGCATCTGCTCAAGCAGACCGACGACAAGCGCCGCCGGGCCTGGCTCATCAATCACTTCCTGGAGCAGTTTAAGGGCACCCTGTACCGCCAGACCATGTTCGCGGAGTTTGAACTGCGCATGGGCGAGCTGGTGGCTCAGGGCGAGACCCTGACTGAGGAGCTTCTCTGCCGGGAATACAAGGCCCTCAACGAGGCCTACTTCGGCCCCGACATGGTCTCCGACCCCCAGATCGCTCTGGAGTGGTCCCGTATCCCCCACTTCTACTACAACTACTACGTCTTCCAGTACGCCACCGGCTACTCCGCCGCCATCGCCCTGGCAAACCGCATCCTCACCGGCGGTCCCCAGGCGGTTCAGGACTACCTCACCTTCCTGTCCGGCGGGTGCAGCCAGGACCCCATCGACCTGCTGAAGGGCGCCGGGGTGGACATGGCCTCTCCCCAGCCCATCCAGGACGCCCTGGACCAGTTCGGCCGTCTGCTGGACGAGATGGAAGAACTCATGGCCTAAGCAAAAGAGCCGTTGGAACCAAGGTTCCAACGGCTCTTTTTAACTCAACCGCAGCGATTTGTAAAAGTCCAGGGTACTAAAGCCCCGCTCCAGCTGGGTAAGCAGATAGGCCTCGGCCACATCGGCAAAGGCGGACAGACTCTTCTCCTCCAGCTGGAAGGAAAATAGCCGTTTGGGGTCTCCGTAGGCCACGTGGCGCATGGCGGCTAGCGCCCCCTGATCCAGAGGCATGGACACCCCGTCCCCCACCTCGCCGCGGCAGCGGGCACAGTGGAGCACCCCTTCCCGCAGGTGGAACCGGGGTTCCTCCGGCTGGCAACCGCACACCGCACAGGCATCCAGCACCGGCTCGTACCCCGCCAGACACATGGCACGCAGCTCAAAGGCTCCCTTCACCAGGGCCAGAGGGCGGTCCAACCGGTCAAGGGCGTGGAGGCTGTTTAAAATGAGGGACAGCAGCTCCGGACTGGGCAGCCCCTCCAGGGCCAGCGCCTGGGTCACCTCACCGAAGTAGCAGCCCAGAGAGAACTTGTCCAAATTCTCCCGCATGCCGCGAAACTCCCGCTCCACCTCGGCCTCTTTCACGCTCCAGCGGCCCTGGTACTCATAGAGGATGAAATCCGACCACACCAGCAGCTGACTGCCCGCAGCCAGAGGACTGCCTTTCCGGCGGCAGCCCCGGGCAGAGGCGGTGAGCTTTCCCTGCTCCTGAGTGAGCAGGGTGAGGATCTTGTCCGATTCCTTATACGCTGTCTCCCGCAGAACCAGGGCTTTGGTGTGCAGATGCATGGTCAAACGCTCCTTTTATGTACGATGGGCCCGCTCCAGACGGAGCGGGCCCCAGTCTCACTGCCATGGTGCGGGCAGCGAAGAAATGGTCTCCCCGTTTCGGGGCGGCAAGGTCGGTTCAGAACGGCCCTGCGGCTTCTCCCGCCGGGCAGCCAGGTAGGCCTGAGGCAGCCCGGTGGCAAAAAACAGTTCCCACATTCCATCCATGTCCGTCCCTCCGTTTTCTGTTTCTGGCCTTAGTATGGCGGAAGGAGTCGAAATTTATAGATGGAAGGTTTTGTTTATTCGTCCCGATAGCCGAAATTGTGAATGAGATTGATGTTATCTCTCCAATTTTCTTTTACCTTGACCCAGGTCTGGAGATACACCTTGGTGCCCATAAACCGCTCCATGTCCTGCCGGGCCAGGGAGGACACTTTTTTCAGCATGGAGCCGCCCTTGCCGATGATAATACCCTTGTGGCTGTTCTTTTCGCAGTAAATGGTGGCGTCGATCTCGATGACCTCGTCGTCCCGCTCAGAGAACTTGGTGATTTCCACCGCAGTTCCGTGGGGGATCTCCTTGTCCAGGCACAGGAGCAGCTTCTCCCGCAAAATCTCCGCCATCATCTGCCGCTCGGGCTGGTCGGACACCATGCCCTCGGGGAAGAGCTGGGGGCCGTTGGGCAGGAAGCCCTCCAACACGTTCAGCAGCTCATCCACACCCTCACCGGTTTTGGCGGAGATGGGCACCACGGCGGTAAAGTCGTGGGCCTGAGTGTAGACCTGGATGACCTCCAGCAGCTTTTCCTTCTGCTCCAGAGTATCCACCTTGTTGATGACCAGCACAGAGGGGCAGCCCAGAGTTTTGATGCGGTCGATGAGCTGCTGCTCGGGCGCGCCGATATTGGGAATGGGCTCCACCAGCAGCATGATACCGTCTACGTCGGCCACGCTCTCCTTGACCACATTTACCATGTAGTCGCCCAGGCGGGTGCGTGCCTTGTGGAGACCGGGGGTGTCCACAAAGACAAACTGGCTCTCTCCCCGGTTCAAAATGGCGGTTATGCGGTTGCGGGTGGTCTGGGGCTTATTGGTGACGATGGCCACCTTCTCCCCCACCAGAGCATTGGTCAGAGTGGACTTGCCCACGTTGGGCCGTCCGCACAGGGTGATGATACCTGACTTTTTGATTTCCATAAATTGATCCTCAACTTTCTTTCTGCGGCTTGAGCAATTGGCCGCGTGTTATTCTCTCACAATGCCCAGCGTTCCCAGAATTTCTTCCTCTCGCTGGCGCATTTGCTTTTTCATGGGGCCCTCGTCCATATGGTCGTATCCTAACAGGTGGAGCACCGAGTGGACAGCCAGGTAGGCCACCTCCCGGCGGGTGCCGTGGCCGTACTCCTCTCCCTGAGCCTTTGCCCGCTCCAGGGAGATCACCATATCTCCCAGAGGAACCAGGTTGTCGCCGGGGTCGGCGTCCTCCTGGGTGGGGTGTTCCCCGGGCTGAAGGTCAAACATGGGAAAGGAGAGCACATCCGTGGGCCGGTCCACCTCACGTTGCTCCAGGTTGATCTGATGGATGCCCTCATCATCGGTGAACAGCACGTCCACCTCGCAGGGCACATCCACTCCCTCAGCAGCCAGGGCGGCAGGAATCACCTGCCGCAGCAGGTCGGCATACTCCTCCGCTCCGTCCACCTCGGTCTCAATGATGATCTCGTGGTTCAATGTTGTCTCCTCCTCTGGCCCATCTAAGGGCTCGTCCAGCACCCAAGGCAGGTACAAACTGATGTCCAGGTCAAAGCTCGGCTCAGGGAACTCAGGCTGGATATTGTAACACTCATGGCCCACCATCATCTGAAATGTGGGGAATACGACCGGTGGGCCCCAAGCGGTATCGTTATTCTGTTTCTTCTCCGGCGTTTGGACCACTGTGCCCGCCACGCGCCAGCTGATCTCGTAGAGAAGCCCTTTCTTTTCCCAGCTTTCGTCGTGGTAGAGTTCGCACACATACGTGGCCTTCTCCGCCGGGATGGTCAGGCTGTCCAGGATATGCAGGATCTCCTCCGGCAGCTTCCGTTCCCTGGCCAAAGCCAGGAAATTGCAGCAGTGTCCGCAGGTACAGCTCCACTCCTCCGCCTGAGCATACCAAGCTCGGGTGGCCTGTTCATCCACCTCCAACTCATAGCCCCAAAGGGACAGCCGGGTCATCTCCGGTTCTCCTTTTTATTCTTGCGCTCCTCGTCCACCTCATAGGCCTTGATGATGCGCTGCACGATCACATGGCGGACCACATCGCTCTCATTGAGACGGCAGATGGCAATATCCTCCACGCCCTTGAGCACCCGCATGGCCTCCCGCAGGCCGGACACTTTGTCCCCGGGCAGGTCGATCTGGGTAATATCGCCGGTAATGACGATCTTGGAGCCAAAGCCCAGGCGGGTCAGGAACATCTTCATCTGCTCCCGGGAGGTGTTCTGGGCCTCATCCAGGATAATGAAGCTGTCGTCCAGGGTACGGCCGCGCATGTAGGCCAAGGGAGCTACCTCAATGTTTCCCCGCTCCAGATACTTCTGATAGGTCTCCGGACCCAGCATATCAAACAGGGCGTCGTACAGGGGGCGCAGGTAGGGGTCTACCTTACTCTGCAAATCGCCGGGCAGGAAGCCCAGCCGCTCTCCCGCCTCCACAGCAGGACGGGTCAGGATGATGCGGTTAATTTCCTTGGCCCGGAAGGCAGCCACTGCCGCCGCCACCGCCAGATAGGTCTTGCCGGTACCGGCAGGGCCGATACCCAGAGTGACTGTATTCTTCTGAATGGCCTCCACATACTTCTTCTGGCCCAGGGTCTTGGCCTTGATGGGCTTGCCCTTGGCGGTAATGCACAGCACGCCGGCAGACAGCTGCTGTACCTCCTGCTCCCGGCCCTCCCGCACCAGCTGAAGGACATAGCGCACATTCTGTTCGTTGATAGCCTCTCCCCGTGCGGCCAGGCCCATCAGGTTCTCGATGGCATGCACGGCAAATAGGACTTGCTCCGGGTCCTCCCCGGACACCTTCAGCTGGGAATCCCGGCTGATCACCGAGACCCCCAGCTCATGCTCGATCAAACGGATATTCTCGTCAAAGGAGCCAAAGAGGCTGATGGTATCCTCCAAGCGCTCCAAACTGATGGTCTGTTCTGTCATTGGTATGATTACTCCTGTTCGGCAGAGGAGTCCTCCTCTGGAATTTCCCGTGAGCTGGGCGTCTCCTGGCCAATTTCCTCCCGGCACTCGGCGCTCAGCGTGACCTCCAGCATCCCGTCTGCCACCCGGGCGGTGAAGTTTTGAGACAGCACCTGTCCATCCGGGCCGATCAGATCCTGGAGCCGGCGTTCCAGTCCCTCCTCCACCAGAGCTTGGGCCGCTTCCACATCCACGTCCACACTCTGCGTCTCATAGGCACGGCAGCGCTGAGCCGTAAGCATCATGGGCAGGCGCTGGCCGCCGGGGAGGCTTCCCTGGTACACCGTGGTTATTTTATCATAAGACTCCCATGGAATGCTACTGTTTCGGAAAAAATCCAGGGAAAATCCAAAAAAGCTTATCGACCACAGGGTACGCTCTTTCCCGGTGTACTCCTTCACCTGGGCCTGGAGAGGGATGGCACCCCGCAGGGTACGCCACGTTCTGGCCCACACCCGTCCCCGGGCGTGGGTCTGGTAGTAGCGGGTGGGCAGGTCGCTGTACTGAGGAGGCGGCATGCTGACCAGGCCCGAAATCACCACCTCGCCTTTTGCTACTGTATCCCCCTCCGCTACCAGCGCCTCTCCGGCCAGCGGCTCCACCTGGAGGATGATCCCGTCTGCCTGGGACACCACGTCGTAATATCCCTCCTCCCGATCCAGCTCCGGTGCCTTGACCGCCTCCCGCACCACCACCTCCAGCCGGGTACCGTAGAGATTGATGGACATCCAGGACAGATCTGGCATCTCCAACAAGACACGTTGGGCAATACTCTTGCGGTCCAGACTTGGTCCGTATACCCCCGGGCGCACCCCCTGCTGGCGCAGTTGGGAAAGGATGGTAGCCGAGGATACCTGCTCATTGCCCGTGACCTGGATGGTGAGAATAAACCGGGAGAGAATACACACCGCCGCCACACTCAGTGCCAGCCCCACCAAAAATGCGTAGCGCTTGCGGAAGCGGCGCAGGAAGGCAGGCAGTCCCCTGCTGTCCTCAATTTCGATCTCGCAGCCCACACGCTGCGCCAGCTCCTCCAGCCGCCGTAGTTTCTGGCGCAGAGTAATGAGCCGCAGGGCGTGCTCGTCCACCCACTCCAGCCCCCAGCAGGGCACCTGCTCCTGGGCGCACAGATTCAGCAGCCGCTCCGGAAAGGCTCCCCGGGCCGTGAGAGTTACCGTTCCCCGCAGGAGATTTTCTACCTGCCTCATGCTCCCCCTCCTACTCCATGCGGATGTCCGCGATCTGCCCGGTAATGAGCAGCTCCAGGCCCGTCATAGCCCGCAGCTCCAGCTCCCGTCCGGTGACCCGCACCACATAGGAGCCGGCGCTGATATGGATCTCCTCGCTCCCATAGGCCAAAATCCCCTTGTGATTCTCCATACGCAGTTCTCCCGTTCCCACCAGTTCCAGCCTGGGCACCCCCGCCATCGCATCCGCGGGCAGGTCCAGCAGCTGGGCGGTCTTTTCCAACAGGCTTCCCTTTCTGCCCCCCATACCATCACCCTTTCCCGCTATTTCTATGCCTTAGGGGACAAAAACATGCGGCCGGCGAACCTCTTGTCCGCCGGCCGTTTGCCGTTTCTTATGTAATTACACCGGTCCCTGCCGGAAGCGCTGGATCATCTCCCGGGTCAGCGATATATCCGAGCCTCCCACAGGCAGGTTTTCCCGGTCAAACCAGGTCCCCTCGCCCAGTTCATCCGCCTGGAGGGTCACCGTCTCATCATCGGTATCCAGGTCGCAGTAGAATCCGGCCAGCAGGCTGCTGGAAAAGCTCCAGGGCTGGCTCTTGTAGAAGCGGATGTTCTTCACCGGCAGGCCCACTTCCTCCATAACCTCCCGGCGCACCGTATCCTCCAGAGGTTCGCCAATCTCAGCAAAACCGGCAATGAGGGCATAGTTGCGGTACGCCCCCGGGCGGGAGTACTTGGTGAGCAGCAGGCGGTCACCGTGAGTCACGGCCACGATAACAGCCGGAGAAATGGTGGGATAGACCAGATTCCCGCAGGCGGGGCAGCGCATGGCGCGCTCTACCTTATCGTGCTCCATATTCTGGCCGCACCGGCCGCAGAAGCGGTGGTTTCCGTACCACTGGTGCAGCTGGCTGGCGGTGATGCCTGCAAAGGCCAGCCACCCGGGCTGCATGGAGCGGAAGTGGGAATCTTTTACCGGCAGAGCGGCCTCCAGCACACTCTGGGGAACCTCCCGGCTCCAGTGAAAGGCAGTCTCATCGATACGGAAGAAGTAGGTGGTCTCCAGCGTCTCACCGCCGGTGAGGTCCGTGACCTCCTCCCAGGTGAAGGGCTCGCCGGTGGCGGCAGAGAGCAGAGTGCTGCCCTCATGATAGAAAAAGACCCGATCCCCAGCTTTGGGCTGGGTGGGATGATAGGCATTGTCGTAATGGTGGGGAGCGATGTCCTGGATCATATGGTTCCTTCTTTCTCTGTTTTGGCCCAATTATAGCAGGTTTTCACCCTGTTATTATGACCCAGCGGCATCAGCCTGTCAACCATTCTGAGATAAACTCTCCTGCGCGCGCAGGGTAACCGCCACCAGCTCCGGACCGTTCCACAGACGCGGGAAAGGGGTTCCGTTGCCCAGTCCCCGGCTGACCACCACCTGGGTCTGCCCGGCGGTATGGACCCCCGCCGTCACCTGCGGCCAAAGCCCCTGATCCGGAGCAAACACCGCTCCAAGCACTGGCAGGCGTACCTGTCCTCCGTGGGCGTGACCGGAGAACACCAGGTCTGCCCCGCAGGCCCCGTAGGTCTCCAGCAGGCTGGGCCGGTGGGAGAGCAGCACATGGTAAGCCCCGTCCACAAACTGCTCGCTGGCTGTCTGTCCCATGGCGCGGATGGCCTCCGTCCGGCTTCCCGAATAGGCGGTCACATCCTTGACCCCCACCAAATTCAAAGACGCACCATGGTACTCCAGCACCACGCCTTTGTCCTCCAGAATGGTGACTCCAGCCTCCTCCAGCCCCTGGCGCAGGATAGCATAGTCCGGATTATCCACCTCGTGGTTGCCCCGGACAAAGTAAGTAGGGGCAAAACGGACGGCCAGCGCCGCCGTAGCCAGAGCCTGGGAAAAGTCCCTGTCCTCCCGGTTCACCAGGTCGCCGGTCATCACGATCAAATGGGGCTGGAGCTGTCCCAGTGCCTGCTCCAGTTCCTGATCCAGCTTTGCACTGTGCAGGTCCGCGATCTGGACGATCCGGTACCCGTCCAAACCCTCCATCCCCTGAGGCAGCGCAACTTCATATTGGCTGACCCCAAGCGCACTCTGCAGTGCCCAGATACAGGTTCCCAGAAAAGCTGCCCCAGCCAAGGCCGCTGCACCAAAGAGTCTTTTTTTGTGGCTTCGCTTCATTTTACCTCCTGCTCTGCCTGTACCAACAGGCCCAGTTTGTCATCCAGTGTAACCCGTACAGGTCCTTGCTCCATCTTCACCTGACAGCGGCCAAGACTGTGCTCATCCATATCCCACAGTTCCACCATGACCCGCCCCGTCTCCGACACCTCAAACCCGTAGGATTCTCCCCGCTCCAGAGGGCTGCCATCCGCCATGGTCACTCCCTGACTCTCCTGGTCGGAGCTGACGGTAATAGAGCCAATGATGGCCGTACTGTCATTATACACCACCAGATCCGGCGTTTGCTCCCCCAGAGCGCGATTCGGACCGGCGCAGCCGGCCACATTCAGGGCCAACAACAATCCTGACAACAGGACACAACTTTTTTTCATGTTGTCCTCCTTATTCAGCAGTCCACTTCCAGGACGTACAGCAGTCCTGTCTCCGCATCCAACATGGCAAAGGTGCAGTTTTGCATCACCGGATTGTAGGCACAGACCTCGCCATACCGCTCTTTGTGCCGGTCCCGGTAAAACCAGAACCCTTCTGTGTTCTGAGGAAGTGTCCCCAGTGTTTTTCCATAGTCCGTCCAGACCGACTGGAACTGCTCCATCCAGTCTTCCTCTACTGGAAGAGGTGTCCACTGCTTTGCAATAGACTCCACCGTGCTCTCCCCCGCCTGGGAATCGGGGATTCGTACAACCGCAGTCAGCACTCCGTCGCCGTGAAAGCCTCCGTGGCTGTCCTCACAGACGATTTCGGTCCCTGCGGGAAAAAACAGGCCCAGCCGACTCTCCAGATGTCCCTTAGTCCCCGAAGCGCTGGAAACAGCCCACAAAGCGACACATGCCACAATCACTGCCGCGGGTATCAAAAGAAAGAAGCTCTTTTTCATGTCTCCTCCTAGGCATCTGCTCTTTAGAATTTCATCTCAAAATAGTACCAGCACGGAGCCAACGGTTCCACATAGCAGCGGTTATCTCCTGGATTCTCTTCCCAGAGCCAACCTTCTCCATCGGGGACCGCTCCCTCCATAGACATTCCCTGAAATCCTACCAAACGATTGTCTGTCACATAATTTACACCCCAATACCGGGTAGACGAACCAAATCCCCACCCGCCATAGTCAAAGCAGACTACATCGTCAAACCGGCTCACATCCCGCCAGCCGGAAGGCGCCTCCGCCTCCTGACCTGCCAGGACTAATTCCGCGGTTTGAGTCAGTTCTTCCAGGTCGGCATGGAATTGCTGTTCCACCTGGGATTTTTGATCCGCCTGCCAGGGTGCGCAAAGAAAAGTAACCCCTGTCAGTAAGACGCAAACTGCTCCAAGAAGTTTCCAGCGCCGCTTCATAAGGTTTCTCCTTTGTTTCCGTTACCTCTGCCATGCGTTCTGTGCTTATTAGTCCAGGCACAGCCGTTTGTCCATTTCATATGTAACATAGACGTTTTCTTTGCCCTTGAACAACGGTCCTACCCTGGGGTAATATGCAAAACGTGTTCCAAGAAACCCCTGGTCCTCTTCCACCAAGGCCCTTCCCTCCCAGACAATATCCCGCTCCGGCTGATAAGAAAGTGCCGCGAAAAACATTCCCCACCAGCCGCCGATTAGCAGCTCTGCGACACATAGCAGACACATCATTTGAAAGAGCCATTGCTTTCTTTTGTACATACAGCCCGCAGCACATATGGGAATCGCCAGACAGGCCAGTATCATCACGACCAGAAAACACGTATTCACCCAGCTGCGCCAGGTCAGATCAAATTTTTCCAACACGTTGTTCCCACCCTGCCAGATCGCCACAGTTCCAACCAGCACTCCCATTGCGCTGATCCCAGCCCTTCGAAATACACCTTGGTGGGCTCTGAAACAGCAAATACATGACCCGATCCAGCTCAAAACAAGTACGCCCAACGTAATATCCAGCATGATCGTTTTAACTCCTACCTATCACACTTAGAATCAGTACACCAAGCTGCGTCATCTGTACTCCGGAATATCCCATGGGATTTCCGACCACCCCAGAGATTCTCCCAGCAGGAAGGGCCCATTGTAGCGGTAATAGGAGTAGGTGGCATCCTGAAAGGAAGACTTCTGCATAACTACCTGCTGCCCCTGCCAAGTTCCCACCTCTTCCGTCCGGGTAATCAACACCAAATAGAAAAATCCCACCAAAAACACAGCAAACACAGACAGTGCACATCCGATTTTTACAAGGCAGCCAATCCATTTCGCGGGAAAGTGCTGTACGGCGTACCAGGCTACGGCAATCAACAGCACAATCGATACTGCTCCCCAGAAATATACCGGCACGGTGTACACCCAGTTTCGCAGCCGGACGCTTACGTTCGACTCTGCCCAAGCTGTCCCCAGAAGCAGGACCATTGACAGACCCCAAAGGCCAAACAGCACGCCCAGCTTCCGCCGGCAACTTGGCCGGAGAACCAGTAAACCGATCCCCACTCCCAGTGCAGGCAGCCACAGAAAGACGGAGCAAATACCCAACAAGAGGAACAAATACAGGAGCAAATACATCAGAGCCACGGCTCACCCCTCCTCGTCAGGGACATACTCCAAAATGTCTCCCGGCTGGCAGTCCAGCGCCTTACAGATGGCCTCCAGAGTGGAAAAACGTACCGCCCGTGCCTTGTTGTTTTTTAGAATAGACAAGTTGGCCATGGTAATATCTACTTTCTGGGCCAGTTCTCCCAGGGACATCTTCCGTTTGGCCATCATCACATCCAGATTCACTACAATCCCCACGGAACATCCCTCCTTAAATGGTCAGATCCTGGTCCTCTTTCAGCTCCGCCGCCTGACCAAATAGGGCGGACATGACCAGAAACAGCAAACCGGCCATAAAGAAAATAGGAATCGCCACTGCATTATAGGTGATCAAAGGCGCTACGTTCCGAAGTGCTACGATTTCCGCCACAACACGCACCACAGCAGCACCGGAAATCACCCAGCAGCAAACGGCCGCCTGTTTCATGGCTCTCGCGTTTTCCCGCACAAAGGGACTTGTTTTTAGGATGGTATTCAAAATGCGGTTTGCCCGGTTTAAGATCATCGCGGTGCAGCCGCCGCACAGGAGCAAAAACGCGGAATATGCCACGTGGACCCAGTCTTTCCAGATCTCTGCCCAAGCAACGAATGCTAATCCCAGCATAGGCACATAGACGTCATCTTCGCCAAAGGGGCGGATCTGCAGCAGGTGCAAGATCCGGTCCGCTAACTGCTGAAACAGCCCCAGTGGAGACAGCAAAACGACACAGGGAACGAAGAATAAGGCGATAAGATTACAGATAAAAACCGCCAGCACAAGCCCTTTCAGCAAGCGAGCCAATTTTTCCACATTACTCTTACCCATAGAAAGCCCTCCTTGTCTTTGAGGCTATTCTAGCGTCCTCTGTTTTGAATGTCAATATTTATTTATTGTTTTTCAATAAATTTTTGTTGATAAAGAATTCACTCATCTAACGCACATATATACTCCCGCAGAGCCTTGCGACGCCGCCGCCAGTCCGGCATCCGGATATCCATGGCAGCATAAAAGCCTGGACCGTGGTCGTGGTGGAGAAAGTGGACCAGTTCATGGAGGGCTACATAGTCTCGCAGTTCCTGGGGACAGCGGGCCAGAGCGCTATTTAACGTAATGTATCCCTGGCGGTAGTGGCAATTTCCCCACTGGCTTTTCATCTTCCGTACCCGCACCTGAGGCAGCGGCACTCCCGCATCCGATACCAATGGATAGACCCGAAGCACCGCCTCTCCCAGCAGCCGCTTACATTCCTCCCGATCTACCGGCGGCGGCAGCGGCTGAGATTGGGGCGCAGGTTGATTGCGCAAAATCCAGCCGCTTTTCTCACGAATAAACTGGTCCGCCTGCTCCTCGGGGCAGCGAAGAGGTACAGACAAAATCGCTTGTCCTTGACGGTTAAGCCGCAGATTCAGATTTTTGACCCGCTTTTTCACCAGCAGGTAAGTCAGCGCTCCCTGAGGAGTATCCACTACCCGGTACTGTTCCATGTTGCCTCCTCATTTTCCAAAAGTTTTGGGTATTGTATCAGGATTTATTCTAAAATACAAGTGACCCTCTGGTCCACACCTGAATACAATTTTGAAACACCTTAGATTTTTTAGGGTTTCTCTTGATTTCTTCCGCCCGTTCTGCTATTCTATGGTATAGTCTGATTTATGACAGACTGATCTCTATATGCAGCGGTATCGAAGTGGTCATAACGGGGCTGACTCGAAATCAGGTTTCCACTTTGGAAGTCCACACCGCTGAAAAGCCAGTAATCATGCGGGTTTGCGGGTAAGTTCAAATCGTGAAATGGGGTCTGTTCTATCCTGTTGTTCTTCCCAATTTCCACGGCTTGAATTTTGCGGGAAAATGGCTATAATGAGAGCAGCCATCCGTCGGTCACTTTGAGAGGTGCGTTTTGGGGTTCCGTAGTTACCGCTATCGTCCCTGATTTACCGTCATCATCCAAGCTGGAGTCATGATTCGAAATCAGGTTTCCTATGCGGAGTGCCAGACGGCTGAAACCCTTGGAACCATGCGGGTTCCAGCCAAGTTCAAATTGAATAATGTTGCTTGTTCTATCCTGTTGTTCTTCCCGATTTCCACCGGCTGAATTGGTCGGCAGATCGGGGTCAGGGATATAACATAAATTTGGAGATGTACCCAAGCGGTTGAAGGGTCCGCACTCGAAATGCGGTAGGCCGGCTCAAAACCGGCGCGAGAGTTCGAATCTCTCCATCTCCGCCAAGAGGTCTGCCAGCGAAAAGCTGGTAGACCTCTTTCCTTTTATGGAGAGACCGCCGATAGGTTTTGAAGCATAGGCATCACAATGTCCTGCTCAATGGCTGCGGCGGATTGCTTTTTCGTGGCATATTGCAGATGCCCATAAATATCCACCGTTGTCGAGATTTCACTGTGGCCCAGCCACTCCTTTACCTGCTCCATCGGAACGCCGTTGGCCAGCAAAAGCGAGGCACAGGTATGGCGAAGATCGTGGAAACGAATGTGCCGCAAATTATTCTTGGCAAGCAGCTTCCCAAAGGTCGAGGACACATAGTTGGGTTTAATGAGATTGCCGATCACATCGACACAGACATATCCCAGATATTCTTTGTTGTAGGAGCGCCCGCACAGCTTGCGATTTTCTTCCTGCTGTTTCTTGGCCTCCAGCAACCGCTCTTTCAGGAAAGGAATCAATGGATAAGTCCGCAGACTGGACTTGTTTTTTGCCTTGTCCTTCTTAACCGTGACCCGTTCTCCCTTTACATTGCAAGTTGTTACCGTATGCCGGATGGAGAAGCAGTCATGGTTGAAGTCAAAGGCGCTCCATTTCAAACCGATCACCTCACTGCGGCGCAGGCCATAAAAGGCAGTCAAAAGAACCACCAGCTCAATCTTATGCCCCTTGATGACTTCAAACAGATTCAGGACTTCCGAATCCAGGTAGTAGTCGCCCTTGAAGGGTTCCGGCTTGGAGATGATAATCCGGTCAGCCGGATTGCTTGGGATCAGGTGTTTGTCAACCGCATAGTTCAGCGCCCCGTGGATCAAAGCGTGGTAGTGCTTGACCGTGGATGGCTTGACTCTCTCCAATTCCTTCTCGTAAAAAGCAAGAATATCGTCTTTGGTCAGATCGCAGAGAGCTATAGGATGCTCCCGAAAGTATGGGGCAATCGGGTTGTTGAGTTGCTGTTCGTATCCCGAATAAGTTGAGAGTTCGATGGGCTTGCTGTCCATTACCCGTCCGGTAGCAGACTTGTACTTATACTCCAGCCATTGATACAGGAAATCCACAAAAGAAATCTCTGCGGATGATGGACCGGAGGGGGAGGCCGACTGCTGAGGGGCCGCAGCCTCCTGAAGCAGCTTTTCCGTCCATTCCTTTCGGACGGTGGGGAGCATATTGTTTGCCCAGGTTTTGTTACCCTTGGCTTTCTTATGGGTGGGAATCCACTTGGGTTTTCTCTTGCCATTTTCATCGGTAAGGTTCAGGACCCAATAGAGATACCCTTTTTTCTCGGTTACATGGCCGGAAATTAGCGTATTATTTTTTTGCAGGTGTACCGCTGACATACTTGGTCGTTCCTCCTTTTGCGGTATTGAGTTCACCTACCAATGACACTTTTATTGTATCATCGGACAGAACAAAACTCCAGGTAAATCCGCGTCAGAATTGTTAACTTTCTGCGTCCATCTGTTAGGTATCAATGCCATAAGCCGCTAACTCCGTAGCGGTTGTGCAAGTGATTTTCAAATAATGAAGAATATGGGCTTTGGGGATACGGTAAGCCCGTCCAATTTTCAAATACTCAATTTTCCCATCTTTGAGCAGCTTGTACCCGGTTTTTGTGCTGATGCCAAGCGCCTCACACATCTGCTCTATATCCATCACATCGGGGTACTCTTTTAACATCAATCGGTAGGCATCTCTGGGAGAGAGCAGACTATTGTTATTATCATACATTGTGGGTTCTCCTTTCATTGGTGCATCCTATTCCAACGCTGATTGCCAGGGCTGCATTGACCTCCAGCATTTTTTCTTTGTTGATACACCCAATATAACCACGGAGCCGCTTCCGGTCTATTGTCCGAAGTTGTTCCAGCAACAGTAGTGAGGTGGGGGCAAGTCCAGGCACATTTTCCAGCGAAACATGAGTGGGCAAACTGTTTTTGGCTTTTCTGCTGGTGATGGCTGCCGCAACAACAGTAGGACTAAAGTGGTTTCCCACATCATTTTGGAGAATAAGGACAGGACGGATACCGCCCTGCTCGGAACCAACCACCGGGTTCAGGTCTGCGTAGAACAGAGCGCCGCGCCGGATCGCCTTTCGCCGCATAAGAATGACCTCCTGAATATAAGTA
>OMEJ01000143.1_pt1 | contig 82699 bp, 67 predicted proteins | sample 1645361 | NCBI WGS metagenome assembly OMEJ01 (sample SAMEA103958156, study PRJEB25191) | human gut metagenome
AGATAAACGCTGAAAGCATCTAAGCGTGAAACTCCCCCTAAGATAAGATCTCTCATCCGAAAGGAGTAAGGCTCGACGTAGACTATGTCGTTGATAGGTCGGAGGTGGAAGTGCTGCGAGGCATGTAGCTGACCGATACTAATAAGCCGAGGGCTTGACCTAAAAGGTCAAAGAAGGATGCAGGCGCTTGTAAGCGATGGAAGTTGTTTCACTGTTCGGTTTTCAGGGTACAGAAAAGCGTATCCCCTTCTGGAGAAAGAGAAAGATACAAAGTTTTCTTTGCATACTTTCTTTTTCAAAAGAAAGTATGCGCCTTTAGCTCAGCTGGTAGAGCAACTGACTCTTAATCAGTGGGTCCCCGGTTCGAATCCGTGAAGGCGCACCATCTGGCCCGTTGGTCAAGCGGTTAAGACGGCGGCCTCTCACGCCGCAAACATGGGTTCGATTCCCGTACGGGTCACCAGTACCATTCAAAAGTTTATAGTGATTTTAGTCGCGTAAGCGGTTAAAATAGTTGGTGTTGATTAGGGCGAGGGTCCACCCGTTCCCATTCCGAACACGGAAGTTAAGCTCGCTTCTGCCGAAAATACTTGTCTGGAGACGGACCGGGAAGATAGGTAACGCCAACACAAAAAGGACGAACAGTTTTGTTCGTCCTTTTTCTTTTCCAGAATTACCTATTGTACCAGAAAGCGACATTTGATATAATAATTCCGTCTGATTATCGTAAACCCAAAATGGAGGTAAAAAGCAAGATGAATTGGAAGAAATTTGAACGGCGAGCCGCTGCATTGGCTTTGGCTGCCGTAGTGGGGGTCCAGCCTGTTCTGGCAGGATCCTATAAACTTACTGTGCCTTCCGGCTATACCAGTCCGTTTATTGATGTGCAGAAGGGTGACTGGTACTACAATTACGTAGCGGTCCTTAATAGCATGGGCATTATTGATGGCTATGGAAATGGATATTTTGGAGCTGATGACCCCTTAAGCGCAGGAGCGGCTCTGGTCATGGTTCTGAAGGCTGCGGGAAGCGGAACGATTGCCGCGACAGACAGCCACTGGGCCAGCGGCTATGCAGATTATGCAGTGTCCAAGGGCTATCTGACCAGCGAAGAGATCGGCGATGATTTGGATGGAGATATGCCTCGTATCTTGGTTGCCCGTCTGGCCGCCAAAGCGCTGGGGCTGAGCCCGTCGGAGAATAAATCCCCCTTCTCCGATGTTGACGATGGCTATTTGACTGCTCTTTATGAGATGGGAATCGTCACCGGCAGCACAGAGAATGGAAAGACAGTTTTCCTGCCGGACAAGCCGATCAGCCGTGCAGAGATCAGCGTAATCGTGTGGCAGATCGACCGGGTACATACTTACGGAAAGCAGATTTTGTTCCAGAATACCTATTATGATATTTTAGACGGTGTTCCCGTGAATTCCTATGATAACAAATACTTCTTAAAGGGCTCCGACGGTTATATGACCTACACGGAGCCGGGGGTAGAGACGGAACTGGGAATTGACGTATCTGTCTATCAGGGTGAGATCGACTGGCAGAAGGTGGCCGACGCCGGCATCGATTTTGCAATTATCCGCGTGGGATATCGCGGTTATGGCAGTGAAGGCAAGATGATGCCGGATAAGTATTTCACTCAGAATATCCAGGGCGCCTTGGATGCCGGACTGGATGTAGGCGTGTATTATTTCTCTCAGGCCATCACTGTGGAGGAGGCTCGGGAGGAGGCCGCCTATGTCATTGAGCAGGTAAAAGATTATGACCTGACCTATCCTGTGGTCTTCGACTGGGAGCGCCAGAACTATGCCGGTTCCCGTACACAGACAGTGCCCAGCGTGAGCACCATGTGTAAGATGGCCAATGCCTTCTGTGAGGATATCACGGCTGCAGGTTATGAGGCCATGGTCTACTTCAATCCCTCTGAAGGGTATAAGCAGTACGACCTGAGCCAGCTGATGGACTATCCCTTCTGGCTGGCCCAGTATAACAGCGTTCCTACGTTCTACTATGACTTCGACATGTGGCAGTATACCTCCACCGGTCGTGTGCCTGGCATTTCTGGCAACGTGGATATTAACCTGCGTTTCTTCCGATAACAAAACAGAGCGTCATAACTGCTTGCAGTTATGACGCTCTGTTTTTATATTTCAGGGAACTGCAGCAACTTCTGAGCGTTTCCGCCCAGAATCGCGGCCTTCTCCTCCTCAGTGAACGGCAGAGAACGGATGCGTTCCACACCCTGGGATTGGTCGCCCCAAGGGCTGTCCGTACCGAACAGGAAGCGGTGGGGACCAAAGGTGTGGATCATGCGCAGGAACTGTTCCTGGCTGAGCATGGGCAAATCTTCCGGCTTGTAATAGCCGTCATCCAGGGCATGGAGGGTGCCCAGAGAGTAGGAGGTGTCCAGATAGACCGGAGCATCAGCCAGAAGAGCCTCTGCCTCGTCCCAGTTACGCCAGCCTCCCATGTGGGCCAGAATCAAGGTCAGAGGACCGACTTCCTTCACTGCGTGCCGGACCATGGCGGGAGAGACCCGTACCCGTCCGGGGAAGCCTACGTCCAGTCCGGAGTGGGTGAGCACAATGAGGTTCAGTTCAGCGGCTCGCTCCAGGATGCGCAGAGTGCGGATGTCATCAAAATCCACGTCCTGATAGACCGGGTGGAGCTTGATACCCTTCAGACCCAGCTCCTTTACCCGGGCCAGCTCGGCGCGGTAGTCGTCGTAATCAGGATGGATACAGCCGAAGGAGAAGATCCCGGTCTGCGCAAACTGTTCATTGATGCGTGCGGAACTGTCATTGATGTGCAGCACCTGCTTAGGGCTGGTGGCCACAGGAAGGACCACCGAATAATTTACCCCGGCTTTGGCCATGGAAGCCATCAGACCGCCGTTGGTGCCGTCCACATAGGATTTTGTGTGGGACATCTGCTCCAGCTTGGGAATAGTGGTGGAGGCCAGCTTGTCCGGGAACGTATGGGTGTGGATATCAATGATCATAATATCAACTCTTTCTTTGCGGGAAAGCCCCGTATGATTTTAAGTCAGCGGCGAAAAGCAGGCCGTATGATATCCTCCATAGGATACCACACGGCTCTGACTTTGAACATGGTGTTTCTTGCCCAAGAAATGGAGTTTTTGGCCCAAATTTTAAGAGAAAATAAAGATTATTCCCGCTCACCCAGTGCTTGACGCTGGCGGACCAGAACTTTGCGGTCATAGCAGGAGAAGGCCGCGTCCACGAGATTTTTGTCCGGCTTTGGGGTAAGCAGGGATACCACTGGGACAATAACCAGACCGGACAGCATGCAGAAAGCGCCGGCATTGATGGGAGACTGGAGAAGTGTAGGGAAGTGGTCGCCCACAAAGATATTGGCCAGCATAAAGATTGTAGAAAACAGGAAGCAGACCCAGCAGGCCCCGCGGGTGGCCTTTTTCCAGTATAAGCTGTAAAGGAAGGGGGCCAGGAAGGCTCCGGCCAGAGCGCCCCAGCTCACGCCCATGAGCTGGGCAATGAAGGTGACACTGGAGCGGTACTGGATGATAGCCAGTACCACAGAGATGGCGATGAAGAGTACAATGAGTCCCCGCATGACCAGTACCTGGCTTTTCTCGTCGTTCTCCCGGATCACTCGCCCTTTGAGTACATCCAGGGTCAGGGTAGAGCTGGAGGCCAGCACCAGGGAGGAGAGGGTGGACATAGAGGCCGAGAGCACCAGAATGACCACTACGGCGATGAGCACGTCGGACAGGCCAGAGAGCATGGTGGGGATGATAGAGTCATAGCCGTTGGCAGCCACATCCACCTGGTCGGAGAAGAGCCGGCCAAAGCCGCCCAGGAAATAGCAGCCTCCGGCCACGATGGCGGCAAAGACGGTAGAGATGACAGTGCCGGTGTCAATGGCCTTTTCGTCTTTGATGGCATAAAACTTCTGTACCATCTGGGGCAATCCCCAAGTGCCCAGAGAGGTGAGCAGCACCACCCCCAGCAGATTGAGGGGATCTGGGCCAAAGAAGGAGGCAAATACGCCGGGGACGGAGGAGACCTGAGGATCATTCACCTGAGCCAATCCCTCCAGAGCGGCCAGAAAGCCGCCCTGACTGTTGAGAACTGCAGCGATGACGGCACAGATGCCAAAGATCATGATGATGCCCTGGATAAAGTCGTTGATGGCGGTGGCCATATAGCCGCCGGCAATCACATAGATCCCGGTAAGAATGGCCATGACCACGACACAAACGCCGTAGTCGATGTCAAAGGCCATGCCGAACAGGCGGCTTAGGCCGTTATACAAGCTGGCGGTGTAGGGAATGAGAAAAATAAAGATGATCACCGAGGCGGCCACCTTCAGCTTCTGGGAGCCAAACCGCTTGCCGAAAAACTCCGGCATGGTGGCGCTGTCCAGATGCTGTGTCATGATGCGGGTGCGGCGGCCCAGCACCACCCAGGCCAGCAGAGAGCCGAGTAGGGCGTTGCCGATGCCTGCCCAGGTGGCAGCAATGCCGTATTTCCAGCCAAACTGTCCTGCATAGCCTACAAAGACCACAGCGGAGAAGTAGCTGGTGCCATAGGCAAAGGCAGTGAGCCACGGGCCGACAGAGCGGCCGCCCAGCACAAAGCCATTGACGTTGGTAGCGTGGCGGCGGCAGTAGAGACCGATACCCACCATAACGGAAAAGAAGATTAGAAGAAGCCCTACCTTGATTGCCATCGTTTCACCCTCTTATAGGGAAAAATATCTCCCTTGTTTTATTGCGTTAAACTGTAATGCATAAAAGCGATAAAGTCAAGAGAAAATTGTGGCCGCCCGAGGGTGCGCTTTATTTGGAGAAAGAATAAATGAGGCAAATTTGTTGCTTTAACGCGGAAAATCAAAGTTTCTCTATACTTTTTTTCAAAAAACTGATAGAATAAACCCAAGAAAAATGTTGTCCCGCAGGGAACGGAGGCGGAGCATTCCGCCGGTTGGGAGGAATTTGATATGGCGATCTCCGGATTTCAGCAGCTCAAACAGGATCTGAAGCATATTCCGCCAAAGGCCGCCGTGGTAGCCGCGGCCCATGAGGAACATACACTCCAGGCAGTACGCAAGGCCCAGGAGGATGGACTCATCCGTCCGGTGCTGGTGGGTGACGCCGCCGAGATCCAAAGGCTGACCCAGGCCATGGGCTGGCAGGTGCCTGAGGAAGATGTGGTGGATGAGAAGGATGAGGCAGGATGCGCCCGCCGGGCGGTAGAGCTGATCCGACAGGGTCGGGGCAGTCTGCTCATTAAGGGAATGATCCAGACCGGAACCCTGCTCAAAGAAGTGGTGCGCCACGGTACCGGGATCCGGGAGAGCGCAGTGCTTTCCCACGTGGCTATTCTGGACGTGCCAGCCTACCATAAGCTGATGTTCATTACTGATGGCGGTATGGTGGTGGCTCCCGACCTGGAGCAAAAGCGTGCGATTTTGAATAACGCCTTGGGCCTGTGCCGCTTTTTGGGCTACGATCAGCCTAAGGCGGCGGTGCTGTGTGCAGTGGAGACGGTGAATCCCAAGATGCAGGAGACGGTGGATGCCGCCGCCCTGAAAGAGGAAGGAGCGGCAGGAGCCTTTGGAGACTGTCTGGTGGAGGGCCCCATCTCTTTAGACCTGGCCACCGACCGGGAGGCGGCAGCCATCAAGGGATACCACAGCCCGGTAGCCGGAGACGCGGATATTTTCCTGGTGCCCAATATCACCGCAGGCAACCTGCTGGGTAAGTCCCTGTATGGCCTGGCGGGGGGCGATATGGCTGGGTTGGTGCTGGGGGCGTCGGTGCCCATCACCATCAACTCCCGGGGCGCTACTCCGGCGGAAAAATACGATTCCATCCTCATTGCGGCCGCCATGGCCCGGTGAGCGGCATACCAGTTGCAGTAGGAGGCGACGCATATGGCCTATCGTTTGTTAGTACTCAACCCAGGCTCCACCAGCACCAAGGCGGCGATCTATGAGGATGAGCACCAGCTGGCGGTGAAAAGCATGGTGCATACCAATCAGGATTTGGCTCCTTATCCCACCCTGTACGACCAGCTGGATTACCGGGTGGCCCTGGTGCGGCTTTGGCTGGCCCAGGAGGGCTTTGACCTGTCCACCCTGTCGGCCGTGGTGGGCCGGGGCGGTATCATTCCCCATATTGTGGCGGGGGGCTATCAGGTGGACGACGCGCTGGAGGACTGCCTGCGCCATCACACTGCCTTTGATCACGCTTCCAATCTGGGAGGACTGATGGCACGGGCCTTTGCTGAGCCCCTGGGGATTCCTGCGTATATCTATGATGCAGTCACCAGCGACGAATTGTTGCCTGAGGCCCGTGTCACCGGCTTTAAGGAGGTCACCCGTACCAGCTTCTGCCACGTGCTCAACGCTCGGGCTACCTCCCACAAGTACGCGGAGACGCTGGGACGTAAGTATGAGGACATGAATCTGGTGGTGGCCCATCTGGGTGGAGGAATCTCCATCTCTGCCCACAGCCATGGCCGGATCATTGACTCGGTGTCGGACGATGCCGGTCCCTTCTCTCCGGACCGGTCTGGCAGCCTCAATATGCTCTACGTGGTGGATATGTGCTACTCCGGTAAGTATACTAAGCCGGAGATGCTGAAAAAGCTGCGGGGTGAGGGCGGTATGTCCGCCCTGTTGGGTACCCACGACTGTCAGGAGATCGAGCGCCGGATCCAGAAAGGAGACGAGTGGGCCGCGCTGGTGTATAAGGCGCAGGCTCTGCAGATTTCCAAGGGTGTGGGTATCATGCTGGGCTGCTTTACCGAGCTCATCGATGCGGTCATCCTCACCGGCGGCCTGGCAAACTCCAAGATGCTCACCGGTATGGTTATCGACTACCTGCACAACCTGGTCAAGGTGGTGGTCATCCCGGGAGAAAACGAGATGGAAGCGCTGGCTCTGGGCGCTCTGCGTATTCTCCGTGGAGAGGAGCGGGTCCACGAGTTCCGCAGCCCGGAAAAATAAGAAAAGGACCGCCTCAGCGGTCCTTTTTTGATCTGCGTTATTCGACTGCCGCAGCTACGGCCTGGTCTTCCCGGCGCTGAAGATAGCGGGGGACATGGAGCCCCAACTGTCGGAACACCTCAGGTTCCGGATCAACATACAGGCACTGGCTGAAGCCGTCCAGAATGGCGGGATGTCCATCCCAGATGGGGGTAATGTTTGACTGAGCCAGGCCGGGGATCTTCATAGCCCGAAGAAGCATGGCGGTGTGGCTGTCCACGCTGCCGTGCCAGGTGACCAGGCCCAGCAGCTTGCGCCGGTCCAGTGCCAGTATTTCACTGGGCAGCAGCTCGTCGGAAACCAGAATGGCAGGCTGGTCACCAAGAGGATCAGGGGGCTGAATATCCAGCAGACAGCGGATCAGATGGTTAGAGATATCCCGGATGTCGGCGCCCCGGGCCTGCATGTAGGGACTGTCCATATCGGCAAAGGCGGTAGCAAAGCTGTTGCCTGCGGTTTGTACCGCATATTCCGCCGTAGTATGTTGGTTGGAAAGAACGGAAAGGATGCTCTCCACAAAGGAAGTGTCCTCCAACAGCATAGCGTGGATGGAAAAAATCGAGGCGGCCTGAATGCCTACATCCCGGGCGGCCTGCTCATAGAGCTTGGACAGCATTACAATCGAACGCTGCTGGGCTGCGCGGAAGCGGTGGATCTCCTCGTCCTGGGAACGATGGGAGACAGAGGCCAAAGGGAAGGAATGGCGGGTATAGAAATGCAGGGGTCCGGCGGCAATTTGATTTTGAATCGATCTTCCGACGATGATTTGCATGGAGATGCCCCCTTTCCAGGAAAGTCTGAGTCGATGTGGCTTCTGCGGCAGCAATGCTGCGGCAGCTTGGAACAGGCGGCCGGAAAAATCTGCGCGTTTGTTGTATATTGATTATAATGACAAATGAAAAGTTTGTAAATTGGTAAAATAGCACAAGGACAGATGTAAATATTTTGAAAATAAAAGTTTGCATAGGGAAATTGAAAGAAATAGCGAGAAATAATGGAAATTATCCGAGATGAAGACGAAAAAAATCAACGCTTTACAGTGCTAAACAGGCGTGCTATAATAAAGCACAATGAAAAGACACCCGGACAAAATGCGACATGCTGTCCGGCGCGCCAATGAATTTATTTCCAGGAGGTTTGTTCCATGGTTTCCAAACGTATGCTGCAGTTGGGCACGGCCCGTTCTGTGATCCGGGAGCTGTTTGAGTACGGCAATCAGCGGGCCAAAGAGGTTGGCCGGGAGAATGTGTTTGATTTTTCTCTGGGCAACCCCAGCGTTCCTGCGCCCGACGCAGTGAATGAGAATGCCATCCGCATCCTGCAGGAGCAGCCGGAAGTGATCCACTGCTACACCAGTGCTCAGGGTGATGCTGCGGCCCGGCAGCGTTTTGCCGACTCCCTCAACCGCCGTTTTGGAGGAGACTATACAGCCGACCAGTTCTACATTACCGTGGGTGCGGCGGCCTCCCTGTGCTGTGTGTTCAACGGCCTGACCTGCCCCGGAGACGAGTTTATCGTCTTTGCCCCCTACTTCCCCGAATATAAAGTGTTTATCGAGGGAGCGGGAGCCAAGATGGTGCTGATTCCCCCGGAGATCGAGCACTTCCAGATTGATTTTGATGCCTTTGAGAAAGCAATCACCCCCAACACCAAGGGTGTGGTGGTTAACTCCCCCAACAACCCCTCCGGTGTGGTCTATTCCCGCCAGACTCTGGAGCAGCTGGCTGCGATCCTGGAGAAGAAGGAGGCGGAGTATGGTCACCCCATCTATCTGATCTCCGATGAGCCTTACCGGGAGATCGCCTTTGCCGGGGTAGAGGTGCCCTGGATCCCCCATATCTACAAAGACACCATTGTGTGCTACTCCTTCAGTAAGTCGCTCTCCCTGCCCGGCGAGCGTCTGGGCTATGTGCTGGTGCCCGGCCAGGTCACCGACAGCAAGGAGGTCTATGCCGCTGTGGCCGGTGCGGGACGCTCTCTGGGCTATGTAAACGCCCCCAGTCTGTTCCAGCAGGTCACCTCTCTGTGCTGTGACATGACCAGCGATCTGTCGGTGTATGAGAAGAACTGTGAGCTGTTGGTGAATTCCCTGCGGGAGATGGGCTACCACGTGGCTCAGCCCGGCGGTGCGTTCTATCTCTTCCCCCGTTCTCTGGAGCCAGATGACATGGCCTTCAGCGAGCGGGCCAAGCAGTTTGATCTGCTGCTGGTGCCCGGTTCCGGCTTTGGTGCGCCCGGCCACTTCCGTTTGGCCTACTGCGTGCAGACAGAGATGATCCAGCGGGCTCTGCCCAAGTTTAAGGCTCTGGCAGACTCTTACCGCGGCTGAAATCGTTTATAACTGGAAGACACAGGTAAAAAACAGGCAAAGCAGGTGTGAAATTTCCTTACTTTCACACGGCTTTGCCTGATTTTTTTTGGAAACGGAAATCATTTTTATCCATTTCACCGCTAGCCAAAGCGGCTGTCATCAGGTATGATAATGGCGTAATAGAAGAAAATAAAAGAAACGTCCCTAAAGGAATGGAGGAACGAAAACATGCTGAGAAAGACTAAGATCATTTGTACTCTGGGCCCCGCGGTCGAGAGCGAAGAAATGATGCGCAAGCTGATCCGTGCTGGTATGGATGCGGCTCGCTTTAACTTTTCCCACGGCGACCATGAGGAGCACCTGGGCCGTCTGAACAAGCTGAAGGCGGTGCGGGATTCCATGAGCCGTCCCGTGGCTACCATTATGGACACCAAGGGTCCTGAGATCCGTATCAAGAGCTTTGACGTGAAGAGCATCAGCCTGGAGGCCGGTGATACCTTTACCCTGACCACGGAGGACGTCGTGGGCAACGGGGAGCGGGTGGCCGTGACCTATCCCAAGCTGCATGAGGAAGTAAAGCCTGGAATGGAGATCCTCATTGATGACGGTCTGGTGGCCCTGCGGGTAGAGGAGATCCAGGGCTCTGAGATCCGCTGCACCGTGGAAAACGGCGGCACTCTCTCTGCCAACAAGAGCATCAACATCCCCGGTGTGCATATCCACCTGCCTGCGCTGACTGAGAAGGATATCAGCGACATCCAGTTTGCGGTGGAGAACGACTTTGACTTCATTGCCGCTTCCTTCATTCGTCGGGCCGATGACGTGCGCTCCATCCGCGAGGTGCTGCACCGCTTTGGCGGAGATAACATTCAGATTATCTCCAAGATCGAGAACCAGGAGGGCGTGGACAACATCGACGAGATCCTGGAGGTCTCCGACGGTATCATGGTGGCCCGCGGCGACCTGGGCGTAGAGATCCCTGCTGCCAAGGTGCCCGTGCTCCAGAAGCAGATTATCCGTAAGGGTCTGCGCTCCGGCAAGCCCATCATCACCGCCACTCAGATGCTGGATTCCATGATCCGCAACCCCCGTCCCACCCGTGCTGAGGTGTCCGACGTGGCCAACGCCGTTTTTGACGGCACCAGCTGCGTGATGCTCTCCGGCGAGACCGCCGGCGGCAAGTATCCCCTGGAGGCTTTGACCGCCATGGTGGGCATCGTGGAAGAGGCTGAGCAGTCCATCAATTATTGGCGTCAGTTCCAGAAGCACCGCATCACTCCCGAGCCCAACATCAACGATGCCATCACCCACACCTGCTGCCTGACCGCTATGGACCTGAACGCTACCGCCATCCTGGCCGCCACCAACTCTGGCCGTACCGCCCGGATGATCTGCCGGTTCCGTCCTTCCTGCCCCATTGCGGCCCTCACCATGCAGGAGAAGGTCCGCCGTCAGCTGGCTATCTGCTGGGGCGTGTATCCCTTCCTCACCGGCGAGGTCAACTCCACCGACCGCATTTTCTCCCTGTCTGTGGAGTGTGCCCTGAAGGAGGGCCTGGTGAAGAACGGCGACACCGTAGTTATCACTGCCGGTGTGCCTCTGGGCCGCAGCGGTTCCACCAACCTGATCAAGGCTCAGATCGTGGACGAAGATATGCTGTAAAAAGAACTGAGTTTCTTCAAAGGCGCCATCTTTTTGAAGATGGCGCCTTTTTCCCATTTGCAGGGGAAAAGCCTTGACTTCCGAGGGAAAGTCCGGTAAAATATAATCCGCCTATTCAAGCTCCTTGGAGCAGGAACAAGGCGCTACTGTGGCTCAATGGCAGAGCATCTCACTCGTAATGAGAAGGTTGTGGGTTCGATTCCCACCAGTAGCTCCATACCGGGGCAAAGCTTTGCTTTGCCCCGGTATTTTTGTGTATTTTTTGGTGAGACAAGAACTTTTTAATGACTTTCTTTTTTAATAGAAAAGACAAAATCAAAGCTTTGCTTCCAACTGGGCACGGAGTCCCTCGTAGCCAGGCTTTCCCAAAAGAGCATACATATTGTTCTTGTAGGCTTCTACACCAGGCTGATTGAAGGGATTGATCTGGAGTAAGTGGCCGGACAGCCCACAGGCCAGTTCAAAGAAATAAATCAGGTAACCCACAGAGTGTTCTGAAATTTGAGGCATTTGGATGCGAATATTAGGCACTCCTCCGCTGACATGGGCTAAGATGACTCCGTGCATTGCCTTTTGCGCCACGTAGGACAGGGATTTACCGGATAGATAGTTTAATCCATCTACATTATCCGGATCATCAGGAATTATAATTTCTCCGCGAGGAGCAAACTGTACAACCGTCTCAAACATGAGCCGTTCGCCTTCCTGAATATATTGGCCCATAGAATGCAGGTCAGCGGTGAATTCTACACTGGCAGGGAATAAGCCTTTGTTTTCTTTGCCTTGGCTCTCACCATAGAGCTGTTTCCACCACTCGGCAAAAAAGCGGAAGCTGGGTTCATAGCCGACCAAGAGTTCGATCTTTTTTCCTTGATCGTAAAGCGCTTGACGGGCTGCGGCATATTTCCATACGGGGTTGTCCATACCGGGAGCAGCGAGTTCTTCCATTGCCAACTTAGCACCCTCCATGAGGGCTTGAATGTTTACTCCGGCTACCGCAATTGGGAGCAGGCCAACCGGGGTTAAGACAGAAAAGCGACCGCCAATTGCATCGGGAACAACAAATTCCTCATAACCTTCGGCATCGGCCAGCCCTTTCAGCGCTCCTTTGCTCCGATCCGTTGTAGCATAGATTCGTTCCCGAGCTCCTTCCTTTCCGTAATTCTTTTCCAACATTTCTTTAAAAATACGGAAGGCCACTGCCGGTTCGGTTGTCGTACCAGATTTGGAAATGACATTCACAGAGAAGTCACGGTCACCAATTAAAGCGATAGTTTCCAGCAGCGCATCGGTAGACATGCCGTTGCCGGCAAAGAAAATGTCCGGAGTATCTTTCTTTTTCAGATTATAATTGGGGGACTGAATAAGCTCAATGACAGCTCTGGCACCTAGATACGAGCCGCCAATTCCGACCACGACCAATACCTGAGACTGCTGCTGTATTTTTTTGGCGGCAGCTTGGATGCGGTCAAACTCTTGAGTATCAAATTCTTTGGGATAGTGAATCCAACCGGTATAATCTCCACCAGGACCAGTGTGGGTATTGATCCATTCGGAAGCTTGGCGGAGTCGGTCTTCATAGTGAGCGAGAGCACCGTCAGGTAAAAAGGATTGAAGCTGCGAAACGTCCAGAGATAACATGACAATAACCTCCTGTAAAAATATTTACGGTGAAAGCCGCGGTTTGATGCCGTGGCTTTTATCGTCGTGGGATTGATTGGGCACAATTAGTGGTTGCATAAGCGAAAACACTTGTGCTAGAATGAATTTAAATGTGCAACTTATACAGAAAGAAGTGAGAGCGATGGATAAAGAAAAATGTTTGTCGCGAATCTCTCAAAAATGCGACAGCGAGGATTCTACCCAGGTTGAGCGAAAGATTGCGCTCTATATTCGAGAGCATATGGAGGAAGTGCTGCATTGCACTTTATTGGAGCTGGCTGATCAAATCGGAGTCAGTGATGCCTCGGTGGTGCGTTTCTGTAAAAGCATTGGTTATAAGGGGTTTCAGGATTTTAAGATCAGTGCTGCTCTGGAAACTGTTCCAAGCACGCAGCAGTATCATCCGGCTTTAACGAAGGATGATAGTACAGAGAGTATTTGCCAAAAAATATTTGCATCCGAAACCAGTGCGCTCACCAAAACGCTTCAAAATTTGAATATTCAGATTATTGAGCAGGTGGCTGGGATCCTATCTACTGCCCGCCGCATTCTTCTTTGTGGGACAGGTGGCAGTCAGGTAGTGGCCCGGGATGCGCAGCACAAGCTGCTGAAGGTGGGAATTCATGCCAGTGCGGTAGAAGATAAGGATATCCAATTGATGGAGGCGTCTTTATTGGAGCGGGAGGATGTACTGGTTGCTTTTTCCCACTCAGGAAATAATGTACATACACTAAGAGCCGTAGAGCTTGCCAGACAAAATCGGGCAACTATCGTTGTACTTACTTCTTCGGGAAAAACGCAGTTGGCCCAGGAGGCAGATTATACACTTACCACAGTGAGTGAACCTACCATATTTTCTTCTGAATCAGGAAGTACGCGGCTAGCGCAGCTTGCAGTCATTGACTGCCTGGTAGCAGTAATTGCCTTTCAAAATTATGATAAGTCGTTTCGAGCGATGTATCGAACTCGGGAAGCTACATCAGAAAATAAAAGCTGATTGCACTCTAGTAGCCGTAAAGAGTAGTTCTCTAATGCATATGTTTGTAGTAAAATTTCTTCTTAAAAGATCCTTAAACTACAAAATAATGGAAGGGACTAACAAATATTATAAATTGATGCCTTTAAAATTGCAATATTAAGCTTGCTTTTCGTTAAAATAGATAAAACGAGAAGTAGAATTTACTCATAACGACGAAATTCTCCTTGCATACTTGAAGTTTTTCTACGAGCGTGCTATGATGCTGCCAGAGTTAGGAAATATAGCTCGCTAAAATTTGTAAAACAAGGAGAGAGGTTCAGATGAGAGCAGTTGTACTTTCCGGTCCGAATCAGTTTGCACCTGCAGACATTCCCAAGCCGGAAATCGGCCCGGACGAGATCCTTCTGGAAATGAAGGCCGCCGCCATCTGCGGTACCGATATGCGTATCCTTACCGGTAAAAAGACCAAGGGTGTACGGTATCCCTCCGTCATTGGCCATGAGTTTTGCGGAATCATTGCGGAAGTTGGTTCTGATGTAAAGGGATATGCGGTAGGAGAGAAGGTAGCGGTAGCAAACGTGATCCCCTGCCATCACTGCAGCAGCTGCCTGCGGGGCAGAACCAATGCCTGCCTGGATCGTAAGGCAATCGGGTACGAGTTCGACGGCGGATTTGAAGAGTATATCCGCATCCCTGCTATCTGCATTGAAAATGGCAATGTAGTAAAGCTTCCCGAGCATGTATCTTTTGCGGCTGGTGCACTGATTGAGCCCCTGTCCTGCTGTATCCGGGGGCTGAAGAATGCCGGCACTGGATTTAATGATGATGTGCTTATCGTAGGCGCGGGTCCGATCGGTCTGTTCCATCTGCAGCTGGCTAAGATTGCCGGTGCCCGTAAGGTGATCGTCAGTGAGCCCAATGAGGCCCGCCGTAAGGTGGCCCAGGAGCTGGGAGCTGACTTGGTGGTAGATCCTACAACGGAGGATCTGGCAGCCATTGTTGACCGGGAAACCAACGGCCAGGGCATGGATGTCATCATGATGGCCATCGGCGTGCCTGCTCTGGTGAACTCCACCCTGAAGCTCTGCAAGCGCGGCGGAACAGTCAATTTGTTTGCTGGATTTGCCGGAACCGGTGAGTCCACGGTGGAAGTGAACACCATCCACTACGGTGAGATTAACGTCAATGGCAGCACCGCCTACAAGCTGGAAGATTATCTTGCTGCTGCGGAGATGATCAAGAGCGGTAAGATCGATGCCGATAAGATTGTGACCCACAAGTTCAAAATCGAGGACTTCCAGAAGGCGTATGACGTTTGTGTAGCCGGTACCGGTCTGAAAGTGGTAATTGAGCCCTGAATTTCCGGAAGAGCAGCCCGATGATGAAACTTTAAATGATTTGATTCAGAAAGGAAGTATCTGAAATGAGCAATATTGGACTTGGTAAGAAAGTTCGTATGTCCCGCATGGTCAATCCTGTCAGCAACAAGATGATGGCTATCACTGTGGACCATGCGATCTCCCGTGGTATCGCCCCTATGCATGGCCTGCATGACATCCAGTCCACCATCGACAAAATTGTGGCTGGTAAGCCTGACGCCATGACGGTTACTCCCGGTATTTTGAACCAGTGCTGGGATGCTCAGAAGAACCGCGATGTGGCTATCCTGTGCAAGATTTCCAACTACAGCCCCGTGGCTCCCACTCAGGATACCATCTTCGGTACCGTGGATGAGGCCATCTCTCTGGGCGCTTCCGGTGTCTCCATGGGCGCTATGACTCTGGGTGACTATCAGGGCGTTCAGTTCGAGGCCATCGGCCGCTTCGCTGCCGAGTGTATGCAGAAGGGCATGCCTCTGATCGGCCATGTGTATCCCAAGGGCGAGAGCGTTCCTGTGGATCAGAGAACCTCCTGGGAGAACATCGCCTACTGCATCCGTTCCGCCTGCGAGATGGGCATGGACATCGTGAAGACCACCTACTGCGGCAACCCCGACGCTATGGCGAAGGCTCTGTCCACTGTGCCCAGCGATTTCCGGGTTGTGATCCAGGGCGGCGATGCTCCTGCTGGTCTGGATGAGGCCGGCAAGCTGGACCATTTCCTGACCATCACCCGTGAGGCTATGGACTGCGGCGTAGGCGGCGTTACCATGGGACGCTTTGTGTGGGAGTACAAGGACGTGACTGCTCTGGTGGTTGCTCTGCGTTATCTCATCCACCATGGTTACTCTGTTAAGGAGACCAAGGAGCTGCTGGCCCAGTTGGAGAACGACAAGAACTACGACCAGTTCTAACTAAAAAATTGGCAAAAGGGAGGAATCACCGTGGAAGAAGTGTATCTCCTGGGCGCAGATATTGGTACCTCCAGCATTAAGGTCACTGTGATTGATCAAAATGCCAAGTTTGTGGCCCAGGAGAGTGCTACCTATCGCCTGATCAATCCGGATCAAGTATCGATTCAGATTGATACGGCTGATATGTGGAATGCGTTCACTGGATGCGTTGGTTCTCTGGTCAGTAAGCACAAGGTAGATCCTGCCAAGATCAAGGCCATCGGCATTTCAAGTTTGTGTCCCGGCCTGGCGGCCTTCGACAAGGATGGCAATGTGCTGGTTGATCCGATTATTTATTCCGATCGACGCAGCACCGAAGAAGCGGAGATCTTCAGGGAGAAGATCGGGACGCAGCGGCTGTTTGAAATCACGGCCAATAGCCCGATGGCCGGTGCTATGTCCGGCACATCTATGCTTTGGATCAAACGGAACCTGCCGGATATTTATGAACGTACCTATTGTTTTGGTCATGTGAATACCTTGATGGCTTACATGCTGTGCGGGAATTTTGCTATCGACCATTCCAATGCATCCTATACCCTGCTCTATGAAACGACTGGACGGGGAGTCTGGTCTGAAGAGATCTGTGAAAAGATCGGTATTGATATGAAAAAACTCCCCCCGCTGCATCGTTCTACGGATGTAGTCGGAACACTGATCCACCCTGTTCTGCTGGCAATGGGTCTCCCCGCCGACACGAAGATCGTGATCGGCGGCGGAGATACCGCCTGTGCCACTCTGGCTGCCGGTGTAGTAAGACAGGGAGATGTGTGTGAATCGGTTGGCACGACCAATGTGCTGACCGTCTGTGTGGAACAGCCCAAGTTTTCCCCCAACTTCATTAACCGCCGTCATGTGGTGGATGGAGCCTGGATCTATCAGGGGGCTATGTCCCACACGGGATCATCCTATCAATGGATGTACGATAACTTTTATCAGGATTATAAGGATTACCCCTCGGTTACCGGCAAGAAGGGCATGATGCTCATGAACGATGACGCCGAGCAGGCAGAGCCAGGGGCGGACGGGCTGGTTTTCCTTCCTTATATGATGGGAGAGAGAAGCCCTGTATGGGATCCTTATGCCAGAGGAATTTTCTTTGGCCTGTCCCTGAAGACGACCCGCCGGGAGATGAACCGGGCGGTGCTGGAGGGCTGTGCCTACGGACTGCGTCAGCTCATTGAGATGGTAGAAGAGGTTACAGGAGAAAAACTGACCCACTTCTCGTCCATTGGCGGCGGCGCAAAGAGCAAAGTGTGGGCTCAGATCAAGGCAGACATCACCGGCCGGGACATTACGGTACTGGACATGAACGATATGGCTCCCGTAGGAGCAGCTTTGCTGGCCGGTGTAGGTGCAGGAATCTTCAAGGATGTGTATGAGGCCTCTGCAAAAGTAGAAAAAACTGTTTATATGGAAATCAAACATTCCGATGCATATAGCGACGTGTACGACCGTCGCTATCGGGTGTATACAGGTTTGTATCCTAGCATTCACCAGCTTTATAAAGTAAATCTTGGCATGAAGTGATCAGTGACAAGTGATTTATGGAAAAAGGAATGAAAAGGAGTAAGAAAAGATGAAGATGAAAAAGTGTCTCAGCCTGGTACTGGCAGCGGCCATGACCTTCACTTTGGCCAGCTGCGGCGGCAACGGCGGCAGCGGTGGCGGTGAGGGCGGCGAGTCCAAAGTCTCTCTGAACGTCAGTGTTCCCGATGCTGACAACTCCTATATCTATGCTGCAGCTCAGGAGTTCAAGAGCCGCGTGGAAGAGTACTCCAACGGCAGCATTGAACTGACCATCTATCCCAACGGTTCTCTGTACGGCGGCGACGGCAATGCGGCTATCTCCTCTGTGGGTAATGGCTCTCTGGATATTGTGATTCTGGCCGCTTCCCTGTATGCCAGCTTTGATCCCAGCTTCTTTGTGCTTTCTGTGCCTTACCTGTTTGACGATGCACAGCAGCTTCAGGATTACCTGAACAGCGACACCGGTGTGGATCTGTTCAACCGTGTAGAGAGCATGGGTATTACCTGCCTGGGCCGCTGGACCCGCAGCTTCCGTCAGGTGACCAATAATGTGCGCCCCATTACCTGCCCTGCCGATCTGGAAGGTCTGACTCTGCGCACTCCCAGCAACTCTTTGTATGTGGAATTCTTTGACGCATGCGGCGCCAACGTGAACCCCATGAACTTCAGCGAGGTCTACAACGCCCTGCAGCTGAACACCCTGGACGGTCAGGAGAATCCTGTGGACGTGCCTGCCACCAACAACTTCTACGAGGTTCAGAAGTACATTTCCGCCACCAACCACATTGCCGATGCATGGGTTGTGGGCATGAACAGTGCCAAGCTTTCCGGCCTGTCTGAAGATCAGCAGAATGCCCTTCGTCAGGCTGCCGAGGAGTGCCAGCAGTGGTATGTGGACTATCAGGCTGAAAAGGACGGCGAGATGCTCCAGCTGCTCACCGACAATGGTATGGAGTACAACGAGCTCACCGAGGAAGGGTTCAACCAGTTTGTAGAGATTTCCCAGAGCCTGTATCCCACGTTCAAGACCCTGGTCGAGAATGACGAGCTGTTTGACACCACCGTAGAGTTCTGCGGCAAGGCCTGATATCCCAGTTTCAAAAGCGTTCCATCATTGGATTTTGCCGATGCGGAGAAGCCCTTCGGCTTCTCCGCATCGCTGTAAAAGAGAAAACTATAGTCTGAGGAGGGGAGTCAATGGAACGTAAAAAAAGCCCGCTGAGCAAGTTCTTTGACGTCATCGATATCATGGAGGATATCCTGTGCGGCGGGACGTTGGTTTGCCTTTTGTTTGTAGTACTGCTCCAGGTGGGTAGCCGCCTGGTGGGAATTACCCTCAACTGGACAGAAGAGACAACTCGTTTCTTCTTCCTGTGGATGATGTTCCTGGCGGTGGCCGCCGGCTTTAACCGGGCAGAGTCCTCCCGTGTGGTGGTGCTGGTTCAGGTTCTGCCCCGGCCGATCCAGATGCTGTGTACTGTGCTGTATTATGTGGTTTCCATTGCCTTCTTTATCTTTATGGCCTATTACGGCTTTGAACTGACCATGCAGAAGTTCGCGTTCAATGAAATGGCCACTGCGATTGCCATTCCTATGGGTGCGATTATGATTTGTGTGCCCCTGTGCGGCGTGTTGGGCGTGATTGGAACCATCCAGAGCTTTTTGGAGTATCCTCACAAAGTTGAGATTGGAGGCGGAAAGAAATGAGTGTAGCGCTGCTGATTATTTTCCTGGGCTTGATGGCCTTGGGTGTGCCCATTGCCATTTCTTTGGGCGCCGCCTCTGTTATCGTGCTGATTACTATGGGCGATATGCCTCTGACCATGGTCATCCAGCTGATGTACACCTCCATGAACAGCTTCGTCATGGTGGCTGTGCCTCTGTTCATCCTGGCCGGCTCCCTTATGGATGAGGGCGGCATCGCCGATAAGATCTACGATCTGGCGGACTCCTGCGTAGGCTGGATCTACGGCGGCCTGGGTCATGTGTCTGTGTTGTGTAATATCATCTTCGGCGCCATGTCCGGTTCCTCTGTGGCGGCTGTGGCTTCCATTGGTAAGATGAGCATCAACGCCATGGCCAAGAAGGGCTATCCCAAGGAGTATGGCGTAGGAATCAACCTGGCCGGTTGTATGCTGGCCTCTGTTATCCCGCCCAGCATTCTGATGATCGTAGCCGCTTCCACCGCCGGCATCTCCATTGGCCAGGCTCTGATGGCCGGCATGGTTCCCGGTATTTTTATCGGCGTGGCCTTCATGGTATATAACTACATCCACTGTAAAGTGACCGGAATGGGCGAGAAGAGCTCCTTCAGCGCCAAGCGGCTGGCAAAGTCCTTTATCAGCGCCGTGCCCGCCCTGATGGTCCCTGTGATTCTGCTGACCGGTATGTACAGCGGCATTTATACTCCTACCGAGGGCGCCGGCATTGCCGTGGCTTACGCCGTGCTGGTTTCCATCTATGTGTATAAGCGCCTGAAGTGGGCGGATATCCCCCGCATCATTGCCAAGAATGCCCGTCAGACCGGTACCATCCTGTTTATCGCTATTACCGCCAAGCCTGCCGGCCAGATCTTCGAACTGGACGGTCTGCCCACCAAGCTGGCCAACTTCATCCTGGGCATTTCCGATAACCAGTTGGTCATCATGTTTGCTCTGTTTGCTTTCCTGATCGTTGTGGGCATGTTTATGGACGCTACTGCTGCCATCTACATTCTGGTGCCCATCCTGCTGCCTGTGGTCAAGCAGCTGGGCGTGGAGCCTTTGTTCTTCGTGGTGTTCCTGGTTATTGCTCTGAGCTTTGGCCTGATCACTCCTCCTGTGGGTGTGTGCCTGTATGCGGCAGAGAATGTTACCGGCATCCCCTTTGAGACGGTGGTCAAATCGGTTGTTCCCTGGCTGTTCCTCACCGTGGGCATCCTGTCGGTACTTATTATTTTCCCGCAGATTATCACCGGACCTATTGCGTTGATGTTCCCTAACGGCTGACAAAGAACAGATTTACACATGATAAAAGCCGACTTGTGAAAACAAGTCGGCTTTTTTATGTTTAGACAGTAAATCACTTATGTAATAAAGTCACAGAACTTTGTCCTGTCGCAGGATATAATACAGACAAAGAAAGCAATCAGAGAGATGCACTTCATGCCCAATATCTTAAAAGGCAGCATCCACAAGTATAACAGGAGGCAATAAAAGATGGGAATATTTGATTTTTTAATGGGACCGGACATCAATCAGGGAATTGAGGAATACCATGCGACCCAGGGAGCGGTCCTGCTGGATGTGCGTACCCCTGAGGAATACCGACAGGGACATATTCCGGGCAGCAAGAACATCCCCTTGTATGTGATAAACAAGGCAGAGGAAGTGATTTCTCTGGACACTCCGCTGTTTGTTTACTGTCACAGCGGAGCAAGAAGCCGGGAGGCGGTCTCCATGCTGGAGAGAATGGGATATACCAGAGTGAAAAACATTGGCGGGATTACCGCATATAAAGGAGAGGTGGAGAGATAGGATGAAGGTCGTTATCGTAGGGGGCGTAGCGGGAGGAGCCACCGCTGCGGCTCGTATCCGCCGGCTGGACGAGCAGGCGGAAATCGTAGTTTTTGAGCGTTCCGGCTATGTCTCCTATGCCAACTGCGGTCTGCCCTACTACATCGGTGGGGTGATTGAAGATCCAGAGGAATTGACCCTTCAGACTCCAGAGAGCTTCTTTTCCCGTTTCCGGGTGGATATGCGAGTACACCATGAGGTGATGGCCATCCATCCGGAACGCAAGTGCGTCTCGGTGCGCAACCTGGAGAGCGGGGCGGAGTTTGAAGAGTCCTATGACAAGCTGCTGCTCTCTCCCGGAGCGCGCCCTGCTCAGCCTAAACTGCCTGGAGCGGGAATGGAGAAGATCTTTACCCTGCGGACGGTGGAAGATACGTTCCGCATCAAGAATTACATCCAAAATGCGCACCCCAAGTCGGCTGTGTTGGCTGGAGGCGGGTTTATCGGACTGGAATTGGCGGAGAACCTGCGGAAGCTGGGGATGGAAGTCACCATTGTGCAGCGGCCCAAGCAGCTGATGAACCCCTTCGACCCGGATATGGCGGCACTTCTCCACAACGAGGCGCGCCGGCACGGCGTCAAACTGGCTCTGGGACATTTGGTGGAGGGCTTTGAAGAAAAGAATGGCGGTGTGGATGTACTGCTGGTGGATGCCGCTCCCCTGCATGCCGATGTGGTGGTGCTGGCCATCGGTGTGACCCCCGACTCCCATCTGGCCAAAGAGGCGGGGCTGGAACTGGGGATCAAAGGCAGCATCCTGGTCAATGACCGGATGGAGACCTCCGTTCCTGACATCTATGCGGTGGGCGACGCGGTTCAGGTCAAACATTTTGTCACCGGGGAGGATACGCTGATCGCTCTGGCCGGTCCTGCGAACAAGCAGGGGCGCATTGCCGCCGATAACATCTGCGGGGGCGATAGCCGGTATGCCGGCTCCCAGGGCAGCAGTGTGATCCAGGTCTTTGATCTCACTGCCGCCGTTACCGGAATCAACGAGACCACGGCCCAAAGACTGGGAATTCAGGCGGATACGGTCGTTCTCTCGCCGATGAGCCACGCAGGATATTACCCCGGCGGAAAGCTGATGACCATGAAGGTGGTCTTTGAGAAGGGGAGCGGCCGCCTGTTGGGTGCCCAGATCGTAGGCTATGACGGGGTGGATAAACGCATTGACGTGTTGGCCACTGCAATCCGGGCGGGACTAAGCGGGGTGCAGTTGAAGGAACTGGACCTGGCCTATGCGCCGCCGTACTCCTCCGCCAAGGACCCGGTCAATATGGCGGGATTTATGATTGAAAATATTGTAAATGGCCTGGTAAAACAGTTCCATATGGAAGATCTGGAGCGCCTTCCCCGGGATGGCAGTGTGACGCTGCTGGATGCGCGGACCAGAGAGGAGTTTGCACAGGGAAGTGTAGACGGTTTTGACAACATCCCAGTGGATGAACTGCGGGAACGCTTGGGAGAGATCGCTCCCGGTAAACCGGTCTATGTGATGTGTCAGAGCGGTCTGCGCAGCTACGTTGCCTGCCGTATTCTGGCCGGAAACGGCTTTGACTGTTGGAATTTCTCTGGTGGATTCCGGTTTTATGATGCTGTGACCCAGGACCGATGCCTGATCGAGCAGGCCTATGCCTGCGGTATGGATCGCAGTTGAGAAGCTTATCATAGATAAAAAAGCAGGGCACCTGAAGGTGCCCTGCCTTTGAAATTAGAAAAAACAAAAAGGACATCCGTTGGATGTCCTTTTTGTGGTGCGCGAGGCGGGAGTCGAACCCGCACGCCCTTGCGAGCACTGGCACCTGAAGCCAGCGAGTCTACCAATTCCACCACTCGCGCGTGGGTTGGAACTGCGCTTTGTTCAGCGCGGGATTTATAATAGCATAGGGGAATGGGAATGTCAAGGGGTTTTTCAAAAAAGTTTTCCGCTGAAATTTAATCCAGCTTTTCTCCGCAGTGGGGACAGTAGGAGGTCCAGAGACACCGCAGGGGAAGAGCATGCCTGCAGTAGGGACAGCGTACCACAAAAAAAGAGACGAGGATCGCAAAAAAGGGAATTGCACCGGCCAGCAGGGAGAGCGGGTGCAGGGGGTCTACCCCAAAGTATACACAGGAGAGGGCAAAGAGGATCAGACCGAAGAGGATGATCCCGTGGATCATCAGGCGACGCAGGTTCGGGTCATTCATAATTATTCTCCCTAAATAAAATATGGACCTTTACCATATACCTGTCAGTGGAGGCGGTACAACCGGCTGAAAATCAAATGTGTGTAAAATTTAAAGTGGGTCTGGCCGGGGGAGAGGATTACGCACTTGAGAGGATGACGAGAATATGGTATGATAAGTGCAGTGCAGCGCGGGGAAGTGTGTGCCCCTCAGGCTGCGGTACGCCCCAGGCTTCGGCCTGAAAAAACTGGGGAATAGGAGTGTTGGTATGAAAAAATTGACGAGCAGTCTGCCCTTCCGGCTCTTGATCGGCGTGATCGTGGGCATTGTGGTGGGCCTGGTGGCGAATGCCACTGTGATACAGGTCATTCTCACCATCAAAGAATTGCTGGGTTCTCTGATCAACTTCTGCGTGCCCTTAATTATCATCGGATTTATTGCCCCCTCCATTACCCGCCTGAAGAGCAATGCCTCCCGGATGCTGGGTCTGGCTCTGGTACTGGCGTACAGCTCTTCTGTGTGTGCGGCCCTCATGTCTATGGGAGCGGGCTTTGCCATTATCCCCAGCCTCTCCATCCAGTCGGCGGCTGAGGGACTGCGGGATACTCCCGAACTGCTGTTTACCCTGGCCATTGATCCCATCATGAGCGTCATGTCCGCTCTGGTATTCTCTGTGCTGGTGGGTCTGGCGGCTACCTGGGCCAAGGCGGATACCATTACCAACGTACTGGAGGAGTTTCAGCGCATTGTGCTGGATATCGTCACCCGGGTAATCATCCCCATTCTGCCCTTCTTCATTGCCGGTACCTTTGCTGGCCTGGCTTATCAGGGCTCCATTACCAAGCAGCTGCCCGTCTTCCTTATCGTGATCCTTATTGTTATGGTGGGTCACTATATCTGGCTGGCTGTGCTGTATGGCCTGGCCGGAGCCTATTCCGGGGAAAATCCCTGGGAGGTGCTGCGGTACTATGGTCCCGCTTATCTTACTGCAGTAGGTACCATGTCCTCCGCGGCTACCCTGGCGGTGGCGCTGCGGGGCGCCAAGAAGTCCAAGGTGCTGCGCCAGGATCTGGTGGACTTCGGCGTACCCCTGTTTGCCAATATTCACCTGTGCGGCTCGGTGCTTACTGAGGTATTCTTTGTGATGACCGTATCCCAGGTGCTCTACGGCAAGCTGCCTTCTCTGGGCACCATGGTCCTCTTCTGCTTCCTTCTGGGTATTTTCGCCGTGGGTGCTCCCGGTGTGCCCGGCGGCACGGTCATGGCCTCTTTGGGCCTCATTGTCAGTGTGTTGGGATTTGACAACACCGGCACCGGTCTGATGATGACTATCTTTGCCCTTCAGGACAGCTTTGGCACCGCCTGCAACGTCACCGGCGACGGTGCCCTCACCTTGATGCTCACTGGCTATGCCAAGAAGCACAATATCCAAGAGGTCAAAAATACAGACGTCCTTTAAACACACAAAAGCGTCCGGCAAAAGCCGGACGCTTTTTGCATAGGGAAGGCTTAGAAGCAAAAACTAACCGCAAACGCACTGTTCATATTTATGCCCTTGAAGGGGGCGGAAAAGGATGATACAATCACCCCAAAGATGGAAAAAGAGGTGTGAATATGGCACAAAGCATCTATTTCGGCGGTCCCATCCTGACCATGGAGGAGCCGCTGTATGCCCAGGCCCTGGTGGAAGAGGACGGCGTCATCCGCTATGTGGGCCAGTTGGAGCATGCCCTGGAGCTGGCAGGCCCTCAGGCCCGGAAGGTGGACCTGGAGGGACGGTGCCTGATGCCCGCGTTTCTGGACCCCCACAGCCACTTTATGGCCTGTGCCAATTCCTTGCTCCAGGTGCAGCTGGGAGAGTGCGCCGACCAGGAGGAGCTCTGCCGGCGGCTGGGCGAGTTTGTCCAGCGGGAGAAGCTCCAGCCTGGAGAGTGGGTGCGCGGCACCGGCTATGACCAGAATGATCTGGCTCAGGGATGTCCGCCGGACCGCTGGATGCTGGACCGGGCCTGTCCGGACCACCCGGTGGTCATTCAGCACGCCTCAGGTCATGTAGGAGTATTTAACTCCCGGGCTATGGAACTGCTGGGGGTGGATGAAAATACCCCTTGCCCTCAGGGCGGCGTGATGGAGAAGGACGACCAGGGGCGGCTCACCGGCTATATGGAGGAAAACGCCTTTTTGAGTCTGCTGCAAAAGGTGCCCATGCCTGATTTGAAGGATTTGATGGACGCACTGGTCCGCGCTCAGGACCGGTATGCCTCCTACGGCATTGCCACGGTGCAGGAGGGCATGTTCATGGACGCCATGCTTCCCCTTTACCAGGCTATGCTGGCGCAGAAGCTTCTGAAGTTGGATGTGGTGGCCTATGCCGATCCCCGGGACTGCAAAAACATCATGGAGCAGTTTGGCGACCGGGTGGGACATTATAAGGACCATGTGAAAATCGGCGGCGACAAGATCTTTTTGGACGGCTCTCCCCAGGGACGCACCGCCTGGATGCGCCAGCCCTATGCGGGGGAGAGCGACTACCGGGGCTACCCCACTCTCACCGATGAGCAGGTGTATGAGCGGATGAAAAGCGCTTTGGAGCGGGATGTGCAGCTCCTGGCCCACTGCAACGGCGACCGGGCGGCGGAGCAGTATCTGTCCGTCATGGAGCGCCTGGAGCGGGAGACCGGACGGCGGCTGCGCCGGCCGGTGATGATCCATGCCCAGTTGGTGGGACGGGACCAGCTCCCCCGGCTTAAAGCACTGGGGATGATTCCCTCCTTCTTTGTGGCCCATGTGTATCACTGGGGAGAGGTCCATGTAAAGAACTTTGGCCTGGAGCGGGCAGAGCACATCAGTCCCGCCGGTACAGCCTGCGCCCTGGAAATTCCGTTCACCTTCCACCAGGACTCCCCGGTGATCCAGCCCAACATGATGGAGACTGTGTGGTGTGCGGTAAACCGCCGTACCAAGACGGGCCGCCTGCTGGGGGAGGAGGAGCGGATCTCCACCCTGGAGGCGCTGAAGGCGGTAACGGTCTATGCCGCCTACCAGTATTTTGAGGAGGACCGGAAGGGTTCCCTGGCGGTGGGCAAGGCGGCGGATTTTGTCATTCTGGGGCAGGATCCCCTGACGGCTGACCCCATGGCGCTGCGGGATATCCCGGTGCTGGAGACCATCAAGGGCGGCCGGACGATCTGGCCGTGTTAGAGAAAGAGAGGAAAAACATGAAAAATATTTTACGTCAGCAGCGGCGCAGCAGTATGGTGGCTGCTGTGGTGACCATCTTGATGGGCGTGCTGCTCATCTTTGTTCCCAACCGTTCGGCTCAGCTTCTGTGTGCCCTGCTGGGAGGTGCTCTGGTGCTGACGGGGGTCATCTACATCTTCGGCTGGCTTTCCAAGCGGCGGGAGAGTGATTTCCCAGTTTGGTTTCTTCTGCCGGGCGTGATCCTGACGGCACTGGGGCTGTGGCTGTTTACCAACCCTGCCTCGGTGATTGTGCTGATTCAGTATATCTTTGCCGCCATTTTGATTTTCCATGGCGTGATCGACCTGCAGGGAGCAGTGAGCCTCATGCGCCAGGGCTGGGAGCGCTGGTGGATGGATCTGCTGCTGGCAGGCCTTACGCTGGTGCTTGGCATTTTGATTTTGCTCAACCCCTTTGGCGCCTCCGGGGTGCTGATGATGACCATCGGGATCTCGCTGGTCTTTGATGGCGTGAGCGACCTGGTGCTGATCCACCGTCTCACCAAGGCCTTCCGGCAGACGGACGGGGACTGGTATGAGTGAGCTGCGGGAGGTCAATCTGGAGCACGGTATGCCCACGGTCCAGACGGCGCTGAGCCAGCTTGCCCTGGAGCTGCGCCGCACCCGCTCCATGGGCTGTACCGGCCTGAAGATCATCCACGGTTACGGATCTTCGGGCAAGGGCGGCAAGATCCGTGTTCAAGCCCGCAGCCGCCTGGCGCGGATGAAGGGTGCAGGGGAGATCCGGGACTATATCCCGGGAGAGGAGTTTTCTATTTTCAACTCTGCCACCCTGGCGGCCTTCCGGCGCTGCGGCGCCCTGCGAAAGGACCCGGATCTGGAGCGGCACAACAATGGGGTGACCATCATCCTGCTGTGAAGGGCGCTTTGGTATATCCGCGGCTATTTTCTTTCTGGAGACAGGTACATTTCTCTCTTGTAACGGGTTGTCAGCGTGGATATTTTGGGATACAATAAAACTCTATTGGAATTGGAGCGCGGCTTTGGCCGCTATGGACCGTAAGGAGGGAACGCTGTGGAAGTCACTCAAAAGGAGCGCCATGGCGTCCTTTTTTATTCCTGTGATGAGATGGAGCAGGCGGGCTTTGCCCACGGCTTTTCCACCCGGGTGGGAGGTGTGTCTCCCGCTCCCTGGGACAGCCTGAACCTGGGTGCCGGCCGGGGAGACGAGCCTGAGCGGGTAAGCGAGAACTTCCGCCGCTTCTGCCATGCCATCGGGGCCGATCCGGACACCTTGGTGAAGAACCATCAGATCCACTCGGACATTGTGCGTCAGGTGGGGTGGGGCGACCAGGTTTCTTTCCCGGGCGAGGGCGGCCAGATGGAGGCCGACGGTCTGATCACAGGGGAAAAGGGACTGAGTCTTTGTATTTTTACCGCCGACTGCATCCCGGTGCTGCTGTGCGACCCGGTAAAGCGGGTCGCCTGTGCCGTCCATGCGGGATGGCGGGGTACCGCACTGGGCATTGCCGCCCGGGGGGTGGAGCGGATGAAGAAGGACTACGGCTGCCGGGGGGAGGATATCCTGGCGGCCATTGGACCGGGAATCTCCACCTGCTGTTTTGAGACCCATGCCGATGTGCCCGATGGGCTGCGGGATGGGATGGGGGAGCGGGCGGAGGAATTTATCCACCCCATTCCCGAAAATCCCGAGAAATACCACGTGGATCTGAAAGGGGCCAACCGCCGCTGGCTGATGGACGCGGGAGTCGATCCCAGTCACATCGCCGTGTGCGAGGTGTGCACCGCTTGCCGGGGGGATCTGTTCTGGTCTCACCGCCGCCTGGGCGTGCGCCGGGGCAGTTTGGCCACGGTGATCCAGATTCGATGACCGAGAGGTGTACATGAGACGATTTGGCATCCTGCTGCTGGCACTGGCGCTTTTGCTGGCCGGATGCGGGAACACGGGGGACGTGAGCAGCTCCTCCTCCGGATCCCAGAGCTCCAGCAGCAGTTCTTCCTCTCAGGAGGAGCAGGAAAAGAATACACAGCCCTTTACGCTGGCGGCTTATCCCGCTTACAGCTTTCATCCGGCTCTGTCCACCAGTCAAGCCAATTTGACCCTGGCCCCGCTGCTGTACGAGAGCCTGTTTACGGTGGACAGCACCTTTACCGCCACACCTCAGCTGTGCCAGAGCTACACCGTCAGCGAGGACGGATTGACCTGGACCTTCCAGCTGCGCGCCGGAGTGACCTTTTCCGACGGCACGCCCCTTACCGGGGAGATCGTGGCCCAGGCCCTTCAGACGGCCAAGGACCCCGCCTCCCGCTACGCCAAACGGCTGGCCAATGTGAGCGGGGTGTCCGGCTCCGGAGAGCAGGTAACCATTACCCTAACGACCCCCAACGGGGCGCTGCCCACGCTGCTGGATATTCCAATCGCCCTGGACAGCTCCAACCGCCCTCTGGGGACAGGCCCCTATGTTCTGTCGGAGCAGGGGGGGAAGCTGTATCTCAATGCCCGGGCGGACTGGTGGCAGGGAGCGGACAGCATCAGCCTGAAGCAGATTCCCCTGGCCACCATGACGCAGAAGGAGCAGGCGGCGACCGCGTTCAGCTCCGGTGAGGTGACGCTCATCGATGCGGATATTACCGGCAGCAATGAGCTGGGTTATTCCGGCAGCTACGAGGTGTGGGAATACAATACCACGGGCCTCATTTACCTTGGGTTCCAGACGGCTCATGGTGTGTGTCAGGACCCGGAGGTGCGCCAGGCCATTGCCAAAGCCATTGACCGCAGCTATGTGACGGACAGCGTCTACGCCCGCCATGCCACAGCGTCTACCCTGCCGGTCCACCCAGACAGCGCATTGTATGACGCGGAGCTGGCTCAGGAATTAGAGTATGACCTGTCTGCGCTTAAGGCCCTGGAGCTGAACCGAAAATCGCTGACTTTACTTGTTAACATTGAGGATATGGCCAAGAGTGCCGCCGCCAACCGTATTGCTGAAGACCTGGAGTCGGCTGGACTGCGGGTGACCGTGGAGCGCTTGGCCTGGGAGGACTATGTCAAGGCGCTGGAGAGCGGGCAGTTTGATCTGTATCTGGCGGAGGTATATCTCACCGCGGATTTTGATCTGACTTCCTTGGTTTCACCTCAGGGCGAGCTGAACTACGGCAGGTGGAATGACGCAGCAGTGCCTCTTCTGCTGGAAAATGTGCGCAAGGCACAGGGAGAGCAGCGGGTCACCACCATGGCTACCCTGCTACGCTACTTAAATCAGAACGCCCCCATCGCACCCATCTGTTTCCGGGAGGGAACAGTGCTGACCCAGTATGACCGGGTAGAGAATCTGAGCCCGGTACAGGGAAATGTGTTTTCCAATCTGTCCCAGTGGACGGTAAAATAAAAAAGAATTTGGATATCGTGTGGAGGAATGGACATGAGTGTTTACCGCTGTTATTCCGAGAAGAGACCGGGCTTTGATGTAGAGGCCCAGGGCCTGTGCCGCCAACTGCGGGAGCAGTTGGGTGTGCAGGGGCTGGAGTCGGTTCGCATCCTGAACCGCTACGATGCCGACCGCATCGATCCCCAGGTCTATGAGGCCGCCAAGAGCGTGGTGTTCTCTGAGCCCCAGGTGGACGTGATCTATGACGAGCAGTTCCCTGCCCCTCAGGGGGAGCATCAGGTGCTGGCGGTGGAGGCCCTGCCCGGCCAGTACGACCAGCGGGCCGACTCCTGTGAGCAGTGCATCCAGCTCCAGTCCGGTGTGGACCGCCCCATCATTGCCACCGCCAAGGTGTACCTGCTGATGGGTACCATCAGCCAGGAGGATCTGGAGAAGATCCGCAAGTACCTCATTAACCCCGTGGAGAGCCGGGAGGCTTCCATGGACAAGCCTGAGACCCTGGAGCGTACCCACGCCGCTCCCGACCACGTGGACACCGTGGAGGGCTTTATTGCCATGGACGAGAAGGCTCTGGAGGACCTGCTGTCCCGTCTGGGTCTGGCTATGGACCTGGATGACCTGAAGTTCCTGCAGACCTACTTCCGGGACCAGGAGAAGCGGGATCCCACCATCACTGAGATCCGCGTGGTGGACACCTACTGGTCCGACCATTGCCGCCACACCACCTTCTCCACCCATCTGGACGAGATCACCATTGACGATCCCCAGATCGCCGCGGCCTACCAGCGGTATCTGGACGCCCGGGTGGAAGTGTATGGGGAGGAGAAGGCTGCCAAGCGTCCCCGCACCCTGATGGACGTGGCTACCATCGGTACCAAGGCCCTGAAAAAGCGCGGCCTGCTGCCCGAGCTGGACGAGAGCGAGGAGATCAACGCCTGCTCCATCCATGTCCCCGCCAAGGTGGACGGCAAGGAGCAGGACTGGCTGCTCATGTTCAAAAACGAGACCCACAACCACCCCACCGAGATCGAGCCCTTCGGCGGCGCGGCCACCTGTATCGGCGGCTGTATCCGCGACCCCCTGTCCGGCCGTGTCTATGTCCACCAGGCCATGCGCTTCACCGGCGGCGGCGATCCCCGTGTGCCCTTTGACCAGACCATTCCCGGCAAGCTGCCCCAGCGCAAGCTGGCCCAGACTGCCGCGGCAGGCTACTCCTCCTACGGCAACCAGATCGGCCTGGCCACCGGCCATGTGGCCGAGGTCTACCACGAGGGCTACATCGCCAAGCGCCTGGAGTGCGGCGCGGTAGTGGGTGCGGCTCCCGCCGACCATGTCCGCCGTGAGGTCCCTGCCCCCGGCGATGTGGTGATCCTGCTGGGCGGCCGTACCGGCCGTGACGGCATCGGCGGCGCCACCGGCTCCTCCAAGAGCCACAACATGAAGTCCCTGACCACTATGGCCTCCGAGGTCCAGAAGGGCAATGCCCCCGAGGAGCGGAAGATCCAGCGCCTGTTCCGCAACGGAGATGTCACCCGCCTCATCAAGCGCTGCAACGACTTTGGCGCGGGCGGTGTGTCCGTGGCCATCGGCGAGCTGGCCGACGGCCTGGAGATCGACCTGGACGCCGTGCGCAAGAAGTACGAGGGCCTGGACGGCACCGAGCTGGCCATCTCTGAGAGCCAGGAGCGTATGGCGGTGGTTGTCGCCCCTGAGGATGCGGAGAAGTTCATCGCCGCCGCCCAGAGCGAGAACCTGGAGGCCTATCAGGTGGCCGTGGTCACCGAGAGCCCCCGGATGGTCATGCACTGGAAAGGCCAGAAGATCGCCGATCTGTCCCGTGAGTTCCTGAACACCAACGGCGCGGTCAAGCACGCCAACCTCTGTGTGGAGAAGAAGGACCGTACCGCTCTGGCCCAGTCCTCCGTCCACTCCCTGAAGGAACTGGCTGCCAGCCTGAAGAGTGCCTCCCGCCGCGGTCTTACTGAGCGCTTTGACGGTTCCATCGGCGCGGGCTCTGTCCTGATGCCCTTCGGCGGTAAGACTCAGCGCACCCCCGCTCAGGCCATGGCCGCTCTGTTCCCTGTGGAGCCCAATCAGGAGACCGACCAGGCCAGCGTGATGGCCTGGGGCTGTGATCCCGACCAGCTGTCTGTGGATCCCTATGCGGGCGCCCACAGCGCAGTCTATACCTCCATGGCCAAGATCGTGGCCGCCGGCGCTGACTACAAGAAGGCCTATCTCACCCTCCAGGAGTTCTTTGAGAAGCTGCGCAACGAGCCTCAGCGCTGGGGCAAGCCCTTCTCCGCCCTGCTGGGTGCTCTGGATGCCCAGCTGGAGCTGGGTGCCGCCGCCATCGGCGGTAAGGACTCCATGTCCGGTTCCTTCCTGGACAAGGATGTGCCCCCCACCCTCATCTCCTTTGCCATCGCTCCTATCCAGGGTCAGCAGGTCCTCTCTCCTGAGTTCAAGGCCGCTGATCACCCGGTGTACCTGTTCCGCTCCGAGGATACCAAGAGCGCCTGGGAAGCCTTCCACGCCCTGTGTGAGGCTGGCAAGGTGAAGGCCGCCTGGGCGGTGGAGAACGGCCTGGCTGAAGCTGTGATGAAGATGTCCTTCGGCAACCGGATCGGCTTCCAGGCGGGTATGGAGAACGTGGATTGGTACGTTCCCATGACCGGCGCTATTGTGGCTGAGCTGTCTGAGGACATTAACGATCCCTGCGCCGTCCGCATCGGTGAGACCAATGAGGCTCCCTTCGTGGCCCTGCCCGGTGAGGCCGTGTCCATTGATGAACTGCTCAAGCTCAACGACGGCGTGCTGGAGAGCGTCTACCCCACCAAGGTGGGTTCCTCCGAAGAGGTGAAGGCCATCTCCTGGGACAAGCGGTCCATCGCCGTGTGCAAGCACAAGGTGGCCCGTCCCAAGGCGGTCATTCCTGTCTTCCCCGGTACCAACTGTGAGTACGATACCGCTAAGGCCTGCCTGCGGGCGGGCATCGATCCGGAGATCGTTGTGGTGCGCAACCTGTCCACCAGCCTGCTGTCTGAGTCCGCTCAGGCCCTGGAGCAGGCCATCCGGTCCGCCCAGATGGTGGTGCTGCCCGGCGGCTTCTCCGGCGGCGACGAGCCCGAGGGCTCCGGCAAGTTCATTGCCTCCTTCCTGCGCTCTCCCGCCCTCACTGACGCCATCCACGACCTGCTGAAGAACCGGGACGGCCTGATGCTGGGCATCTGCAACGGCTTCCAGGCGCTGGTGAAGCTGGGCCTGGTGCCCTTCGGCGAGATTCGCGAGATGGATGACAGCTGCCCCACCCTGACCTATAACCTGATCGGTCGCCACCAGAGCCGCTATGTCACCACTCGCGTGGCCAGCGTCAACTCCCCCTGGATGATCAAGTCCAACGTGGGTGACCTGCACACCATCCCCATCTCCCACGGCGAGGGCCGCTTTGTGGCGCCTCAGAGCGTGCTGGAGCAGCTCATTGCCAATGGCCAGGTGGCCACCCAGTACGTGGACCTGGAGGGCAATCCCTCTATGGATATCGACGTCAACCCCAACGGCTCTCTGGAGGCCATTGAGGGCATCTTCTCTCCCGACGGCCGCGTCTTTGGTAAGATGGGCCATCTGGAGCGCCGCGGTCCCCTGGTGGGCAAGAACATCCCCGGCGAGAAGCACCAGCCTCTCTTCGAGTCCGGTGCGGAGTATTTCAAATAATTCTCTTGTTTCAAGGCGCAGGCTTTGCCTGCGCCTTTTTTATATCAAGAAACCGCATGGCTAACAAAAAATTTACAAATGCTTCTACAACACGACGAGAAGGTGTGGTATAATATGCACAAAGCGGTTTGCGAAAAGAAATAGAAACGGTTATCGAACATGTCACGAGAAGGAGCGAATGTCTATGAAAACAATACCGGAGTATAGTGGTACTCTCCGCAGCCATCTGCTTACGGTTCCCAAGTGCATTTCCGAGTGCAGTGGGATCCGTATTTTTGGGCGGAGGATTAAATCTCTGGTTTTTTCTACCGATGTAGCCATTATCAAAAATGTAAATGCGGACGCCATTATTGCGGTTTATCCCTTTACGCCCCAGCCATCCATCACCCAGGCCATCATCAGTGTCTCTGAGGTGCCTGTGTTTGTGGGAGTGGGCGGCGGTATGACCAACGGAGACCGCTCGGTGCGTCTGGCGGAGTACTCTGAGCATCAGGGTGCTTCCGGCGTGGTAGTCAACGCGCCCATTACAAACGAGACCATTGCAAAGATGAAGCAGGTGGTGGATATCCCGGTCATAACCACCATTGTCTCGGGCGATATGGATATTGCCGGCCGCTTGGCAGCAGGAGCGGATATCCTCAACGTATCCGGCGCGGCCAAGACACCGGAGATCGTAGCCAAGATCCGGGCTGAATTCCCGGATGTGCCTATTATTGCTACCGGCGGTCCCAAGGAGGAGGATATCCTGCGTACCATTCAGGCGGGTGCCAATGCGATTACATATACGCCGCCTACCACCGGACAGCTGTTTTCCGAAATCATGATCAACCACCGCAAGAATTTCAGCAAGCAGCCTGGCTGATTCAGGTTTCATTTCTCGCCGCACAAGTCCCCTCTTTCCTGGTTGGGAAAGAGGGGAGTGCGGGTGTTTTTTCGGCCGTGATGGGACGGTTTTTTACGTGAAAAATTTTTTGAAGAAATTTTGAAAAAACCGTTGACAACCAGAGAGAAATCGGGTATACTCTCACTTGTCCTGTTCGAGAGGACAGCAAATCACGGCGGCATAGCTCAGTTGGCTAGAGCACTCGGTTCATACCCGAGTTGTCCCCGGTTCGAATCCAGGTGCCGCTACCATTCATAAAGTTCGGACATTGTCCGTTCCCATATAGCAACGGCCCGGTGGTCAAGCGGTTAAGACTCCGCCCTTTCACGGCGGCAACACGGGTTCGAGTCCCGTCCGGGTCACCACCAATTTTCAGCCGTTCAATATGGAGGCATAGCTCAGCCGGTAGAGCGTCCGCCTCACACGCGGAAGGTCACAGATTCGAGTTCTGTTGTCTCCACCATGCGAAGAACCACACCAAAAGGTGTGGTTCTTTTGCTATTCTTGACCGTTCGGCGGGCGACCGCCTCCAACGGGTCAGGTCGCAGATTTTAGTTGTGTTGTCTCCACCAAAACAAAAAGCAGTTGCGAAAGCAACTGCTTTTTGTTTTGGGTTTCGGCGGCTTTGCCGCCTTCACCCTCCGGCGATTACAGTGCTCGGCAGAAGTGAATTCTGCCTGCGCCAAGGTTTTGGCCAAAGGCCAAAACGCTTGTACGGCGCATCTGCGCCGCCGGCCAGAAGGCCGGGATCGCGGCGGTTCGGCGGGCGACCACCTCTAATCATTGTTTTTAAAAAGAAGGAAGATGCGATGCAGTCGCATCTTCCTTTTTTGCGTTCTGGCAAGAAGAAAAAAGGTACTCATAGTCGCTTCAGATGTAAAGCTAGGAATGGGTTCAAGAGCGAGGGAGAAATAAATTTATTTTACCTATTGACATAGTAGGTAAATATAGATATGATTATACCAACCTAAATGGTAGGCAAATAAGAGACCCCATGACAGGGCGCCTCTTCTGGCCTACAAGAGAAGGCGGGGAACACCATGGGGCATTTTTTTGAGACGCTGGTCAGAGCAAACTTTCGTTTTGGGCGAATGTGTCTGTGTTGATGAATAAGTGAACACCGACTACACAAAACGAAAGGAATGGATGACAATGAACAATTACAGATTTGAGACGCTCCAGCTGCATGTGGGACAGGAGACTCCCGACCCTGCGACGGACGCCCGGGCGGTCCCTATTTATGCCACTGCGTCGTATGTATTTCAGGACTGCGCCCATGCCGCGGCTCGGTTCAGCCTGGAGGAAGGCGGAAACATTTATAGCCGACTGACAAACTCCACCCAAGATGTGTTGGAGAAGCGGATCGCGGCTTTGGAGGGCGGTGTTGCCGCCCTGGCGCTGTCCTCCGGCGCAGCTGCCATTGCCTATACCATCGAGGCCCTGGCCCTGAATGGAGGGCATATCGTGGCGCAGAAGACCATCTATGGAGGCAGCTATAATCTGCTGGCTCATACGCTGCCCAATTTCGGTATCACCGCCAGCTTTGTGGATATCCATGACCTGGACGAGGTGGAGCGCGCCATTGAACCAAACACCCGGGCTATCTATATTGAAACCCTGGGCAATCCCAATAGCGATATTCCTGACATCAATGCACTGGCCAAATTGGCACACCGCCATGGCCTGCCGCTGGTGGTGGATAATACCTTTGGTACGCCCTACCTGATCCGGCCCATTGAGCACGGCGCGGATCTGGTTGTTCACTCCGCAACCAAGTTTCTCGGTGGACACGGCACTACGCTGGGCGGCATCATCGTAGATGCCGGAACCTTCGACTGGTCGGCCTCGGGCAAGTATCCTGCCATTGCCGACCCAAATCCCAGCTATCACGGAGTCTCCTTTGTCCAGGCGGCTGGCAAGGCGGCGTTCGTCACCTATGTCCGGGCGGTTCTGCTCCGGGATACCGGCGCCTGCATTTCTCCCTTTGCCGCCTTCCTGCTGCTGCAGGGCGTGGAGACCCTCTCTCTGCGCATAGAGCGCCATGTGGAGAATACCAAGAAGGTGGTGGAGTTTTTGGCTAACCACCCCCAGGTAGAGCGGGTCAGCCACCCCTCTTTGCCGGAGCACCCAGACCACGAGCTCTATGAGCGGTACTTCCCCAACGGCGGTGCCTCCATTTTCACCTTTGACATCCGGGGCGGAGAGAAGCAGGCCCATCAGTTTATTGACAGCCTGGAGATTTTCTCTCTCCTTGCCAACGTTGCCGATGTGAAAAGCCTGGTCATCCATCCGGCGACCACCACCCACAGCCAGCTTACGCAGGAGGAGCTGGATGATCAGAAGATCAAGCCCAATACGATTCGGCTGTCCATCGGCACCGAGCATATCGACGACATTCTAACAGATTTGCAGCGCGGCTTTGATGCCGTTAAGGAGGAATAACCCATGAGCCGTATCTATACATCCGCAGACCAGTTGATTGGAAACACTCCGCTTTTGGAGCTGACGCACATAGAAGAAGCATTTGGACTGAAAGCCCGTATTCTGGCAAAGCTGGAATACTTGAATCCCGCCGGTTCTGTCAAGGACCGCATTGCAAAGGCGATGATTGACGATGCAGAGCGGTCAGGACGGCTTAAGCCCGGCTCTGTCATCATTGAGCCCACCTCCGGAAACACGGGCATTGGCCTTGCCTCTGTGGCGGCGGCCAAAGGCTATCGGGTCATCCTAGTCATGCCGGAGACCATGTCTGTGGAGCGCCGCCAGCTTATGAAAGCTTACGGGGCTGAGCTGGTGCTGACAGAAGGGGCAAAAGGGATGAAAGGCGCCATTGCAAAGGCAGAGGAGCTGGCCGCGGAGATCCCCAACAGCTTTCTTCCGGGACAGTTTGTCAATCCAGCCAACCCTCAGGCACACCGGGAGAGCACCGGACCCGAGATTTTCAGAGATACCGATGGACAGGTGGATATTTTCGTTGCCGGCGTAGGAACCGGCGGCACCATTACTGGCGTGGGTGAATATCTCAAGGCCCAGAAGCCGGAGGTTCAAATCGTTGCGGTGGAGCCTGCCGCTTCCCCGGTGTTGTCCACGGGTACTGCGGGAGCCCATAAGATCCAGGGTATCGGCGCGGGATTTGTTCCCGACGTGCTCAACACCAAGATCTATGACGAGATCATTCCCGTGGAAAATGAAAATGCGTTTGCCGCGGGAAATCTCATCGGCAAGCAGGAGGGGATCCTTGTGGGTATATCCTCCGGCGCTGCGGTTTGGGCCGCCATAGAAGTAGCAAAGCGGAAGGAAAACGAAGGGAAAACCATCGTTGTCCTGCTGCCGGACACCGGAGACCGGTATCTGTCCACCCCGCTGTTTGCAGAGTAACAGAACTACTCCGGCAGCTGCGGGATGCGGCTGCCGGAGTTTTACTTCCAAGACAAGAGTAACTGAGATGTGGCGTCCATTCCGGACGCAAAGGAGAACACCATGCAGATTTATCTTGATAATGCAGCGACCACAAGCGTGAGCGAGACCGCGCTGCAGGCCATGCTGCCCTATTTTAGCCAGGAATATGGCAACCCCTCCAGTCTCCATTCCTTTGGCCAGAGAGCCAATGAGGCGCTGACAGAGGCCCGGGAGAAAATTGCCGCGCTGCTCCACTGCCAAGCCAGAGAGATCACCTTCACTTCCGGAGGCAGCGAAGCAGACAATCAGGCGATTCGTTCCGCCGCCCAGATCGGGGCAAGAAATGGAAAGCGGCACATTATTTCCACCGCCTTTGAGCACCATGCCGTGCTTCACACACTGGCCAAGCTGGAAAAGGAGGGCTTTGAGATCACGCTTCTGGATGTACACGAAGACGGTCTCGTACGGCCCCAGGAGGTTGAGGCGGCCATTCGGCCCGATACCTGCCTGGTTACCGTGATGTATGCCAATAACGAGATCGGGACCATCCAGCCGGTGGGGGAGATCGGGAAGATTTGCCGGGAAAAAGGAGTCCTGTTCCACACAGACGCGGTACAGGCAGCGGGCCATCTTGCCATTGACGTGCAGAAGCAGAACATTGACCTGCTCTCGCTGTCGGCCCACAAGTTCCACGGACCCAAGGGTGTGGGCGTCCTGTATGCCAGAAAAGGCGTTCCTCTTACAACCCTCATTGAGGGCGGCGCGCAGGAGCGGGGCAAGCGTGCGGGCACGGAGAATATCCCTGCCATCGTGGGAATGGCCGCGGCCCTGGAGGAGGCCTGCAGGAACATGGAGGCCAATCGGGTCAAGATGACCGCTCTGCGGGATCAGCTGATCCAGGGCCTTGGACAGATCCCCCACTCTGTCTTGAACGGCGATGCCCAGAGAAGACTGCCTGGAAATGTACATTTCTGTTTTGAGGGAATTGAAGGAGAGGCCCTTCTGCTGCTTTTGGATGATAAGGGCATCTGTGCCTCCTCCGGTTCGGCCTGTACGTCCGGCTCTCTGGACCCCAGCCATGTGCTGCTGGCCATTGGGAGACCCCATGATATCGCCCATGGCTCGCTGCGGCTGACTCTCTCCGAAGCGACCACCGAGGAAGAAGTTCGGTATACCATTGATGCGGTTACCCAGGTAGTGGCCCAGCTGCGGGGGATGTCTCCTGTATGGAGAGACCTGGAGAACGGCGTGAGACAGTTTGTGATTTAAGTGAGGTGTATGTTATGGCTCTTTACAGCGAAACCGTTATGGACCACTTCCGCAATCCGCGGAATGTAGGAGTGATTGAAGACGCGGACGGAGTCGGCGAGGTGGGCAACGTCCAGTGCGGCGATATTATGAAGATCTATCTGAAGATCAAGGAGGGAATCATCTCCGACGTGAAGTTTGAGACCTTCGGCTGCGGCAGCGCCATCGCATCCAGCTCCATGGCCACGGAGATGATCAAAGGCAAGCCGGTGGCGGAAGCTATGGCGCTGACCAACCGGGCTGTGGCTGAGGCCCTGGATGGGCTGCCCGCCCACAAGCTCCACTGCTCGGTGTTGGCGGAGGAAGCGATCAAAAAGGCGCTGCAGGACTACTATGAAAGAAACGGAATGTCCAATGAAGCGGCGGCTGCCCAGGAGCAGAAGTAAGCGTTCTGCAGGCTGCTTTTCCATGCCGGACGCAGTTGCATTGCATCCCCTTCCGCAGTAAAATGGGAAACAAGAAAACGAGGTGTTTTACGGCAATGATTTCAACAAGAGGCAGATACGCCCTTCGCGTCATGATTGACCTTGCAGAACACGCCGACGACGGCTATATTCCCATGAAAGAGGTTGCGCAGCGACAGGGGATCTCGTTAAAATATCTGGAGCGAATTATGCCTGCTCTGTCAAAAAACAACCTGGTAGAGGGTGTTCATGGAAAGGGCGGCGGATATCGCCTGAGCAGAAAGCCGGAGGACTATACGGCAGGAGAGATTCTGCGCCTGGTGGAGGGAAGCCTTGCCCCGGTGGCCTGTCTGGAGTGCGGCGCGGAGCCGTGCAGCAGGCAGGATACTTGTAAGACCATAGCCATGTGGAAGAAGTTTTATGATCTGGTCAACGGATATTTTGATCACATTACCGTGGCAGATCTGGTGTACGGAAATTTGAACACAGAGGATTTTCAGTTCTAAGCATAAAAATAACCACACCATTTGGTGTGGTTATTTTTTGCGTTAAGCATGCTTTGAAGTGTGAACTGCAATTGCGAAGTCACTGCGCAGATTCAAAGGTACAGGCAGTTTTACTTATGATGCAGATACGATTTTATGAAACTGCATCATCATGGTTGCAGACTGTGCGCGGGTTGCCGTGCCGGCAGGAAGCAGCTGCGCGGTATCGGTGCCGCTGACAATACCCGAGGCGTATGCCCATGCCAAAGGCTGGCGTGCATAGGAACTGATCGTGTCCGCGTCGGTAAAGCTGCTCAGATCCGTCTGAACAGAAGTGTCGAGGCCCTTCTGCTCTGCGTAGCGGTACAGCATGACCGCCAGCTGCTCACGGGTAATGGGGTCGTTTGGACCAATGCGGCCATCCCCGTAACCGGTCAGGACGCCGGCTTTTACCGCCCAGCTGATTGCTGCTGCATACCAAGCGTCCGGAGAAACATCTGCATAGGCAGCCGCGTCGACCTGGGGACGGCCCTCCAACGCATATAGGATCTGCGCCATCTGCGCACGAGAAAAATTCCCTTCCGGAGCAAAGGTATTTGCAGATGTTCCGGTCATAATGTCATGGTAGCATACGTAGCGTACGGCCGGATAATACCAGGACTGCTTGTCGACATCCGCAAAGCTGTCCGACCATGCCAGGGTCTCGTCATACCCAACGGTGAACACACAGGGGGCAGTGGCTGTAAAGTGGACCGTCTTGGAAGAAGCATCATAGCTGGAGTGTACCTCAGACCAGCCGCCAGATGCGTTCTGGGTTTGAACGAGGATGCCGGATGCACTCTGCTGAGGCTCTAAAGTGTGGGGAATGGCGATTTTTGCTTGGCCGCCGTGCAGGTCGGTCAAAGCTTCCTGATCGCATAGGATTTTCCATGCCCACAGGGGACGAGCGGTGTTATTGGCTTTGCTGTCTTGTGCCGCGGTCAGCAGCACCGTTATTGTGCGGCTCTGAGCCCAATCTGCAGCAGAAGCCAGAGCTGTGGCATCCAGAGTAATGGAGCCCATCGCTGTTTCCATGGTAAAAGAAGCTTTCTTGTGTGAGCTGAGCTCGTTCAATGCGCTGCTGGACACCGACAGCTGCACGGTTTCGGCGGTGTTCGAGTCCACCTGGATAGAAATTGCGGGAGCGGTATCTGTGGTTTGCGCTGCCTGCAGGACTGTGTGGACCGATTTGCTCAGGGTATCGGCAGAAACCTGTGCCGTATAAACACGGCCTGCACTGTCAGCGGATCCGGAAGCGGGCAGGCTGATGGTGCTGTCAGAAACTTCTGTGGGGGGCGTACCGCCGCCTGCGGAGCCACCACCGCCTGCGGAGCCACCACCGCCTGCGGAGCCACCGCCGCCTGTAGAACCACCGCCGCCTTCGGAACCGCCGCCGCCTTCGGAACCACCACCGCCTGTGGAACCACCGCCTCCTTCAGGAGGGGGCTGGATGCCATTATCCGGTACCGCACGGAGCGCTTCCTGAGCATTGATCAGTAAGGTAGCAACGGCGGAAGTGGAGCTGGCCTGTTCAATGGCTGCGATTGCAGTATGCAGAATATTGTCCAGCTGCTCGATCCCCTCCGGGGTATAGTGAGTGGGATCATAGCTGCTGTGATCCATGTGAAGCTGGGCAGTGGCCTGCTGTTTTTGCTTTGCCAACTCGGCGCGCTGCTGCAATGCGTTAAGCAAAGATGCCTGCAGCTGAGTGCGATGCTCGTTGGATTCAGCAACAGCATTTTCATAGGTGGAAAGCCACTGGGTGGTAACTTCGCTCATCGCGCGGGTGGAGAGACCGTCCAGCTCGCTGGCCCACTGCGCCGCAGCATTCAAACGGCGTAATCCCTGCATGGAGGACTCCACCTGCTGTACAGCCAATGCGGCAACCAGCTGTTGATCGTCCAGATTTTTCAAATCGGTCTTGGCTGCAACAAATTCGGTTGTTAAGCCTTCCGAAGCCTGCTCTGCTGCGCTGCGGATAGAGGCGGCGTTTGACTCGTTGATCGCCTGACCATCAATTTGGCTGATTACCTCACGGTATGCAGTGCGCCACTGAGAAGCGACCTGTTCCACACGCTGGTTGAGCGTAGGAAGCTGCGCCATTGCATGCTTGGCCTGTGAGAGAAGAGCATCCAGCTGATCTTCTGCTGTACCTGCTGCAGCGGCCAGCTGAGCCCGAGATGTCTCATACTGAGAGGCCAGAGCGGTCCAGTCCTGCGCAGTGTAGTTGGTGGAGACGTAGGTGGAAAAAGCCTGGTCCAGCTGAGCTAAATATTGATTTACTGCCGGCTCACGCCAGACTGCATACAACGTGACCGTGTCGCCCTGCTGGAAAGCCAAATTGCGGACGGAGGCTTGATCCTTGTACTTTACGGGGCCGTTCTGTGTCAGTGACCAGCCGGCAAATTCCATGCCGCTGGGGGCAGTGAACGTACAATTCGGCAAATTTTTCGACTGATTGTACGAGACGGTGATGGAATCCATCTTTCCGCTGCCTGTATTGCTATCGAAGGCGATTTGATACTGGATGGGCGTCCACTGGGCATACAGCGTGACGCGGTCTCCCTGGATTTCGCCGCCGAGATTTTTGACTTTCTCCTGCGCGGCGTAGACCTTTCCGTCGCCGAAGGTGTCTTCCCAGCCGCTAAACTGATAGCCCATACGGGAAAAACCGCAATTCGGCAAAACCAGGTCCGTATTCCATACGGCAGCCTGGGAGGGCATGGAACCGCTGCCGCCGTTGGCCGAGAAATAAATAGTGTAGTCGTTGGGAAGCCACTTGACATACAGCGTTTGACCATTTGCGGGCAGGTTATCCGGTGCCGGCTGTGTAAAGTCTGAGTCCAGGTACCAGGCGGTTCGCTCATAGCCCAACTTGGGGTCTTGCTCGTCATATACAGAGGACTCTACGATCAGAGAGCTGCTGGTCGGGAGCGTAAGGGTGTCCAGCCAGTTATTGCGGGCGACAAAACCGCTGCCGATGGGGCTGAGATTAGTATTATGGCTTAAATCCAGATTGGTCAGACGGTTGTGGTCGAGATGTACGAACTCTAGCTCCGACAGCATGGACAGATCTACCTTGGTTAGATTATTATCAAAGGATTCAATGAACTTCAGCTTGGTGTTGGTTGAAAAATCCACGGCGGGAAGATCGTTATACCGGCAATAGATAATTTCCAGTGCAGTACAGCCTGTCAGGTCCAGCGCCGTCATATGATTGCTTTCGCAGTTGAGAGAAATCAACTCTTTCAGCCCGGACACATCCAGGGAAGAGATCCGGTTAACCGCGCAGTGCAGATACTTCAGCCGGAGATTCTGACTGACATCCAGGGCGGTCAAAGCATTATTTTTGCAATTGAGGGATTCCAGTGCGGAAAAGACCTCGATTCCCTTCAGCGAGGTCAGGTTCTGATTTGCTACATCGATGGAACGGATATTAGCCAACTCCTCGGCGGTCAGCACGCCATCTGCGCCGTATCCGCTGATATGAGAGGGGTCTTTTAGCCATTCCTGAAAAGCGGCGTCAGGGAATGTATGTTCAGTGATGGCAATGCTTTCTCCAGAAATTGTATTTCCGGAAGCGGCTATAGCCGTTGGAAAGCATTGACCAAGAAAAAATGTTGCCAGCAAGACTGACACGCCTTGTCGCAATCTGTGCTTCATGATTTTGCTCCATTTCTAATTATTGTTATATTCTGCGATTTTTTTCGAATTGTGGTCGAAAAATGACGCAGCTATTATATTATAGCAAGTGGCCATACGTGAAGTAAATGGTGAATAAATCACATAAAATACAGAGAAAATGTTACTTTTCGCACGGATAAGATAATAATAGAAAAGCTGTTGCGTTATAAACGAATAAGCCTGGTAGGAAAAGGCGAATATCACAATTATATTTAGGCTGAGAAATTGGGATTGGCACGAAGAGCAAGTGAGTGCATCAGCGCTGACGCTTTTTGTTGTAGGCATAAAAACGCCGGAGCAAAGCGGACTTTGCTCCGACGTGAAATATCGCAACAGTATAGATGCCGCAGCTTCCAGGTTCGCACCCAAAACCAAATCACAACCCAGCATTAGCGGTTGTGATTTGGAAAGGAGGAGCAAGGGAGCGGGCGGATGAGGTTTTTTTCGCCATGGGTATAAAAAACGTGGTCGCAAAGCGAACTTTGCGACCACGTGGTGCCGGTGACCGGACTCGAACCGGTACGCTGTCGCCAGCGGTGGATTTTGAGTCCACTACGTCTACCAATTCCATCACACCGGCAAAGGCAACATGTATTATACACGAATTTACCCTGATTTGCAAGAGAAAAATAACCATAGGGATTGGAACTGGAGGATTGGAAGAAAATTTAGCGGTTCTTAAGATTTTAAGCCTTGCATCTTAAAAGGACTGTGCTATGCTACCAATGAGAGAACATTTTGTAAAGGAGAAGGACAGCATGCACACCATTTTGATCTGTGATGATGACAAAGATATCGTTTCCGCCCTGGATATCTATCTGAGCAGCGAAGGATATAAGACAGTCAAGGCGTATAATGGCAATGAAGCTCTGCGGGCGGTGGAGCAGAACGATATTCACCTGATTCTCATGGACATTATGATGCCCGAGCTGGATGGCATTCGCGCCACTGCCAAGCTGCGGGAGGGAAGCAATGTTCCCATCATTCTGCTGACGGCGAAAAGCGAGGATAACGACAAGATTCTGGGCCTGAATATCGGTGCGGATGACTATATCACCAAGCCCTTCAATCCCCTGGAAGTGATCGCCCGGGTAAAGAGCCAGCTGCGGCGGTATACTGCTCTGGGCGGAGCTGAGAAGGCGCCTGGTCTTTTGAGTGTAGGGCCTATCTCTATGGATGACGGCGCCAAGCTGGTAACCGTGGACGGGGAGCCGGTATCCCTCACCCCCATTGAGTATAACATCCTGAAGCTGCTGATGACCCACCCGGGCCAGGTATTTTCCTCGGCGCAGATCTATGAGCAGGTGTGGAATGACCCTGCCTACGGCTCGGAGAACACAGTGGCTGTGCACATCCGGCACCTGCGGGAGAAAATTGAGATCAATCCTGCCGAGCCTCGGTACCTGAAGGTGGTTTGGGGCCTGGGCTATAAGATGGATAAGGGAGGTATTTAAGTGCGGAAACTGCAGGAAAACCTGCTGATCCGTCTGGCGGCCTGGGTGTTGTTCCTGGTAGCGGTATGGGGCTGTGCTGTGTTCGGACAGAAGACCATTCTGGGCTTGTCCTGTGTCAACGACAGTATACCGCAGGATACGGGAAGATTTTCCCGAGTGCTGGATGACTACATAGGACGGGTGAAAGTCTATGTGGATTCCCAGAATGCACTGACAGGTGCTTTGGATTTTGAGACGGAACAGATTTACCGCAGCGAGGTAAAGCAGAAAGAGGAAGAACTGAACCGGAGCAATACCAATTTCCGCTACCAATTTCTTACGAAAGACGGAAGCCAAGTTATTTATACCAATTTGGATGAGTCTGCAGGAACCTTGGAACAACAGGTTCAGGAAGTCTATACCGTAACTTGGGAAGAATACTCAGGAATCTTGCTCTATGGGGTTATACCGATGGAGAAGATGGAAATACACGATGAATTTTATGAAGTATATGCAGATTTTGCCATAGATTATACCAATTTCAACTTCTATATGGGGCTGACCATTGCACTGGGAACTGCGGCGGCAGGGCTGTTTTTGTTTGCCCTGTGGGGTTCAGGCCACAAACCGGAGCAGGAGGAATGCGCAGGTACCTGGCAGGAGCGGATTCCGCTGGAGTTTTATCTCCTTCTGCTGGTAGGGGGCGTAATCTTTGGCGGCTATATGCTTGTGGAACAGCTTGACTCTCTGCTGTATTGGTGGGAGTACGGGGATGCTGCGGTTCGGAAAAGTATCCCCTTGGCTGGAGTAGTTATCGTTGGCTGCGCTGGTATCGGTGCCCTGGTGGTGCGGACCATTACGGTGCGCTGCAAAACCCATAATTTGGTCCATACCACGCTGATTCTCCGGCTGATCGTCTGGGTGTGGTCCAGTCTGGCATATTTTGTAAAAAATCTGCCTGTCACATGGAAAAGTGTGTTGGCCTTTCTTGGATATCTGGGTGTGATCTTCTTTGCGGACTACTGGGAGCCGCTGTCCTACTATCGTCCTCTACCAGGTATGTGCGTGAATGTTGTGGCTTTGATTGCAGTATGCTGGTGGTCTGCGGGATTCCGCCGGATCCGGAAGGGAACGGAGGTCATTGCCTCCGGAAACGTAAACCACAAAATCGATACGACCCGCCTTCCCGGGGAATTGAGAGAGCACGCTGAAGCACTCAATAACATTTCCAGCGGCTTGAACACCGCCGTAGATGAGAAAATGAAGAGCGAGCGCTTCAAGGCAGAGCTCATTACCAACGTATCCCACGACCTGAAAACGCCTCTGACTTCGATTATCAACTATGTCAATCTCCTGAAATCTACCCAGCAGACCGATCCCAAGGCCCAGGAGTATATTGAGGTGCTGGACCGGAAGTCTCAGCGGCTCAAGAAACTGACGGAGGATCTGGTGGAGGCATCCAAGGCGTCCACCGGTGCGCTGTCGGTGAACCGGGAGCGGATCGGGATGAGCCAGCTGCTCAGCCAGGCGCTGGGAGAGTATGAAGAGAAGCTGGAAGAGCGCAGATTGACCGTAGTGTGCACCGAACCGGAGGGGGAGAGCTATGTCTACGCCGATGGGCGGCACCTGTGGCGGGTGATCGATAATCTGCTGGGCAACTGTGCAAAATACGCTCTGGAGGGGACGAGAATCTACATTGAGCTCATCCGGGGTAAGGGCAGCGTTACGCTGGCTGTCAAAAATGTGTCCCGAGAGGCACTGAACATTCCGGCAGAGCGTCTGATGGAACGCTTTGTCCGGGGGGATACCTCCCGTACCACGGAAGGATCCGGGCTTGGGCTGTCCATTGCCCGCAGCCTGACCGAGCTGCAGGGAGGAACCTTTGAACTGGTGGTGGATGGAGACTTGTTTAAAGCACTGGTCACCATGCCCCAAGCATCCTGATATTTTACGCCGGGCGCGCGGCAGCATACGAATGCTGCTGCGCGCTTGTTTCGTGATAATGCCGGAAAAAGAGCTGGAATTTTTCGAAAAATCCATATTCTTTTCTTTCTTTTTATGGTATGATGATAAACAGGACTTTTATGGAACTAGAGCCGAAAGGCAGAAGAAGGAAAGGAGCGGGTGCCATGAAGAACAGATGGATTTCAGCAGGGGTGCTGGCTGCCATGCTCATGGCGCTGACGCTGGTACTGTCAGGCTGCTTTTTCCGCTCTCCCGAGGAGCTTTACCAGAGTCCGGAGCGCTCTGCGGACTATGAAAATCTGACCCAGAAGATTCGGGAAGTCAAGGGGAAGCTGGCCCAGGAGTATGGTGTGACCGAAGTGGAGGATACGTCGGTCCTCTCCGGTGATAACACCGCCCTCATCCAGCTTCAGGATATGGACGGAGACGGACAGCGGGAGACCGCGGTTACCTTTTTCCGTGTGCCTGGCGCAGAGAAGCCTCAGAAGATTTTCTTCTTTACCAAAGGTGAAGATGACATCTACACTGTCAGCGCCATGCTGGAGGGAGATGGCTCCGCCATCTATCGGGTGGACTATGCAGATCTGGACGGCAGCGGCTACAAAGAAGTTGTGGTCAGCTGGCAGATGAGTACCGGCGCATATTTGTTGGGTGTATATTCCGTGGAAGCGCCCATGAGCCGCAGCCGGCTACAAATGGCCAATTCCAGTAAAAACGGCGCTGCATCCGTGCAGAACGATGATCTGCGGGGCTCGGAGTGGATGACTACCGCCTATGGAGACTATATCTTAACCGATATTGACCAGGATTCCCGTACAGAGGTTGCGATTGTGCGCATCGATCCCTCCCTGACCAACAGCGGTGTGGATGTGTACGGCTGGAAGGACAGTGCCTTCAAAAAACTGAGCACCGCTCCATTGTCAACCGGCGTGGTGAGCGTAGGCCGGGGCGGAGTGGAAGAGAACTTCATCAACGGAGATCCGCCGGTCCGGGCGCTGTATGTCTCTTCGGAGCTGTCTGACGGCAGTCATGTCGTGGATGTGATCGCCTATCAGCAGGGAAAGCTCACCAATATCAGCCTGGCTCCGGAGACCGGGATCAGCCGGGAGACTCTCAGCCGCTATGTGGACCTGGAGCCCTCGGATGTGAACGGAGACGGAGTGCTGGAGCTGCCTCAGCCCAGTCCGCTGCCGGGACAGGAAGACAGTACCGCATCGGACTACTGGCTGATTGACTGGTATCAGTATGACAGCAGCGGCCAGCGCATCGAAGTTTGCACTACGTACCACAATGTGACCGACGGATGGTATTTGATCATTCCGGACACCTGGAAGGACTGTATTACCATCTCCCGCTATGACGCGATCAGCGGCCAGCGGGCGGTGATCTTCTATCACCTGGAGGGGAGCGGAGATCCCAGTCCCTTCCTGGTAATCTACAAATTTACCAGTCAGACCAACCGGGCCAATACCTCTAACCGCTTTATCCTGCGGGAGGAGGAGAACGCGGTGTATGCCGCATCGTTCTATAATTCCTCCTGGGACTGCGGGATGGACGAGACTGAACTGGTTTCGGCCTTCAAGCTGATCCAGAGCGGATGGTCAGACTGAACTGTGCTGCGAAAGGAAGGAAAACCGTGAGAAAAGTTCTTGTATTGGAAGATGAAGAGAACATTCGCAGTTTCGTGGTGATCAACCTGAAGCGGGCGGGGTATCAAACCATTGAGGCCGCTACCGGAGAGGACGCCCTGGTGGCGCTGAAAGAAAACCCGGGGATCAAGGTGGCTCTGCTGGATATTATGCTGCCTGGTATTGATGGGTTTGAGGTCTGCCGCCGTATTCGTGCCATGGACAATAAGATCGGCATCATTATGCTTACCGCCCGTACCCAGGAGATGGACAAGGTCACCGGTCTGATGACCGGAGCGGACGACTATGTGACCAAACCCTTCTCTCCCGCGGAACTCACCGCCCGAGTGGATGCCCTGTTCCGCCGTACCGGCGGGGAAGAAGAGGAGACCTCGCCTGACGAGATCAGCCAGCCTCCTTTCCTGCTCAATACCCGCAACCGTACCTTGGAAAAGAACGGCCAGCGGGTGAAGCTGACCCAGGTGGAGTACGGAATCGTCAAGCTCTTTATGGAAAACCCCGGGAAAGCACTGTCCCGCGAGGAGATCCTGGATGCCGTATGGGGCAAGGACTATTTTGGTGAGCTGAAGATCGTGGATGTGAACATCCGCCGCCTGCGCATCAAGATCGAAGACAATCCCACCAAGCCCACCTATGTGAACACTGTGTGGGGCTATGGATATAAGTGGGGGAGTTAAAGAGAAGCGCGGAAAAGCCGGGAGCAGGGAAATAACCCCGGAGCGAATGGGCAGAACCCAGGGGCGGCCTTTGGCCAGCCCGGATCTGCCCGAAGTCGGAGGCGGTTATTTCCCGTTGCGGAGGCTTTGCAGCGTGACAGGCCGCGCGCCCAATCCACAGCGTGATCCCAAAGCGCGGACACAAAATCATGAAACACCATAAAACCTTGCGGAAACCCGAGACTTAAGAGAGGAGGTGCTCAAATGGCCAAGAAGGTCGTTGTAACCGATAAAGTGAAGATCCGGGGTATCCGGCGGCGCTGGCTCATCAACAGCGTAGGCGTGGTGCTGCTGGTGCTGGCCATGGCGTTGGGCACCTTTGCCGCAGCCATGTGGAGCTATTATTACACCACAACGATCAATGATCTGCAGCGCCAGGCAGAGGACCGGGCACGGGGATTTGCCTCCTATACCCGCAGCCAGTTTTGGGGCAACGCCCAAAGCGCGGTGCAGGAATTTGAGAACAAGACCAAACTGGAACTGCAATTTTTGGATGTGACCGGAGCGGTACAGTATTCCAGTAATGACTTGGCGGCCGGTACCACGCCGGGTACGCCCGATATCCAGAGCGTACTGGTCAACCAGGAGTCCAAGGCGTGGATGGGAACCGACCCCCACACCGGGGAGCGGATTGTAGCTGCTTCTGCTCCGGTGGTCTACCATGGGCAGACTGTGGCCATCGTGCGGTATGTAACCTCTCTGGTGGCCATTGACTGGCAATTTTTCCTGTCGGTCGCCTTGGCATGCCTGCTGGGGGCGGTGATCCTTGCTCTGGTGTATTTCTCCAACCTCTACTTTGTGCGCTCCATTGTAGAGCCGTTGGCCAGCATTACCGAGACGGCGCGGCTCATTGCCGACGGCAGCTACGGCGTACAGATTGAGAAAAAGTTTGATGATGAGATCGGTGAACTTACCGACACCATCAACGATATGTCCCTGAAAATCAAACAGTCGGAAAAGACCCAGTCGGAGTTTATCTCCTCTGTCTCCCACGAACTGCGCACCCCTTTGACCGCCATCACCGGATGGGCAGAGACCATCCAGAGCGGCGAACTGCGAGACCCCAAGGATGTGCGCAAGGGTATGGATATTATCGTCTCTGAGGCGCGGCGGCTGACCAACATGGTGGAGGAGCTGCTGGAGTTCTCCCGCATGTCGGACGGACGCTTCACTTTGTCGGTGGAGCCTCTGGACCTGAAGGCGGAGCTGGAGGACGCGGTGTATACCTACCGGGAGTTCTTCCGCCGAGAGGGTATCGAGCTGACCTATCAGGATTGCCCGGAGGAGGCGGTACCCATCAGCGGCGACCCGGAGCGGCTGCGCCAGGTGTTCTGCAACTTGCTGGACAATGCGGGCAAGCACGGCGGCTCGGGCAAGCGTATTGACGTGTCCATTGCCCAGGAAGAGGAGTTTGCAGTCATCCGTATCCGGGACTACGGTCCCGGCATCCCGGAGGAGGAGCTGCCTCACGTAAAGTACAAGTTCTATAAAGGAAGTTCCAAGGCTAGAGGTTCCGGTATCGGTCTGGCCGTATGTGAAGAGATCGTTACCCGCCATGAGGGAACTCTGGACATTGGAAATGCCGAGGGCGGAGGCTGCCTGGTGACGCTCCGTTTGCCAATTGAAACATAAGTTCGAATTTTCGGTTGCAATTCCCATGGGAACTTGATAGAATACCTGTGGGTCTGCCTGTCCCTGGAAAAAAGGAGAAACAAGATTCATGTCAACAGAGCAAAAAAACTGCGCCTGCCCGAAGGGCGGTTTCAAGACCATGTGCGGCGGTCAGGCGCTGATCGAAGGCATCATGATGCGCGGGCCAAAGAAGCAGGCCATCGTGGTGCGTCAGCCCGACGGTCAGCTGGCCATTCGGGAGAGTGAGCTGAAGCTGATCAAGGATAAATATCCCCTGCTGGGCCTGCCTCTTGTGCGGGGTGTGGTGACCTTTGTGGCCTCTATGGTGGAGGGTGTAAAGGCGCTGATGTATTCCGCCGAGTTTTTCCCGGAAGAGGAGGAAGAGCCCGAGGAGCCCTCCAAGTTTGAGCTTTGGCTGGAAAAGACGCTGGGCAGTGAAAAGGCTGCATCTGTCATTGTAATGGTGGCAGTAGTGCTGGGCATCTGCATGTCTATCGGCCTGTTTTTCCTGCTGCCCACCCTGTTGGGTAGCGCTGTGACGTTGGTCACGGACTCCATGCTGGTGCGCAATGTAGCGGAGAGCGTACTGAAAATTGTGATTTTTGTGGGCTATTTGGCCATGTGTTCCCATATGAAGGATATTCGCCGGGTATTTCAATACCACGGAGCGGAGCATAAGACCATTTTCTGCTATGAGGCAGGACTGCCGTTGACGGTGGAAAATGTGCGCAAGCAGCCCCGACACCATCCCCGCTGCGGTACCAGCTTTTTGTTTATGGTAATTGCCATCTCTATCCTGGTCTCCACGGTGGTCTTTGCCATTTGGCCGGTTCACCATGTGGTTTGGCGGTTTTTGGCCCACCTGGCCATGCTGCCTGTCATTGTGGGCATCAGCTATGAGTTTAACCGTTGGGCGGGACGCCATGACGGGCTTGTGACCCGGATTTTGGTGGCTCCCGGCCTGTGGCTTCAGAATTTTACCACCTTTGAACCGGATGACTCTATGATCGAGGTGGGCATCAAGGCTCTGGAATTGGTGCTGCCGGAGAATAAGGGCGAGGACGCTTGGTAATACGAAGCGCGGAGGGCAGGCGCATAGGAGCGACAGACTCCGGAGCGGATGGGCAGAGCCCAGGGACAGCCAAAGGCTGAACCGGGTCTGCCCGGAGTCGGAGGAGTTGTCGTTCCGGCCATGCGCCCAGCCCGCAGCGTGACAGCGCGAAGCGCGGAGCTTAGGTCCATAGGGGAGCTTGGAGCGCAGCGAGGGTGAGAACCCAAGGCCCGCTATGCGGGGCTGGTTTTTGCCCGAGACGCAGCGAAAGCGACCCGGCCATGGACCCAAAGCGCAGCGTGATCCCGAAGCGCGCAGCCTGTCCTAACCCCAAATTTCAATTGCAAACCAGAGAAAACCGAGGAGATATTCCTCTCAGTATAGAAAACAAGACGGAAGGTGAGGCAATGGCTACCACCTATAACAATTTATTCCTGGATACCCGGGCGCGCCTGCGTAAGGCAGGGATCGAGGCAGGACAGCTGGAGGCCCGGGAGCTTATTTGCTATGCAGCGGATAAGAGCCGGGAGCAGTTTTACCGGGACATGCCCCTGTATGTTTCAGGCGAGATGGAGCGCCGGGTGGAAGAGCTGGTGCAGCGCCGCCTGGCAGGAGAGCCGGTGGCCTATATCGTGGGCGAGTGGGAGTTTTACGGACTGCCCCTGAATATCTCCAACGACGTGCTCATTCCCCGCATCGATACCGAGGTGCTGGCCGAGCGGGGCATCCTGCGGGCCAGAGCGGCGGGAGAGGGAGCCCGGGTGCTGGATCTGTGCGCTGGAAGCGGCTGTGTGGGATTGGCCATCGCCGCCAACGCCCCAGACTGCCGGGTGGTGCTGGGCGAACTGTCCGAGGGTGCTCTGCGGGTGTGCAAGCAGAATGTGCGCCGCAACGAGCTTAACGCCCGGGTGACCTGTCTGTCGGTGAACGCCATGGAGCCCCCCGCCTCCTCTCTGTGGGATTTTGACGTAATTGTGAGCAATCCTCCCTACATCCCCACCGGAGACATTGAAGGACTGGACCACAGCGTAAAGGACTACGAACCTCACATGGCTCTGGACGGCGGCGCAGACGGTCTGGATTTTTACCGCTTTATCGCTGCCAAATGGAAAAACGCCATCCGTCTGGGCGGCTCTCTCATTTTTGAGGTAGGAATCGGACAGGCTCCGGATGTGGAAAATATTCTGGCCCAGAACGGATTTGAACAGATCCAGACCACCGCTGACACCCAGGGAATCTGGCGTGTTGTGGAGGGAACTATCAACGGATAAACCCGTGCCCGCCGGCGCGGGAGAGCTGGGCGGCCCGGCCGCCGACGGAAGAAAAGGAGTAATCAGATATGGCAACCAAAAAGCCTGTGGTGGAGAGCGCCGCTCCCGCCTCGGATAAGAAGAAAGCGTTGGAGACCGCCATGGCCCAGATCGAGCGGGCCTACGGCAAGGGCTCCATTATGCGTCTGGGAGAGAATGTGGACGTGATGGTGGAGTCCATCCCCACCGGCTCCCTGTCCCTGGACCTGGCTCTGGGCATCGGAGGTATGCCCCGGGGCCGTATCATTGAGATCTATGGACCGGAATCCTCCGGTAAGACCACTCTGGCCCTCCATGTGGTGGCCGAGGCCCAGAAGCGGGGCGGCGAGGTGGCCTTCATCGACGCCGAGCACGCCCTGGATCCCACCTATGCCCGGGCCCTGGGCGTAGACATCGACTCCATGCTGATTGCCCAGCCCGACACCGGCGAGCAGGGCCTGGAGATCTGTGAGGCTCTGGTGCGCTCGGGTGCTATCGACGTGGTGGTCGTGGACTCGGTGGCAGCCCTGACTCCCCGGGCGGAGATCGAGGGCGACATGGGCGACAGCCACGTGGGTCTGCTGGCCCGGCTGATGAGCCAGGCTCTGCGTAAGCTGGCCGGCTCTATCGCCAAGACCAACTGTATCGTGATCTTCATCAACCAGCTGCGTGAAAAGGTGGGCGTGGTCTACGGCAACCCCGAGGTCACCACCGGCGGCCGGGCGCTGAAGTTCTACTCCTCCGTGCGTATCGACGTGCGGCGCATCGAGGCTCTGAAGAGCGGCTCCGAAATCATCGGTAACCGCACCCGAGCCAAGATCGTGAAGAATAAGGTAGCTCCCCCCTTCCGGGAGGCGGAGTTTGATATCATGTACGGCGAAGGCATCTCCAAGGTGGGCGAGCTTATCGACCTGGGTGTGAAGCTGGATCTGGTGCAGAAGAGCGGCTCCTGGTTTGCCATGGGCGAGCTGCGCCTGGGTCAGGGCCGGGATGCTGCCAAGCAGTTCCTGCGGGATAATCCCGATCTGGCCGACGAGCTGGAGGCCAAGATCCGTGCCAACTCCTTCAAGCTCCTGTCCAAGCAGGGCCAGGCGGCTGCCCGGGCTGCGGGACGTGCGGTGGATATCTCCGCCGACGACTTCCAGGACGGCGAGGACTAAGTGAAGATCGTACAGCTCAAGCCCTCCCAGCGTGTTCAGGGCCGATGGCTGGCCCAGCTGGAGGACGGTACACTGCTCCGTGTGGGCGAAAATGAGGTGCTGAACTTCTCTTTGTACGGAGGGAAGGAACTGACCGAGGAAGAACTCCGGGCCATCACCCAGGCTGCCCGGAAGAGTGGGCTGAAAGAAAAAGCCCTCAATCTGGCTGCCTCCAAGCCCATCTCCCGCCGGGAGATGGAGCGTAAGCTGGAGAGTTGGGAGGCCAGTGAGGAGGAAACCGCCCAGATCTGCGACCGGCTGGAGGAACTGGGCCTGTTGGATGATCAGCGGTACGCCTGTACCGTGGTGCGCCACTACTCTGGAAAGGGCTATGGTGTGCGGAAACTCCAGGACGAGCTCTACCGCCGGGGAGTGCCCCGGGAGATGTGGGAGCAGGCCCTGGAAGAGGCTCAGGATCCTACAAACGCCATTGAGGCCTTTGTGGCCAAGAAGCTTGCCGGAAAAGAAGTGGACCGCCGGGAACTCAAGCGGGTCTCCGACGCGCTGCTGCGTCGGGGCTACCAATGGCAGGAGATCCGGCCGGTCCTGGACCGGTACAGCCGGGACGATCTGGATTGAAAAACTATGAGATTAGGAGCGATATGATGCCTTATAAGATTGCCTTTGTCTCCCTGGGCTGTGCGAAGAACTTGGTGAATACCGAGCAGATGATGGCCCTGTGCCGCAAGGCAGGTCACATCGTCACCGGAGAGCCTGAGGGGGCTGACGTGGCGGTGCTGAATACCTGCGGGTTTATTGAGTCGGCCAAGAGCGAGGCCATTGAAAATATCTTGGAGCTGGCCCAGCTAAAGCAGGACGGCAAGCTGAAGAAGCTGCTGGTGGCCGGATGCCTGACCCAGCGCTACCCCGATGACATCCGCAAGGAACTGCCCGAGGTGGACGGCATGCTGGGAACCGGCAGCTACACCGATGTGGTTACCGCCGTGGAGGAGCTGATGGCCGGGGAGCGGCCGGAGCACTTTGAGCGGATCGACCGGGCCTATGACGACGGGGAGCGGATGGTCACCACGCCTCCCTATACCGCCTATTTGAAAATTGCCGAGGGATGCAGCAACGGCTGCGCCTTCTGCATCATCCCCAAACTCCGTGGCCGCTACCGCAGCCGCACCATGGATCATCTGCTGGAGGAGGCCAAGTCTCTGGCCGATTCCGGGGTGAAGGAGCTTATCGTCATTGCTCAGGACATCACCCGCTACGGCAGCGACCTGGGGGATGGCACCACACTGGCAGGCCTTTTGAAGGAGCTGTGTAAGCTGCCCTTCCATTGGATCCGCCTGCACTACCTCTATCCCGAGGCCATCACTGACGAACTGGTGGAGGTCATTGCCAGCGAGAAGAAGATCGTCCACTATCTGGACATCCCCATCCAGCACTGCAATGACGGGATTTTGAAGGCGATGCGCCGCCGCAATACGAAGGTGGAGCTGGAAGAGCTGTTTGCCCGTCTGCGCAAAGCCATCCCCGATGTGGTGATCCGCACCTCTTTGATCTGTGGTCTGCCCGGCGAGGGCGAGGCGGAATTTGAGGAGCTGTGCGAGTTCCTCAAAGAGCAGAAGCTTCAGCGGGCCGGTGTATTCCAGTTCTCCCCGGAGGAGGGTACCCTGGCTGAGAAGATGGAAAACCAGGTGGACCCCGATGTGGCGGCCCGCCGGGTAGAGCTGGTGGTGGACCTCCAGTCCCGGATTATGGATGAGTACAACGAGGAGCGCCTGGGAACGGTGATGGAAGTGCTCTGCGAGGGCTTTGACAGCCAGGCGGGATGCTTCGTGGGCCGGACCTATGCCGACTCGGTGGAGATCGACGGCCATGTGTACTTTACCGCCGCAGGACTGGTGCCGGCCGGCGAGTTTGTCCATGTGCGCATCACCGGCGTGTCTGACGGTGATCTGACCGGTGAGATTGAAGAGTAAGGAAGAAGAGTAAGAGGAGCTGAATATTCTCATGAATACCGCAAATAAGCTGACCCTGGCTCGGGTGGTTATGATCCCCCTGTTTTTGCTGGTGCTTTACCTGCATGTGCCGGGGGCCAACTACTGGGCGCTGGCCATTTTTATCGTAGCCAGTCTCACTGACACGCTGGACGGATACATCGCCCGGCACTACAACCAGACTACCGACTTCGGCAAGTTTATGGATCCTCTGGCGGATAAATGTCTGGTGACGGCCGCCATGCTGTGGTTTGTAGAGATTGGTCACATGCCGGGCTGGGCGCTGCTCATTGTCATCGTGCGGGAGTTTGCCGTGTCCGGACTGCGGATGGTGGCTGCCGACAAGGGACGGGTCATTGCTGCTGGATGGTCCGGCAAGGTAAAGACCGCTTCTACCATGGTTTGCATCTGCCTGATGCTGCTGCTGCCCCGGTTTGTGGAGCTCAGCGCGATCTGTGTAGCGGTGATCGTACTGACCACCATCTGGTCGGGCGTAGAATATTTTATGAAGAATCTGGACGTTCTGTCTGAGGTAAAGTAAACGAGGTGTCAGCGTGAACCAGATAAAAAAGCGGGATCTGGCAGAATCGGTGGTTGCACGGCTGATTATCTCCACCATTTCTGCGCTGATCGTAGCAGTAAACCTCAACAGCTTCGTTCAGGCGGGAGATCTGTTCCCGGGAGGCTTTACCGGACTGACCCGCCTGATTATGCGATGTGCCTGGGAGTTTGCGGGAGTAGAGCTTCCCTTTGGCCCCATTAACATCGCCATCAATGCTTTGCCTGCCCTCTTCTGCCTGAAGTACGTGGGCAAGCGCTTCACCCTTTGGTCCTGCTTTGTCATCGTACTTACCAGTATTTTTACTGACTTGGTACCCTCTTTCCCCATTACGGAGGATCCTTTGCTGGTGGCGGTGTTCGGTGGACTCATTAACGGTGTGTCCATTGGTATTTGCCTCTATGTCCGCATCACCAGCGGCGGCACCGACTTCATTGCTATTCCCTTGATGGAGCGGTGGAACGTGAGTACCTGGAACTACATCCTGGCGGGCAATGTGGTGATGCTGCTGATCGCAGGCGCCCTGTTCGGCTGGGAATCGGCCTTGTACTCGATTATTTTCCAGTTTGCCTCGACCCAGGTCGTACGAGTTATGGACCCGGACAGCACACAGGTTACGGTGCTCATTGTCACCGGACGGGAAAGCGCTGGCGGCGTGTGTGCCCAGATTCAGGAATTGCACCATACTGCAACCTTGGTTGAGGGTGTGGGACTTTACAACGGCGAGCGCTGTGTTCTGATTTACACAGTGGTCTATGTGGGTGAGGTTCGGAAAATGACCCGTATGGTCCATCAGGCGGATCCCAAAGCATTTATCAATGTCTTGCGTACCGAGCGCCTGGCGGGAAACTTCTACCGCAGGCCCAGAGATTAAATACAAAAAATGGAGCGGCATATGCCGCTCCATTTTTTATGCGCAGTGTGAAAATCAGCCTTTCCCGGACTTCCCGTTTTCCCGCAGCAGAACCTGGTCGCTGGTCTGATACTCTCGGGCATAGCGTCCGGGGGAGGTGCCGGTGAGATGACCAAAGGTGCGGATAAAGTGGGAGTTGTCGGAGAAGCCGGACATCTCGCCGGCCTGCTGGACGCTTACACCTTCCTTAAGAAGCTGACGGGCCCGCAGAACCCGGCTGTAGATAATGTACTCCATTACGGAGAAGCCGGTGGCCGATTTGAAGATGCGGCACAGATAGTGCTTGCTGATATAGAACTGGTTGGCGATCTGGTCCAGGGTCAAAGGCTCGGAGAGATTATTGCGGATATAGTCCAGAATAGGAGCGACCCGGAGGAAATCCTTGTTGCGCACTGCGTCGCCGGCGGTGGCAGAGGTGAGAATCGGGGCGGCCCGCAGGAGCAGATTCAAAAGTGCAATGGTCTGGTGGATATCGCTGCCGAAGCTGCCGTCGTTTTTGTTGCGCTCCAGAGCCTGGAAGAGCTCGATGATCTCAATCATCTGCTCGCTGGTCATGGCAGCGCGAAGAAAGCTGTCCCGGGTCAGCTGCATAAAGTCGGTCTGGGGGGTAGACAGGTCGGAGAGAGTCTTGCGGCTGACGTGGAGCACATAGCGGGCGTGAAAGCCGGTGGCAATGGTGCGGTGGAGGGTATTTTCACCAATTAAATATAAAGTGCCGCGGCGCAGGGGATAGACCTGGTCGCTGACAAAAATATTGCCCGGGCTGGTGAGGGGCAGAAAAAGTTCATAGTAGTCATGGAAATGGAGCCGGCTCATGCTCCAGGTTTCATTGTGGTTGAGCTGAAGATGGAAGTCAACATTGGTCATATAAGGGCCTCCCGCTGGAAGAACTGTACAATTCAAGCAAAAACAAAGGGCAGAGACTTGCCCGTTTTTGTTGGTTGTGTTATGATAGCATTATAGCACGGGAAGCGAATATATGCAAACTTTTCGCCAAGTTCCCCAAAGACCTTTTGCACATCTTGTGATAGACTGGCACAAGATGAACCAAAGCGTGTAATTTTGGAAATCACGCGAAGTCAGGGAATAAAAACCGTACATCAAAAAATTGTGTAATGGGGGTTTTCATTATGAACAAAGTCTACACCTTGCACGACGCGGTTGCGAAATTCGTCGAGAGCGGAGATTGCATCTCCTTCGGCGGCTTTACCACCAACCGTAAGCCCTATGCCGCGGTGGCCGAGATCCTGCGTCAGGGCCAGAAGGACTTCACCGTCTGGGCCGGTCCTGCCGGCGGCGACTGGGATATGCTGATCGGTGAGGGCCGTGTCAAGGCTTACATCAACTGCTATACCGCTAACTCCGGCTACACCAACGTTTCCCGCCGCTTCCGTGCTGCCATCGAGAAGGGCCAGCTGACCTACGAGGACTACTCTCAGGACGTGCTGATGCTTCAGCTGCATGCCGCTTCTCTGGGCCTGCCTTTCCTGCCCGTGCGTCTGATGCAGGGTTCCGGTCTGATGAAGTACTGGGGCATCAGCGAGGAGCAGCGCAAGACCCTGGACAAGGTGGACGACCTGAAGTGCGTTGAGGTGGAGAACCCCTTCAACCCCGGTGAGAAGGTTGTTGCTGTTCCCGTGCCCAAGCTGGACACCGCTATCATCCACGTGCAGAAGGCCTCTCCCGATGGCACCTGCATCATCGAGGGCGACGAGTTCCACGATGTGGACATCGCTGTGGCTGCCCGTAAGGTCATCGTTACCTGCGAGGATCTGGTCAGCGACGAGTACATCCGCCGCGATCCTACCCTGACCCGCATCTTCGGTCAGTGCGTGGACGCTGTTGTCCACTGCCCCTACGGCGCTTGGCCCTCTCAGTGCTACAACTACTACGACAACGACTCCCACGCTCTGAAGGAGTACGACAAGGCCTCCAAGTATCAGGACGCCGAGGATGCCAAGGCTCAGCTGGCTAAGGCCGCTGCCAAGGCTGAGAAGGCTGCCGCTGCCAAGCCCGACGACGCCAAGCTGGCCGAGGCTGCTGCCAAGGCTAAGAAGGCTGCTGAGGATGCTGAGGCCGGCGTGGCCATCCCCGAGACCTTCAAGGACTATCTGGATAAGTGGGTCTACAGCGTCAAGGATAACGACGAGCTGCTGGACAAGGTGGGCGGTTCCCGTCTGCTGCGCCTGAAGAACGAGCCCCACCTGGGTTATTCCACCAGACACTAAGAAGTAGGGAGGTATATTGTCATGTCTGATTATACTAAGTACACTAAGCAGGAGATGCAGGCTTACGCCATTGCTAAGAACATTAAGGAGAATCAGATCGTCATCGTGGGCACCGGCCTTCCTCTGATCGGCGCCTCCCTGGCCAAGCGGGCTGTCTGCCCCTCCTGTCATCCCATCGTAGAGAGCGGCCTGATGGACTGCTCCCCCGTGGAAGTGCCCCGCTCCGTGGGTGACAACCGCTTCATGGCTCACTGTGCTGTGCAGTGGCCCAACATCCGCTTCATCGGCTTTGAGGCCAACGAGTGGCTGCACGATGCCGACCGTCTGGTGGCCTTCATCGGCGGCGCCCAGATCGATCCCTACGGCAACGTGAACTCCACCTGCATCTACGGCAAGGGCGACTATGTCAAGCCCCAGACCCGTTTCACCGGTTCCGGCGGCGCCAACGGCATTGCCACCTACTGCAACACCATCATCATGATGCAGCACCAGAAGCGCCGCTTCATGGAGAAGATCGACTACATCACCTCCTGCGGCTGGATGGACGGCCCTGGCGGCCGTGAGCGCGCTGGCCTGCCCGGCAACCGTGGTCCCCAGATGGTTGTTACCGACCTGGGCATCATGAAGTTCGACGAGGAGACCAAGCGGATGTACCTGGCTTACTACTATCCGTTCTCCAGCCCCGAGATGGTTCAGGAGAACACCGGTTTCGAGATCGACGTGTCCCGCGCTGAGCTGATGGAGGGTCCCAGCCCCGACATCATCAAGCTGATCCGCGAGGAGATCGACCCCGGCCAGGCCTTCATCAAGGTCCCCAAGGAGTAAGAGAGTAAGACGCGGATGAAACACAAAGGTGGGATCCTCTGGATCGTTTTGCTGCTGATCGGATTGATCTTAGTGGGTATTTGGCTTGAGCCAGTGCCTGTATGCCTGTTTTAAGGTGCGGCAGCCATCTGTATGTGTGACATCAACGACCAAATATTTAAAGGAGGAGTTTACATTGGGTAACTATTCCATGCCTCGTTATTTCCAGAATATGCCCACCGTGGGCAAGGCCGTCCGTCCCAACCCCGAGAACGTGGCTGAGCTGAAGGCCATCGAGGAGGACATCCACGCTAAGATCGTGGCTGCCCTGGCTGCTGGTAAGAAGGACGAGGATATGAACGCCAAGGGCCAGATGACCGCCATGCAGCGTGTCTCCATGCTGGTGGATCCCGGCACCTGGTGCCCCCTGAACAGCCTGTATAACCCCGAGGACAACAAGAACGGTTCTACCTCTATCATCAAGGGTCTGGGCCGCGTCAACGGCAAGTGGTGCGTGGTTATCGCTTCCGATAACAAGAAGCACGCCGGTACCTGGGTTCCCGGCCAGGCTGATAACCTGCTGCGCGGCAGCGACACTGCCAAGCGTCTGCGTATCCCCCTGGTGTACCTGCTGAACTGCGCCGGCGTTGAGCTGGACCAGCAGGAGAAGGTGTACCCCAACCGTCGCGGCGGCGGCACCCCCTTCTATCGTAACTCTGAGCTCAACCAGATGGGCATTCCCGTCATCGTCGGCATCTACGGCACCAACCCCGCCGGCGGCGGCTATCACTCCATCAGCCCCACCATCCTGATCGCCCATGAGAAGGCCAACATGGCCGTGGGCGGCGCCGGCATCGTGGGCGGCATGAACCCCAAGGGCTTCGTGGACATGGAGGCCGCTCTGGCTCAGATCGAGGCCACTAAGGGCCTGCGCGCGGATCCTCCCGGAACCGTGGCCATCCACTACGGCGAGACCGGCTTCTTCCGTGAGGTTTACTCCGGTGAGGATGGCGTGATCGCCGGCATCAAGAAGTATCTGGACATGCTGCCCTCCTACGATCTGGAGTTCTTCCGCGTGGACACTCCCCAGTCTCCCGCTGCTTCCGACGTAGAGCTGTATGACCTGGTGCTCAACAACAAGAAGCGTCCCTACGACATGTACTCTGTCATCGCCCGCCTGTTCGACGGCAGCCAGTTCATGGAGTACAAGAAGGGCTATGGCCCCGAGATGATCACCGGCCTGGCCAAGGTGGACGGCCTTCTGGTGGGCGTGGTTGCCAACCAGCAGGGTGTGTTCCCCAACTACCCCGAGTATAAGCAGGGCGCCATGGGCGTGGGCGGCAAGCTGTACCGCCAGGGCCTGATCAAGATGAACGAGTTCGTCACCCTGTGTGCCCGTGACCGTCTGCCCATGATCTGGATCCAGGATACCACCGGTATCGACGTCGGCAACGACGCTGAGAAGGCTGAGCTGCTGGGCCTGGGCCAGAGCCTGATCTACTCCATCCAGAGCAGCAAGCTGCCCATGATGGAGATCACTCTGCGCCGCGGTACCGCCGCCGCCCACTACGTGCTGGGTGGTCCTCAGGGCAACGACAACAACGCCTTCTCTCTGGGCACCGCTGCCACCGAGATCAACGTCATGAACGGCGAGACCGCTGCCAACGCCATGTACACTGGCCGTCTGGCCAAGGATCAGAAGGCTGGCAAGGATCTGCAGCCCACCATCGACAAGATGAATGCCCTGATCAACGACTACAACGAGAAGTCCAAGCCCTTCTACTGTGCCAAGGCCGGCCTGGTGGACGAGATCGTGGATATGCCCATGATGCGTAACTACATCGTGGCTTTCACCGATTCCTGCTACCAGAACCCCGAGAGCATCTGCCCCTTCCATCAGATGCTGCTGCCCCGCACCATCCGGGACTTCGAGACCTTCAAGAAGTAAGACCGGCCCAATGTGACCGGCGTATGCGCCGGGACCCCAAATGGGGTCCCGGCACCATATCCAATCCCCGTATAGTGGGGAAACCATATTTTTGACGGAGCGAGTTTGATGGATAACATTTACACTCTTGGTATCGATATTGGTTCTACTGCCTCCAAGTGCGTGATGCTGCGCGATGGCAAAGAGATCGTCAGCAAGTCCCTGATTTCGGTCGGCGCCGGAACCAGCGGCCCTCAGCGGGCAATTGCTGAGGTGCTGGAGAGCGCGGGTATGACCCGGGAGCAGATGGCCTATGTGCTGGCTACCGGGTATGGCCGTAATTCTCTGGAGGGGATCGCCGACCACCAGATGAGCGAGCTGAGCTGTCACGCCAAGGGAGCAAGCTTCTTGTTCCCCGACGTGCACACCGTCATCGACATCGGCGGCCAGGACGTCAAGGTCCTGCAGGTGGAAAATGGCGTGATGACCAACTTTGTCATGAACGACAAGTGCGCTGCCGGCACCGGCCGGTTCCTGGACGTCATGGCCCGGGTGCTGGAGGTAAAGGTAGAGGAGCTGGGTGATCTGGCGGCCAAATCCACCAAGGATGTGGCCATCAGCTCCACCTGTACCGTGTTTGCGGAAAGCGAGGTCATCAGCCAGCTGGCGATGGACACCGACAAGTGTGACATCATCAATGGCATCCACCACTCCGTGGCCGCCCGTGTGGCTGGCCTGGCACACCGTGTGGGCGTGCGGGAGAAGGTGGTCATGACCGGTGGTGTGGCTCAGAACTCTGGGGTGGTCAAGGCCCTGGAGGAGGAACTGGGACACGAAATCCACACCTCCCCCCTGACCCAGTACAATGGTGCTCTGGGGGCGGCGCTGTTTGCTTATCAGCGGTACCTGAAGGAGCAGAAGGACTGATCCTTTTGCTGACAAACAATAATATGGACGATTTTTAAGTGAGGAGGACACAACAATGGCTAAAGAAGTGAGCCCCGGCGTCAAGGCCCTGCGCAAGGTCGTCGAGGATGTGTATGCTGATGCCCGCAAGGCCCATGCCGAGGGCAAGTTGGTTGGTTGGTCCAGCTCCAAGTTCCCCTGCGAGCTGGCTGAGGCCTTTGATCTGAACGTGATGTACCCCGAGAACCAGGCCGCTGGTATCGCCGCCAACCGTGACGGTGAGATCATGTGTAAGGCTGCCGAGGAGCTGGGCTACGACAACGATATCTGCGGTTACGCCCGTATCAGCCTGGCTTATGCTGCCGGCAAGCGTGCGTCCCGGAAGTTTGACCCCGAGACCCTGGAGTATATCATCGATCCCAAGAGCGGCAAGCCTCTGAAGGACGAGAACGGCAACGTGGTCATCGACCCCGAGACCGGCAAGCCCAAGAAGGATCCCAAGACCATGCAGCCCTACACCGTGCTGGATGACATCTATGAGATCGAGGCTCTGCCCGAGACCACCGAGAAGGAGATCGCCTACAAGAACTTCCGCCGTGAGGCCATCAAGCCTTATCGTCAGATGCGTATGCCTCAGCCCGACTTCGTGCTGTGCTGCAACAACATCTGTAACTGCATGACCAAGTGGTATGAGAACATCGCCCGTATGTGCAACATCCCCCTGATCATGATCGACATCCCCTACAACAACACTGTGGACGTCCACGACACCAACGTGGCTTATGTCCGTGCTCAGTTCGACGCTGCCATCCATCAGCTGGAGCAGATCACCGGCAAGAAGTTCGACGAGAAGAAGTTCGAGCACGCCTGTGAGAACGCCAACCGCACCGCTAAGGCCTGGCTGCGCGTGTGTGACTACCTGCAGTACAAGCCCGCCCCCTACAGCGGCTTCGATCTGTTCAACCACATGGCCGACGTGGTTACTGCCCGCGGCAAGGTGGCTGCTGCTGAGGCTTTCGAGCTGCTGGAGAAGGACCTGGCCGAGGCTGTCAAGGAAGGCAAGAGCACCACTCCCTTCCCCGAGAAGTTCCGCGTCATGTTCGAGGGTATTCCCTGCTGGCCCAAGCTGCCTAACCTGTTCAAGCCTCTGAAGGCCAACGGCGTTAACGTGACTGCCGTCGTGTACGCCCCCGCTTTCGGCTTCGTGTACAACAACATGGATGAGATGGCCCGTGCTTACTACAAGGCCCCCAACTCCGTGTGTATCGAGCAGGGCGTTGAGTGGCGTGAGGGCATCTGCCGGGACAACAAGGTGGACGGCGTGCTGGTCCACTACAACCGTTCCTGCAAGCCTTGGTCTGGCTACATGGCCGAGATGCAGCGCCGCTTTACCAAGGATCTGGGTGTTCCCTGCGCCGGCTTCGACGGCGACCAGGCCGATCCCCGGAACTTTAACGAGGCCCAGTATGAGACCCGTGTCCAGGGCCTGGTAGAGGCCATGGAGGCCAATCAAGCGAAGAAGGAGGCTGAGGCGAAATGAGCACCGAAGTTTTGCTGAACGAGTTTAAGGAATGTTCTGAACACCCCTATCGGGTAATCTCCGCCTATAAGCAGGAGGGTAAGAAGGTCATCGGCGTGCTGCCCTACTTTGCTCCCGTGGAGCTGGTCGTGGCCGCTGGTATGGTGCCCATGGGTATCTGGGGCAGCAACAAGAAGACCATCGCCCAGGCCAAGGAGTACTGCGCTACCTTCTACTGCACCATCGCTCAGCTGGCTCTGGAGATGCTGCTGGACGGCACCCTGGATCAGCTGGACGGCATCATCACCCCCACCATCTGCGACACCCTGCGTCCCATGAGCCAGAACTTCCGCGTGGCCATGGAGGGTAAGCTGCCCTGCATCTTCCTGGCTCACCCCCAGAACCGTAAGCCCGCTTTCGGCCTGCAGTTCACCGTGGACCAGTACATGCACGTGAAGAGCGAGCTGGAGAAGATCTCCGGCAACACCATCACCGACGAGGCTCTCCGTGATGCCATCAAGGTTATGAACCGCAGCCGCAAGGCCCGCCGTGAGTTCGTCAAGCTGGCCGGTCAGCACCCCGAGGCCATCTCCGCTGTGGAGCGTTCCGCTGTGCTCCGCTCCGCTTGGTTCATGGAGCCCGCCGTCCACGCTCAGAAGCTGGAAGAGCTGAATGCCGAGCTGGCCAAGCTGCCCGCCTCCAACTGGAAGGGCCGCAAGGTTGTTACCTCCGGCATCATCTGCGACAACCCCAAGCTGCTGCAGATCTTCGACGACAACAACATTGCTATCGCCGCCGACGACGTGGCCCAGGAGACTCGTGCCTTCCGTGTGGACGCCAGCGAAGAGGGCGATCCCATGATGGCTCTGGCTCAGCAGTTCGCTGATCAGGATTATGACGTGCTCCTGTACGATGAGCACTCCAACAAGAACCGCCGCGCCGACTATGTGGTGCAGATGGTGAAGGAGTCCGGCGCTCAGGGTCTGGTGCTGTTCATGCAGCAGTTCTGCGACCCCGAGGAGATGGAGTATCCCTACCTGAAGAAGGCTCTGGACGACGCCGGTATCCCCCACATCAAGCTGGGCGTGGACCAGCAGATGCGGGACTTCGGCCAGGCCAGCACCGCCATCCAGGCTTTCGCCGACGTGCTGTAAGTTTTCCGTTAAAGTACCGGGAATTTCTTGACAGAAATCCTGCAAAAATGTTACAATGGTTGTAATTTCGGTCCTTCGCCCGTTCTGCGGGCGGGCGAAGGAACGACCGTTTGACTTTCCAGACTGCAAAATTGGCTGGAAAGCCAACCCATTCCATTTAGAAAAGGGGAAAACAAACTATGAACTACAATGTTACCGTGAACGGCAAGGTTTACAGTGTAACGGTGGAGAAGACCGGCGCCGCCGCTCCCGCGGCCGCTGCTCCTGTCATGGCTGCCCCTGTGGCCGCCCCCGTTGCTGCTCCTGCCCCTGCCGCTGCCCCCGCGCCCGCTGCTGCTCCCGCCCCCGCCGCTGCTCCCGCTCCTGCCGCCGCCCCCGCCGCTGTGGCTGCCGGTGAGACTGCCGTCAACAGCCCCATGCCCGGCAACATCTTCAAGGTGGAGTGCAAGGTTGGCCAGGCTGTGAAGGCTGGCGACGTGCTGGTGGTGCTGGAGGCCATGAAGATGGAGATCGAGGTCTCTGCTCCCGTGGACGGCACTGTTAAGGCTGTTTCTGCTGTGGTTGGCACTGCTGTCAACACCGACGATCTGCTGGTCACCCTGGGTTAATGGGGGGTCTGATCTATGCCTGATATTAACAAAGCAATTCTGGACCCGTTTACCCCGCTGAGCGTGCCCGAGGCTCTGATGGTCGCTGTCTGTGGTATCGTGGTGGTGTTCATGATGCTGGCCATTCTGGCTCTGGTCATCATTATCATCTCCAAGATCGTCAGCTCCATTGAGGGCAAGGCGGCTCCTGCCGCTCCTGCCAAGAAGGCCGCTCCCGCTCCTGCTCCCAAGCCGGCAGCTCCCGCTGCTCCCGCGGTGGATGAGGGTGAGATGGTGGCTGTGATGATGGCTGCCATTGCCGAGGAGTCTGGCATGAGCCCCAACTCCTTCCGTATTACCAATGTCACCGCGGCTCCTGCTGCGGCTCCCGTGGCTGCGGCTCCTGCCGCCGCCCCTGCCCCTGCTGCTGCTCCTGCTCCCGCGGCTGCGCCCGCTCCCGCTCCTGCTGCGGCTCCCGCTGCTGCCCCTGTGGCTGCTGGTGAGACCGCTGTCAACAGCCCCATGCCCGGCAACATCTTCAAGGTGGAGTGCCAGGTTGGTCAGGCTGTAAAGGCCGGTGACGTGCTGGTGGTGCTGGAGGCCATGAAGATGGAGATCGAGGTCTCCGCTCCCGTGGACGGCACCGTCAAGTCTGTGTCCGCTGTGGTGGGCACCGCAGTCAACACCGATGACCTGCTGGTCACGATCGGTTGAAAGGAGGGTGAAGTATGGGTTTCTTTGGAGAAGTTTTAAGTGCAATTTTTGGAGGCTCCGGCTTCGCCGCTCTGCCTAATGACTGGCGCCAGGTCATCATGATCGCCATTGCCTGTCTGCTGTTGTACATGGGCATTGGCAAGAAGTTTGAGCCCCTGCTGCTGGTTCCTATCGCGTTTGGTATGTTGCTGGCCAACCTGCCTCTGACCGGTCTGCTCAATGAGCCCTCCGGCAGCAGCGTTGGTTTCATGTGGGTGCTCTATCAGGGCGTCAACTACGCCATCTATCCGTCCATCATCTTCATGGGCATCGGTGCGATGACTGACTTTGGTCCCCTGCTGGCTAACCCCATGTCCCTGCTGCTGGGCGCTGCCGCTCAGCTGGGCATTTTCACCGCCTTCCTGCTGGCCCTGGTTCTGGGCCCTGTCACCGGCGGTCTGATTTCCTTCACGCCTGCTGAGGCTGCCGCTATCGGCGTTATCGGCGGCGCTGACGGCCCCACTGCTATTCTGACTGCTTCTAAGCTGGCTTCGGATCTGCTGCCTGCTATCGCCATTGCGGCGTACTCCTACATGGCTCTGATCCCCATGATCCAGCCTCCCATCATGAAGCTGCTCACCACCAAGGAGATGCGTAAGGTCAAGATGACCCAGCTGCGCACCGTCTCCAAGACTGAGAAGATCATCTTCCCCGTGGCCGTGACCATCTTCGTGATCCTGCTGGTGCCCGATACCGCTCCTCTGATCGGTATGCTGATGCTGGGCAACCTGTTCCGTGAGTGCGGCGTGTGTGAGCGTCTGTCTGACACCGCTCAGAACGCCCTGATGAACATTGTCACCATTCCCCTGGGCCTGTCCGTGGGCTGCAAGGCTGTGTATGACAAGTTCCTGACCTTCCAGACCGTGTCCATCATCGTGCTGGGCCTGCTGGCCTTCCTGCTGTCCACCGCTGGCGGTGTGCTGCTGGGCGATCTGATGTACATCCTGACCAAGGGTAAGGTCAACCCCCTCATCGGCTCCGCCGGTGTGTCTGCTGTTCCCATGGCCGCCCGTGTCTCTCAGACCGTGGGCCAGAAGGAGAACCCCTCCAACTTCCTGCTCATGCACGCCATGGGCCCCAACGTGGCCGGTGTTATCGGTTCCGCTGTGGCTGCCGGCTTCATGATCAAGGTGTTTGGCGGCTAATCTCAATTCGTTCAGCGGTAAAATCCGCGGCGCAGTCTTGCGCCGCGGATTTTTTCGCTTACAGTTTGAAAGGGAGATGTTATGGAGCCCTACTACTATCAGCGCCTGAGCAAGCCTATGCAGGAGGCCTACCATGCAATCAAGCGGGGGGTAGAGAGTCTGAGCTCAGCCTTCCCGGTACCTCGGCTGGAGATGGAACAGCTAAGTGAGGTGCTGTTTTATCTGCGCCTGGATTGTCCGGAGATTTTCTACATCACCAACTTTTCGTGTCGGGTCCATCCGGACGCATTGCGGGTAGAGTTCTGTCCCGAGTATCTCTTTGACAAGGGCCGCATCCGGGAACACCAGAAGGCGCTGCGTGCCCGGGTGGAGCGGCTTGCCCGGCCTGCCCAGGCGTTTACCGAGTGGGAGAAGGAACGGTATATCCACGATTTCATCTGCACTCAGGTGCGCTACGATAAATTGAAAAAGCCTTACTCCCATGAAATCATTGGACCTCTGGGACAGGGAGTGGGAGTATGCGAGGGCATTGCTAAATCAGTGAAGGCCCTTTGTGATCAACTGGGACTTTGGTGTATTGTGGTTATTTCGGAGAATGCACCGGAGAAGGGAATCAAATACCGCCATGCCTGGAATGTGGTTCGCATTGGCGGGCGGTCCTATCATCTGGATGCCACCTTTGATAACTCTGTAGGTACTCCGGAGCTTATCCGCTACGATTATTTCAATCTGGAGGATCGGCGGATCTTCCGGGACCATGAGCCACTGATTACACCTGCCCCCACTTGCACAGATGGAGATGGGTTTTATTACCGGATGAAAAAACTCTCCTTTACCAAGCTGGAAGAGGTGGAACGCCGGGGGGAACAGGCTGCCCGTAAGAAGAAGGAGCTGGTATTCCACTGGAGAGGCGGTTATCTTACCCGGGCAGTATTGAAGGATATCCTTCAATGTTTAGAGCGGGCAGGGGAGAGCCGGGGCGTGCACCCCAGGGTGCGGCTCAACTGGCCTCAGGCAGTGCTCCAGGTGGCCTACACGCCGGAATGTCCTCAGCATATGCTGGATGCCCAGCAGGCCAACGAAGGGGAGGAGCTGGAGGCACCCATGCCCCAGCAGGAAACTGCCGGAGAGACATTTTCTTGACCAGGAGAGTTTCCGCATAAGGATAGAAAATGGGCTGAGAAAGTAATTTCTCAGCCCATTTTTCGCCTTTATTTTGTTTCGGCATCTGTGCAGCCTATGTCCCGCAGTGCTGCGGAGGAGAATTCGTCAGAGATCGCATTGGCATGGTGGGTCATTTTATTCAGAAGGGTATTGAGTATCCCTACCTCTTCATGGGTAAAACAGTCAAGCAGCTTGTTCCAGTAATCGTGCTGGATAAGCAGGCTCTTTTCTGCAAGTGCTTCTCCGGTAGGAGTGAGGTAAAGGTTATAGTTGCGCCGATTTTGCTCGTCGCGCTGCTTGGTGATACAGCCGCGATCTTCCAGGTCCCGCAAAACACGAGAAATCACTCCAGGAGCCATAGCAATGGCGTCCGCCAAGGTGCGCTGATTGACACCCTCCCGGCGGTAAATCCCTACCAAAACAATGGATTGAGCTAGTGAAAGGTCTAAATCTCTGGACACTGCAGCCATCTGAGTGGAGGACTTGCGATACAGGTAGGAGATAAACCAACCGCAAACGGCAGAATTCTCCTGCCAGTGGAGTTTTAAATCATCATTCATACTTTCATTTGCCTTCTCTCAATACTGACTGTGGTTAGAATGGTTTCATGATAACACAAAACATGGAATAAGGAAAGGTTAATCATGGTATTTTGGGAAGGCTGACGAGAGAGAGGCGGAACTGCGAATCAACAGCATGGCAGCACCGAAGGCAGTGACACCGCCTACAAATTTGCCGATCATTACAGGGACGCACAGTTCAGAGGCGACCTGAGAGGTATAGGCCAGATGATCGCCTAGAATACAGCCTGCCGAGGTGAGAAAGGCGATGTTCAGCAGTTTTCCCCGGTTATCCATGTCGTGGATGAGCATAATGGCCGGCATGGAGTTTGCAATGGCGAGCAGCATGGCAGATACGCTGCAGCTGTTGGTGCCCAGCAGCTGTCCAATACGGGTGAGCGAGCTGGCAAAGGCTCTTCTTATAACAGCCAGCAGGGTAAACGCACCGGCCAGAAATACAGAGATGTTCCCTACAATGGGAAAGACAGAATCCAGGGTATTCATACCTTGAAAGACGGAAAAACCGGTCAGGCTTTCCGCTGCGCCACAGACCAGACCAAAAATAGCGATTGAAGTCAGCAGCTTTCCTAGTACGGAGAAAATGGGGACAATCTTTTCTCCTAAGGTCAGCAGCATGACAAGGAGAAGAATAGAGAGAAGCAGTACCGGCACCGTATTGATAAAGACCAGTTTCACAGAAAAGCCCGCGGCTAAACCGCCAGCCAGACATCCCAGCGGGATGGTGATGATTCCGCAGAGAATACCGTAGATCACAGCGGGGCGCTCTTCCTTGGATGCGAAGGACATTACGGTAGGAATGTTCAGCATCACCGTTGTCCCCAACATAGAACCTACGATCAGGCCGCTGAACAGTCCGGCCTGCTCTGAGTCAGCCAATTCCATGGCCAGAGCAGCTCCGCCCGCGTCATTTGCCAGCAGCATCCCAGCTAAGATCGAGGGATCGATCCCCAGACTGCGGAACAAAGGGGAAACCACAGGCCCCAGCTGCTGAGCGATAAGCGGAGCCAGCACCATAAACCCGGCCATGCAAAGGGTCAGACGGCCGCAAGCCATGATGCCTTCTTCAAACTCATGTCCCAGGCCGAAACGGTTTCCCATAGCGTAATCTACCGCCCCGATGACTAAAAAAATCACCATAACAGCGGTGATGATTTGCGTTAAGTTCATAAAAGAATTCCTTTTCTATATCAATTCAAGAATCTGAGATATGGCGATACAGTTTCCAATCGGAACTGTATCGCCATATCTCAAAATTTGTTTATGGAAATAAGAGGTCAGCGCTCCTCAACCTTTACAATGCCCTTCCGATAGAAGATCCGAGCAACCAAAATGACCACGGGGATAGAGAGCATCAACACATAGCCCTGAATGGTGGCCAGGAAGGGGAAGATGAGGAAGAGGGCGATCATAAGGACAAGCATAGTGCCAGCCAGCTTAAGCTTGCCATGGATGACATAGGAGCCGGCATTCTTGTTCAGGAAAAAGGAGGTGGCCATACTGCCGAACAGGGCAGGCATGATGTACTTAGTAGCAGTAGACACGGCAGGAGTAGTCAGCACGGGCTGCAGGGGCACCAGAAGCAGCACACCCAAAGCCACAATGATGGTGGTAACAATGCCGGAAATACACATGGCACACATGGCAATGACCTCGCCCTGCTCCGTACCGGAGGGAGAGTTGGTTCGCTCCATGGCACTTAAGGCACAGGGGAACTTAATGTTCGACACGTTGCCCATAATGGAGCCAATGTAACCGCAGGAGCCGGTCATGGGAGTGAAGCTGATGACTTCAGACAACGCAGAGGGAATAAACAAGGCCAGAAGAGGGCCGGCGGCGGCAATGACGCTGGAGAAGGAGGGCCAGATATCATAGACGGTGCAGACAATCGCGGGAATGCCCAACATGATTGCCATGGCGATAATGGTGACGATGCGGCCAATAGTATGGGTTTTGTTCAAATAATCGCTCATTTTCTTAGCAGCTCCTTTCTGATCAGCCCAGGATATTGGTGAAGAGGACAGCGGATGCCATGCCGATAATCAGGGCGATAGACATGATGTAGTCGTTCAGCCAACGAATGTTCTTCTTGACAGCCACATAGGAAAGACCGACGGTGATCACCGCACTGACGATAAAGACCAGAACAGGAATCAGGCCGGATACCAGCTGGACCGCACCGAAGGTGCACATCATGGCCATGGTAAAGCAGGAGATAGCCAGCGCGCCCCAGGCGCCGCCCTTGGCGGTGAGAGAATTTGCGGTCATACAGATACGTTTGGTAAGGAAGATGTTGCACACCATACCAGCCATGATGCTGATACTCATAACGAACATAATGGTACCCAAAGCGGAGGGATCATCCGAAGCAGAAAAGGCAGACAAACTCTCATAACCGGCGCCGGTGGCGGCCAGATCAGCGGCCATCAGCTCGTATTGGAGCGAGCCTACCACAGACAGACGGAACCAGGGCCAGGGTGCGCCCAGCAGGGGGGCCAAGGAAAACAGGCCAATAATGACGGCAATGGACGGTACAATGGAAAATACCACACAGCCGCGCATTGCAGAATTAAACTCTGCCTTAGAGATGCCAAGTTCCAGTGCACGCTTTCGCCCACGAACAAAGAAAATAAGGGCAATAACCAGCACAATGGCAATTCCGCCACCGACCAGAGCGTACAGTAGGGGACTGTTCAAAATTGCGTTTAGGGACATTGTTGTTTCCTCCTTAGTTGGTATTTGTAGGTATCAGTTGGGCGCCTTGCTACAAAGTAAAAACGGAGTGCTTAACAATTTGGGGTATGAACAGGGTCAAGGGTTCAGATAGTCCAAAGCCATATTGACATGCACCAGTACACCATAGCGCAAAGCCTTCAGGTCAATTTTAAAGCGGGGATTATGCTGGGGGACGGGGCCATCTTCCGGCATACCGCCCAGCCAACCGATCACGCCGGGAACTTGCTGGAAGAAATATCCCACATCCTCAGAGCCCATCATAGGAGTTTCCTGTACCAAAACGTTCTGCTCGCCCAGTACGACCCTGCCGACACGTGCCATCTCGTCCGACATCTCCCGAGCACAGATGCCGGGGGCGTAACCCTCGTGGCGGATCAGAGTTGCGGTGCAGCGGTGAGCGGTACAGATTCCCGCGGCAATCTCCTCAAGCCGCTGGAACACATGATCGCGCATCTCGTTGCTGAATGTTCTCAGACCGCCGGTAAGGTAGGCGGAATCGGGGATCACATTCCAAGCTTCGCCGGATTTTACAGCTCCAATGGACAGAGAACAGGAGTCCAGCGCGGACACCTCTCGGGAAGGCAGGGCGTTATAAGCCGCAATGATGGCGGCTAGAGCGCCCATGGGATCCACAGCGCTTTCAGGAGAGGAGCCATGACCACCCTTACCTTGAATCGTCAGTTCAAAAATGTCGCTGGAGGCGGAGAAGCGGTCCTTGGGAACACCTAGCATGCCAACAGGGAACGAGCTGTTGATATGGAGTGCAAAACAAGCGTCCACGCCATCCAGGGCTCCGAAGGCGATCATGCTGGCCGCGCCACCTTTGGAGCTGCCGCCTTCGGCATCCATTGCGGCCATAGTCTCCATTGCCGCGCCCTCTTCCGCGGGTTGGAAGATGAGGCGAACTGTTCCTTTGAACGCATCCCGGTGCTGTGCCAGATAGTGAGCGGCGCCAAGCAGCATGGTCACATGGCTGTCGTGGCCGCAGGCGTGCATGATACCGGGATTCTGAGAGGTGTAAGGTACGCCGCTCTGCTCCTCAATGGGCAGGGCATCCATGTCTGCACGGATGGCCACTGTTTTGCCGGGGGTGCTGCCCTGAATGTCAGCAATGATGCCGGTACGGGCCACTCGCTTGCCCTGTATGCCATACTCGTTGAGCCGCTTCATGATGTATTCAGAAGTGACTTTTTCCTCGAATCCAAGTTCCGGATGCTGGTGGAGATATTGATAGTTCTCCTCCAGCTCAGGGAAAAGGGCCTCGATATCGTTCAGTTCTACCATGAAATTACCCCCTATTTTTATGTTCGCTTGCCGCTTGGACAAATGCTTTGAAGATGTTCAGATGGTGGTCATTGACCAATGCCAGCCCTTCGGGATGCCACTGGGTAGCCAGAGTAAATCCTTCCCGACCGGGGACCTCAAGGCATTCCGGGATGCCGTGGCAGTCAGATGCGGTGATTACAACGCCATCTCCCGGTTTTGCCACGCACTGGTGGTGGTAGGAATTGACCCGGGTCTCTGTCCCCATCAGCCGCTCGATCAAGGACCCGGAGACCGCTTCAATCTGATGGGTCAGGACAGACATACGCTGTTGAGACAAGATGTGATCGCCGTTGACGCTAGTGTCAATGTCCAGAACCAAGGTGCCGCCCAGAGCAACATTGAGCAGCTGGCAACCTCTGCAGATGCCCAGTACAGGGAAGTGAGGTTTGGTCAGAGCGGCTCGCATCAAGGCCAGCTCCTGTTCATCCCGTTCCACGCAGATTTCGCCTACCTTCGAGGTGGTATTTTCCCCAAAGGACAGGGGCGACATATCGCAGCCGCCGGAAAAGAGGATGCCGTCCAGTGTTTCCAGATAGGCCTGCGTGTCTTCCGGGCGAGGAAGAACCGGAAGAACCACCGGTACTCCGCCTGCACGGGATACTGCCTGAACATAATCGTCTGCCAGCGCTTGCCAGAACTGGCCCGGTCCTCCGATGTGGGCCGCCATGCCAAACTGGCTGTCCTTAACATAATTTGCTGTAATTCCAATGAGAGGTCCCATCGTGTATCCCTCCATAACAAGCTTTGTTATTAATTGATTAAGTCAACTATTTACTTTGCGTAGTATATACTTGTTGTTGAAGATGTGCAATACCTGACGGCTGTTTTCTGCGAATTATACATGTTTATGACAACAACTTTGTCGAAATAATGGGATTGATTTCTTTTGCTAAAAATAGTATAGTTAAATTTAATTCACTTAATCAATTATTTACTAAAGCAATTATATAAGAAGCAATGACCATACAGCCTTTAGAAAAGTGTGTTTCTGTATTTTTTAAAGTGCATGGGAGTTTTGAGCCTGGCTGCCTTTGTGCAGGCAATCTCTGTGTGCCTTTTCTATATCGGACAAAAACGAAAAGAAGGGTAGACCCCAGTGAGTCGCTGCTGAGCCGGAAGGATTGGCAAGATTTAAAGCCGCAAACGATAGAAAAGCCCCATGGCGGGGGTGGCCTGAAAGGGCTTTCCCTGCCGTGGGGCTGTTTGCTGTCTGCAATGTCGGGCTACAGAGTCAAAAAGATAACAGACAGAGGAATCTGAGGCTTTAAGTGGTACACGTGAACGCCTTGAAAAGGAATAATTGGTATGGTACAATAAAATGCTACCATTATATCAAAGCTTTTTCTGAGCAAAGAGGCATCGCGATAGTGTACGCTTACGCTCAGATGGAACATATAAATTCTGAAAAAGAAAGGAGTGGCGGTGTGTACTTAAAGGCATTGGAGATCCAGGGCTTCAAGTCGTTCCCAGATAAGACGGTGCTGACCTTTGGGTCGGACATTACCGCCATCGTCGGACCCAACGGATCGGGGAAATCCAATATTTCCGACGCCATCCGCTGGGTTATGGGAGAGCAGTCCACCCGCGTGCTCCGAGGCGGCAAGATGGAAGACGTGATCTTCGGCGGTACAGCCAAGCGCAAGCAGACCGGCTACGCCGAGGTCTCTCTGGTCCTGGACAACACCAATCATATCTTCGATATGGATGAGAGCGAAGTAATGGTCACCCGCCGTTACTACCGTTCCGGAGAGAGTGAGTACTATATCAACCGCCGCTCGGTGCGCCTGAAGGATGTCAACGAGCTGTTCATGGACACCGGTCTTGGCCGGGAGGGCTACTCCATTATTGGCCAGGGCCGCATCGACGAGATCCTCTCGGTGAAGTCCGCCGACCGCCGGGAAATCTTTGAGGAGGCGGCGGGCATCTCCCGCTTCCGCCACCGCAAGGAAGAGGCCGAACGGAAGCTGGAGCGCACCGATGAAAATCTGGTGCGGATCAACGACAAAATCTCCGAGCTGGAGCTGCAGGTGGAACCCCTGCGGGCTCAGAGCGAGACGGCAAAGAAATATCTGATTTTCCGGGATGAGCTTCGGGGCCTGGAAATTTCCGTGTGGCTGGATACCCTGGAGCGCATCCGGGTGAGCACCATCAAGCTGGAGACCGACTATAAAGAGGCGGTGCGCCAGAAGGAGGCGGCGGAGCGTGCGGTAGAGGCCAGCTTCGGCCGGGCGGAGCAGCTGTCCATGCAGATGCGGGACAAGGAGGTCCAGGCGGATGAGCTGCGCTTTGCCATTCAGGGCCGGGATGCCACCATCCGGGAACTGGAGTCGGCGATTGCCGTACTGAAAAGCAATATCCAGCATAATTTAGAGAGTACCGCCCGCATCCGGGAGGAGTTGGAGCAGCGTGAGGGGCGTCAGGACAGCCTGGACAGCCAGATCGCGGACCGGCGCGCCCGGCTGGAGGAGGTCCAGGCCCAGCTGGAGGAGACCCGGCGCAGTGTGGAAGAGAAAAACCGGCAGGCGCAGCAAGCTCTGCTGTCTGCAGGCACTTTGGCCAAGGAGCTGGAGGAACTGCGGGGCCGGGAAGCACTGAAGACCGCCGATGCCAACCAGGCAAAGACCCTGTTGTCCGCATTGGCTGCGGCGGCTCAGGAGGTGCTGGACCGGGACGAAGCGGTACGCCAGGAGCTGCGCAGTCTGGAACAGCGGTTGGAAGCCGCACGGGCTGACGCCGCCGCTGCCGACCGCAAGGAGCGGGATGCCCGGGAGGAGCGGGACGGAGTGAAAAATGTGATCTCCGGCTATGCTCTGCGCTTGGACAGCCGAAAGAAGAAAGCGGAGCGGGCCAAGGACCGCCATGTAAAATTGCAGATGGAGGAGAATGCCCTCGCCTCCCGGATCAAGATGCTCTCTGAAATGGAGAAAATGCACGAGGGCTATTCCAAGGCCATTAAGCTGGTGCTGGGCGAGGCCCAGCGAGGTACGCTGCGCAATATCCACGGACCGGTGGCCGGGCTCATCCACGTACCCGACCAGTACACCGTAGCCATTGAGACCGCTCTGGGCGGAGCCATGCAGAACCTGGTGGTGGAGCGGGAGGAAGACGGTAAGGCGGTCATCCAGTACTTAAAGAGACGGGACGGCGGCCGGGCCACCATCCTGCCCCTGAGCTCCATCCGCCCCTCTGATCTGCGGGAAGCGGGAAGCCTCAGCCGGGAGCCCGGTTTCGTGGGCATTGCCGATCAGCTGGTGGAGTTTGCCCCCCAATACCGCAATGTCTTTTCCAACCTGCTGGGACGGGTTGTCGTGATGGAGCATTTGGATGCCGCCATCGCTGTGGCCCGGAAGTACGGATACCGATTCCGCATCGTCACCCTTGATGGGCAGGTTTTGAACCCCGGCGGCTCGATGACCGGCGGCAGCGCCAGCCGCAGCGCCGGTATTCTCAGCCGGGCTAACGAGCTGGAGCGGCTCACCGCGCAGCGCCAGGGGCTGGAGGAGAGCTTGGCTCAGGCAGCCCGGGAGTTGGAAGAGGCGAACCGGGAAGCGGCGGCCGCAGCCTATGAGATGGAGACCGCTCAGGCCCAACTGCGTGAGTGGGAGGACGCCATCCTAAAGGCCCAGGGCGAGCAGGCTTTGTGCCGCAGTATCGTCAGCGACCTGGAGCGGCAGCAGGCCGGCCAGAAGGAAGAACTGGAACAGCTGAAGAAGCGCTCTGCGGAGATCGAGACCGACACCCAGAGTGCCCGGGACCGGATCCAGGAACTGGAGGGTGCTGCTGCGGCCCTGAAAAGTGAGGCTGAGGGCAAGGCTCAGGGTCAGAATGATCTTCAGGAACGCTCGCTGAAAATTACTCAGGAGCTGGCAGCTCTTAACGCCAGTCTGGCCGCCTTAGAGGCAGAACGGGAGACCGGGAAGCATACCTTGGAGGAACTGGAGGCTCTGCGCCGGGATCTGGCCGGAGACCAGGACCAGAGCCGGGCTCTCATTGGCGACTATGAGGAGAAAAATGAGGCCTTTGCCCAGGAAATCGGGGAGAAGGAGACTCGGCTGCAGCAGCTTCGTCTGGAGAACGAGGAGCAGAACCAGGCCATTGCCCAGCTCAATCAGGAAAAGATGGAGCTGGAGGGTGAGCGTGTGAAAGCCACTCGGGAAGGCCAGGAGAAGAACAAGGAACTGCTGACCATCGGCGGGGAAGTCTCCCGTCTGGAGCAGAAAAAGATGGCCTCGTCCATGGACGAGAAGCAGATTTTGGACAAGCTGTGGGAAACCTATGAACTGTCCCACGAGGCGGCCAAGCTGCAGCGGGTGGAGATCGAGTCGGTGCCTAAGGCCAGCCGCCGCATTGGAGAGCTGAAAAAGAGCATCTCCGCGCTGGGCAATGTAAATGTGGGAGCCATTGAGGAATTTGAGCGAGTCAATGAGCGGTATACCTACCTCACTGATCAGCGGGACGATGTGGAGAAGGCCAAGAAGGAACTGGAGGATGTGATCGCTCAGATCACCGGGGAGATGAAGACCATCTTTGCCCGGGAGTTTGACAGTATCAACCGCTCCTTCGGCGAGACCTTTGCAGAGCTCTTTGGAGGCGGAAAAGCCACGCTGGAGCTGGAAGACCCCAACGATATTCTCAACTGCGGCATCGAGATCAAGGTGCAGCCCCCCGGTAAGGCGCTGAAGATCATCTCTCTGCTGTCCGGCGGCGAGAAGGCCTTTGTTGCTATTGCCCTATACTTTGCTATTTTGAAGGTGCGGCCCACTCCGTTCGTTGTGATGGACGAGATCGAGGCGGCCCTGGACGACAACAACGTGGTGCGCTTTGCCCACTACATGCGTGCCATGACCGATCACACCCAGTTTATCGTGATCACCCACCGCCGCGGCACAATGGAAGAAGCCGATGTGCTCTACGGTGTCACCATGCAGGAGCAGGGTATCAGCCGAATGCTGACCATCAACCTGAATGATGTAGAGAAGGAACTGAATATCCGATAGGCACGGACCCTGCGAATGCGTGGGGGCCCCGCACGAGCAGCGGAGAGAACGAGCTTTGCCCGAAAGGGGAAAGCGAGGGATTCGCAGCTTGTGAGGACGAAGGAACGGAACATCCGCTAGGAGGAACACGTGAAAGAGCAGAAAAAAGGAAAATGGGGCATCATTGGAATGATCGCACTGGTCGTGGTGCTTTTTATCGGCGTGAAAATCGCCTTTGCGGCACTGGACCTGGCTATTGGGCAGAACCAACCGGACGTGATCCGGCAGCCTTTGAGTACGGAAAGCGGCGGCGACAGCCAGTGGATGTTGCTGACCAAGGATGACAAAAACGAAGAGGTGACCCAGTGGCTGGAGAAAGCGGACCGGGGTGACCAGGCCTACTGGCTGGAGCGGCAGGAGGCGGGGGAGTATGTGCTCTTCCTGCCTATGCAGGACCGGATGCTGGATGCAGACGATATTACTGTGACGGAAGAAAAACAGGAAGACGGCAGCGCTGCGCTGGTACTGCGCATCCGCACCTCCGAGGACAGTGAGAATGCGGAATCTGGCCAGCTGCTGATTTTCCAGGACTTTCGTTCCTCCTGGAACGGAGAGAACGTTCGGGTCGTATTGGATGGCCGGGAGCTGGAGGTACAAAAGTGTATTGCCACCGGCGGTGAACTCTACTGGAGCGGGGAGGATTGAGTCATGCGGGAGGACCTCAGCTGTCTGCGCTGCGGGGAAAAAATGCAGCTGATCAGGCGAGAATTTATCCAACTGGGCAAGGCCGGGGTGTTTTCCGGAGACTGGGGTAATCGGCTGGCCGGAGCTCTGGATGTAGATATTCTAGGCTGCCCGAACTGCGGTAAGCTGGAGTTTTTCCGGGCAGACTGGAATCAGGAGCCGGAGGAAGAGGCTGGGAGCATTGCTAAGGTCTCCTGTCCTTATTGCGGCCATAGCTACGATATGGATGACCCCAAGTGTCCATACTGTGGGGCGAAGAACACCAGGCTTTAAGGAGAGCTCGACATGACACTGCGGCAAAAACAATGGATGCTCCTGCTTTTCCTGCTGGCCGGTTTGCTCCTTCTGCTCCTGTATCCGGAAATGTGGGGAAAGATATTAGGGTTGCTGCTGTTTTTTGGAGCGGGCATCCTGCAGCCGATATGGATGCGCTGCCCTTCGTGCGGCATGCATTTAGGAAGATACCCAGGAGACTACTGTAAACTCTGTGGGGCTAAAATCCCCTGGAACGAAAAGAAGAAAAGGATACTTTGATATGGGATTTTTTGATAAACTGAAGAAGATCAATATTTTTGCCAACTTTGGTTCCGAGCTCACCGACGACTTCTATGATGAGCTGGAGGAGTCCCTCATCCTGGCGGACACCGGTATGGATACCACCCTGGAACTGGTAGAGGAGCTGCGGGGCCGGGTGCGGGAGGAGCACATCAAGACCGTGGAAGAGGCCCGGGAGTGCATGTGCCGGGTGATCACCGATGCCATGACCGTGGGTGAGCCCACCCTGAATCTGTCCACCAAGCCCGCCGTGGTACTGTTTATCGGAGTCAACGGCGTGGGCAAGACCACCACCATCGGCAAGATCGGCCATCAGCTCAAAAATGAGCGGAAAAAGGTTCTGCTGTGTGCCGCCGACACCTTCCGTGCCGCCGCCGCCGAGCAGCTGACCATCTGGGCCGAGCGCTCCGGTGTGGAGATCATCAAGCAGCACGAGGGGGCCGACCCCGCCGCCGTGGTCTTTGACGCCGCCTCTGCCGCCAAGGCCAGAAGGGCCGATGTGGTGCTCATCGACACTGCCGGCCGGCTGCACAACAAGCAGAACCTGATGAACGAGCTTAACAAGATCTCCCGCGTCATTGACCGGGAACTGCCCGACTGTGCCCGGGAGACTCTGCTGGTGCTGGACGCTACCACCGGCCAGAACGGCCTCATCCAGGCCAAGCAGTTTAAGGAGGCCGCTGGTATCACCGGCATCGTCCTCACCAAGCTGGACGGCACCGCCAAGGGCGGCATTGCCATCGCCATCGCCAAGGAGCTGGGCGTACCCGTGAAGTATGCCGGCGTAGGCGAGGGCATCGACGACCTCAAGCCCTTTGACGCCGCCGAGTTTGCCCAGGCGCTGATTTGAGTTGGAAATTAGAAATTGGGACTGAGCGTTTTGCTGTTCTGGCTGATTCCACAGCATCTGCAGGTCTTAAGGAAAAATTAAAAGGCGTATTCATATCCAGGTAACATTTCTGTCGCCGTTTATGGTAGAATCAAGAAAACTGAGAGGAAGTCTGAGTAATGTCTCGTATTGATGGAAGAAAAAATGATGAGCTGCGTCCCATCGAGATCATTCCCAATATCAACAAGTTTGCCGAGGGTTCTTGCCTCATTCGCTGCGGCAACACCCACGTGCTGTGCACCGCCAGCGTGGAGGATAAGCCGCCCCGCCATGTCCCTGAGGGAGAGGGCTGGGTCACTGCCGAGTACTCCATGCTGCCCCGGGCCAACCGGGAGCGCTCCCGCCGGGATATCTCCAAGCTGAAGCTGAACGGCCGTTCCGCTGAGATCCAGCGGCTCATTGGGCGCTCTCTGCGCTCTGTGGTGGACCGCAAGAAGCTGGGCCCCTGGAATATTACCATTGACTGCGACGTGCTCCAGGGAGACGGCGGCACCCGTACCGCCTCCATCACCGGCGGTTTTGTAGCCATGATGCTGGCCTTCCAGAAGATGATGGAGAAGGGCCAGCTCAGCGAGTACCCCATCAGCGGC